>Ga0209488_10000022_pt1 | contig 114033 bp, 109 predicted proteins | sample Rivendell_Oct201_8_FD_188349 | JGI IMG/M metagenome (GOLD analysis project Ga0209488, IMG submission 188349) | Vadose zone soil microbial communities from the Eel River Critical Zone Observatory, Northern California, USA -... | ecosystem: Environmental > Terrestrial > Soil > Vadose zone >...
TGTGGGTACAAGACACTGGTCGACAGTCGCCGATGCTCCAACTGCGTGTATAACCCCGCCGACTTTGGTGGCATCGCGGACCGTACTTGCAAAGGGACCGCCGGAAAGATCTCCAATACCATTAAATGTAGCAACAGGTCCTTGGGCATAGCCTGAGGCCGTCGCAAAAACTATCAGCAGGCCACAAAGTACCCAGCGTAACGTGTGCATCCATGACACCACGAGATCCAAAGTTGCAGGTTCGTTCCTCCTCGGGACTCGAATCGGGAGGCCGATGTTTCTTCTCTCTTAGCGGGGGAATTTTATTCACCCGATAAACGTTAGGCAAGCATTGATCTTGATTTCTTAAAGACTTCCGGGACGTGGATCGCTGTCAGTGCCTTATCGGTATATCTTCACGCGTTCGCGCAGGGGATGGCGGAGAAACTCGGACCCGAAGGTCATCAGGCCGACGAAATTTTTCCAATCCATCGCGGTCACCTGACGCAACGCGATCAGCAGCACCACATACACCGGGGCGAAGACGGCAAAATCCAGAATGATTTTGGAAAGGATGAGAAAGCGGGCCATGTTGTATCCCATCAGTGCAAACTGGAATAGCTCCAACTGACCTATCGATGGAACGAGTCCGTGAAAACCGGTAACCGCAAGGTTTGCGAGAATTCCCGCCACCAGGGGGCGCGCGTAGATTTCCCGAAGCGTCTCCCAGAATGGCGTCTCGACATAGTTTCGATGGAAGGTCCAAAGCAGAATCACGGCCGCCGTGAATAACGCCAGAGATGTCCCAACGGCGACGCCTTGCACCTGAAACCGTGGTACCAATACGAGTGCAAATGCTGGGCTGAGCACCGCCAGCCACACAGAGCTTCGCATGTCGAATTCCGGTCGGCCCACTCCGGCGCCGGTCTGGCTTGCGGCGCCTCCAAGAATATTCACGCCGTAACCGACCGCGAGTATCTGAACAAGAAGTATCAACTGGCTGTGACCGTCTCCGAGCCAGAGTCGCACGACAGATTCCGACTCGAGAACCGTCAGGGCAATGATCGCAATGGTCACCATCGCGACGTATTTCGACGCCAGCAGATAGGCTTTCAGGATTCGAGCCCGATCGTTGCGCGCTCCAAGTTCCGACGTCGCGGGAATGAGAGCCGAAATCATCATCAGCGGAATCGCCCGCATATAAGAGGCGAGCCGCGAACTGAGATCGTATGCGGACACCGCCACTGGGCCGAGAAATCGCAGAATGACGAACTTCGGGGAATGAAATCCCACGAGAGCACCAAACTGGCTGATCTGGATTTTCGCGCCGTACGAAAACATTTCCTTCAAGAGATGCCGATCGAAGTGATAGCCCAGCGAAATTCGCGGCACGACGCGGCGCACTGCAGCCCAGCTCACAAAGAGAGTCACCCCGGAACATATCAAGGCGTTGAGCGCCAAACCGGTCAACCCATATCCAAAATAAAGGAACAAAACGGTGCCAACGCCGCTGAGGCCCAGCATCTTCATTTCAATGGAATTCGCTTTGTCCATGCGCTGAATCCCCTTGAAAACCGACAGGACCATGGCGCCGACACTTTGAATCGCACAGGCAAAGAGCGCGATCACATAGGCCTGAGTGGCATCGCCGATTCGGAAGAATGCCAGAAGCGGTTCCCGAATCACGATTCCGGCAGCAATGAGAACGACGCCGAAAATTCCGTAGAAAACGAACCCGGAGAAGATCGACCGGTTGATGCGTTCGTAGTCTTCGTGGGCGTGATACGCGGAGATGAATTTAATGAAGGACGATCCGAGACCAAGATCCAGCAGATTCGAGGAACCAATGAAGACCGTGAACGCCGCCCAAATTCCGTAATTTCGTTCGCCCAGGGAAGAAAGAATGTAGGGCGTCAGCAGAATTGTGACGAAAAAACTCCAAAACCTCCCCAGGACATTGAAGAAGGTGTTGGTCGCCAGCTTCTTCGAGAACTCCCCAAGGAAAGTAACGGACTCACCGTCCTGCCCGGATTCGCTGCTAATCATGCCTGTCTATGGCAAGTCAGGGACGCGTTGGCGTCCCAATCGGAAGTCTGCTTCCGCCGCCTGTCTGGGACCGGTGCGCTGAACGTATTGGCGGTAGCCAAGGAAAAAATGATATCGAATTGCCCAGTAATAGTGCTGATCCAATAGAGTCGTTACTGGTGAGGTTCCACGCTGCTGTTCCCAGCGCATGAAAGTCCGAATAAACGGATCCGACACAAACGAGAACATGCGATACAACGTATGAACTCGTTTCAACAGCCTGGTTCGTTTGCCGTTTTCCACAAACTGCGAACGCAGCTCGGGGTGTAATTCCAGCATCTTGCCCAGAGAAAAGCCGGCCTGTTCACATCGTTCAATGAACTGACGGTATGTCGGATTGTACTGATGCAGCGCTCGCGCATCCTGACCTGGAATCATCCGGCATCCGAGCTTTTCGAGGCGATAACCCAGCTCGATATCTTCCATGCCGTAGATGCAGAATTCTTCGTTGAACCCGCCGGCCTCGCGCAGGAACTTGCGCGGAGTGGAAACATTGCCGGTGTGGTAATAGGAAAAATCCATTGGCCCGCATTTGATGCTGTATGGATTCAAAATCCGTCTGTCGCGAAGATAGCGCAGGAACGGGTCCGTGGCATTATCCCAGGGCGCAGTAACGCCGCCGATGATCGATGAATTCGGATTCTCGCGGTGATAATTCAGATGGGCTTCGATCAGATTGGGCTCGGCGAAGATGTCATCATCGATGAACAGGACAATCTCGCTGGTCGATTCCTGAATCCCAACATTGCGCGTCGCGGCGGCTCCCCGCTTCGTCTGCAAATGAATTTTCAAATTCGGATAGGTTGCGGCTTTCTGGGCGAGTACCTGCTGCGTGTTGTCTGTCGAGGAATTGTCGACAACAAGAACTTCGTAGAGGTCTCGACTGACGGTCTGGTGCTCAATTCGTTCGATTGTTTTCGCCACCAGGCTGGCGCGATTTAACGTGGGAATGACGACACTGACCTTATGCACGCAAGATCCCTAAAGTTAAAAATTCAGTGAGACAAGGAACTTTCTCTTAGCCGGACCCATGGGTGGCCGCTGGCATTTCCGTCTCTACTGGAAAACAGGTACGGAATATAGCGGATGTGATCCAGCAAAGCAATTGCGAACAGAAACTTACTGCGTACAGAATACGATGAAGACAGGAAGCGGCGCACCAAAAAGCTGCGGATCAGCGGAACATCATTTTTCGTCCCAAAGCGATAAAAAAGAAAGAGTGAATTTCGGAAGCTGAAATAGTTCTCCATGGTCCGGCTCTTTCCGGGCTGCAAGTCCTGCGTGAAGTGGCGGACGGCTGCATCACGAACGTAGACGCACTTCCAGCCCCGCAACCACAGTTTCCAGCTCAGATCGACATCCTCGCAATACATGAAATACAGCCGCTCATCAAACCCCCCGGCCTCATCGAAGGCCTCCCTTCGAATGAGCGCGGCCGCACCGGAGCACCAGGAGGTTTCGCCCGTTTCCGGATCAAAGGCCTTTGGGTGTTCCCTTGGATACTGCCGTGCCTCACAAATTGCAACCCTGTTATCGGCATCTGCCCGCGCGAGAAGTTTTTCCAGGCAACCCGCATCCAGTTCCGTATCCGGATTCAAAATGAAGATGAATTCCGCCTGGCTCTGTCCGGCAAGCCGATTCATGCCGCCCGCAAATCCATTGTTCCGGCGCGATCGCAAAAGATGTGTTCGAAACGGAAGGGATGGCAAGGCCTCTGCAAGAACATCGGGGCTTCCATCGGAAGAATTGTTGTCCAGAAAGAAAACGGAAACTGGTATGGAAATCCGGCGAAGGCTTTCGAGAAATCCTGGAATCAGAGCCCGGCTGTTGTGAAGCAATACCAGCACATCAACCCGAGATGTCACGATTGCCTTCCAGGAATCCCACCAGAAACAGCAGGATGATAAACCGGCACACCAACGACGCCGCTTTAATTGGAGAGAACAGCTTCTTCAACAACACCCAGTAGTCCCCCGGCCAGATGATCCCAGCCGAATCTTTCTTCAATCATGCAGCGCGCTCGAGCTCCAAGCTTCCGGCGATAATCCACCGAAGCAGCCAGAGTGCGTATCGCTTCCGCAAACTCGTCCGGTGAGTTGGCCAGAATTGCTTCTTCGCCGTTTCGGATCGGAAAACCCATCGCCCCGATTGCCGTCGTCACGACGGGACATCCCATGGCAAAGGCCTCCAGAAGCTTCACCCGCTGTCCCGTTCCGGCAAACAACGGGGCCATCACGATGGTGTTCGGGCGGCTGTACAGACTGCGAATGTCCGGAATATAACCCGGGAAAGACACATTATGACCTCCCTTCAATTGCTGAGGAAAATGGGAACCTGGAAAAACAAATCGCACTTCCGGAAACTTCGGCGCAATGTGGCGAAGCAGAAAGTGCACCGCCTCGACATTCGGTGAATGCCTGAAATTGCCGACAAAGAGAACTTCGAGTGGACGCTCGACATTCTCAGCCGACGGACAGAATTCCCGGGTATCAATGCCGATAGGGATGGTCCGTATATTCGAAGAACCGGAATACGACTGGAGGTAGGCCGCGTCTTCGGCGGTCATGGTGATCACTCGATCGAATTTCCGAGTTTCCCGAACCTCGTAATTTGTCATCTGCATCCACCGGTAAAACAAACGCACTCTGCGAACGGGGTCCAATTCGCGCGCAATCGCTTTTCGGCAATCGTTCGATAGCGTTTCATGCGCCGTGAGTATCGAGAATGTGTCCCGCCTTCGAAATTGCGCCATCTGCAGGTATTCGCATTGCAGAACATCCACGCGCTCCGCTCGAAATGCATCATCGATAGCCTGATACATGGCCGGCGTACTGAATTCCCTCACCATGAACGGCAACAGTGAAATCCAGTGCGGCCGAAAATCCGGGACTCTGCGAACGGCAATCACCGATTCGCAGATTTCCCGCACGGCCTTCAGCCGCTCGCGTTCTTCCTCGCTTTCGACAAACGAAATCACGCGCACCCGATGCTTCTGCGAAAGGATACGGATATTGTGGTACATGCGTACCCCGCCTCCGTGCATGTGCAGAACCGGCGGATAGGCCGTCACCATCAGGATGTTCATTGCGTCCGCATCATAACGTCGCGATCGCTCACAACGTATCGGCTAAGGTTGGACGCACGCCTCCAGACAGCAAGGGGAAGCCGGATCAGAGCCCGAACATAGCAACCAACTTCGAAACGCACACCATGCTGAATGATCGAGCTGCCGTGTATCCATGGCAGCGCTACAAGGTGTTCCAGGGTCATGGCGAGGTCCGTCACGTTCTTCCAGACGAACAGAAACTGATTTCGTCGAATCATTCGATCGACAAAATCGTCACCGAACCGGGGACGGCTCGTCCCGCGATGCTGATGCACGACGTGGCTCTGAGGCCCCAGCAGACACTTCCAGCCCCGTTTCCAGGCCTGCCAGGAGATGTCCGTGTCCTCGACATAAAACGGATCGTACAGCGAATCGAAGCCTCCAATCGACATCGCCTTCCTCAAATCCATCGCGCACGACCCGCCTCCCGCCCAAAACACCGGAACCGCTGAACTGGTACCATCGCCATCCGGAATATCTCCGTGCCAAAACCGGAAGAAGCCGCTTTCAAATTCCCCCCGGGTCAACCCGGTTTCCTGCCGTCGTTTGTTTCGATCCGGAAAGAAAATCTGGGACGCCACCGCAAAGACTCCGGCATCTGAAAATGGCGCCAGCAGCGGTTCTAGAAAATCTGGCGCGACCTTCATGTCGTTATTCAGCAATACAACAACATCCGAATGGACATGCGCGAACCCTCGATTATTGCCGCCGGCGAAACCATAGTTGCGGTCGAGCCTCACCACACGCACATTCGGAAAACCATCGCGCAGAAAATCGATGCTTCCGTCACGGCTGCCGTTGTCGACGACAACGACTTCGTGACTCCCACCGGTGCGATTCGAATATTGCCGTACGGCGTCCACGACACTCGGAAGACATTCCTTGAGCAGGTGCAGCCCATCCCAGTTCAATATCTGAACGGTCACCGACGCCACATCCGCCGCAGCGAAAGACTTTGGCTTGCCGCGAAACAGGCGCAGCGGAAGCGATAACAGATCGGTGACGAGAATGACGCACGCCAATATGAGGTCCAGGGGAAGCAGGAGCACTACAAACGGAAGCGCGCGCAGCTTCGCGACATTCATCCGACGAGACTCGTTCTGGCGTGAAGGTAGTCGGAAAGTGCATCGCGCCAATGGCGCATTCGGTTCAATCCAAGCTGTTTCAATCGAGCGTTTTCGAGTACGGAGTAACGAGGCCGTATCGCGGCAGTCTTGTAGAGATCCGAGGTCGTTGGCGACAAGTCCGCTTTTATTCCCGCGAACTCAAAAGCGGCAGCCGCAAAATCGTGCCATGAACATGCGCCTTCACAGGTGATGTGAAACAGGCCGTAATGCGCGGTGTTCAGCAGAACCGCCATCTGGCTTGCAAGTTCCAGCGTCGAGGTGGGAGTCAGAACCTGGTCGTTGACGACGCGAATCGGTTCGCCTTTGCCCGCCTTCGACAACATGGTCTCGACAAAGTTGCCACCCTTGCCGCGCGAACCCGCATGGCCATACAAACCGCAGGTCCGGATGACGAAATACTTGCGGCACATGGTCCTCACCAGAAGTTCTCCGGCGAGCTTGGAGTTCCCGTAGACGCTGAGCGGCAGCGCCACACTGTCTTCGATATACGGCATCTGCTGCCGGCCATCGAAAACGTAGTCGGTGCTCAAGTGAACAAGCGTGGCATCCAGATCATTCGCAATGCGAACCAGATTCAACACGGCCAGCGCGTTCACGCCGTATGCCAACTCCGCGTGTGTTTCGCAATCGTCAACGCGATGATAGGCCGACGTGTTCAACACCATGTCGGGTCTCAGATCTGTCAGAACAAATCGCGTCTGATCGTGACTGGTGACGTCGAATTCCTGCCGGGTCAGAGGGATCAGCTCGTGCTCCGAAAGGGTCTTCTGCAATTCACGTCCGAGTTGTCCGTTTGAACCGAGTAAAGCGATCCTCATGATGGCCTTTGAGAAAAGTTAGTGTATCCTGAAAATTCACATTTCATGAACTGGAGGCTCTCGAATGGCTGCGTTTGTATCTCAACCCGCTCCGGATTTTACGGCGGAAGCTTTAGTTAATGGTGGATTTGAAAAAGTTACTTTAAGCAAATACAAGGGTAAGAAGGTCGTTCTGTTCTTCTACCCGTTGGATTTCACGTTTGTGTGTCCCACCGAAATCACCGCGTTCACCGACAGTCTGGCTGAATTCAAGAAACGAAATACCGAGGTTATCGGTTGCTCCGTGGATTCTCACTTCACGCACCAGGCCTGGGCGAACACTCCGCGCGAAGAAGGCGGCATCAAGGGCATCAATTATCCGCTGGTCGCGGATCTTAACAAGCAGATTGCGCGAGACTACGGCGTGCTGATTGAAGGCCCGGGCATCGCGCTGCGTGGACTCTTTATTGTCGACAAGGCGGGTGTGCTCAAACACGCCACCATCAACGATCTCAACCTCGGCCGCAATATCGATGAAGTTTTGAGATTGCTCGATGCCATCGACTTCAGCGAGGAGCATGGAGAAGTCTGTCCCGCAAACTGGAAGAAGGGCGACAAGGCCATGAAACCGACGGCAGCCGGATTGAAGGAATTCGTCAGGAAGTAAGGCCGACTCTTTGCCAACCGCGAAGATCCGTCAGCCAAACGCTTGCGGATCTTTGCGGTGGCGCTCCAGGGATTCTACAAATATCCCAGGCGGCCTAATTCCTGCCATATTTTATCAACGGACTCCCCGATTGTTTCCCTGTCCGTATCGACAATGACCTCGGCGTTCCGGGGTTCTTCATACGGATCATCGATTCCGGTAAACGATTTGATTTCCCCGCTGCGCGCTTTCCGGTAATTGCCTTTGATATCCCGAGCCTCCGCAACTTCGACAGGACACCGGCAATAGACTTCTACGAACCGGCCGATCAGTTTCCGGTTGAATTCGCGGCCCTCGCCATAGGGGCTGATGACAGCCGCAATCACCGCGACTCCATTTCGAGTCAGCATCCCGGCGACATACCCAATTCGTCGGACGTTGGTATCCCGGTCCTGCTTGGAGAAACCCAGACCCAGAGAAATGTTCTTGCGCACCTCGTCCCCATCCAATACCTCCACATTGCGCCCCAGTTCTCTCAGGCATTGTTCCAGCTGGCGGGCCAGTGTGGATTTTCCGGAACCGGGCCGTCCGGTAAGCCAGATCGTCAGCCCCGAATCGCGGGCACCAGGCGACGGCGTCCGGTCTGGAGCAGTCTGGGTCAAAGCAGGATCACGCTCTTGCTGTTGATTTCGATGCGGCGGCGGCAACGGCTGCAGGACACCGCATCGTCGATGCGAATCATGTAATCGCGTGCGGCCTTGAATCGCGCGTTGTCATCGGCGTCGGCTCGCGGGGGAAGAGAGGGCTTCTTGGTCCGGCGGATCCAACGGATCTGATATTCCCCCGAGGTCTTGCACATTGGGCACTGCAACGTTTGCGGACCCGTTTCGTTCTTCTCGATAAAAAAATCTTTTTCCTGCATCGCCTCCCCTTTTGCTGAAATCTTACCACTCGCGATTCAACATCGCTCTCGTCTAATCCGGTCAGAATGTGGATAATCGACTGTCTCGATTATCCGATTCCCCAAAAGAAAGGGACAGTCAATGTCTAGTTTGAAACCAAAAGAAGGCGGCAGCTACGTGGCGCCACCTCCCTCACGTCCGCAAAGCAGCTGGATTCCTGTTGTGCTGATCGCCGCGATCATCGCCATTGCAGCCGTTGCCTATGGTGCGTACTACACCAAATCGTCTCTGGAGACACGCATCGCGAGCCTGGAAGAACATGTTCATCAGGCACAGGATGTCCAGAAGAAGGACATTCAAAAACTGGAGAAAAGCACTGTCCAGGTCGCCGCAGATATGGACGTGGTGACACGGAAAATCGGAGTGACAACCGAGGAACTGAACAAATCTCGTCAAGTTGCGGAGAAACTCCGCCAGGAACAGGATCGGCAGGCCGAGGAAAGAGAAAAGCTCGCGCAGGAACTGGCCACCAAGGCCAGCAGTACCGATGTGGCGGCTGTTCGTGAGGAAGCAAGTACAAAGGTTGCCGAGGTTCAAAAGGCAGCAGACACCAAGATCGGGACCGTTGCCGGCGACGTCAAGACCGTCGCTACGAATCTGGAGACCACGAATCGCGATCTGGCCGCGAGTCGGCGGGATCTTGTCGACGTCAAGAATACACTTGCCGAACAGATCGCCCACAATTCGTCGGAGCTTTCCGATCTGAAAAAGAAGGGCGAGCGGGATTACGTGGAGTTCGACATCAAGAAGGGCAAGAAGGGTGTGATGAGCCGCATCGCGGACATTCAGGTCGCGTTGAACGATACGGATCCCAAGAAGAACAAGTACGGGATCACTATTCAAGTCGACGACAACAAGCTGGATAAGAAGGATCTCACCATCAATCAGCCGATTCAGTTTCTTGTCGGTCGAGACAAGCTGCGCTATGAAATCGTCGTCAATATCGTGGATAAGGATCGGATCCGCGGTTATCTCAGCGCGCCCAAGGACAAGGCACTGGCGGCAGAGCGTCCAGCGTTTCGGTAGCGCGCATCGCCCCTCCGGGCCAGGAGGGGTGGACGCGACACTAAGAAAATATCGCGCAGCATCCTTCAATGGAGCGGACGGGGTGGTGGTTCTAGAAAAACTTGAACCACCACCCCGTCTGCGGCTTGGTAGCCGCAGCCACCCCTCCTGGCCAGGAGGGGCGATCCCCCCATGTGCGCAGTTTATTCACGTCCCCTTACAACCCAAGCACCAACCGATGGCCGGTGACCGCAGCCACAATGACGGCGACCGCTGCCAGTACTTCAAGAACCAGCCACGACTCCAGCCCGGGACTGGCGTTTTCACTGCGCCGCGCCTCCGCGGAGTAGCGAACCATCGCCACAACAATCAAGATTAGCCCTGACGTCAGTCCTGCCCCCGCGTGAAAAGTGGCTCGCGTGGTATGAATCCGATCGCCCAGCATCTGCAATCCTGTCGTCATCGCCGCAGCCGCAGCCAACGCCGCCCACATACTCAACGTGTATCCCGTGCGATGAAGCTCCGGCCGCTTGCCGAAATGCGCCCGCAAATCCTGAATCGCGGCAAGCACGGCCAGCGCAATCGGAAAGTGAATCACCAGCATGTGGAGTGGGATGCCGAACATTGGGTTCAGTCTAACGGAGGCTCAAAACATGCACGGCACCGGGCTTCGTAAATACTGGCTCCAACCCGGACGCGTTCCACGCTCGCTTCCAGTCGCTGCGTGCGATTGGCGGGCGCACCACAGCGAACGCAGATGGCGAGTGTTTTCGTAATGTATTCGGCCACAGCCAGAAGCTGCGGCATGGGATCGAACGGCCTGGCGCGAAAGTCCTGATCCAGCCCGGCAACAATCACGCGCCTGCCCATATCTGCCATCTGGTTGCACACTCCCACAAGATCCAGTTCAAAGAACTGAGCCTCGTCAATACCAATGACCTGCGTATCGCTATTCAACAGCGCCATGATCTCCGCGGCCTTTGAAACCAGTTCCGATTTTATTTTCATATCGCTGTGGCTCACGATGTGATCCTCGCTGAAGCGAGTATCGATTTTAGGCTTGAAGATCTGCACGTGCTGCTTCGCAATCTGCGCCCGGCGAAGCCGGCGTATCAATTCTTCGCTTTTCCCGCTAAACATGCTCCCGCAGATCACTTCAATCGAGCCGAGAGCGCCGTTGGATTCGTGAAATTGCTCCGTCATATGCCAACTCAAAAAGGGATCGGATTATATAATGATTTCCCTATGGCGGAGATTTCACGGCGGCAAACAATCGCGGTTCGCGTGGGTCAGGTCTGGATTGGCGGCGGACATCCTGTTGCAGTGCAGTCCATGACCAATACCGACACGGCGGATGTCGCATCCACTGTTGCACAAACCGAGGCGTTGGCAGCGGCTGGATCGGAACTGGTTCGCATCACCGTCAATACCCGTGAAGCTGCCGCAGCTGTTCCGAAAATCGTGCAACGGCTTCGCATCCGTGGAGTGAATGTCCCGATCATCGGCGATTTTCATTACAACGGACACATCCTGCTCCGGGAATATCCGGAATGCGCGAAATCTCTCGATAAGTATCGAATCAATCCGGGCAACGTTGGAATGGGGCGGCAACACGATCCGAACTTCCGCATCATCATCGAAACGGCAATCGAGCACGGCAAGGCGGTCCGCATTGGTGTCAACTGGGGATCGCTCGATCAGGCTCTGGTCACCCAGCTCATGGACGAGAACGCACAGAGTTCGAAGCCCATGGAAGCCAATGAAGTGGTGATGGAGGCAATGGTCCTCAGCGCGCTGGAGTCGGCCGAACTGGCCCGCTCGTATGGCATGATGGAGGATCGAATTATTCTGAGTGCAAAGGTCTCCGGAGTTCAGAATCTGATCGACGTGTACCGCACGTTGGCGACCCGCTCTCGTTACGCCTTGCATCTCGGGTTGACCGAAGCCGGAATGGGACGGCGTGGAATTGTCTCGAGCACGGCCGCGCTCTCGGTGCTACTGCAGGAAGGAATCGGAGACACGATCCGTGTGAGTCTCACGCCTCTGCCGGGCGGCGACCGCCGTGAAGAAGTCTTCACGTGTCAGGATGTACTGCAGAGTCTGGGCATCCGCAGTTTTACTCCCCAGGTGACCGCCTGTCCGGGATGCGGCCGTACGACCAGCACCGTGTTTCAGGAACTGGCCTGCGATATTCAGAACCATCTGAATGCGAGGATGGCGGCGTGGAAGACCGACTACTCCGGCATTGAAGAGTTGAAAGTCGCGGTTATGGGATGTGTCGTCAACGGGCCTGGCGAATCCAAACACGCCAATATTGGAATCTCGCTTCCAGGCACCGGCGAGGAACCCAAGGCTCCGGTTTACGTCGATGGCCGACTGGTTACCACGCTGAAAGGGCCGTCCATTGTGGATGAATTCATGTCGATGCTGGACCAATACGTCGAAACGCGGTACCGGAGGAGATAGCGAATGGTCGAAGACCTCAACTTCAACAGAATCGTTTCACAGCAGTTTGACCGCGCGGCGCTATACCTGAAAATTCATCCCGCACTTCTGAGCGAGATCAAGGCATGCAATAACCTGTGCTACTTCCAATTTCCTGTTCGTTTCGGGGACGATCACTACGAAATCTTTGAAGGCTGGCGCGCCGAACACAGCCATCACTCGAAACCCGTCAAGGGCGGAACACGCTTCAGTGAGATGGTCAGCGCCGATGAGATCATGGCCCTTGCAGCCCTGATGACATACAAGTGTGCCGTCGTTGATGTTCCGTTTGGGGGGGCCAAGGGCGGTGTTCGATTTAACCCGAAGAAGTACACGCCAACGCAGGTTGAGAGAATTACGCGACGCTACACCGCCGAGCTGATCAAGAAGGGTTTTATCGGACCCGGAGAGGACGTGCCGGGCCCGGATGTCGGCACCGGTGAACGCGAAATGGCCTGGATGGCCGATACGTATGATGCGTTTCATCCCGGGGATATCGACAACCTGGCCTGCTGTACCGGGAAGCCCGTTGCTCAGGGCGGGATTGCCGGACGTCGCGAAGCGACAGGCCATGGTGTGCAGTACGGGATCCGCGAAGCTTTTCAATACGGGGAGGACCTGAAGAAACTCGGTCTCACAAAGGGCCTCGAGGGAAAGACCGTCGCTATACAGGGATTCGGCAACGTGGGTTATTACTCGTCGTTCTATCTATCTCAGGAAGACGGCTGCCGTATCGTCGCGATTCTGGAGTGGGATGGATGTGTGACCAATCCTCAGGGGCTCGACATTCCGAAGCTCGATCAGTTCCGCAAGGAAACCGGGTCGATACGCAATTTCCCGGGTGGCACAACCGTGGCGAGTGATGCCTTCTGGGAAATTGAATGCGACATCCTGATTCCTGCGGCATTGGAAAATCAGATCACTCTGGATAACTGCAACCGGATAAAAACCAAGGTTCTTGCCGAAGCTGCCAATGGTCCGACGACGCCCGCTGCAGGAGATGCGTTACACAATCGCGGCATCATGATCATCCCGGACATCTTTCTGAATGCCGGTGGCGTGACAGTTTCATACTTTGAATGGGCGAAGAACATTTCGCACATACGCTTTGGAAGCCTGCAGAAACATCTGGAGGAGATCCGGAATCAAAAGCTCGTCAGCGCCATTGAGCGCATGGTCGGAAAGGAATTTCCGGAAGCGGACAAACGGCTTTTCACGCATGGGCCGGAAGAAATCGACCTCGTCAACTCCGGCCTGGAAGAAACGATGATTCGTGCGTATCGAGCCATGCGCGAGATGCATCTCACGCGCGCGCCACAGGAAAGCATGCGCGTGGCCGCATTCATGATTGCAATTGAGAAGATCGCGACAAGCTACGAACAGATGGGGATTTTCCCGTAAGGCGGTCGCGCATTAGTCACTCTTACAACGTGGGATGGGTCGGCTTCTCCGTGGGTCCCTGATCGTTTGTCGCATCGAAATGAGCGACATTCGAAGTCAGACCCGTCGCGCTATCCAACACCCATAAATCGTGTATGCCACGCAGGAGAAGCAGTGTGTCGATATCCTGCACAAACTCTCCGTGAACGTCCGTCAGGATGGACACCTCGCGAAATTCGGTTCCATCAGGCCGGCGAAGATGGGACTGTACATTTTGCCTGGGAGAAAAACCTTTACCGTACATCTTGAGCCAGCCTTCTTTGGGAATGCGTTCTCTCGATAAACTGATCGTCGGCTTGATCTGTCCCTCAGGAGCGGCAGCTGTTGATGTCGCCGACGGTTCCTTTGCGGTGGTTGGCGTTTCTGTCTTTGTGCAGGCCACGAGGCAAATTCCGAATAAAAGAACAAGGAAGTAAAATTTCATTTCGTATCTCTGATGGCTCTGGAACAAAAGAGGCGCAAGAAAGAAGATTCTTTCTTGCGCCTCTTCGTATTTGTACTGAGCTCCTGCTTTCTTTGACTATGTCGCCCAGCTATACCCCTGCTTCCCCACCGGCAGCGATCGGAGACGTACTCCGCTCGCGGCAAAAATCGCATTGGCAATCGCGGGAACCGCAGGTGGCAAAGACGGTTCGCCCAACCCCGTCGTCGAATAGAGAGTCGGCACGAACTTCACCTCGATCTTCGGCGGTACCTGCGCCATACGAGTGGGCTGGTATTGACCGAAGTTTTTCTGAGTAACGGCACCCTTGTCGATGGTGATTTCCCAATTCATGATGTGGCTCATTCCTTCAACGAACCCACCTTGAACCAGATTCTCGGCCTGACTTGGATTCACGACCTGGTTTCCGATGTCGACCGCAGCCCAAACTCTCTCGACTTTGATTTTCTTTGCGGCGTCGACAGAAGCCTGGACCACATAGGCAACATAACCGTTGTGTGCAAACTGGAATGACACACCCATACCCGTGCCTTTCGGCAGTTTGGCGCGATCCTTCCAGGTCGACATGTCGCGTACGGTTTCCAGCACCACCTTCGCGCGAGCCGCGTTGAAGGGTGCGCCATTCCCATTGGCGACAGTCAATCCGCCGTAACCGGGCGTTGGCCCAGCAGCAGTCGGCGCGGCACCAGGTGCCGGTGCACCGCCGCCACGACCAGCGCCAGCGCCCGCAGCTGCCGCAGCAGGAGGCGCATTCGGACTATTCAGAAGATCCAACCGGTACTGCAAGGGATCCTTGCCGGCAGCGATCGCAATCTCATCGACAAACGACTGCATCACGAACGAAATGCCGTTTGTGCTTGGAGCGCGCATCGCACCCGTCGGGATGTTGAACGGAGTGATGTTGACCCCGGAAACCTGGAAATTTGGCACGAACCCATTCGGGAATTCGCCGGCGGGACTGACGCCAGCCGCACTGGGTACGAAATCGCGAAATGCAGTGAGTTTCCCGGTTGCATCGATACCAGCCTTGAAGAAGTGGTAACCCGCCGGACGATAGTCGTCATGGGCCAGGTCATCTTCACGCGACCAGATGAGTTTCACCGGAACGGTAGCCAACCCTGCCTTGACGCGTTCTTCGGAAACGACCCGGGCGATCTTCGCCACTTCAATGTCGTACTCGCTGTACAACCGGCGACCGAAGCCGCCACCAGCGCGTACCAGATGCATGGTGACATCAGCAGGTGTGAGCCCTGCCGCAGCCGCAGGATTGGGAAGTCCCGGAATCTGGCTCGGCGACCAGATCTCCAGCTTGCCATCCTTGAAATGAGCCGTTGAATTCTGTGGTTCGAGTGGAGCGTGCGACAAAAGCGGGAAGTGATACTCCGCTTCGATGGTCTTGGCTGCGCTTTGGAATGCGGCATCCACATTACCTACTGCAGCGCCGCCACGACCGCCACCGGCCGGCGGCTGCGAAGCCCCCGTCGTGGCTTGGGTCCTGGCCTGTGACAAAAAGCCTTCGCTGCTTTCGGCCGCTACCGGACCGTTGTCCCATACGATCTTCAAGCTCTTGCGGGCATTGTTGGCCATCCACCAGGAGTCGCTGACAATGGCGACACCGGAGGTCAGCGTCGTCGCACTCACACCGATTGCCGGACCGCCACCTCGCTGACCAGCTGCTGCTGGAGGCGGCGCGTCGACAACAAATGCATACTTGATGCCGGGCAGCTTCCTGATTTCATCGAGATTGGCACTCATGACCTTGCCGCCAAACACGGGGCACTTCTCGAAAACGGCATACAGCATCCCGGGAAAGGCGACGTCTATGCTGAAGACCGGCTTGCCGGTCGCGATTTCGAAGTTCTCCACGCCGGGAATCGGTTTACCGACGATCTTGAAAGTCTTTGGATCCTTAAACGCGGCGTTGATGGCAGCAGCGTCGGGAAGAGGCAGCGTGGCAGCCTTGGCAGCGAGCGACGCGTAGGTCGCCGTGCGACGAGAAGCGGCGTGCGTCACAACGCCAGCGCCCGTTGTGAGTTCCGTTGCGGGAACATTCCAATTTGCTGCTGCCGCTCCAACCATCATCAGGCGTCCTGCGACCCCGACCTGGCGCATCGGCATGTAGTTATTTGGAATGGCAGTACTACCACCTTCGATTTGCCCGGTGTACTTGTTAGCATCCAAATCCGCCTGCGCTACCTTTACCTGTTTCCAATCCACATCCAGTTCATCAGCAATCAACATGGGCAATGCATTCCTCATGCCCTGACCCGTTTCCGGGTTCTTGTTGACCACAATAAATGTATTGTCGGGATTGATGGTGATGTAGAAATTTGGATTTGGGGCAGCTGCAGGACCTGCTTGTCCTCCACGTCCTCCCTGCTGCGCCAGAGTCTCGGTGACCGAGCCACTGTAAAGGCCAATCATGACTCCGCCACTGGCGAGAGTGCTGATCTTGAAGAATGAGCGGCGATCGAGTTGTTTCATATTCATTGGCGCCCCCTTACTTTGCTCCGGCATTGCCGGCGGCGATGTGAATGGCCTCGCGGATTCGGAGATACGTTCCGCAACGGCAAATATTGCCCGTCATGGCCGTGTTGATCTGCGCATCACTGGGTTTGGGTGTTTTTGCAAGGAGGGCGGCTGCTGACATGATTTGTCCCGCCTGACAATATCCGCATTGAGGGACGTCGACCTGCTGCCACGCCTTCTGTAATGCATGTGTTCCGTCCGCCGACAATCCTTCAATCGTTGTAACAGTCTTGGTTCCGACTGTACTCACTTGCGTCTGGCAACCGCGCACCGCCACGCCATCCACATGAATGGTGCAAGCGCCGCATGCGCCGATTCCGCAACCGAACTTCGTGCCCTTCATATTCAGAGTGTCGCGAAGAACCCAAAGCATGGGCATCTCCGCCGGGACATCCACTGTCTGCGACTTCCCGTTAATTTTCAGTGTGTAGGCCATAGATTACCTTCCCTCCGTTTAAGCACCCGTTGCGCCCCGGCCGACGCCATGACTTCTGCGTATTCGTCGTGTATTCCAGAATCGTCGTGATCCCCTGCGCGGTTTCCACCTTAATAGTGCCCATGACATATATCGAATTAGCGCCTTCGGATCAAGTTCAGAATGAGTCTCGTGTATTCACGGTATCCCGATGCGCGCACCTTCGTGGCAGCGGTGTTGACTTTGTGATAGCCTCCGTTTCGCTTTAGGAGGTTTCCACTATGATCAGCAGTCTCGCTCTCGTTGTGCTTGGCGCCGTAACCGCGGCAACTCCCTGCGAAAATCTGAAAACTCTTTCGCTCCCGAATACCACCATCACGTCATCCGAGCTGGTGAAGTCCGGATCGCCATTTCCAGGCGCACGAGGTGGAGGAGGTGCACCCGCCGGCGCGCGCGGTGGCGCTGCTCCAGGCGCTCCGGCAGAAGGCGCCGCCACAGCGGCTCCGCAGCGTGGAGGCGGACAGGCCGCACCTCCGGCAGGAGCGCCTGTCGGCGGCGGTGGACGAGGTGGCCCTGCTGCAGCTCCGCCAATCACTCCGGCCGACTTTTGCCGCATCGTTGCCGTGCTCAAACCGTCATCGGATTCCAATATCAATGTTGAAGTCTGGTTGCCGGCAGCGGATAAGTGGAATCAGAAATTCCAGGCCGAAGGAAACGGCGGATGGGCTGGATCGATCCAGGGATTTGGAGACATGCAGACCGCGGTTCGCGCCGGTTACGCCACCGCGGGAACCGACACCGGTCACAACGTGTCCAGCGGTTCGTTTGCCCTGGGACACCCCGAGCAGCTGATCGATTTCGGCTACCGCGCCATTCATGAAATGACCGTGCAGTCGAAAGCCTTGATCAAAGCTTTCTACGGACAGAGTGAGAAACTTTCCTACTTCGTCGGTTGCTCTACGGGAGGACGCCAGGCACTGATGGAAGCGCAGCGTTATCCGAATGACTTCGACGCGATCATTGCCGGAGCTCCTGCAAATGATCACATTGCCCTGCATGCGGGAGACATGTCGCGTTGGATGGATATCAATAAGGATCCGGCTGGATTTCTCACCGCGGCAAAACGCACCACATTGGCTCAGGCAGTCATGAAAGCCTGCGACAGTCTGGATGGAGTCGAAGACAAACTGATTACAGACCCGCATCAATGCAAGTTCGATCCTGCTGTGTTGCTGTGCAAGGGCGAAGATTCGGATTCCTGCCTCACGGCCGCACAGGTGAAGACAGCAAAGCGGGCATATGCGCCGGCGATGACGTCCAAGGGCAAACTGATTTTCCCGGGTTATTCGTCCGGCGGTGAACTGAGCTACGCCGTGATGCTTGCTCCGACCGGTCAAAACCCGGCGCCGCCGACTCTCAGTTCGGACACGTTCAAGTTTCTCGGACAACAGAACGCCAATTGGGATTGGCGCACTTTCAATCTGGATGCGGATTATGCGCTGGCGGTCAAGAACGCCGGCGACATTATCGTTTCGACGAATCCCGATCTGAGCAAGTTCAAGGCACACGGTGGAAAGCTTCTGATGTACCACGGCTGGGCAGACCCAGCCATCCAGGCGGAACACACGGTTCTTTATTACGACAGCGTGATCGACAAAATGGGCAAGAAACAGGACGACTGGCTGAAGCTGTTCATGGTGCCAGGTATGGGCCATTGCGGCGGAGGAGCTGCCAATAGCCCGAATACCTTCGACAGGATCGGCACGCTGGATGCGTGGAGAGACAAAGGTGTCGTACCGAATCAGATGATCGGGTCCAACGCTGCGGCGGGACTGTCACGCCCGCTGTGCCCCTATCCGCAGGTCGCGAAATACAACGGCACGGGCAATACGAACGAGGCCGCCAATTTCACATGCAAGGCTCCCTAGGAGGAGTCACTCGCGGAGTGAACAAAATGGGGACAGGCCCCGAATTCGATCGAGGTTCGTTGGAGACCGAAAGGTTTGTGTTTCGAATTCGGCGCCAGTCCCCATTTTGTTCATACGTTTTCTTGATGTGACTGACGCGGTCGCGTCCGTTGTTAAATGTCCGTCGGTTGTTGTGCGATGTCTTGTTTCGAAAGCTAATTGACCCAATCTTCCGCTCCTTCCGCCGCCAGGGAACATTTGACAATGCAGACCGGGCGAGCAGTGCACCGTTCTTTAAAACATCTCATTTATTCAGGAGTGATCCAAACGATGAAGCGATTTTCTCTGGTCCTGTTCATCATTATTGCAACGGCCTCGATAACTTCAGCTCAGGTGCGACCGTTCAATGCAGCCGGCGTTGCGGGTGGCCATCAACACCTCGGCACGGCTGACAATGCGGCGTACACGGCATTCTGGACGGCTCTCGGAGCCGAACCCGCAGCTCTGGGACAAACCCAGATTCTGAAATTCCCGGGAATCTTTTTCATGGTTGCAGGCCGCGGCGGACGCGGCGGTGGCGGACGCGGTGCCGCAGCTCCGGGCGCGGCTCCTGCCGCGGGTGGTGCTCCAGCAACCGCAGCAGCTCCTCCAGCCGGCGGCGCTCCACGAGGTGGCGGCGCACCGGCCGGACCTCTTCTCGGCAGCGAAGGATCGAGCGTGGAATATATCGGCTTCAAGGTGAAAGACATCAACGCAACGTTGGCGAAACTGGATGCCATCGGCGTCAAGCCGCTTCCGGGATCGACGAAGCTCCAGACGTTTGTCATGTCGCCGGACATGGTGAAAGTTCAGCTCGTCGCGGACCCCGCGCTCGCAACACCGATTGCGCACGATGAGATTCTCATGAAGGTTCCAAGCGCGGCAGATGCGTCCGCCTGGTATGCGAAGTGGTTTGGTGCGAAGGTCGTCAAAGAAGGTCCGTCAACCGTTGCCCAGATTCCCGGAATCAATATCCGGTTCGCCGAGACGAAAGACCCCGTGGCGGGAACTCAAGGTCGGGCCATCGACCATATTGGATTCGAGGTGAAAAATCTGGAGGCTCTGGCGCAGAAACTCACGGAAGCCGGCGTGAAGATCAACAATCCTTACCGAGCGGCACCGGCTCAGTTGGCACCGCTGAAATCCATCATGTTCATCACGGATCCGTGGGGGACATATATCGAACTCAATGAAGGATTCAGCGAAGTGAAATAAGCGTCGAGGGCCAAATGGACTGCCGATGCAGTCCATTGGCCCGTGCGAACACCTATTTTCCCAGCGAATAGTTGATCGTTACAGTTGTGATCACTTCAACCGGTTCGCCGTTGAGCATCACAGGCTTGTACACCCACTGACGAACAGCCTCGACCGAACCGGGTACCAGCAGCGGATCGGTACTGCTGATGACTTTCGCGTCCGCCACGTGCCCATCTTTCGCAATCGTCACGTTTAGGATGACAACGCCCTGAATGCGTGCCTGCCGGGCCTCCAGCGGATATACCGGATTAACTTTGTAGATCAGATTTCCCGATGCCGAATCGCCGCCAAGGCGGATTGGAGCCTTCTCGCCATCCTGACCCGGGGGCGGTGGAGGCGGCGGCGGCGGGGGCGGTGCGTCCTGTGTGCCCCCGCCTCCTCCGTTACGCCCGCCGCCGACTACTCCGGAAGGCGGCGGAGGTGGAGGAGGGGGATCCTGTACTGTGGCCGCGGCGACTGCAGCCGATGATGCGGGTAAAGCGGACGGCGTGGCATGTACCTGAAGAGGAAACGACAGGAACATGACCCACCCCGCCATCGCAAGGATTGCCGCCATCGCGGCATAAGACGTGACGAGTCTGAGTTTCGACATGGAAACCTCCGTTAACAGTGAATGCATGCGTTGAGTCAAATGGCGCCGGCGTAAGAAAAGGGGTGCGGGCGCCAGATCCAGTTCAAGACGTGTGCCGGCAATGGCGAGCAACGCGGCAATGTAAGGGTCACGCGCAGAAGTCAGTCGAACGACCTCCGCATCGACGAGTTGTTCCCGCGAGAGTCGCGTTTGTGCCAGAAGCCACCACACTCCCGGATGAAACCAGAATACCGAGGCGACCACTTCTTCGATCACGGTCACCATCCAATCCCTTCGCCGCACATGGAGCAGTTCGTGGCAGGCGATCCCATGTTGCGAGGCGGCACTCAACTGAAGAAACGATTTCGGCAAAAGAACGACCGGACGAAACAGGCCCATGGTTGCCGGACTCGTCACCGTCGACGATATGCGGAAAATCGCCATGGCTCCGGTTCGCCGGCTTGCTAGTGACACCGCTTCGGGAATGGAATCGAGAGGCGTTGCCGCAATTCGAAAACGACGAATCTGCAACATGCCGATTCCCAGCCATCCCAGCCGCAGGACAAATCCCGCCGCCAATACCCACAGGGCAATAGTTTCTCCAACTGCGAAAATTCTTCCGGCTGCGGAAACTGCGGCGGTTCCACTCCTGGCAGAAGCAAACAGCAGTCCGGTGTGCGACGTGACTGTCGCGTGCTGCCAGGGTTGAATCAACGGCAGAACCGCACATGCCGCGAGAACAAGGTGGCTGTAAGCCAGATGCGTCCTGGGATGACGGATGCGGAAAAGCATGGGTAGTACCGCACCCAGCGTCGCGATAACAACGACCTGAGCGAACCACGGCACCAGGTTGTCGTGCAGAATCTCGGCAATCATCGCTTCCTCCGTTTCGCCTGAGGCTTCTCCGCCAGCAGTTTTCTTTTCGCAAGCAGGTCGCGGATTTCATCGAGCTGTCCGCCGTCGATTTGCTGATTCTCGAGCAGGTGCACCAGCAACGGCTCCGCGGACCCGTTGAAGACTCGCTTCACGAATTCCTGGACCATGCTTCCGACAACTTTTCCCTGCGGCTCCGATGGAGTATAGACGTAAGCTCGGGCTTCCTCGGACTTCTTCAGCCGGCCCTTCTGCTCCAGAATGCCCATCATCGTCATGACCGTCGTATATGCAATCCTGCGGCGCTTCAGCAGTTCCTCGTAAACCTCGCGCACAGTGGCGCTGCCGCGCTGCCAGACGATCTTCATGATCTCGAGTTCCTGGTCGGTTAGAACGGGTTTTTTGTTTTTCATGACTTTAGTACTAGCACATTAGTACTAACGAACAATTCAATGCAAGCACAAAATCATCTGACACCGCATTCCGGAATTTGTTCCCCGGTATCTGAGTTAAGCTCTGTAAGTTTTATGAAGAAACTCCGCACTCAGGTTGGAATTGTCGGCGCCGGGCCGGCGGGACTCATGCTGTCTCATCTGCTGCATCTGGCCGGAATAGAATCGATCGTCGTCGAAGACAAGAGCCGGAATTACATTGAAGGACGCATCCGCGCTGGAGTTCTGGAACAAGGCACCGTGAACCTGATGAACCAAACCGGCGTCGGCGAAAGGCTCATGAAGGAAGGCATGATCCACCGGGGATTTCACCTGAGCTTCAACGGAAACCGCCATCGCATCGACATGATGGGACTCACCGGGAATTGCATCACCGTATACGCCCAGCATGAGGTGATCAAGGACCTCATTCACGCGCGCCTCGATGCCGGCGGCCAGCTGCTCTTCGATGTTTCCGAAGTTCAACTGCGGAATCTGAAGTCGGGCGCGCCGGAAATCCTCTTTCAAAAGGACGGAGAACGCTACGAACTTTCGTGCGACTTCATCGGAGGATGCGATGGGTTTCACGGAGTTTGCCGTCCATCGATACCAGAAGATGCGCTGACGTTTTACGAGCGAACTTATCCATTTGCCTGGCTCGGAATCCTTGCCGAAGCGGCCCCTTCATCGGAAGAGCTGGTCTATACCCGCCACGATCGGGGGTTCACATTGTTCAGTATGCGCTCGCCGAAAATCACCAGGCTTTACCTTCAATGTTCGCCGGACGAAGACATCGCCAACTGGCCGGACGATCGCATCTGGGACGAGTTGCTGCGGCGCTCGACCACCTCCGATGGCTGGGCGCCGAAGCGTGGACCGATCATCCAGAAAGGCATCACGGATATGCGAAGCTTTGTCGTCGAGCCAATGCAGTTCGGACGCTTGTTACTTGCCGGAGATGCGGCGCATATCGTCCCGCCGACAGGGGCAAAAGGGATGAACCTGGCAATCGCCGACGTGGTGGTGCTGTCGCGCGCGATTGCCGCGCACTACAGCGGGAAGGGCGACGATCTTCTCAATACGTATTCTCAAACCTGTCTTCGGAGGGTGTGGAGCGCCCAGCGTTTTTCCTGGTGGATGACATCCATGCTGCACCGGTCCGACTCGAACAATCCGTTCGATCATCGCCGGCAACTCGCAGAACTGGATTACCTCACCGCTTCTCGCGCAGCAATGACGTCACTCGCGGAAAACTACGCCGGGTTACCTTTGGATTGAGAATCGTGCATGGCTAACTTGTCAGCGCGCGCACGGACTCGCCGACGGTATTGATGATCTGATCGATCTGAGCGTCGGTGGTCACAAATGGCGGCGCAAGCAGATACGTATCCCCACGAATTCGGCTGTAGAGTCCGCGCTTGCAGCATTCCTGATGCAGCTTCTCGCCCATCTTCATTGACGGATCGTAGGCCTTCTTCGTCGACTTCTCTTCCACCAGTTCAAGACCCACCAGCAGTCCCATGCCGCGGATGTTGCCCACGTGTTCCAGCGATTCCAGCTGGCGAATGCCTTCGAGCAGCTTCTTTCCCTTTGCTGCCGCCGCGGCAATGAGGTTCTCGCGTTCGTAACTGGCAATCGTTGCCAGACCGACAGCGCACGACACCGGATGCGCGGAGTACGTGAATGCGTGCATCCATCTTTTGTCGGCCGGCGCTGTCTCCATTACTTTATACACGCGGTCGGAGAGACCGATTCCTCCGAGCGGGATGTACCCCGACGTGATGCCCTTGGCAAACGCGATAATATCGGGCTCCACACCAAACCGTTCCAGCCCAAACCAATTACCGGTTCTGCCAAACCCTGTGATGATCTCGTCTGCAATGAACAGCACATCGTACTTGTTGCAGATCTCGCGAATCCGCGGGAAGTAGTCATCCGGCGGCACGATCAGTCCACCGGAACCCTGCACCGGTTCGGCAATGAATGCGGCCACCGTTTCCGGCCCCTCCTGCAAAATTGCCTTTTCGAGTAGATTTGCCGCTGCGACTCCAGGGCTCACCGAAGGATCGTCCGATACGAATCGGTACGGGTAGGGAGACTTGATATGGAGGAATCCTGGAAGCTTCCCGCCGAACATCGGCCAGAAGGCCGGAAGTCCGGTCGCGCTCATCGCCGCGATCGTCACGCCGTGATAAGCAAAGTCGCGGCTGATGATTTTCGTCTTTTCGGGCTTGCCCTGGGTAATCCAGTAAAACCGGGCCGTTTTGAACGCGCTTTCGTTCGACTCACCGCCACCGGCCGTAAAGAAGAAATGATTGATCGATGGGTAGCATATTTCCGAAAGCTTCTCTGCCAGTTGGACCGCCGGAACATTCGTATTCCCGATGTAACCCGAAACAAACGCCAGCGTACTCATCTGTGTTGCCGCGGCCTGGGCCAGATCGGTGCGCCCATGGCCGAGGCTGACGTTCCACAGTCCGGAAAGGCCGTCAATGAGCTGCCGGCCGTCGGCCGTATGCAGCACCGCGCCTTCCCCTTTGACCCACACAAACGGGTCTTTTTGCTCGCTGGAATGAAAGAGTGGATGAATGAGATGGGCATAATCGGACGCTTTGATTTTGTCGATATCGACCGTCATGAAGTTCAATTCCTGTCTGTTTGTTCTCATAAAGATCGAAAATCGTACCATGAAAATTCGAGGGATTTCCGGCGGCAAACAACGGTGGATTCCGGGCTCCCGGAACCTATAAAAAAAGTTACGCGAGCGTCATGAATTTGATATAGAGTGCAGCCAACCCAACTTGGAGGAGACCCAAATGAGAACAAGAATCATCACAGTGCTTTGCCTTTCATTGGTGCTGATCGTCGCGGCAACCGCGAGCGCTCAGCTGAAGGCCGGAAGCGATGAAGACAAAGCATTTACGAAGATACGGAAAGAAACAAACCAGGACGCTCAGATCGTGTTGCTCAATGACTTCGCGAAGCAGTTCCCAGAGTCGAAGGCCCTTCCTCTGGTTTACGGGATGCTCGTTGACATCTATAGCGACAAGAACGACCACGCCAAGATTGCCGAATACGGCGAAAAGGCCGTGAAAGTGGATCCCACGAGCGTGACACCCTACGTTCAGGTCAGCCGCGTTTACGCCATGGATCATAAGAACCTCGACGTTGCGGTTTCATACGCCCAAAAGGCCGTCGACAACGTCGAGAAAATGAAGTCTCAGCCGGCTCCGTCGAACTACACGGATGCGGAATGGAAAGATCTCCTCAAGGCGAACGAAGAAGCCGCGAAGAGTCAGTTGACCTACGCAAAGGCTGTTAAGCAGTAAGGTCCCGTCGAATCCATTGGGTGATTGGGGACATATAGGGATTTCCCTATATGTCCCCAATTTATTTGGCGCCCACAAACTGCCGAATGAAATGCTCCGGATTAAGTTCCTCACCTGTCGCACGTTTCAGCATCTCGTTCCATTCATACCGGGCTCCCGGCTTGAAAATTTTCTCCACCAGAAACCGGCCAACGGAAGGATTCCCGACGTAGCTTTCCTCCTTCACGACATCGTTGTGAATGAACTTCAAAACCTGCGACGCCATCAATTCTCCGAGCACGTAGTTCTGATAGTAGGCCGGCGATGTGGATAAATGGCTCTTGGAGGCCCAATCCGGAGAGTTGCGATTTGAAGGCGGAGTGACTTTCTGAAACCGTTCGACGTATTCCCACCACAGCCGATTCAAATCCTGTTCCGGATCGCGATACATTTCACATTCGAAACGGACGAGCGTCACAGCCCAGCGCAGGAAAATGAGCATCTCGGAGCGAAGCACATTCCACGCTGCGGCGCTGACGCGATTGGCTTCGTCCTGGGTGAGTCCGCCGATGCGTACCAGCCATTCCGGATCCTTTGACATCCGCCCATTCAACATTGCGATCGCTTCGGTCGTGAGAATGTGCGCCGGGGTTCGGAGCAGGAAGGGCAATGACGGGTCGTTGAACTTGTCGTAGATGGCGTGGCCGAATTCGTGGAGCATCGTGCTCATCCACCGTTCGTTGTTTTTGACGTTGCAGAGGATTCGCACGTCGCCCTCATGGTTCATATCCAGGCAGAACGCGTGCTGCGACTTGCCTTTTTTCTCGTACAGGTCCGCGCTCGCCAGAAGATCATCGATGTCCAGACCGATGCTGGCATAGTGGGCTTTCGTCAGCCCTTCAATGTCGCGTTGGGCGAAGATCTCGTCCAACAACTCGCCGCCGCCCGCCGCCGGATACTCCTGAAAGAAAGGATCGCTGTACAACCAGGGCTGGCTGGCGGAATCGCTGATGCCGTATCGCTTCTTGAGCACGCCATCGAGGTCACGCTTCATCTCGGTGTATCCGGATTCGGATAGACGCTCCAGCTTGTCAAACAACGTGAACACGGACTTTTGATCGAGCTCCTGAAGCTCGAACATCATCGCGTAGTAATCGGCGTAGCCCAGTTTGCGCGCTTCCCTGTTACGGATGCGAACCAGCTCCAACAGTTGTGGAGCGACGGCCTGTCCGACTTGCTTGCTGGCCTCCCACGCGGCCTGGCGCCTGGCGAGATTCGCGTCGATCTTCAAAACTTCACGTAGCTGGTTGTCGGTGACCTTCTCGCCTTCGAAATCCGCACGAAATGTGTTGAACAGGTTTTCAATCTGCGTTTCCCGCTCGACAATATCGCGCAGCACTTCCGGTTCGATCTGGTTCGGAACGAAGTTGTCATAGACCAATTTGAACTGGCGTGCTTCGAGCGGATCCAGCGACGCAGCTTCCGGCTTCCATCGCTGAAGCCGGCGGAATTCCTCGCGGTTGTTGTAGACCCGCAGATAGCGTTCCTTGGATTCAACGAGCGCCTTTTCGCGTTCTTCATCGCCATGGAGCGACAGGTCCCACAGTTTCTGACAGTAGTCCTTCTGAAGCGGACGCACGATTTGCTCGTGCTGACGCAGATACTCGCGTATTTCGTCGTTCATTTCTTCTTTACCGACACTCCGGAAAGATCTTCGAAGATCTTGACCAGCGCCGAATGGTCCGCTCCGCCGAACCCGCGGGCACGCAGGGAGGCCAGCAGCTGCTCCACCAGAGCTGCGGCGGGAGTCGGGACGCCCGCTGCCTGCGAGACGTCGTGAACCAGGGTGAGATCCTTGTAGTGAAGATCGATTTTGAAACCGGGAGTAAAGTTTCCGGAAACCATTTGGGGCGCCTTCTGCTCCATGCATTTTCCGCTGGCCATGCCTCCGGAAAGTGCGCGAATCAGTTTCTCGGGATCGACACCCATCTTTGTTCCAAAGACGAGCGCTTCGCCGATGGTTGCAAGGTAGCCGCCAATCACAATCTGGTTGGCGAGTTTAGTGAACCCGCCGGAACCCAATGGCCCCAGGTGCGTGATGGTTTTTCCCATCGCCTGAAAGATCGGCAATGCGCTTTCAAAATCTTCGGGAGTGCCGCCGGCCATGATGGAAAGCGTCCCGTCGATGGCTCCCTTTTCTCCTCCACTCACCGGCGCATCGACCATATGCACGCCAAGCGGCGCGAGCCGGCTTCCGATCGACTGCGCAATGAGGGGGTTAATCGTACTCATGTCGATCAGCAACTGTCCGGTGCGTGCCGACTCGTGGATGCCATTCTTGCCGAGAGCGACCGCCTCGACGTCGGGAGAGTTCGGCAGCATGGTGATGATGACATCCGACGCGGCCGACACTTCGCGCGGAGAGGCTGCGGCAGTGGCTCCCTCTTTTGCCAATTCCTGCACTGGAGCGGCGCTACGGCTGTGCACCACCAGCTGAAATCCGGCTTTCATCAGGTTTCGTGCCATGGGCTTGCCCATGATGCCCAAGCCGATGAATCCAATTCGTGGTTTCATGTTGCTTACTCTTCTTCCTCTCTCAGCTTCGCAAGAACCGTGTAGTCTTCCAGCGTCGTGGTATCGCCCACGGTCTTCGAGCCGGATGCAAGATCCCGCAGCAAACGGCGCATGATCTTTCCACTCCGCGTCTTGGGCAATGCATCCGTGAATCGAATTTCGTCCGGTTTGGCGAAACTGCCGATGGCTTTTCCCACATGCAGCTTTAATTCGTCTTTCAAGCCGTGGTGCGGCGAGTGTCCGGCAGCCAGGGAAACGAATGCGACAATTCCCTGCCCCTTCAGTTCGTCCGGACGGCCAACGACGGCGGCTTCCGCAACTGTCTCGTGACTGACTAATGCGCTCTCCACTTCCATGGTTCCGATGCGATGTCCGGAAACATTGATGACGTCGTCGATGCGGCCCATGATCCAGAAGTATCCATCTTCGTCGCGGCGCGCGCCGTCTCCGGTGAAATAGACATTCGGGATTTCGCTGAAATACTGCTTCTTGTAGCGCTCGGGATCACCGTAAATGGTGCGCATCATCGCCGGCCAGGGCCGTCTGATCACGAGAAAGCCGCCCTCGTTGGCTCCGACGGATTTCCCTTCTCGATCGACGACGTCGACATCGATGCCCGGCAGCGCCCGCGTGGCCGAGCCCGGCTTTGCCGGCACAGCGCCGGGAACTGGAGCAATCATCATGGCACCGGTTTCGGTCTGCCACCAGGTATCGACAATCGGACAACGGTCGCCGCCAATGTGTTTGCGATACCACATCCAGGCTTCCGGATTGATCGGTTCACCGACGGTTCCGAGCAGCCGCAGGCTCGACATGTCGTGCTTCGCCGGCCATTCGTCGCCCCAGCGTGTGAACGCACGAATCGCGGTGGGCGCCGTATAGAAAATGCTGACCTTGTAGCGTTCGATGATCGACCAGAAGCGGTCCGGCGTCGGGAAGTTGGGCGCGCCTTCATACATCAGGCTGGTTGCGCCGTTCATCAGCGGGCCGTAGACGATGTAGCTATGGCCCGTCACCCACCCGATATCCGCCGTACAGAAGTAGGTGTCGTCCTCCTTCAGGTCGAAAACCCATTTCGCGGTGGCGTAGGTTTGCGTCATGTAGCCGCCGGTCGTGTGGACCACGCCCTTGGGCTTTCCGGTCGTGCCGCTCGTATAGAGCATGAACAGAGGATGCTCGGCATCCAGCGGCTCGGCTTCGCAAACGTCGGAAGCGACATCCATCATTTCGTGCCACCAGACATCGCGTCCTTGCATCATGGGAACCGCTTCGCCGGTTCGCTTGTAGACAATGACTTTCTCGATGGACGGAGAACCAACTAACGCATCATCAACGTTCTTCTTGAGAGGAACAATCGTGCCGCGGCGGTGGCCGCCATCCGCGGTGATCAGCACGCGCGATTTCGAATCATTGATGCGATCGCGCAGTGCTTCCGCGCTGAAACCGCCGAACACCACGTTGTGCGCCACACCGATGCGTGCACAGGCCAGAAGCGCGATGGCCAGTTCCGGAACCATCCCCATATAGATGGTGGCGCGATCGCCCTTCTGCACACCAAGCGACTTCAACACATTCGCGAAGCGGCAGACCTCGCGATGCAGCATCTGATAGCTCAGGGCGCGGACGTCTCCAGGCTCGCCTTCCCACAGAATAGCGATCTTGTTCTTGCGCCACGTCGTGAGATGCCGGTCGAGGCAGTTATAAGAAACGTTCGTCTTGCCGCCGATGAACCATTTCGCGAATGGATATTCCCATTCCAGAACGGTGTGCCAGGGTTTGTACCAATGAAGTTCGGAGGCAATGCCGGCCCAGAATTTTTCGGGATCGGCCAGGGCGGCTTTGGACATTGCCTCGTATTCCGCCAGCGACCGGATATGAGCAGCAGCGGAGAATTCCGGGCTCGGCTTGAAGACGCGTTGCTCGTTCAGTCGGGATTCAATATTGGATTCGGCCATATGCGATAGGTGCACGCCAAAAAGAAAGGCCGCAACAGTCCGTCGCGGCCTTTCCGGTTTCGAATGGATGAATGGTTACTTGGACTGGCCGAAGTGCTCGTAGTTCATGGCGATATAGTTCTGCCACTGTTCCGGGACGTTGTCTTCCGGGAAGATCGCCGTCACGGGGCAGGCCGGTTCGCACGCGCCGCAGTCAATGCACTCCGCCGGGTTGACGTAGAGCATGGTTGCCGCCTCGAATTCCGCTTCATCCTTCTTGGGGTGAATGCAGTCTACCGGGCAGGCGTCCACACATGCGGTGTCCTTGGTGCCGACGCACGGCTCGCAAATGATGTATGCCATAGAAGCTCCTTTTAAGGTTGTAGTGCCAAATCCAAAATGAAACTTGGATTATACATTTCGCTGAAGTGAAATCAAGCGAGGGAATTGAGAAATTCGCCGGAGTTTGCTCTCCGCCTCATTTCTGATCCGTGATCACCGTGACATTCGGGTGCATCCGCAGAATGGTAGCCGGAACATCCGTTGTGATCGGGCCAAAAAGCGCTCGAGAGAGAATCGCGGCTTTTTTTGCCCCTGAAACCAAAAGGAAGATCTGGTTGGATTCGAGAATTGTCGCCAGTCCCATCGTTATCGCCTGGCGCGGCATTTCTTCCGGCGTGAACCTCCCTCGCAATTCATCCAGAGTCGAATCGGCGAGCTCCACGATTCGGGTGCGGGAATCCACGGGTGTACCGGGTTCGTTGAACGCCACGTGCCCATTTGGCCCAATTCCGCAGATCAACAGATCGATGCCGACCGCGGCTCGAATGGTTTTTTCATAATTCGCGTCCGGCACATGGACTCGCGCTGCGGAAATGTGAATTGGCCCGAAAAACTCGCGCCACAAAAACGACTTGAAACTTTCAGGATGGTCCGCAGGCAGGCCGACATAGTCATCAAGAAAGAAGAAGGTCGCAGCCGAAAAATCGAGTCCTTCGGCCTTGTTCAGGCGGACCAATTCCCGATACATACCCGCCGGCGTACTTCCCGCCGCAAGGCACAGGGATAACCGTGGCGCCGCCTTAACCGAGTCCGCAACCAGCTTCGCGGCGGTTGCGCTCATTTCCTCATAGTTGGAACGGACAATCCTTCGCACCGCAACAGTGTCGCATCGATGCACGGATTTTTGAGTGCCGGTTTCGGCGCTGTCGTTATCTTCGCAGGGACCAGAGCGCTAATTGAATCGACCAATCAGAAATTGGGGCTGATGTTGTGTTGGGCGCAGACCAGTCGCGCTTCGAGAGTTGTCACAAAAGGATTTCTGCTGACTTGAACCAGACGAGAAGCACCCATGCTTTCCTTGTGAATGATCGGGGACGCACCGGGGATCAGCGCCTCTTTAGGGACACGATAGAGGTCACCTGAACCCCGTTCTACATAAGCTCCGGCTTCGCTGAGACTCTCCCAGGAATATTCCGGCAGAGTCATTCGATGCTCGGGGAGCATAGAACCTGACTTTGTGTTTCCTTGTTCTGCCATATACTACCTCCTGAATTACACACACGTTGACTTACAGCTCTGGTCCCTGCGAATTCGGTCAGAATAGGCGCCTCTGGAAATGGATGTCAATCGGGTAAAACCTTAGTGGCTCCCGTAGGACTAAAAGTGGGACACAATATTTGAAAGTCATGTGTCGTGCATGAACAATGACCGCTGAAGGAGGGTACGGAGATGCGTGCAATTGTTGGGCTCTTGACTCTGATTCTGGCCGCGCCGGTTCTGTTTGCGGCCGACGACGAACAGGAACGGATTGCGAATGGCGCGGAAGTATTGACGGAAATCCTGAATATTCCCGACGCGCTGCCAAAGGAATTGCTGAACAAAGCCGAGTGCATCGTGGTGTTGCCTTCCGTCAAGAAGCTTGCTCTTGGCATCGGCGGGAGTTACGGCAAAGGCATGTTGGTCTGCCGTACCGGGGCCAAGTTCACCGGTCCCTGGGGCGCCCCGGCCATGTATCGCCTGGAAGGAGCAAGCATCGGATTCCAGCTGGGAGGACAGGCTACCGATTTCCTTCTCCTCGTCATGAACCCGAAGGGAGCCGACTCCTTGATGCGCAGTAAAGTGAAGCTCGGCGCCGATGCTGCTGTCGCAGCCGGGCCCAAAGGACGTGCGGCGCTGGCCGCGACCGATGCCTATATGCGGGCCGAAATCCTCACGTATTCGCGCGCGAAGGGACTGTTTGCTGGAGTGTCGCTGGAAGGTTCCACGCTTCGCCAGGACAACGACGCCAACGAAAAGGTCTATGGAAAGAAGATCACCGCACAGGAAATCGTGAAAGGCGGCAATACCGCGAAAGGTCAGGCCCTGACCAGCGTGTTGCAGAAAGCGTCACCGCGGAACGAGTCGGACCCCGCTTCGTTGAAATAACAAAGCCAACAGCCCAATGGCGGGTGAGGGAGTCCGTCCCTCACCCGGCACAACACCTCTTCTTTCTGGCCCCGGCTTTTCGATGTTGTTTGACTTTTCCTGAAGCTGGCAATTTGAAGATGACCTTGTGTTATTGTCCATCGAATATGGCGGACTCCCCACAATTCAACACTGCGGAATACCAGGAAACTCTGGATAAGAATTCCTGCAAGACGTGTGGTCAACCGGTCAAGAACCAGTATTTTCGAGTGAGCGGTGCGATGACCTGCGTCTCCTGCGCCATGCAGATTGGCGGCAACGCGCCAGCCGACGGCAACGGCGCGTTCATGAAAGCATTGCTGTTTGGCATCGGCGGAGCCCTCATCGGATTGATCCTCTACTCCGCGGTCGGCATCATCACGGGCCTCGAAATCGGATATGTCTCCATTGCCGTCGGCTACCTCGTGGGCCGGGCCATCATGATGGGATCCTCCGGCGTTGGCGGCAGGCGCTATCAAATCGCCGCTCTCGCATTGACCTACGCCGCAGTGTCGTTGTCCGCCGTGCCGATCGGCCTTTATCAGATGAGCAAGGAGAAACCGCAAACCGAGAAGGCAGCCGTGGTTTCAACGCCGGGAACACCCAAGGTTGAAACAACGTCGAGCGCTGCTCCGGCTGAAAGTTCACCTGTCGGGTTGATCGCCGCCCTGGCGTATCTGACCTTGTTCGGGCTTGCTTCACCGTTACTCAGCCTGGCAGACCCGCTGCATGGGCTCATTGGATTGCTCATTCTGTTCTTCGGGCTTCGCATTGCGTGGAAACTCACCGTTGGGACCACCGTTCCTGTCACGGGTCCCTTCAACCTCTGAGCGGTGTCGGAAGTTTTACCTGCCGAAAACAAATCAAACTGCAAACGGTGCGCCGCTCCGCTTCCATCGGAAGCTCTCGTCTGCAATCGGTGCCACGCCCTGGTTCACGCCGAAGCACTCGAACAACTGACCTCGGGCGCAAGAATGATCGAAGCACAGGGCGATCGGACTCTCGCCAAAGAACAGTGGCTGACCGCTGCCGCGTTGCTGCCCGCAAATTCCCGGCAGCTGGCATGGATCCATGATCACATCCGAATGCTGGAACTCGCCCCCGCTACATCCCCACAACAGCCTGCATCCAAAAAATGGCTTGGCCGGTTTGTGCCACTGGCTTTGCTGGCGCTCGTTAATCTCAAATTCCTGCTAAGCCTTGTTGCCTTTGCCGGCCTTTACTGGGGGCTTTACGGATTGAGCTTCGGCGTGGGATTTGCAGCGCAGATTCTCCTTCATGAACTTGGACACTACATCGACATCAAACGGCGCGGCCTGCCGGCGGACATGCCGGTGTTCCTTCCCGGTATCGGAGCCTATGTGCGGTGGCAGGCGCTGGGCGTTCCCGTCGAAACGCGGGCCGCAGTGAGTTTGGCCGGTCCGCTCGCTGGTTGCATCGCGTCGGCGGGCTGCCTGCTGATCTGGTTTCAGTCGGGTGCAGGAATTTGGGGAGCGCTGGCACGCACGGGAGCCTGGATCAATCTGCTGAATCTGATTCCGGTCTGGGGACTCGATGGCGGGCATGCTTTCCTGGCGCTCACAAAAAGACATCGAATCCTTGTGCTCATGGTCACGCTGGCAGCTCTGATCCTGACCAGAGAAACTATTCTCGTACTGTTACTCGTCGGGGCCGGCTGGCGCCTGTTCACGAAGGATCTGCCGCAACGATCCAGTCCGGCGACAGCAGCCTATTTCGTCGCAGTACTCTCCGCCCTGGCTTCCCTTCTGTGGATACTTTCCCGAAACGGTTTTACGAATTACGGATTCACGCGGTAGGCAACAGGCGCTTGAGCACCTTGCCCGTTGGCGTACGCGGAAGGTCCGCGAGAACCTCAAAGTGTTTGGGCACTTTGTATCCCGCCAGCTTGTCGCGGCAGAAGGCGCGGAGTTCCTTGTCTTCAATTGTCACGCCTTCGTGAATCAGCAGGAACGCCTTGGGCACTTCTCCGCGCACCTCGTCCTTCACCCCAATGACGGCGACTTCCCTCACTTTCGGATGCGTCGCAAGGACTTCTTCGATTTCGCGGGGATAGATATTTTCACCGGCGGAAATAATCAGTTCCTTCTTTCTGCCGGTGATGCTGACATAGCCCTCTTCATCGATCTTTCCCAGATCTCCGGTGTGCAGCCATTCATTCGTGATGGCCTTCGCGGTCTCCTCCGGCAGACGGTAGTAACCCTCCATCACGTTTCCACCGCGCACCATAATTTCGCCGATCTCGCCAACGGGCAGCGGACTCTTCGTTTCATTCCAGATGGCCACTTCAATGCCGGGCAGCGCCAGCCCCACTGTTCCCAGTTTCCGTTTCCCCGGAACGTTCAATGTCACCACGGGCGCGGCTTCAGTCTGTCCGTAACCCTCGCAGATGTGAACGCCGAAACGTTTTTCAAACGCCTCAGCCACCGCGATCGGCAGCGGCTCACCGCCGGAAATCGGGAAGCGCACGGAGCTGACGTTGAATCCGCCTTCGGTTAGCGCAAGGACGCGGTACATGGAAGGAATCGCGAGAAACACGCTGATGCTGTGCTCTTCAATCAGTTTCAAAACCTTGTGTGGGTGGAAGCGGTCGACGAGAACCATGTTGCAGCCATTGAGCAATGGCAGCAGGATCGTGCCCGTGATGGCGTACGTGTGGAAGAACGGCAGAAGACACAGAAACGCGTCGCGCTTATCAAACTCTCCGGCCTGCGAGCACGCATCGACATTGTGAAGCAGGTTGCGGTGCGTGAGCACGACGCCCTTCGGCCGTCCGGTTGTACCGGAGGTGTACAGATAGAGGGCCGGATCGCGATATTCCTGAGGCAGCGGAATGGTGGACAGGGAGTCCGTAAAATCCGGCGCGTCCGCCATCATAATGATGCCTTTGTCTCCAAAGAGCGGTTTGACCGCCGCCAGTGCCTGGTTGAAAAATTGTGACGACACCAGCGCCGACATCCCCGAATCCCGAATGATGAAACCCAGTTCCTGAGGCGGCAGAAGATAATTCAGCGGCACCGCCGTTTTTCCCGCTTTCCATATGGCGAGCAGAGTGGCGACATATCGTTCGGAATTGAGCAGAAGTATACCGACGGTATCGCCGGGAACTTTCTCGCGCAACATCCGCGAGATGCTGTCGACGTCCGATCCAAGCTCTCCAAACGTCCACGACTTGCTGTCTTCGATCAGCGCGACGCGAGTGCTGTTCGCTTCAACCGCCTGATCAAACGCCTCGGATATCCAGGAAATCTGCAATGTTTACCTCCGGCAAACCGTCTTTAGTTCTTCTCGAGTTCGATGCTGTTCTTCTTCAGCGTCATCCCAACCGCGTGGTCGTAGTCTACCAGTGCCTTGGCGTAACTGATCAATGCCGCAATTTCGTCCGTCTTCGCCTGAGTCAGATTACGCTGCTCTTCAAGGACGATTCGAATTGTGGACGCACCGAGGTCGAATTTTCGCTGCTCGTAATCCAGCTTGCGTTCGGTTAGTCCCAGAATCTTCTGCGCCGAATCAATGCGAATCTTATTCTTCTCCAGCTCCGTGATTGCATTGCGCACTTCAAGCGCGATCCGTTGACTGGTTGCAGCCTTGCTGTTCTCCACGGTCCTCTTGTCTGCAAGCGCACGCGAATGATCCGCCTGAGCCGCCTTGTTGCTCAATGGAATTTGAAGATTGACGGAGAAATTATAACCCCGGAAATCATTCCGGACGATCTGACTCAACGCATCGGTAATTCCGCCGGGGCTTGTGGAAATAATCGTTGCACCGGAACCGAACCCGGAACGAATCGTTTCGAATCCACCCAAACCCGATTGCGTATACGATCCGGCAACGTCGAGCGACGGCAGCAGCTGGTTTTTGGTGCTTTGAATTTCAATCTCCCGGTTCTTCATTTGAAGTTCAAGTTCCCGCATCTCCGGACGATTTTCCAGCGCCACTTTGATGGCATCCGCAGCCGAAAGATAATCGTCCGTCTTTGGTCGGGGCACCGACTGCGTGGGAGAAATCTTCGCGGTCACGGTGCCGGGGTCCGACTGATTCGTCACCAGCTTCTTCACCTGATCCGACACCGTGACCTGAGTGAAACCGGAGTCGAGCAGCTGTAACTGGCGGTTCGCCACTTCGGTTTCCGCCTGAACCAGATCCGAAGACGCCAGCGCCCCTGCTTCAACCTGAATGCGGTTGTCCGCGAGGGTTTTCTCCGCAAGGCCCTTGGAATCCTGCTTCACTTTCAGATCCTCAAATGTGAACAACAGATCCCAGTACGATTTCTCCGCCTGTGTCACGAGGTCGATAACCTGGCGTTCAAACTGCACCTCGGAAATATTCAAATTGTTCCGCGCAGTCTTGAGCTGGCTGGAATTGATGGTCCGTCCAAGGTCCCGGAGTAAGTGCTGGGACACCGAGTACTTCACGCTGCCGGACCATGCGGGATTGAAGGTACTGAATGCGCTGTTGGAAGATGAGCGGTTCATCGCGAAGTCGATGCCGAAGGTCGTTCCGGTCTGGTAGAGCTGGCTGAACCCGACGTCGTAAACCTGGTTGAGCTGACTCACCGACGGAGCGCCCGACAACTGCGATGCGCTTGGCGCCGTGCTCTTGCTGACGCTGGACGACACGTTGAGCTTGGGATCGAAAGGCCGATAGAACGAGTCTATTGCAATCCGCGACGAGAGCGGCGTCATGCGATCCAATCCGATGTCGAGATTGTTTCTCAATGTGAGATTGATCACGTCGTTGATCGACATTGGAATTTCCCCGCTTCGTATAAACGACGTCAGCGCGTCCGGCGCCATTTCCGCTGGAAGGGGCTTCCGGTTTTGTTGAGACGGTTTGTATCGGCTCAAAAACTGATCCACGAAGTTCGGTCCGGCCAACGCCGGAGTGGAAAGCACAGCCAAAAGAGAAACGACGACAACGATTTTCATCTTCATGAACAGACTCCTCATTCGTAACGCAGGGCCTCGATGGGATCCAGCGCAGCGGCCTTGTGGGCCGGGTAGTAGCCAAAGAAAACGCCAATAGCGGTCGAAAAACCGAATGCGATTGTCACTGCGAGTCCAGACACCAGCGACGGCCAGTTCAGATACCAGGCAATACCTGCCGCCGCCAATCCTCCTCCAACCATTCCCAATGCGCCGCCGGCAAGACTGAGCACCACCGACTCGGTCAGGAACTGCAGCCGGATGTAACTCGGACGCGCCCCGACCGCCATGCGGATACCAATCTCGCGGGTTCGTTCCGTCACGGAAACCAGCATGATGTTCATGATTCCGATTCCGCCGACAATCAGCGAAATGCCGGCGATGCTTCCCAGCAGCAGCGTCATGATGGTAGTCAGCTGCACTCCGGCCGCGGCAACATCGGCAAGATTCCGAACGGTGAAATCATCGGGATCGCCGTCCGCGATCTTGTGGCGCTGCCGTAGAAGATCGGTGACCTGCTGCTGAACCAGGTTTGTCGCGTCGGAACTCGTTGCGGAAATCATTGCCTGACCGACGGACGTGCCGCCCCGGGCCTGCATCTTCTTCTGAACCGTGGTGAACGGGATCACCGCGGTGTCGTCCTGATCCTGACCCAGAGTCGAACCTTTGGTTTCCAGAACTCCGATCACCCGAAACGGGAGATTGCGCACGCGAATGGTTTCGCCAACGGGATCGGCCGCCCCAAATAGCTTGTCCGCGACGGTGTGGCCCAACACAATCACGCGGGCCGCCGAACGAACCTCGGCATCCGTGAAAAAGACACCGTTAACGACCGGCCAGTTTCGAATCATCGGAAATTTTTCGTTCGAACCCACAAGCTGGACCTGCCAGTTCTGGTTTCCAAAAACCAGCTGCGCGGAAGCACGCATTGACGGTGACGCCGCCATGACGGTTGGCACTTCGCGCTCCATCGCCAGAACGTCTTCTTGCGTCAGAGTGGAAGCGGCTCCCAGCCCCTGACTGGCTCCGTTAGCACGGACGTTGCCCGGCTGAACAAACAGCATGTTGCTGCCCATGCTGCCGATCTGGGTCTGAATCATCGACTGCGCGCCCTGCCCAATGGAGACCATCGCAATCACTGCGCCGACTCCGATGATGATGCCGAGCATGGTGAGCGCGGAACGCATCTTGTTTCGAGTCAGCGCACGAATCGCCACTTTCAAGATCGCCCAGAGGTTCATTGGTACTCCTTCTCTTCGATTTCATCGAGCTCCGCCACGGTCGGCAGATTCTTCAGCACTTCGCTGGCGTCATAGCGATTCTTCACCGGCTCATCCAATGCAATCCGGCCATCGCGCACGTGTATGACGCGTTCGGCGTACAACGCAATATCGGCTTCGTGAGTCACAATGATCACGGTGAGATTGCGCTCACGGTTGAGTTTCTGAAAAATTTCCATGACTTCCACCGACGTTCGCGTATCGAGAGCGCCGGTCGGTTCGTCCGCCAGAATGATCGATGGGTTGTTTACCAGCGCTCGCGCCAGAGCCACGCGCTGCTGCTGCCCACCGGAAAGCTGGTTGGGCATGTTGCGTTCGCGGTCCGATAAACCAACGATGGCCAGCGCTTCCTTCGCCCGGCGATGACGTTCGGATCCCGAAACACCGGCATAGAGTAACGGCAGTTCCACGTTCTCAAGCGCGGAAGTTCGGGATACCAGATTGAAACTTTGAAACACAAAACCCACGCGCTTGTTCCGAATGTCGGCGAGTTCTGCCCTTCCCATCGTCGAGACGTCCGCGCCTTCGAGAAAGTATTTGCCTTTGGTGGGACGGTCGAGACAACCAATGATGTTCATCAAAGTGGACTTCCCCGATCCGGATGGTCCCATGATCGCGACAAACTCTCCGCGATGAATGTTCAGGGACAGCGCGCGCAGCGCATGAACCAGAATGTCGCCGGTCTGATAGATCTTGCTGACGCGATCGATTCGAATAACGTCGTCGGTGTTACCTCCCACGGTTTCCACCAAACAGACTGAACCCCTGCTGGGCCGTACTCGCCTGCGTGCTGTCGCTCACGATCACCGCATCGGTTTCCTTCAGTTTGCCGGACGCGACCTGGGTCGATGAACCATCCGTGATTCCGAGCATCACCTCACGGCTTTCCGGTTTCTGGTCCGAACCGAGCACCCAAACAATCCCGGGCCGCACAGCGGCCTGCGCGGCCGCTTTAAAATGAATCTTGTCGTTCGGATCCCACTTCTGTCCCGGAGCCAGGGGAAGCGATACCGAGCCCGTTTCACGCGCGGTTGAAGGCGCCGCCTTTTTTCCGGGTGAATCCGCGATCTCCGGAGCCGCCACTGCCGGTGCCGTCGTGTTCGGAGGACTGTAGCGAAGCGCCGCGTTGGCAACTTTCAAAACGCTGTCGCGCTTGTCGACGACAATGCTGATGTTCGCGGTCATTCCGGGCTTCAGCTTCAACTCGGGATTTTCGATACTCAGTATGACGCTGTAAGTGACGACGTTCTGCACGGTCTGCGGGCTCAGGCGGATCTCTGCGATTCTCCCGCGGAACGTATCGTTAGGATAGGCGTCCACCGTAAACGTCACCACAGCGTTATCCGAAATGCTGCCGATATCCGCTTCGTCGACGCTGGCGTTCACCTGCATCTGCCCCAGGTCCGTGGCGATGGTAAACAACGTCGGCGTCTGCATGCTCGCAGCAACCGTCTGACCCACATCGACGCTGCGCGAGATCACAACTCCATCAACCGGCGAGAATATGTTCGCGTACTCCAGATTGATCTGCGCGCGATCCAGGTCCGTACCGGACTGTTGCAGGCCGGCCTTCGCCTGTTCCAGCTGCGCCTGCGTCGATATGATTTGAGCCTGCACCTGTTCCAGGGACGCCGCCGCCTGGTTGTACCGCGCGACCGCGGTATCGGCATTGGCTTTTGAGGTATCGAAGTCGTTCTTCGAGACGATACCGCGCGCGCTCATTTCCATAGCCCGCTGATACTGGGTCTGTGCATTGTCGCGCGTCACCCGTGCAGCTTCGAGGTTGGCGCGTGAGCTGGTCAGGTTCGCAGCCTGGTTCGTGATCTCCGCTTCTGCGCTCCGGACCCGCGCCTGCGCCGCCGCGACGCTTGCTTTCGAGTTGGCCACCTGGGTTTCCAGGTTGCGCGGATCCAGTTTTGCAAGAAGCTGTCCGCGTTTGACCACGGAGTTGAAGTCGGCATACAACTCCTGAACCTGTCCGGATACCTGGCTCCCCACGGGAACCGTCAGAACGGTTTGGACGACTCCCGTAGCATTGACGACTTTCTTCAGCGGTCCGCGCGTGGCTGCGGCAGTGAAGTATTTGATCTCCGAGTTGGCACGACGCCGGTTAGCGACACCAACGGCGCCCAGAATAACAAGAACAAGGAGAATGAGAGGCAGGCCGATCTTTACAAATTTTTTCTTCATTGGGGTTCCGTCCTGAAACGAGCTACAAGATCATCGAAAATGGAATATGCAACGGGTGTGAATAACAGTGTTAATAGGAGGCACAAGAGCTGGCCTCCCATCACGACAATACCGATCGGCGCGCGCGACCCGGACCCGGGACCGCGGCTCAACACGATGGGAATCATTCCGGCAACAATGGCAAACGTTGTCATCAGAATAGGGCGAAGCCGGGCGTGGTTCGACTGAATCAAAGCCTGGTGACGTTCAACGCCGCGGGCGCGCAGCGTATTGGTGTAGTCGATTTGAAGAATCGAATTCTTCTTCACGATACCGAACAACAACAGGATTCCCAATCCGCTGAACAGGTCGAGCCGCGTGTGAGTAATCCACAATGAGAACAGAGCAAATGGCACGCTGAGCGGCAGCGATAACATGATGGTGATCGGATGCAGCAGGCTTTCAAATTGCGCCGCCAGCGCCATGTACATGAAGATCGCGGAGAACAGGAACGCCGTCACGAAACTCCGCTGAAGTTCGGCCAGGGTTTTCGCACGGCCAGTCCACTCGGTCCGGTAACCGGGCTTCATGTCGAGCTTCGCCAGCTCCTGGTCCATCAATGAAACCGCATCGCCGATGCCAACACCGTTCTCGAGATTGGCAACCAGTGTGACCTGACGTTCGCGGCCCATACGTTCGATCTGCGCCGGGCCGAGATTGCGCTCAAATTTCGTAAAGCTCGCGAGCTGAACTTGCCCGATCCGGCTTGAAGGCACCCACAGGCCTGCAATCTTTTCGGGTCGGTCGCGATCCTGGGGCGCAAGCCGGAGCATCACGGCATACTGGTCTTCGCCATCCTTGAATTTTGAAACTTCCTCGCCCGCAACAAGCGTTCGCAGCGTACCAGCGACGTCTTCGGCGCGTACGCCCAGATCGGCAGCCTTGGCACGATCAAGAGCCACATGAATCTCGGGATTGCCGATATTCAACGTCGTATCCTGGTCGACCATGCCAGGCACCCTGCGCATCACCTTCAGAATCTGGTCGGAATATTTCGCCAGCTCTCCGAGTCCCGGGCCTCGAACATTCAACACCATCGTCTGCGTGCGGAAGTTGCCGCCGCTTACATTCTGCGAAGGCTGCACGGAGACGCGAAGTCCGGGGAATTTCTCCTGCATCATGCGGCGCGCATCGTCCATCACGTCGAATTGAGAATATTTGCGCTCGGTGATGTCGATGAGACTCAGGTACACATTTCCGTCGGTGACACCGGAGCTTCCACCGCCGTTGATGGTCGTCAGAACGTGCCGGACACCGGGGAGTTTCCAGGATTCTTTCTCGATGTTCTGCAGCACAAGATCGGTGCCTGCCAGGGACGTGCCGTCGGGAGTCTGCACCACAATCTCAAATTCGCTCTGGTCGTCCTGCGCGAAGAAGTCGGTGCCGACCAACCGGAACATGGGGACGATGGAGATCACCACCGCCAGGAAAATGCAGACCATCACCCAACGGTGGCGGAGCGCCCATTCGAGCATGGCGCCATAAGCGCGATCGATCAGACGATAGAATCCGGAATCCTTCGAGCTGTGTCCGCTCTTGCTCTTCTTCAGCCAGCGTGAGCTGAGCATCGGCGTGAGCGTGAAGCTGACCAGCATCGAGACAAGAATCGACACGGCCATCGTAAGACCGAAACTCTTGAGAAACCTTCCCGGAATGCCTCCAAGGAAGGCGACCGGAACGAAGATGACCACCAGCGACAAGGTCGTCGCCATCACCGCGAGTCCGATTTCCTGTGTGGCCGCAACAGCGGCGCGCATGGGTTCGTACCCTTCTTCCTCGATGTAGCGATAGATATTTTCGAGCACGACGATCGCGTCGTCGATCACGATACCGACGGCGAGCGTCAGACCGAGCAGCGTGAGATTGTTCAACGTCATGTCGAGCCCGCGCATTGCCGTGAATGTGGCAATGATGGAGATCGGCACGGCAAGAGCCGCAATCAGCGTGCTGCGCAGATTGCGCATGAACAACAGCACGACGATCGCGGCAAACAAACTGCCGACGATCAGATGCTCATTGATGGCATGCACGGATGCTTCGATGAATCGCGCCTGATCGCGGATGACATCCGCGTGGATGTCCGCGGGAAGCTGCTTTCGAATTTCACTGAGCTGGTCCTTGATCGTGTTCGCGACGGCCACCGTATTGGTACCGGATTGCTTGCGGACCAGCAGCGACACGGCTTGCTTGCCATCCTGCCGGGCGAGGCTGCGCTGCTCTTCCGTGCCGTCTTCGACTCGAGCCACGTCGCGAAGATAGATCGGCGCTCCCGCAACCGTCGCAACGACCATGGTGTTGAAGTCTCGAACCTGCCCGATCCGACCGAGCGTCCGGAGCACGAGTTCATTCGGTCCCTGGTCGATGCGTCCTCCGGGAGTTTCGGTATTCTGCGTTCGAACGGCATTTCGTATCTGGTCGATGGTGAGGTGGTACGCCTGCAGCTTCTCCGCATCGAGCCAGATTTCAATCTCCCGCTTGCTGCCGCCCACAATCTGGATGGATCCAATGTCTTTCACCGATTCCAGACGCTGCTTGATCTGCTTGTCGGCAATCTCCGTGATTTCGCGCAACGGCCGCTCTCCATAAACGGAAATAGAGAGAACGGGCGAAGCATCGAAGTCGAGCCTTTCGATGATCGGCGGATCCGTATCGCGCGGGAGCTGTCCAATGACCGTCGCGATCTTGTCGCGAACTTCCTGCGCCGCGACATTGGCATCCTTGTCGAGCGTGAATTGCACAACGACCACGGAAGTGCCTTCCAGCGTGGTCGAGCGCAGTTCGTCAATGCCGCTGATCGTGTTCAGGACTTCTTCGATGGGCTTGGTGATCTGAGATTCGATTTCTTCCGGACTTGCGCCGGGAAGCCGCGTCGATACGGTGACCGTGGGCAGATCGACTTTGGGAAACAGATCGATACCGAGCTGGCTGTACGAGAATACGCCCAGCACCACGAACGTCAGCACGAGCATGGTCGCAAAGACCGGACGCTTAACGCAGACTTCCGCAAGCTTCATCGAGTCGTGACCTCGCGGCCTTGCTGAAGGTTGCCCAGATTGGAAATTGCCACCAGGTCGCCTGCCTTCACTCCCTCGACAATCTCAACGAAAGCATCCGTCTGCGTACCCGAACGGACAATGCGCTCGGAAACCCTGCCGCTCTCGATCACAAACACTTTCTCGAGTCCGGCAAACTGAAATACCGCGACGGCCGGCACGACCAGGGCCTTGTCGCGACGCTGGGTCAGAATCAGGACTCGGGCAAACAATCCCGGCTTGAGGGCGCCATCGGAATTGGCCACGAGCGCTTCCACTTTCATGGTTCGGGACTGGCGATCCACCGAAGGCGAGAGTCGGGAAATCTGTCCGCTGAATTTCCGATTTTCAAACGAATCCACCTGGAACTGAATCGGTCCTTTGACGCGAACCGAATCGAGCGCGTTCTCCGGAACATCAAAGCGAAGTTTCAGCGGACTGTTCTGCACCAGAGTCACCACCGGACTGTTGACCTTCAAATAGACACCTTCGGAGACGAGGCGCTCCTTGATGAATCCGTCCATCGGCGCGGTGATCTTCGCATCCGCAAGTTTCTTCTGCGCCAGCGCCAGCGAGACGCGGCGCGCTGCAATAGTCGCTCGAATATTGCTCACGTTTTCACGAGCAGATTTGAGATTGGCTTCTGCGACGCTGTATCGGGCTTGTTGCTCATCGAGCTGCTGACGGGGAACCAGACCTTCATCCACCAGATGCTTAATACGTTCCAGTTGGATTTTAGTTTCGTTAAACGTGGCATCGGCCTGCCGTACCTGGCTGGTGGTGGCATCATCCACATCACCGCTCTTCTCGGTGAGTCCAAGGCGCGCGAGTTCCTGTTGCAGGGCTGCAGTCTGCTGCCGCACCGCGAAATCCAATTCACTGGTGTCGAGTTGGGCGATCACCTGACTGGATTTGACCAGGTCACCCAGGTCGACAAAGACTTTCGCGACCATGCCTTCGACCTGATTGGAAACGGTGATTTCCTCGTTGGGATCCAGAGACCCTACGGCGTCAACCGTCCGTTGAATTTCCCGCACCTCAACTTTGGCGCTTTGGACGGCAACTGCCGGGCTCGCAGGCGCGGCGGTTGCAGCCTGGGCGTTGTCGGCATTTTTGTTGCTGGAAGTCGAACATCCGGGCACAAAGGCAAGGAGTAACAATAGAACCAATACAATCATGATTTCATTCCCGTTAAGAAAATGGATACGAAAGTCTGAACGACTTCGTTCCGATCGAAAGTTTTGACGTTTTTCTGACCAAAGATTTCCTGCATCTGGATATACGCGACAAACATTCCGAGAAAGGCGCGCGCGGCCAGGTGCGGATCCATTTTTCGGAACGCGCCGGCGTCCATTCGGCGTTGCATGTAAGCGCCCAGAGGATCACGTCCGGCCAGCGATCTGAGAAACATCTCTGACAGTTCATGCCCTTCGAGAGCACTGAAAATAAGCAGCCGCATGAAGGTGCTGTCTTCTTCGTGCCGCGCGAGGAACTGATGGCCAAACAGTTCGAGGAATTTCTGATCGTCACCGGATTCGGCAAGCTGCCGGGCTTCCTCCCATCGGGAGTCCATTCCCTGGCTGACCTTTTGCTCGAGGATGGCGCGATACAGCTCCTGCTTCGTATTGAAGTGCCGAAATATGATTGCCTCATTGACCTCGGCGTGCGCCGCCAGGTCCCGGGTCGTGGTTCCTCGAAATCCGTTCTTCGCAAATACCTCGATCGCTGCTTTGATGATGTCCTGCCGCTTGGCACTTTTCTCCATAAGTAAGTACTTACTTACACGTCGAACCTCGAAGTTGGCAAGTGAATATTTGAGGGGGCTACCGCAACAGCACCAATCCGAAGTCACCGAGTCGGCTAAAACCAATGGCTTGGTAGCTACGAATCGCACTGGGATTGCCGGTGAAGAGAACTGCCCTGCCGGCGCCACGTTCCCGAGCAGCCAGCAGCGAGCCGGCAACGGCAGCTCTCGCGTATCCACGGCCGCGAAGCTCGGGCGGGGTGTAAATGCCGCCCAGTTGAACGATGTCCGGAAGAGTCGCATTGAACGCGGAGAGCGAAACCATCCGGCCGCGCTCGACGGCGACCCAGGCGTTGTGGGCGGCAATTTGAGTATCCAATGCCTTCGTGGCGCGTTCGCGGGTTTCGTCCGAATCGGCTGCACCGAGCGTTTCGATATCGTACGCAATCCGCCATTGGCAGAGCGTGTCTCTCTCATCCGCGCGGGGCGCCCGGAACTCGATGTCTCCGCGAGACAGAGCCTCCGGAACCACGAGGTCGCTGAGGTTCAACGCATACAAACCCTCGTCGCCATCCATTCGGGTTTCCGCGTTCGCTAAACCAAGCGCATGCCTTGCCAGTCGGACCTGATCGAGCGGGCCGGCGAATCCGGTGACCCGGCGTCCGCTCCGCTCCACACATTCTCGAACGACGTCTTCGGTTGCCTCAGGCGCCTGTACCAGCAGCATTCCGCTCCAGCTGTGTGCGGCCACTCCGATTACTTTCTCATTGCGAAAAGCGGCCACATAGATCGCCTGCAGTACCTCTCCACGATATTCGAGTCCCGCGCGGTGCGCATTCGAGCGCAGAAACATGGAGCTGTCGCGATGAGGCGCCAGGAATTCCTCGAGCAGAACAGTGTCGGAATTACCAAGGACTCGAAATGAATTCATGAAGGAATTGTACGGCGTATTGGATCCCGTTCGCGTTCTGGACTTCGGAACGATCCCGGCAATTGTTCGCCTTCCGAAGGAGACACGGCATGGGACGGAGAATTACAACGTTGATTGGAGTTGCCATAGTGCCGCTGGTTTTCGCCAGTGTGACACTCCTTGCACATCATGGAAGCTCCGGCTATGACATACAGAACCCCGTCACATTGACAGGCGTCATCACCAGACTCGAATGGACGAACCCTCATTCATTCGTTTTTATCAACGTGAAGAATTCTAAAGGCCAGCTAGAGAACTGGGCACTGGAAGGAAGCCCGCCAAACGTGCTGACCCGCACCGGTTGGGCGAAGGAAATGCTGATGCCTGGCACGGAAATCAGCGTTACCGGATTTACTCCAAGGCAGCAACCTTCGAGAGGTGTCGGAACGTTTGCTGGTCTAGAACAGGCACTGGCATATTCTCCTGGCGCTTTCGACCACCTGAAGTCCGCACGCTAACCGACCAAACCCTGGTCGGCAATCACATCACTGGAATCGTCGAATCCAGTCCATACACCCGGTCTCTCATTTCTGGTAGAGTGCCGCCACCGAAACGATCGCAATCCGGACTTCTCAAAGGAGACTTATGAAGCAGAATCTCGCGGAGTTCTTTGGAACCTTTTGGCTGGTTCTGGGCGGGTGCGGGAGCGCTGTGCTGGCCGCGGCATTTCCTCAGGTCGGAATCGGGCTGCTCGGCGTGTCGCTGGCATTTGGCCTGACGGTACTGACAATGGCTTATGCGATTGGACACATCTCGGGATGTCACCTGAATCCTGCCGTATCGATCGGACTGTGCGCTGGCGGACGTTTTCCTGCAAGCAAGCTTCTGCCATACATCATCTCGCAGGTCCTTGGAGGGATTGCAGGTGGTGGTGTGCTTTACCTGATCGCCAGCGGGAAGGCCGGGTTTGACGTCGCGGCGGGATTTGCCTCGAATGGTTACGATGTCCATTCGCCCGGCGGCTATTCCATGCTGGCCGCGCTCATCTGCGAAGTCGTCATGACCATGATGTTCCTGCTGATCATCCTTGGGGCCACAGACAAACGGGCGCCGCAGGGTTTCGCGCCAGTTGCCATCGGATTGGGACTGACGTTGATTCATCTGATCAGCATTCCGGTGACGAACACGTCTGTGAATCCGGCGCGGAGCACCGGAGTCGCGATCTATGTTGGAGATTGGGCCGTCAGCCAATTGTGGTTATTCTGGGTTGCTCCAATAGTCGGTGCGGTTATCGGAGCAGTGATCTACCGTTTCATAGAAACCGAATAACTTAGGGGGAAATTCATGATGCTGAGGCGAATACTACTGACTATAGGACTGTCCACACTCGCGGGGCCTGCCGTGTTCGCCCAGGCGGCCGCAGAACCGCCAAAACTGTACACCGGGAGCTTTGGCGGAGGAGTTGCAATCACGAGCGGGAATACCGACACGAAGAATTTCAATTTGGCGCTAAACGTCGTGCGGGATCCTAAGACGAAGAATGTGATAAAGACCACCGCCGCATACCTGCGGGGAACCAACGCAAACGTCACCAACCTCGATCGAAACGTCTTTAACCTGCGGGATGAGTACACCGTATCCGGCCGGCTGTTCGTGTTCGGCCAGATCGACTACCTGCGTGACAATTTCAAGGAAGTCATTTTTCTCTGGAGCCCTGCGGGCGGCGTTGGCTACAAGCTGGTCGACTCGGATCGTACCAAGTTTGAAGTCGACGGCGGCGACGGCGGCATAATGGAGAGAAATCCGGGAATCCCGTCGAGGAAATCGGGAAGTGTCCTGGTCAGTGAAAGCTTCCGGCACAAGATTTCATCGACCGCCACAATCACGGAAGCCGGATCGACGATCTCGAAGACTCAGAATTTTTCCGATTACCTCACCAATATTTCGGCGGGTTTGACCACCTCCGTCGCGAAGAAACTGGAGCTGAAGTTCGAATTCGTCGATAACTTCAAGAACGAACCCCCAAGCGCCCTGGTCAAGAAGAACGACACCGCGTTCCTCACCTCATTGATCATGAAGTTCTGAATTCCAGGGACGCGCACCGGAATTCGTTCCGAATTCCGGTGCGCGTCCCTGGAATTCAGCTGATTGGGGGGTGGTAGAGAAGCTGGATCAGGACTCCGTCGGGATCGTGAAAGTAGAAGGAGCGGGCGCCGTCGCGATGGGTGCGGGGTGGACTGGCAAACGGTATGCCGCGTTCACGAAGTCTCGCGGCCCAATCATCGACATCTTCAATGCGTCGCACCACAAAGCCAATATGGTGGACGCTCTGAACCGCACCGGGTTCCTGCCCGTCCGGAAGCTTGTGAATGGCGAGATTATCGGTTCCCGACGTCAGGTAAACATTGTCTTCGTCGGGCTTCCACTCCACACGCATACCCAGGATCGAACAGTAAAAGTCAACCGATCTTCCAACATTGCGGACATTCAACGCAATATGGCGCAATCCCAGCGGGTCCATTGACTTCACTCCGTGCAAAATTTACAATTGAAGACTCTTGTCCGCTGCGAGTTTAGCACAGGGTGAAGGCCCTAAAATGGAGACTGGCTGGCGCCTCGAAGGGCCTGATTTTATGGTATGACCCACCCAAAGACGAAGAAACCGGTATCGATCCAACGAATGAACGCGTGGCGCATGCGACGCCAGTCCCTCGATAAGCCATTCGGCTCCAAAAACATTCTCGATCTGATCAAATCCACCGGTTGGATTTACTCCCCGGGCTGCTCGACGCCCTATCTTTCGCTTTGGGCGCGCATGGGTTCGTTCAAGACGGAGGATTTGAACCGCCTGGTTTTCGAAGAGCGCAAACTGGTCCAGCTGGAAACGCTGCGCGGCTGCAACATGCTGGTGCCGCGCGAACAGGCCGCCGTGGCCCTTCGGATCCGGACGCGGACGTTTACCGAACTTGCCAAGCAGGCCCGCCAGCAACTCACTGTCTCCGACGCCGACATGGAGAGGCTCAAGGGCGCGCTCCTGAAATCGCTGGAATCCGGCACTCGGACGATGGAGCAGCTTCTCAAGACTGCGCCCGCCCCTCTGGTTCGCGAATTCGCGCCGGATCTCAAGCGCATCGGATTCACGAACACGGTGTCGCTTGCGGTGAATCTTCTCAAGGAAGAAGGACGGATCATCAAGATCCAGACCCGGCTTCGGCTCGATGCCACGGAATACTCCTACATCCTCCTTTCAAACCTCCTGCCGGAGGTCGATCCGTTCGCCATGCGCAACGAAGAGGCCTGCGCCCGCCTCGCCAAGCTATATTTCCGGGCGGAGGCTCCGGCTCGCGGCCGGGATTTTGCCTGGTGGGCCGGCATCAATGTGAGCGACGCGATGAAGGGTATCGAAGAAGTGAAACCCAAACTCGTGACCGTTGCCGTCGAGGGGACAAAGGATGAGTATTTCATCAATGAATCCGACCTGGATGAGTTCCACTCCTTCAAGCCGGAAGACGATTCCGTTAACCTGATTCCCTACCGCGACACCTTCCTCAAAGGGCAGCGCGAAATCGTCGATCGATTCCTTGGGTCGGAACACGGAGACAAGCCGTTCTCCCGATGGAAAGGAAAGCTGATCAATGACCCGCTCGCGACCATCATCTACAATGGCCGGGTCGTTGGCGTTTGGGAATGGAACGAATCCAAAAAAGACGTCGATGTTCTGCTGTTTGACACCGCCGCAAAAACCGTCGAAAAAGCCATTCGCAAGCGCGCCAATGAACTGGCAGGCTTCATTCGTGGAAATCTCGGCGAGATCCGCCTCCAGGGCCCGGACTTCGGGCCCCACCAGATGACGTGCATTCACGACCTGAAAGCATTCTGGGGTAGGGGAGCGCAGGTTGATGTCCGCGCCTAGTTCTGCGAAACGCACCGCAACCGCCATTGTCATCGCAGCGATCCTTGCCATCTCCTCTGTCTATCTCTATTCCCTGTCGCGCGCCGTCTCTTCTGAGACCCTTGCTGCGGATTGGGTCAACGGACTGTCCCCACAGCGGTACTTCAAGCATGTTTACTTCCTGGCCTCCGACGAACTGAAGGGCCGCGGCAACGGCACTCCGGAACTCGAACGCGCTTCCGAGTACATTGCGAATCAGTTTCGTGTTCTTGGATTAAAGCCCGCCGGTGACAACAACACCTACTTTCAGAATTTCCAGATCACGACAGGCACCTTTTATAACTACCGCAATGCCGTTGCCGTTGACGGGGTCGATCTCCAGATCGACGTAGACTTTGAACCCCTGAGCTTTTCCCTCCCTTCCGAAATCGAAGCGCCCATCGTTTTCGCGGGCTATGGAATTACCGCTCCCGACCTGCAATGGGATGACTACCAGGGGTTGGACGTTACGGGAAAGGTCGTCCTTGTTCTTCGTCACGAACCCCAGGAGATGGATCCGAACAGCCGGTTCGACGGCAGGAACATGACGACGCATGCGACGTTCATGAACAAAGCAATCAATGCGCGTCAGCACGGAGCGAAAGGAATCGTTTTCATCACCGACCCCAACAACCACACCGCCGACATGGACACCGTGTCGCCGATGTTGCGCGACGTCGGAACCGATGACTCCGGCATCATTGCCATGCGCGCCACTCGCACCAGGATCGAGCCGCTGTTTGAGAAACTGGGTCGAAGTATTTCCGGAGTCCAGCGGCAAATTGATACCGGAATGAAGCCGGAGTCGTTTGACCTCCACGCCAGGGCCCGGCTGGTCGCCGACCTCTCCCGCGTGCGCACGACCGTGCATAACGTGATGGCGGCGCTGCCCGGATCCGACGATCAGCTCCGCAACGAATGGGTCGTTATCGGCGCGCACTACGACCACCTGGGACTCGGCGACGAGCACTCCCTGGCGCCATCGCAGATTGGCCAGATCCATCATGGCGCCGACGACAATGCTTCCGGAACTGCGGGCGTTCTCGAACTTGCGCGCCTGGCCTCGCTGCACAAACAGGCGTTCAAGCGATCCATACTCTTCATGACTTTTGCGGGTGAAGAACTGGGCCTGCTCGGCTCGAACTATTTTGTGAATCATCCCCTGATCCCGCTCACGTCCATCACCGGCATGATCAATATGGATATGATCGGCAGGGTGAGCAACGACCACGTCACCGTACTGGGCGTTGGCACGTCTGCGGAATTCAAACCCTGGATCGAAGAGTTCAATAAGTCCGTAGGTATGCAGATCACCTACTCCTCCAGCGGACACGAGGGCAGCGACCACATTTCTTTCGACGGGAAACACATTCCGATCCTGTTTTTCTTTTCAGGACTTCATTCGGATTACCACAGACCTTCGGATACCTCCGACAAGATCAACAGCAAGGGAGCGGTTCAGATTCTGGAACTGGTGGCAATGTCTGCGCAGCGTCTGGCGAACTCCTCAACCCGGCCGCTATATACGGAAGTTCACGAGGAGAAACCCGCGAACGCCGGCATTGCGTCGCCATCCAGTGGTGGTTACGGCCCTTACTTTGGTTCCGTTCCGGATTTTCGTGATGACATCATGGGCGTATTGTTTGCGGATGTGCGCGCGGACAGTCCTGCTCAAAAGGCCGGATTGAAAGCCGGCGATACTCTGGTGGAGTTCGGCGGGAAATCCATACTGAATCTCAACGATTTCACCTACGCTCTGGGAAGCAAGAAGCCGGGCGACGTGGTCGCCGTCGTCGTCCAGCGAAACGGACAGCCGCTCAAGGTCAACGTCACACTCGAAGTGAGAAAATAGCCCATGCTCAAAACCGCAGCTCGAATGCTGATCGTGGCGATTATCGTGGTGACTTCCGCAGCGCTTTATCTGGGAAGCGCGCAAACGCTGAAAGCCCATCCCAAAGAAGCTCACATCCGCAATATCCGGCAGCTGACGCATGGTGGAACCAACGCGGAAGCGTATTTTTCGGCCGATGGAAAGAAACTGATTTTTCAATCCACTCGCGATCCGTACAAGTGCGACCAGATTTTTTCCATGAACTCGGATGGCTCGGGTCTGCGTCTGGTCAGCACGGGCAAAGGGCGTACAACCTGCAGCTACTTCACTCCCGATGGGAAACGCGTCATCTATGCGTCGACGCATCTCGGTTCTCCGGATTGTCCTCCTCCGGCTGATCGCTCCGCGGGTTACGTCTGGGCGTTGTTCAAGGATTTCGATATTTTCTCCGCGAAGCCGGACGGCACAGACATGAAACGCCTGACCACGACGCCGGGCTACGACGCCGAAGGCACGATATCTCCGGATGGCCGCAAGATCATCTTCACGTCGACGCGCGATGGAGACATCGAACTTTATGACATGAACATCGATGGCTCCAGCCAGCGGCGCCTCACCACCGAGTTGGGCTACGACGGCGGCGCATTTTATTCCCAGGACGGTCAGTGGATCATCTGGCGGGCCAACCGGCCGAAGACTGCGGAAGAAGTGAAGGCCTACAAGGACCTGCTCGCCAAAGATCTGGTCATGCCCACGAAGATGGAAATCATGATCATGAAGACCGACCTCACTCAGAAAAAGCAGCTCACCGCCAATGGCGCAGCGAATTTCGCGCCGTACTTTCTCCCGAATGGCCGGCAGATTGTTTTCGCCTCGGACATGAATAACAAGGCTCAGGGAATTCCTAACTTCGACCTCTATCGGATCAACCGCGACGGCACCGGCCTCCAGCAAATCACATTCGACGAGGGTTTCGACGCGTTCCCCATGTTCAGCAACGACGGGAAGAAACTGGTATGGGCATCCAGCCGCCATGGCGCCAAAGAAGGCGACATCGATATCTTCATCGCGGACTGGGTGGAATGATTCATGAATGATGATCTGTACCAGGCTCTGAAAAAAAGAGTCCACGGAGAAGTCCGTTTCGACGAGGCCTCCCGTCTTCTCTACAGCACCGACGCCAGCATTTACGAAATCAAGCCGATAGGCGTGGTTCTTCCGCGAACTCATGAAGACGTATTCGCCGCGATGGAAGTGGCCCGCAATTTCAAGGTGCCGGTGCTTCCGCGCGGAGGCGGAACCAGTCTCGCGGGCCAGACGGTTTGCGACGCTGTTGTCATCGACATGTCGAAATACCTGAATCGCGTGCTTGAAGTGAATCGCGAGGAACGGTGGGCCATTGTCGAGCCCGGCGTTGTTCAGGAGCAGCTGAATCTGCATCTCCGCCCGATGGGATTTCTCTTCGGGCCGGATACCTCGACCGCCAATCGCGCCACGCTGGGCGGCATGATGGGCAATAATTCGGCCGGTTCGCACTCCATTCTTTACGGCAAGACCATCGACCACATCCTGTCGACGGATGTCGTGCTCGCTTCGGGCGAGGGACGAACGCTCGGCCAGATCACGTTCGACGAAGCGCATCGCCGCGGTGGCCTCGAAGGACGGATTGCGGAAATCGTTGCCACGCATCGTGAGGAAATCGACAAACGATTTCCAAAAATCATGCGGCGAGTCAGCGGATACAACCTGGATGAATTCATTCGGAACGGCAAATTCAACCTGTCGAAATTGATTGTCGGTTCGGAAGGAACCCTGGCCGCGGTCCACCAGGCAAAGGTCAATATCGAACCGAGGCCGCCGGCCACGGGTCTATGCGTGGTTCACTTCAAAGACATCGTGGAATCCATCCGAGCCAGCGATGTGATTCTTCCGTTCAAGCCGTCCGCAATTGAACTGATCGATGATCTCATCATTGATCTCGCGCGCAACTCGCTGGAACTGTCACGACAGCTTGGGTTCATCGACGGCCAGCCCGCAGCGCTACTGTTGGTGGAGTTCTATGAAGAAAGCGAAGCGGCGGTTAAGTCGAAAATTGAAGCGATGGAAGCGGCGCTGAAACGCGAACGTTTCGGGTATGCCTACGTTCGGGCTTTTGATTCGGCGGAGCAAACCAGGATCTGGAAAGTCCGCAAGGCCGGGCTGGGCCTGCTGCTCGGAATGAAGAGCGCGCGAAAGCCAATCGCATTTGTCGAGGATTGCGCGGTGGAGCCTTCGAGGCTTCCCGAGTTCTTTGTCCGCTTTCGCGACGTCATTGAAAAGTACGGCACCTCCGCCGGGTATTACGGGCACGCCAGCGTGGGCTGTCTGCACATCCGACCGTTGATCAACACCAAGGTTCCCTCCGATATCCAGATCATGCAGGACATGACCAACGAAATCGCCGATCTGGTGATTGAATTCGGCGGCGGCATGAGCGGCGAACACGGCGACGGGCTGGCGCGAAGTTATCTGAATGAGAAACTATTCGGTTCGCGCATCTACAAGGCATTTCAAGATGTGAAGCATGCCTTCGATCCGGAAGGGCGCATGAATCCCGGCAAGATTGTGAATGCGCCACCGATGACGGAGAATCTGCGATATGGCGGTGCATACGAAACCATCAACATCGCCACGCACTACGATTTCACGCGAGAGGGTGGCTTCGCCAACTCCATTGAAATGTGCAATGGCATGGGTGTCTGCCGGAAACAGAACGAAGGAACCATGTGTCCGTCGTACATGGTCACGATGGATGACGTCCATTCCACCCGGGGCCGCGGCAATCTGCTGCGCGAGATCATTTCCGGAAAGCTTCCGGCGCATGAGTTCACGGGCAAGGCGCTGCACGACGCGCTGGACCTCTGCCTCGAGTGCAAAGGTTGCAAGGCGGAATGCCCTTCCAACGTGGACATGGCGAAACTGAAATACGAATTCCTCGCTCACTACAACGACGCCAACGGCATGTCGCTGCGGTCGAACATTTTCGCTCACATTCATACGCTGACGAAGATCGCAGCCATCATGCCTTCGGTGGCCAACTCGATGATGAGCCGGCCAACGATCCGGAAGGCGCTCGACCGCTGGATCGGGATCGATGCGCGCCGGAAAATGCCGCCGATTGCTTCTCAGACATTTGAAGCCTGGTTCCGGAAACGGGCGCGATCCACCTCTCGCGTGGCGGGCCGCAACGTGGTGCTGTTTCACGATACCTTCGTGAATTTCAACTATCCGGAAATCGGCAAGGCGGCGACATTGTTGCTGGAAGCCGCGGACTATCACGTCGAGATTGCGGAGCGGCAGTGTTGCGGCCGTCCGATGATTTCGAAAGGGCTCCCGGAAGAGGCCCGCGAAAATGCGCGATTCAATGTCGGCAAGCTGGCGCCGTATGTTGATGAAGGTTTCTCGATTGTTGGCTGCGAACCGAGCTGCATTCTGACGTTTCGCGACGAGTATCCCGATCTGCTGAAGGGGCACGCGGTGGATGCGCTGGCCCAGTCGAGTTTTCTTCTCGAAGAATTTATCGTGAAGGAGAAAGCCGCCGGACGGTGGAAGCTCGAATTCCCGAACTCTTCCGGCAGACCTTCGAAGGCGCTGATTCACGGCCACTGCCATGAGAAGGCGCTGATCGGATCGCGCTACCTGAAGGAAGCCATGTCGCTGGCTTACGCGGTTGAAGAGATCGATTCCGGGTGTTGTGGCATGGCCGGGTCGTTCGGGTTTGAGAAAGAGCACTACGACGTGTCGATGGCGATCGGCAAACGGCGGCTGTTCCCAGCCGTCGAGAAGAATCCGGATGCCATTGTGGTAGCGCCCGGAGTTTCATGCCGGCAGCAGGTGGAGCACGCGACCGGACGGCACGCGCTTCATCCTGCCGAAGCGTTAATGCAGGCGCTGTAGTAATACAAAGGATTTGGCGCGAAGCGCATCCGAACAGCTGTAGGCGCGGTCGATGAGCGGAGCGAATGCAAGCCCGACAGGGCGCAGCCATCAAGAAATGACCGCGCACGTTCGATGGTCTGCAGGCAATTGGATTGAAGGATTGTGGGCGGTCATAGACCGCCCCTACAGCTATTCGGGCGCGTTTCGCGCGACGTAAATCTATGTCAGCAACACCACAAGGCACCCGACGTTACGCAAAACGATTCGCCAACCTCGTTGCCGCAGAGCATTTCCGCGAAGCGCAGGGACTGACGCTTTCGTCTATCGGAATCGGCACCTACCTCGGTGAACCCGACTCTGCCACCGATGACGCGTATCGCAGCGCCATCGTTCGTGCGGTCGGGCTTGGCGTCAACGTCATCGACTCGGCCATCAACTACCGCTTCCAGCGCAGTGAACGTTCCGTCGGCATGGCACTCCGCGATCTCCTAGCGTCCGGAACGGCCAGGCGGGATGAACTGGTCATCGCCACCAAAGCCGGATTTCTCACTTTCGACGGAGAAGTGCCCGAAGATCCCCGTCACTATATTCAGGACACGCTGATCTGCACCGGCATCATCGATCCCTGCGACATCACCGCGGGCAGTCACTGCATGACTCCGAAGTACCTCGAACACCAGCTTCACCGCAGCCTGCAGAATCTCGGCGTCGATGCCATTGATATTTTCTATATTCACAATCCCGAAACCCAGCTCTCGGATGTCGATCGCGACGAGTTTGTCCGCCGGCTGCGCAGCGCCTTCGAATACCTGGAAGGAGCGGTTCGGGATGGAAAGATCCGTCACTACGGGCTCGCGACGTGGAATGCGTTCCGCGTGCCGCAGGACGCCCGGGATTCGGTCTCCATTGAAGCGGCCGTGCTGTGCGCCCACTCCATTGCCGCAGACGCCCATCATTTGCGCTTTGTGCAGCTTCCCTACAATCTCGCCATGCCGGAAGCGTTTGCACACCCAACCCAGGTTGTCGACGGGCAGCCGATGACCATCCTGCAAGCGTGCCGGCAACTGGGGATCTCCGTGATGGCCAGTGCCTCCATGTTTCAAAACAAGCTGAGCCAGGGCCTGCCTCCCGTTATTTCCGAACATCTGAAGGGATTGAGGACAGATGCGCAACGAGCCATACAGTTTGTCCGCTCGACGCCGGGCATCGCCGCGGGTCTGGTCGGAATGAGCCGGATCGCGCACGTCGAGGAGGATCTGGAAGTTGCCCGAATTCCTCCGGATCCGGAAGCCGTTGCAAAGCTGTTCGAGTGACCCTGAATTCGGCTAAAATACCCGATGGTCCTGAGGTTTGTACTTACCGATGTCTTACACCTTATAAAATGGAGAACATAATGCGAAAACTTTCGCTGCTGATTTGCTCCCTGATGCTGCTTTCACTTGCCGCCTGCGGCAATAAAACCGATGAAATTCCGCCATTGCCTAACGGCAACAACGGTGGCGGTGGAGATACTCCTCCCCCAACGACAGCATCAATCACCGGAAAAATCTCATTTGAAGGCGACGTCCCGAAGCCGATCAAAATTCAAACTGCAGCCGACCCGAACTGCATGAAGGAACTGTTCACGGAAGACACCAAAGTGAAGGACGGTGGGCTGGCGAACGTATTTATCTATGTCAGTTCCGGAAGCGCCGTGGACGGCAAAACCTTCGCTCCGCCTTCCACTCCCGTGGAAATCGATCAGCATGATTGCCACTACGTCCCACATGCCATCATTGTTCAGGTCGGTCAAACTCTGAACATCCGAAACAGCGACATGACTCTGCATAACATCCACGCGCAAACGGTGGAGAATTCTGCGCTCAATACCGGCCAGGCGGTTCCGATGGTGACTCCGCATGTGTTCGAGAAGAAGGAAATCCTTCTGCCGGTCAAGTGCGATGTCCACAAGTGGATGAGTGCCTTCTTTGCCGTGGTCGACAATCCGTACGCAACGGTATCCGCTGAAGGCGGCACCTATGAACTGAAGCTGCCGGCCGGCAAGTTTGAGATCATCGCGATCCACGAGAAGTACGGCAAGCAGACGACGATGGTGGAAGTAAAAGACGGCGACAAGACTCCCATCAATTTCAAGTTCAAGGCATCTGACACGAAGTCCGGCAACTAGCCATGTCGCGCAGCGTTCGCGTTGCGGACGCGCTTCATGAAGAGGGCGAAAACATCGGGTTACATCGTTTCGCCCTCTTCACGGCGTGTTGCACCGCTTTTCTGATATTCGTCGGCGGCCTCGTCACCAGCACTCAATCCGGATTGTCGGTCCCGGACTGGCCCACTACGTATGGATGGAACATGTTCGCGTTCCCCTTCTCGAAATGGGTGGGAGGAATCTTTTACGAACACAGTCACCGGCTCGTGGCTTCCTTTGTGGGGTTCCTCACCGTCATTCTGGCCTTCTGGACCTGGCTTGCTGAAAAACGACAATGGGTGCGCTGGCTGGCCGTTGCGGCGCTCGGCGCTGTGATGGCACAGGGAATCCTCGGCGGCCTGACGGTGATTCTCCTTCTCCCAACCTCTGTTTCGATGGCCCACGCCTGTCTGGCCCAGACGTTTTTCTGCATCGTGATCTCACTCACGATGTTCACATCGCCACAGTGGAAGAACGGCCTGCCGGTCGCACGGAGCAGCGTGGACGCGAACCGTTCCATCAAGCTGCCCACGCTCTGCGCCATGACGACCGGTGCAATCTACATCCAGCTGCTGCTCGGCGCATGGATGCGGCATACCGACTCGGGCCTGGCGATCCCCGATTTCCCGTTGGCGTTTGGAAGAATCATTCCTCCTTTCACCTCGAGTCACATCGCAATTCACTTCGCCCATCGCGTCGGCGCTCTGCTGGTCAGTGTCATGATCATCTGGACATTCATTCGCGTGCGAAGCGCGTACCGCGATCATCGGCTGCTGCGAAAACCGGCGACCATCATGTTCGTCTTGTTGTGCATCCAGCTTTTGCTGGGTGCGTCGACCGTGTGGAGTTCAAAAGCGGTGCTGATTGCCACGGCGCACGTGGCGATCGGCGCTCTGGTTCTCGGTACATCAGTGTTTCTGACGTTACGGGCATATGGCATGGTTCCAAATCCAAAGCGGGTGGCAGCATGGCGGTAACCGAATTGGGAATCGCAAACCGTCGCGTGCGGGCCGCAGATTTTCTGGAGCTCACCAAACCCAGAATCACGCTGATGGTGCTCATCACCACGCTGGTGGGTTTCTACATGGGTTCCGAAGGCAGCCTGCAATTGACGATGCTGTTCAATACGATTATCGGAACCGCCCTGGTGGCGGCCGGCGCCAGCGCCCTGAATCAGTACCTGGAACGCGATCTCGATGCCCGCATGTTGCGAACGCGCAATCGCCCTCTGCCGGAGGGCCGGGTGCTGCCGAACGAGGCTCTGCTGTTCTCCGTCGCCCTGGCTGTGACGGGAGTAACGTACCTGACGATCTTCGTGAATGGAATTACCGGAGCGCTCGGCGCGCTGACGCTTGCGGCATACATCTTCGTGTACACGCCGCTGAAAACCCGCACGGCATTCTGTACCTTGGTCGGCGCATTGCCCGGCGCTGTTCCACCGTTGATGGGCTGGACCGCCGCTCGTGGTGACATGGACGGAGTCGCACTGTCGTTGTTCGCCATTTTGTTTCTCTGGCAGATGCCGCACTTTTTCGCAATAGCATGGATTTTCACGGAAGACTACGCGCGCGGCGGATTCGTGATGCATTCCAGCGGAGTCAATACCGGCCGCCAGATCATCCTCTATTGTTGCGCTCTGATACCGGTCAGCCTGTTGCCCACTCTATTCGGAGCCACGGGCACAACGTACCTTTATGGCGCTCTGCTGCTGGGCTTCATCTATCTGGGCTACGGTTCCGCTGTGGCGATGTTTCGGTCCAATACGCACGCTCATCGACTGTTGAGGATATCGGTCCTCTACCTGCCCGCCCTGCTCGTGCTCATGATGTTCGACAAGGTGTAAATTCATTGAGCAAAGACACCGCCGTCCAGGTCGATCAACTTTCCCATCAGTACGGTACCCGAAAGGCTCTGAACAATGTGAGCTTCGAAGTCCCCCGTGGAGAGATCTTCGCTTTGCTGGGACCCAATGGCGGCGGCAAGACGACGCTCTTCAAGATCCTTTCGACCGCACTGACTCCATCGGTCGGAACCGCAAAAGTCATGGGCTTCGATATCCGCACCCAGGCCAATGACGTGCGGCAGCGCATCGGAATCGTTTTCCAGAATCCAAGCCTCGACAAGAAACTCACCGTGCTCGAGAATCTGCGATACCACGGGCAGCTTTATGGCCTGCGCGGCCGGGACCTCACCGATCGCGTCAACGAAATGATGGATCGTTTGATGATTGCCGACCGCGCGGGCAACCTTGTGGAGACGCTGTCGGGCGGGCTGGCTCGACGGGTTGAACTGGCGAAGGGGCTGCTGCATCGCCCGGAGGTTTTGATTCTCGACGAGCCTTCTGTCGGCCTCGACCCGGGAGCGCGCCGCGACCTGTGGTTGTATCTGCAGAAACTCCGCGAAAAAGAGGGAGTCACGATTCTCGTAACCACTCATCTGGTCGATGAAGGCGATCGCAGCGATCACGTTCTTGTGCTGAACCTCGGACAGGTCGTGGCGTTTGGAACTCCGGACTCGTTGAAACGGGAGATCGGCGGCGACGTCATCGCCATCACCTCGAAGGATCCGGAGAGCCTGAATACGGCAATCCGCGACAAATTCAAAATCCAGCCAACGATACTGAACGGCACGCTGCGCGTGGAAAAACAGCAGGGGCATACGTTCATCAGCCATGTCGTGGATGCGTTTCCGGATTTGATCGATGCCGTGAGCATGTCCAGGCCAACGCTGGAAGATGTGTTCATCGCACGGACCGGGCATCGGTTCTGGGAGGATCAATGAAGGGCTCGTTCCTCTTAAGCGCCTGGGTACTCTGCAAGCGGGAAATCGTGCGATTCCTGCGGCAGCGCAGCCGCATCATCGGTGCCCTGGGTTCGCCGCTGATCTTCTGGTTGTTGCTGGGATCCGGCGTCGGAACATCATTTGCGGCCGGCCCGGGAGGCAGTAGCTATCTGGAATACTATTTCCCCGGAACCGTGGTGCTGATCCTGCTGTTCACATCGATCTTTGCAACGATTTCGATTATTGAAGACCGCAAGGAAGGGTTCCTGCAAGCAGTGCTCGTGGCGCCGATTCCCCGCTCTTCATTTGTATTTGGAAAACTGCTGGGCGCCACGTCGCTTGCGGTGATTCAGGGCGTCCTGTTCATGCTGCTGGCGCCGCTGGTCGGTTTCGCCTGGAATGGAATTCCGCTGACACTGGTTGTCCTGACGCTGGTCGCGTTCAGCCTCACCGGGCTCGGATACATCATCGCGTGGAAGATGGATTCGACTCAGGGTTTCCACGCCATCATGAATTTGTTTCTGATTCCGATGTGGCTGCTGTCTGGCGCAGTTTTCCCGGCGAAGAACGCGTCGTTCTGGCTGAAGGCGGTCATTATGGTGAACCCGCTGACCTACGGGCTGGCGGCCGTACGATGGAGTATGTATGGGTCCACAATTGGAGCGACAATGGACCTTCCGCCGTTTGTGCTTTCGCTGGCCATAACGGTGGCGTTTGGTTTGGTCGTGTTCGTGACGTCGATCGTCTTGACACGTCGCCCCGCATAATCTGGAGACAGGATGAAACGCGCAATTCTACTTCTGTTGCTGACCACCGGATGCTCCCGCAAGGTGGAACTTCCGGTGATGAACACGGTGCCCGAATTTGCATTGATTGAAAGCAGCATGCGGGAGATGAGGAATCAGGATCTGGCCGGAAAGGTCTGGATCGCAGATTTCATCTACACCAGCTGCGGCGGATTCTGCCCGCTGATGACCCAGAAGATGAAGAAACTTCAGGATGCGCTTCCGAAGGACATCCGCCTGGTCTCGTTCTCGGTCGATCCGGAAAACGATTCTCCGCATGTGCTCGCGGCTTATGCCCACGAGTACGGCGCGGACCCGGAACGCTGGTTCTTTCTGACCGGCGACAAGCACGCGCTTTATACACTCTCGAAAGAAGGATTCAAACTTCCGGTGGACGATACGGATGGGACCGAGCTGGATCCGATTACGCACAGTTCGCGGTTCACGCTGGTCGATGCGCAGGGTCGTATTCGCGGCTATTACTCGATGGATGAAGAAGGCGAACTCGCCCGTTTGATCCGAGACGCGCAGGCGCTACTCTAACCCGTGCTTTCAATCTCGGATCTTCCTGCCCTCAACGCCACATTGAACCTGATTTCCGCCGTGCTCCTTGGCACAGGCTACTGGTTCATCAAGAGTCGTAATATCCGGGCGCACCGGGCGTGCATGATTGGCGCGCTGATCACCAGCACCGTGTTTCTGACGTCCTATCTGATTTATCACTACGAAGTGGGCAATGTGTTGTTCACAAAGCAGGGCTGGATTCGTCCCGTGTATTTCTTCATTTTGATTACGCACGTGACTCTCGCGATCGTGATTCTTCCGCTCGTGCTCCGCACGGCCTATCTCGCCTTCCGTGAACGTTTCGACAAACACGTGCGAATCGCCCGGTGGACATTCCCGTTGTGGATGTACGTTTCCGTCACCGGTGTGATCGTCTACGTGATGCTCTACCGGCTGTAATCGTTGCTTAAAAAAATGTATGAACAAAGTGGGGACTGGAGCCGAATTCGAAACACAAACTTTCCGGTCTCAATCCATCCTTGATCGAATTCGGGGCCTGTCCCCATTTTGTTCACTCCTTAAAACTCACCAAATCCGGATTCCCTCATCCGCCGCCCGAAATCTTTGGAAGCCACAACGACCGGTCGTATAGTGATCCGAAAGCTAAACTCGGAGTCAGCGATGTTTCGAAGTGTCATTGCCGTTGGATTCCTCGTTCTCACATTGGCCTCTCTTGAAGGATGCAATGGTCCGCGCCGGGCGTTTCAGGCGCCTGCGGTCACCGACCCGGTGTACACGCCGGGCCTGGGTGAGATCATGACGCTCACGCAGATGCGCCATACCAAACTTTGGTTTGCCGGACAGGCCGGAAACTGGCCGCTGGCCTCATATGAAATGGATGAGCTCAAGGAAGGTTTGGAAGATGCGGTCACCTTCCATCCGACTCACAAGGACTCGCCGCTTCCAATACCGGATTTGATCGACAAGATCATGACGGTGCCGGTAAAGCAACTTGGTGAAGCTGTCGAAACGAAAAACTCGAAGGAGTTCGTCAGATCCTTTGACGCGCTGACGTCCGCATGCAATCAGTGCCACATGGCCGCGAACTTCGGCTTCAATGTGGTTACCCGTCCCACGGCGAATCCTTATACCAACCAGGATTTTCGACCTGCCCTAACCGGGGGCAATTAAACCGGGAATTTTTCCCGTCAATTTTAGTTCCCACCCCCTGTCGCACCATGACGTCTAACGGTAATGCCAGATGGCAGACCACGTGCAATCGATGTGACTGAGACAAGGAGGGAATCAGATGAAACCAGTACGCTTAGCTAATTTGGTCAGGATAGGTGCTCTTCTTGTATTCGCACTGTTGACCGTGACCCTCACGCAGCAGACCGCATTGGCCGACAACGACCCTTCCGGTCGTGTGGCCCGGCTGAATTATCTGCGGGGCTCGGTTTCCTTTCAGCCGGCCGGTGAAACGGATTGGGTCTCGGCTGTCGCCAACAGACCGGTCACGACGGGCGACAGGCTGTGGTCCGACGACGGTGCGCGAGTCGAAATGCAGCTGGGTTCCTCAACCATTCGTCTGGGTGAGTTGACGGGCATGTCCTTTTTCAACCTGGATGACCGCACGACTCAGATCGAGCTATCGGAGGGGACGATCAACATTCGCGTCCTTCGACTGGACCGCGACGAAGTATTTGAAGTCGACACGCCCAATCAGGCGTTTTCCATTTTGAAGCCCGGTCAATATCGCATCGATGCCAGCGAAGACGGAAACTCGACCATGGTGACTGTCCGAGATGGCGAGGGCGAAGTGACCGGCGACGGCCGGACTTACAAGATCGGCGCTGGACGAAGTGGAAGTTTCGCCGGGACCGATAGACTCCGCGCGTCGATTTTCAAAGCGGGCGGCTACGATGAATTCGATTCCTGGTGCCGCGACCGCGATCGTCGTTATGACGGATCGCCGTCAAGGCGTTACGTCTCCGTTGACGTAGTCGGCTACTCGGACTTGGACGATTATGGCTATTGGCGCTCTGAACCGGGCTACGGCTACATCTGGATTCCGAGAGTGTCCGTCGGATGGGCTCCTTACCATGACGGCCACTGGGTATGGATCTCGCCGTGGGGCTGGACCTGGGTCGACGATGCGCCGTGGGGTTATGCGCCATTTCACTACGGCCGATGGATCTATGCCGGAAGCTATTGGGGCTGGGTACCCGGACCCATCGAGGTTCGGCCGGTCTATGCACCAGCTCTGGTGGCATTCGTTGGAGGACCGAACTTCAGCGTCTCCATAACGGCGGGGAATCGAGGCGGTTATGTGGGATGGTTCCCGCTTGGTCCCAGGGAAGTGTATGTGCCGTCGTATCGCACCAGCCGCGAATACGTGAATCGCGTCAATGTCAGCAACACGACGGTAAACAACATCACCATCAACAACGTTTACAACAACAGCAACAATACCAACATCCGGTACTCCAACAAGAATGTGCACGGTGGAGTCACTGCGGTTTCGCAGACCGTATTTACCGGCGCTCAACCGGTGGGTCGCGCCGCCGTCGCCGTGAATGCGAAGGAAATCACATCGGCTCCAGTTCAGCGACGAGCCGAAGTGGCTCCAACTCGAAACAGTGTGTTCGGAGATTCGTCAGGTGGTGGTGGCAACCGCGTAGCGAAGCCGCCGGAGAAGGTGACCAACCGCACCGTCGTGGCAAAGACACCACCGCCGGCAGCGCCGGTGCCTTTCGAACGACAACAGGCGAAGCTCGCTGCTCAGCCGGGCCAACCGCTGGCGGGAAATGAGATTGAGACGCTCCGCCCTTCGAACAATTCCGGGTCGAGGGGGCGAGTCCGACAGGCTCCTCCGGGCCGAGCTTCAGAAGCAGACTCTAATGTGCCACCGGCGAATCCGCTGGGGAACGGACGTCAACCGTCTCCAACGGTGACCGCTCCACCGGCGTCGAATGGACCAGAGAATCGTGGTAACCGTGGCGGTGGCGGACAACCTGCGACCGTGCAGGCTCCGGCTCCCGCTCCGGCGTCGAATGCGCCGCAGGGCCGCGACGATCGGCCTTCGAATCGCAACAATCGCGGCGGTGGTGGTGGTGGACAACCCGCGACGGTGCAGGCTCCCGCTCCGGCGCCCGCTCCAGCCGCAGCAAATCCTCCGGCGTCGAATGCGCCGCAGGGCCGCGATGATCGGCCTTCGAATCGCAACAATCGCGGCGGCGGTGGTGGTGGACAACCCGCGACGGTGCAGGCTCCTGCTCCGGCGCCCGCTCCAGCTCCGGTCGTAGCAAATCCTCCGGCGTCGAACGCGCCGCAGGGACGTGACGATCGGCCTTCGAATCGCAACAACCGCAGTGGCGGTGGCGGACAACCCGCGGCGGTGCAGGCTCCCGCTCCGGCGCCCGCTCCAGCCGCAGCAAATCCTCCGGCGTCGAACGCGCCGCAGGGCCGCGACGATCGACCTTCGAATCGCAACAACCGTGGTGGCGGTGGCGAACAGCCGTCCAACGTTCAGGCTCCCGCTCCTCCACAGTCGCCTGCGGGAACCAGGCCACCGGCGAATAGCACACCCACAAGCCGCGATGATCGGCAACAGGATCGCGGCAATCGAGGCGGAGGTCAGCCGGCGAATGCACAATCTCCGGCTCCGGCGCAGAACCCACCGGCGAATAACACTCCGCCGGCACGCGGTGGGAACCGTGGGCGAAGACCGGAGCAAACGCCACAGCAATCGCCAAACACTCCAACCGCAAATCCGGCTTCAAGTAACGGGCGATAGGTCAGAGGGGGCAGAAAGGAAACTCAAGTTTCCTTTCTGCCCACTTACTTCACTCTTCTGCGAAACTCCGCTTCCAGACTTTTCAAGTAAGTCATCGCTTCCGGCACGCCCTCGTCCGGCGCCCATGGCGCAAATTCCTTATCGCCACTCGCATCAAATGGGCCGGATTTCGCTTCGAAGAATGCCGTGCCTGGTTCGAGCGCAATTAGTGTGTGCCAAATGCTCTCCCGGCAATCGAGTGCGATGGCGCCCAGGTTGCGATCGAGGAGGACGCAGTTTTCATCGTCCAGCGTCCCGTCGTCATGGAATGCAATGAGCGCAAGAGAGCCCGAGAGCAATACCAGACTCTCGGCCTTTGGCGGCGTATGGTGGCGATGAGGACGCATGTAACTTCCCGGCTCCATGGCATTGATCATTCGCTGAAGCGCGTCGGAGTTGTCGCGATGAAGAACCAGAACTTCGCGCTTCCGGGAATTCGCTTTTGCGTCGCGGCTCTTTGCCGCAACGATGTCCGAGCTGATGGCAAGTGTCACCCGATGGTGTGCGATTGTTGCAAAACTGGAGATGCGCTCGAATTCAGGAGTCATGCCAATTCCCTTTCGTGAAAATGCAAAAACGGCGGCGGATCGCGCCTGGCCATAGTAGAGTTTCGAGCCAACAGGATAATTCACATGCCTCATCTGCTTTTCATGTTGTTCGCTTCCACGACAGTCTTCGTTCTCATGCCGGTCGTTGGCCTCGCGCAAACGGCGCCGGTCGTGAATGCTGCATCCAGAAGCGTCTGGAGCGGCGTTTATACAGAAGCTCAGGCTGATCGGGGGAAGGCCGCATACGAAACGAATTGCGTTTCGTGCCACAGTTCCGGCCCTCCAACAAGCGAGGTATTCATGCGCAACTGGAGTGGGTCAGATCTTGGTAGTGTCTTTGATCAGATCAAAACGTCAATGCCTGCCGATGCGCCCTCCAGCCTGAGTGATCGGATGTACGTGGATATCCTGGCATATGTTCTCCATGCCGACGCGTTTCCATCCGGTTCCGTTGAACTGGGACAGAATCTGCTCAAGAGCATCCGGGTGGAGGCGAGGGACGGCTCGTCGCAGGTTCCGGATTTCGCACTCGTGAGTGTGGTGGGTTGCCTCGTGCAGGCCGCCGATAAGGCGTGGCGGCTGACCGACGCGAGTGAGCCGGTGAGAACCAAGGACCCAGACGCGTCAAGAGACGAGGAGTTAAAAAGCGCTCAGGCGAGGGCGCTGGGTGCGCAGAAGTTTCTGTTGATGGATGTTTATCCGGCGCCGGAATCGTATAAGGGATTCAAAGTCGAAACCAAGGGGTTCCTGATCAAAGGCCCTCAGGAGAGTCGGCTGAATGTGACGTCGGTGCAGGGGCTCGCTACGAAATGCAACACGCAGTGAAACTGTTTCAGCGTTTGAATCAAACCGTGGTGAAAAACATAGTGCCCTCCTGAGTCACGAGCGGTAGCGAGTGCAAGCCCGACAGGGCGCAGCCATCAAGAGATGTCGGCAGCGGGATCGCTTCGCGATCCCGCGAGGGGTGGTTCCCATGCCGAACTTTAGTGGCTTTGGAACCACCCCGCCTTCGCTTCGCTCAGGCACCCCTCCTGACTCAGGAGGGGAATTCTCCTTCTCCCCGCACTCCCCGAATACTCACTCGGTTAACGCGATTTCCCGTTCAGCAACTCTTCAATCGCGGCTCTCGTTGGCGCATCCCCGGCGATATTCATCCCAATCGGTATGCCCTGAACGATCTTCAGTGGAGTCCATCCTCTTTTGTTCGCGTGATTCCAGACTTCGACCTTGGCGCCCTTCTCGGCCAGGTATCGCACAACCGACGACACGTGCTTGTATGCCGCCCCGTGCATCGCCGTCTCGCCGTTCTTGTCTACCGCGTTCACATCGGCGCCCAGTTGCACCGCAAGCTTGACGGCTTCAAGAACTTCGGGCTCCGTTCCGGGATCCTCGCCTGGTGAACTCGTGCCAACGCCCGCGGCCACCATCAACGGCGTCGTCCCATCGTCGTTCGTCAACAGCGGATCGGCGCCAAGCTCCACCAGAAGCCGCATCAGAGGAACGTCTGCCGTTCTGGCCGCGAGCATGAATGGCGTTGCCCCGATGGAATTCAAATTCGTGGTGCCCATGCTCGGCTTTCTTGTCACACGTGCGTTCACATTCGCACCGTTGGCGACCAGCTTCCGCACAAACTCGAGGCTGCTCATTTTGCCCGAACCCGGTGGAGCGGGATTGTTGTCTCCGATTCCAACTTTGCGCACCCAGGTCACCTGGTGCAGCGCCGTGAATCCCTGAGGCGCGGCATTCGGATCTGCTCCGGCGTCCAGCAGAACTGCGGCGAGTTCATAGTGTGCGCTCTCGGCTGCCAGCAGAAACGCATTGGGAGTGTTGTCCTGCGCTGCAGCGCCGCCTGTTCCAGTTCCGCCGCGAGCGCCTCCGCGACGCGTCTGCAGGGACTCGTTGAGCAGAGCGCCTCCTTTCAACAGCGCCCTGACCGCATCGATTTTTCCCTCACGCGCGGCGAAGAGAAGCGGCGTAAATCCCCCGTTCGAACGGGCGCGCAAGTCCGCCTTATGCTCGATCAGTATTCGAACCACATCGGCGTTCCCCTCGGCAGCCGCCCACATCAATGCGGTCTGGCCGTGCCAGTTCTCTTTGGCATTCGCGTCCGCGCCATGAGTCAACAGCGACTGCACCGCATCCACCTTCCCGGTGCGGGCCGCCGTCATTAATGCGGTTTCTCCTTCCGGTGTCGCGGTATTGGGATCGGCTCCCGCCTTCAACAGCGTCTCCACCATTGCCCCGTTTCCATTCAGGCATGCGAGATTGAGAGCGGTGACTCCATATCGGTTGGCCAGCTTCACATTGGCGCCGGCCCGTATCAACAATTCGGCGATCGGCAGATTGTCTGCGCGTGCGGCCCAATGAAGAGCGGTGGTTCCATCGGGCTCGGCCTCGTTCACGTCGTATTTCTTGCCGGCGTTGTTGAGTATCGTGGTCACTCCCGTTTTATCGCCCTTCCTGACGGCATCGATCAGACGAAGATCGGCGCCAATTGCCTGAGTCATGGTCCAAAGCATCAATGGAAGAATCATGTAAACGACAGAACGCTTCACAGCAGTTCCTCCACTCGCCCATCGCTGTCGGCAAACTTCTCCAGATGGACGCCGGCCTTCTCAAGCAATGTCAGATGAAGATTCGCCAATGGCTTCGGCGAGCTATATCGAATGTGACGTCCGCCTTTGCCACCCGCAACCAGGGCGGGAAGATTGGTGTGATCGTGCACATCCGGATTCCCCATGCCGCTGCCCAGCAGATAGGTCGTGTGATCGAGCAAGGTACCATCGCCATCGGAAGTCGATTTCAGTTTCCCGACAAGGTACGAGAACAACGATACGTGATAGGCATTGATCTTCGCGAGCTTTGCCAGCTTCTCCGGATCATTCGTATGGTGCGATACCGGATGGTGCGCCTCGGGCACTCCGATCTGCGGATAAGTTCGAGTGCTGGCCTCGCGAGCCATTTGAAACGTGATCACTCGTGTGATGTCGGCCTGCAGTGCCAGCACCTGAAGATCGAACATCATCTTCACATGATCTTCCCAGACCGCAGGTACGCTTGACGGACGATCCAGTTGCGGCAGTGGTGATTCGGCAGATCGTTCCTCGACCTTCTGAATCCGCCGTTCGACTTCGCGGATGGCATCGAGATAGTTGCTGACCGTCGTGCGGTCTCCCGAACTCAGCTTCCCTTGCAAGCGCGCCATATCGTCGGTGACCCAATCGAGGATGCTTCGATTCTTTCGCAATTCAGAGCGGCGATCCTGCAGGTTCCCGCCGTCGCCAAACAATCGTTCGAAAACGACGCGCGGATCCGCCTCCGCCGGCAGCGGCGTTTTCGGAGACGACCACGACAAATTATTCTGGTAAGCGCAGGCCAGGCCGTTATCGCAGTTCCCCACTTGCGCGATCAGGTCCGTCGAAAGTTCGAGTGAAGGAATCGCAGTCTCTTTGCCGAGCTGTTTCGCGGCAAGCTGATCCACCGTGGTCGCCAGCTCATAGTCGTTGCCTTCGGTTCTCTTCGGGCGGACATTGCTCAAAAAAATCGCGTTTGCCGCCGCGTGATTGCCAGTGGGATACGTCATGTCCTTGAGCTCGGTGTTCGTGACCACCGTCACCTGATCCAGGTACGGTGCGAGCGACGCAAGCGACGGGGACAGTTCCGTGAGCTTTCCTTCGCTCTTCGGTATCCATGACGCCGGGTTCATTCCCATCGGAATGTAGATATAGCCCAGCCGCCGCGCGGCCGGAGTTGCGGCCATGGCGGAAAGTGCCGGTGTCATGGCGTCCAGCAAAGGCAACCCCAAGGTGACACCCATCCCCCGCAGGAACGTGCGCCGGCGCAGAGCCTTCTTTGTGACAATCATTGAGACCTCCTCATTTGAAACGGCGAACTTTTGATGACGCCCAGAATCAACGATGAGAACCGATAGTTATTCGTGCGGGCATCGCGCACGATCGAGCGGATCGCAGGAGCATCGTCGGCATCCATGCCCCGACCCAGCGCATACGTCATCAGCTTTTCCGAGACGGTCGAAGTAAATAATTCCGGACGGCTCATCAGCGCCTGCTTCAGGCCCGCCACGCCGTCGTATGCGGCGCCGCCGGGCAGCGCACCTGACGCATCGATGGCGGCATCGCCTTCATTGCGATTCCGCCAGCGCCCGATCGCGTCGAAATTGTCCATCGATAGCCCGATCGGATCCATCAATTGGTGGCAGCTCGAACACGCCGGATTCGTTCGGTGCTGAGCCATCCGTTCGCGCATCGTGGGAATCTTGCCGACAGGACTGTTGTCCTGGAGTGGCGGAACGTTGGGCGGCGGCGGTGGCGGCGCCACGCCCATGATGTTTTCGAGAACCCACTTTCCGCGCAGCACCGGCGACGTGCGGTTGCCGTAGGATGTCACCGTCAGGATGCTTCCCTGCCCCAGCAGCCCACCGCGAATGCTGGCATTGTCCAAAGTGACGCGCCGGAAATTGCTCCCGTACACGTTTGGAATGCCATAGTGCTTCGCCAGCCGCTCATTCAGGAACGTATAGTTGGCGCCCAGCAGATCCATGACGCTGCGGTCCTCTTTCACAACGCTCTCGAAAAGCATTTCCGTTTCGCGCCGGAAGGCGGAACGCAGATTGTCGTCGAAGTCTGCAAACAGGCGAGGATCCGGAACGATCGCGTCGAGATTTCGAAGGTACAGCCACTGCTCTGCAAAACTGCTCACCAGCGAACTCGAACGTGCGTCTGCCATCATTCGACGCACCTGACCTTCGAGTACCTTCGGATCGCGAAGTTTGCCGGCGCTCGCCAGATCGAGAAGTTCATCGTCGGGAATGCTGCTCCATAGGAAGAACGACAAGCGCGAAGCCAGTTCAAGATCGCTGACTCGATACGAACGATTCGACGCGGCATTGGCGGGATCCCGCTCGATCCGGAACAGGAATTCCGGGCTTGTCAGTATGGACCGAACCGCCATCTCGATTCCGGCTTCAAAATCACCGCCAGTCCGCGCGTCCTTATAGAAAGTCAGCGGAACACGAAGATCGTCCGCGGTGACGGGCCGCCGATACGCGCGGCGAGCCAGCGTTGAAATAATCGTTGTCGCACACCGCTCCTGTTCCGATGAATTCGCTGCGGTTGCAGGCCGGCAGACAAAAAGGCGTCGCCGGCTCGGAGTGTCGCTAGTTCCTGTCGCGTCGAAAGGTCCCCCAATGGAGACCGAATACACGGCGGGCTGAACCCGCGGATGCCGGTCCATATTGAAATGCGCTTCGTAGGGCTGCTTCTCGGTTTCAATCAACGCGGATGTCTTCTTGATGAACGTCGCTCCGACCATATGGGGACCAGCTGTAACGTGCATCCGCACTTTCAGATGAGTGTCTGCGTCGATGTCGTTGTAGTAGGTTCCGCCCGGCGGAGTCGACCGCTTCGGAGCCACGGTGAACATCTCGACTCGCGCATCGTCGAGCAGGATTTCCATCTGATGCGCCTCCGTGAGGCCTTCCACGTTTTCATTGCGGTTTCGCATCAAGCGAACTTGAATCTCGTAATCTCCATCCACCGGGAATGTGTAGTGAAAGGCGGTGCCGCCGCGCGTTCCGAACGGCAAACCATCCACGTGATCTTCCTGAGTGAAGTCCACCGGCAACGGCACGACATACGCGCCCGGGGTGCGGACCGGCGTCCCGACCGCCAGTCGGCTGATCTTCTGAGCAGCGCCCAGGTATCGTTCGAGAAGCGTCGGGGAGAATCCGGCGAGATTGCCGTTGTCGAAACCAAAACTGACATCGTCGTTCGGAAGCAGTGACGCCACATCCACGTCGAGCGTCAGCAAATCGCGAATGGCATTGTGGTATTCGGTGCGGCTGAGCCGGCGGAATGTGTCGGTGCGGCCCGGGTTTGGATTTGCTGCTGCCGCGCGATCCAGTGAAGTCTCCAGATAAGAAACCACCGCGTTGTATGAGTTCTCATCCGGCCGCGGCAGGCCCGGCGGAGGCATCATGCGAACGCGCAGCTTGCGGACCACTTTCTCCCAGGTCTGGGAGTTTGCGCCGACATTGGCCATGTCGAGTCCTTCGAGCGCGAGTCCTCCCGTTTTTGCTTTCTCACTGTGGCAGCTGATGCAGTATTGATTGATGACTGCACTTTGCGGCGGACCGGGCTTACCGGCCGCAGGCGCAGCTTGCTGCAGCGGCCCAGCACCGAAGGAACTCGCGGCTGCGAACATGACCGTCAACCCGCCAGCCATCCAAAACCGAAATCGCCTTGTCATCAGAGCCTCCGAACGCCGTATCCACAGGGGTGTCTGTAGCGTTATATAACGTAACGGTATTTCATTCCACTGCCGGGTGATCCGGGTTGATCTATTTTGAAGTCAGGAGACCAGGATTACCCTCCCAGGATAGGAGGGCAGCGGGATCGCGAAGCGGATCCCGCGAGGGGTGGTAGCTGTACTAAGGGAAGCTTTTCGACATGGCTACCACCCCGGCACCCATCACGAGATGCGCCACCCCTCCTGTCCCACGAGGGGAGCCGGAATATCAAACAAGACCAGTACCCACAATTCCGATGCCTTTCTGAATCTGATCGACAGGATATCCATAGCTGATAAACTGCCGCCTTCGAGAGGGGGGAACCCATGAGACTTCGCAGAACTACGTTCGTGCTTATCTCCGTTGTGGCGTCGCTTCTATTTATTGGAAGCCCCGCGCAAGGACAGACGCTGACTCCAAAGGGCGCAGCGGAAATTGATGCCTTGCTGCAACGCGCCATTCAGCAGGGTACCGTACCCGGCGTGGTCGCCGTCGTTGCGAGCAAGGATCAGATCCTGTACCACCACGCTTTCGGACTGCGTGACGTCCGCGGGAAGAAGCCGATGCAGGAAGATTCGATATTCCGCATCGCTTCGATGACAAAGCCGGTCACCTCTTCCGCGATCATGTTGCTTGTGGAGCAGGGCAAGCTCCGGCTGGACGACCCCGTCTCAAAATACCTTCCGTCCTTTGCAAACCGTGAAACCGTGGCATCGTTCAACGAAACCAGCGGAACTCTCACCACGCGCAAAGCTGCCAGCGAAGTGCTGATCCGCCATCTTCTGTCGCATACCTCCGGCCTCGCGTATGCGTTTTCGAACCCCACGACTGCACCGTTGCAGCAGAAGACGGGCAAGCAGCCTGAAGATCTGCCGCTGCTCTACGATCCCGGAACACGCTGGACGTATTCCAGCAGTACCAAGGTTCTCGGCTGGGTGGTCGAAAAAATCAGCGGCGGTTCGCTGGATCAATTTCTGACCGAACACTTCATCAAACCTCTCAGCATGGTGGACACGTCCTACGCTGTTCCCGCGGGAAAGACCGACCGGGTTGTGACGATACAAAACCGCAGTACGGGTGCTCTCGTTGAGACACCAAACCCCGCGGCGATCTCGTCGCCGGTTGCCGGCGACGGAGGTTTGAATTCCACTGCGGCGGACTACATCAAGTTTCTGCAGATGTTTCTCAACAGCGGTAAATCGGAGGGCAAGACCATATTGAGCAAGCACAGCATTCAGGCAATGACCGCCAATCAGATCGGCAATGTCGTTGTGCAGACTCAGCCGGCCGCACTTCCAAATCTCACGCGTCCCTTTCCGGTGGGTCCCAGTGCCGGGCGCGACAAGTTCGGATTCGGCTTTGAGATCACGGCGTCGAACAAGGAGAATCCCAACCTGCGATCGGCAGGCAGCTATACGTGGGCCGGTATTTACAACACGCATTTCTGGGTGGATCCGAAGCGCGGCATTGCCGGCGTCATCATGTTTCAGGTGCTGCCGTTCTACGACGACTCAACGATGAAGGTCTATCAGGAATTCGAAGAGGCCATTGGCCGGAATCTGCAGCGTTCTTAACGACAATAACGAACAGGAGAAAACCAATGACACTACACCGTCCGATGCTTTGTTGCGCCGCGTTGCTGCTGATGGCCGCGAGCGCTATCACCGTCGCTGCACAATCGACTGCCGCGCTTCCCTCCGATATCAAACCGGAGTCGCGCGCTCGCCTGCCGTATCTTCAGCGCAAGAATATGGATGAAGCCAGTCAGAAGATATTCGATGTCCTGCCCGGCCGCAGCGCCGACGGGGTTCTGAGCGGACCGCTCGCCTTCGCCGCGTACAACCCAGGCGCCGCCAAAGCGCTGTTCGATCTTCACAACGCGGCGGTGGGAGGATCGCTGAACGCCCATGTGCGCGAGCTCGCCATCCTGGTCGCCTGCCGCGAAACCAATTACAACCTGGAGTGGAACGGTCATCAGTCGAGCGCGCTGACGGCGGGCATCGATCCCAAGCTCATCGATGTCGTGCTCCGCGGTAGCGCACTCACAGGCGTCGCAGAACAGGACGCGACGGTGATTCGTTTTGGCCGCCAGCTGTTCACGGACAAGAAAGTGGACTCGGCCACCTTCGCGAAAGCGGTTGAACTGTTCAGCCAGCGCGGCGTGATGGACATGGTGGCCGTGATGAACACCTATGCGGTCAGCGGGTTTTACGCCATCGCGGTGGATGAGCAGGCGGCCGTCGGCAAGACGGCTTTGCCGCCAAGGAAGTAAGTCCCTCGAGAGTGGTCTAGATGTCTGGTATCGGAAATTGCCCTCCTGAGTCAGGAGGGCAGCGGGATCGCGAAGCGGATCCCGCGAGGGGTGGTTCCCAAATCGCAACCTTACAGGTTCCGGCTCTGGAACCACCCCGGCGCTTCGCGCCACCCCAAAATTTCTTGATGGCTGCGCCCTGTCGGGCTTGCGTTCGCAGCCGCTCACGACTCAGGAGGGGAATTTTGACCCGCGATTTCAAACTAAGACACCACGGCATGTCTCCCCACCTTGACCGTTTGCGATCCGCCGGGCTACCATTTCCGGATCATGACCGGGCGCTATTCCAACTTTGTCTTCCTCAAGCAACCCCTCGCCGGTCGTGTCTCTTGCTTCAATCTGCCTGACCGTTTGGCGGACTGGCACCGCGCCGAGTAAGTTTCACAACTTCGGCTCGCTGCTGGACCGCCTGGCCCGATCAGGGCCCCACTGTCGCCACCGATTCAATTCAGACGAACAGAAGGAGAACGTATGCGCACATTGAAGGAAATGGTTGTGAACAATCAAAAGGTTCGGTTCAGTTTCTATCGCGATGGACAGCTTTGGTATGAGACCGAGTGTGGGTTCCGCTTTCCCGTGCCGATTGCCGACGCCGGAACGGCAACCTTTCTCGTCGAGGACCGCGCAATGCTGTTCATGCGGTACATTCGGAAACAAATCGCCGCAGTGGAAATCGCCCGCCAATCCTCGGGGTGAATTTTGCAAGAACGTAAGGGGCTCCCCAGTTCTCAGGGACTGGGGAGTCCGGCTCAATAGAGGCGCAGCGATGTCACATCAAGTACCAGGTCTTCTTCACCAATGACGACCGTCCGGCGAGTGCTGCTGTGACCGAAGATCTGCATCTCCAGGCTGTAGCTGCCCGGTGGTAACTTCGAAAACTCAAATTGCCCTCCAGTTCCAATCGCAGCAATGACTTCATCCCTGCCGATGAGCTTGATGATTCCCTCTTCGATCGGTTTCCCGCTGCTCTCTTCAATGGCACGGCCACGAAACGAAGCGAGGGGGACGACGGATCCGGGAGCATGAATGCCCGAGGGCCTTGGCGGAGATGGCAGATTTACATCCATAGGCAGCATGGCGCTCTCTTGAAGTTCAATGCCTTCCAAATCGCGGTCTCCAACCACAATTATCGCCGCAATCGATTTCAGTCCCGACCGATTTCCAGGCGAGGCTGCCAGGTAAAGTCCAGGAAGCACTCCGCGAAATTCGAACGTACCGTCAGAGTACAGCGTGCCCGGCACGCCGGAAAGATAGACGGATCGAACTTCAGTGTCCTTCGTGCGGCCACTCACGCGAACTCCGGTGAACTGCGGAAGGTTTGAATTGGAAAGCGTAATGGTTAAAGTTGGCATTGGCGCGCCCGTAGGGGACGCCTGCGAGATGACCTGTTGTGTGATTCCGGCGCGAGTCGACACTACTGTATGTGGCAAATTCACCTGAGGAATTTTCAGCGTGCCCCTCATCACATCGTCGGCGCCGAACGTCATGGACTTCACCGCATATCCTTCGGGGAGATTCTCAACGCTGACGCGATACTCCGGACCGTTCTGGCTGATTGCGAACGATAAGCCAAAGGACGATCCGTTCAGTGGGATTGCGATTTGCGCACCGCCGGCCATTTCCGTAAGCTGAACTCTTGGAAATCCTGCCGATGAAAACACGGGCAACCTTGCGCGTCCGTCAACGGTAACCTGCACGGGCAGGAAGAGTCGCGACACGATGTTAAGTTGCCCGAAATTCGAGAAGAGTGCTGCGAAATCGTTGCCTGCAGGAATACTTCGCACGCTGCTGTCCATCACGACGAAGTCAATGCCGGAAACAACACCACCGGGCGAGATGGAAACAATCCTGGCCTTCGCGGTTTCCGTTGTACCCGGATAGTAAGTTGGCTGATCGACACGACCCGCAACAATGTAGAAACGCCCTTGAGGAATGCCTTCCAGCCGGTACCGGCCTTCCGTATCCGTTTCGGCAAGCGCTGTAAACGCGGCCACCGACCGCACGTCGACCGCCGACTCCGGCGGAACCATTGCAGACACTCGCACTCTCGCAGCCGGCTCGCCCGCTGCCGTACGCAAAACGCCCGTCACTGTTCCAGTCTGTCCCGGCAAGGCGGGGATGCCCTGAACCAATGCCAGCAGCAATGTCAGAAGAAATGCCTTCACGCGTGCTCCGTCCTGATTTCTCGGGAAAGACTATCACGACCAAACGAAGCCTCAGGTCGTGAAAGCGGCCACCGATTGGAAATGTCCGGCTGATTTCGCACCCAAAATGCTTGCCAAGGACTGCCCAAGCTTCTTATGCTTCGGCAACAACTCCGAATCCTCAGTGCGCCGGAAAGGAAAAAGTCATGTTCAGATTGGGTATGCTGGAACTGCTGATCATACTGATCACCATTCCTATTGTTGCCGCCGTTGTGGTCATTCCGTTGTGGCAGATCTGCAAGAAAGCAGGCTTTAACCCGGCGTTGGGATTGCTTGGAATCGTACCGATCGCGCATGTCTGCCTGATGTTCTTTCTCGCGTTCGCGGAATGGCCGGCTTTCTCTTCCTCTGTTTCAAATGAACCTGGTCGTCTTTGATCTCGACGGCACACTCGCCAGAACCTCCGCGGTCGATGAACTGTGTTTCGTGCAGGCATTCGCGGATGTTCTTGGAGTCCATAACCTCAGCACGAATTGGCTCGATTACGATCACGCCACCGACTCCGCCGTTGCTCGCGAGGTCTTCTCGAGAAAATCCGGTCGCGATCCGGAGGAGTGGGAAACATCTCGCGTGATCGATCGGTTTGTCGAGTTGCTGAACGAGCATCACTCCCGAGACGAGAATCTATTTGCCGAAATACCCGGGGCGTCTGCCCTCTTGCTGCGGCTTCAGGAAGACTCCGGTTGGGGAGTCGCGCTCGCCACGGGCGGCTGGAAGCGTTCCGCCGAATTCAAGATTCGATCCGCAGGATTGGCGCTTGCGAGGATTCCTGCAGCTTTCTCCGAAGATGGCCCGTCGCGGGAAAAGATCGTCCGAACGGCGATTGCCCGAGCATCGGCGTGGTATGCGGAGAAGGAATTTGAGAGAATCGTCTCGGTCGGCGACGCTGTTTGGGATATTCAGACGGCGAGGGAGCTGCACCTGCCGTTCCTCGGAGTCGCAGAAGGTTCTCGCGCCATGGAACTGCACAACAATGGCGCCCGGCATGTCACCGGGAATTTTCTCGACCAGTCGCAGTGGTTGAGATGGCTGAATGAATACGATGGATAACTGCATTTTTTGTCAGATCCTCGCCGGCAAGATCCCTTCGAGTTGCGTGTACAAAGACGAACTGTGCACTGCGTTTCTGGACATTGGCCCGATCAATACCGGCCACGTGCTGGTGATACCCAACGAACACTCCAGTTTTCTTTCCGGACTCGATCCCGAAACCGGGGCTCAGATATTTCGAGTGGCTCAGCGTGTGGTGCAGGCGCTTCGGTCCGGTGTGGTCCAGTGCGATGGCGTCAATCTGTATCTCGCCGATGGAGAGGTCGCCGGACAGGAGGTCTTCCACGTCCACCTTCATGTCTTTCCGCGGTTCGTCGGGGACGGCTTTCGTCTCCACTTCGGACCGTCGCGCGGGCACCAGCCTCCGAAAGCGGAACTGGACGCCGTAGCCGATCGCATTCGCGCGGCAATTTAGCGAACCTCTGCAGCGCATTCATATGATCACGCTGACAGGAGTGTCCAAAGTATTCGAGGGCAAGCGAACCGCAAAAGCGCTCGACAACGTGAACCTCCACATCGATGCCGGAGAACTCGTTGCGATCGTCGGCCCATCCGGTTCCGGAAAATCTACTCTGCTGAATCTGATCGGTGGACTGGATCGCCCCAGCAGCGGCTCCATTGCGATCGGCGGCGTGGATCTTCGCACGCTCCCGGATGACGATCTCACGCGTGTACGGCGCGACAAGATTGGAATCATTTTTCAGTTCTTCAATCTGCTGCCGACCTTGAACTGTCTCGAAAACGTCGCGCTCCCGCTGCACCTTCGCAACTGGCCAAAACAGAAAATCGCGGAGAGAGGAATGGAGCTTCTTCGCCTGGTCCAGCTGGAACATCGCGTCGAACATCTTCCCGACGAATTATCCGGCGGTGAGCGGCAGCGCGTGGCCATAGCGCGCGCACTATCGGTTTATCCGCCGATACTGCTTGCGGACGAGCCGACCGGGAATCTCGATACCAGCACCGGCGAGGAAATCCTGAAACTCATTCACGAGCTGCATCAGCGGCTTCACTCGACTGTCCTCATCGTCACGCACGATTCCGGCGTCGCCGATCAGTGCCGTCGAATCGTCAAGCTCCGCGACGGCCACATTGAGGAGGATCGACGCCGATGAAGTTGTTCCTCCTGCTTAGCTGGCCCTATCTGCGGCGTCACCTGTTCCGATGGATACTGACGGTTGCGGGCATCGTGCTGGGAGTAGCCGTCTTTGTGGCGATGCACATTGCCAATCAATCGGTGCACGAAGCCTTTGCCGATACCGTGGACCGCATCGCCGGTTCGACGCAGCTGCAGGTTTCGTCCGGCGAGTTTGGGTTCGACGAATCGGTGCTCGAAAAAGTGCAGGCCGTTTCCGAAGTTGGCGTTGCGGTGCCCATCATTGAATCCACCGTGGAAACCGGATTGAAAGACCAGGGCAGCCTTCTGATTCTCGGAGTCGACATGACCGGTGACCGCAGCCTGCGCCAGTACGAGATGGAAGGCAGCGACGACGTCAACGCCATCGACGATCCGCTGGTCTTCCTCGCGCAGCCGGATTCGCTGCTGGTGACAAAGGAATTCGCCCAGCGCAACGGATACCACGTCAACAGCCGCATTCCGCTCTACACCATCGACGGGGAAAAGCAGTTCACGATTCGCGGCATCATGAATTCGGCCGGACTCACCCGGGCATTCGGCGGGAATCTCGCCGTGATGGATATCTATGCGACCCAGGTGGTTCTTGGACGCGGCCGCCGCTTCGATCGCATCGATATTCGTGTGCGCGACGGCGTCACCATCGCGGAATGCCAGCACGCGATTCAGTCGGCGTTGGGTCCGGGATTTGAAGTGGAGCCACCTTCATCGCGAAGCCAGCACTTCGAAGCACTGATGCGGAGCTACTCCATGGCCACGACGATTTCGAGCCTGTTTGCGCTCATCGTCGGCATGTTCATCATCTACAACTCCTTCGAGATTGCGGTAACGCAACGGCGCTCCGAAATCGGCATTCTTCGCGCACTCGGAGCGACGCAGGCGCAGGTGCGCCGCGTTTTTCTTCTGGAAAGCTCGATTGCAGGGCTGATCGGTTCGCTCATCGGCGCAGGGCTTGGAGTGGCGCTTGCATTTGGTGTCGCCGGGTCGATGGGCCAGTTGATGGAACAAACCGTGGGCGTCGCACAGCGTATTGAACGCATCGCCGTGGATCCGGCGCTGCTGGTGTTGGCCGTGCTTGCCGGCATTGGAACCAGCATCGTCGCGGCATGGATTCCGGCGCGAAATGCCGCCGCGGTCGACGCCGTCCGGGCACTCCAGAAGGGAAAGTATCAATTCATTTCAGCCGGCGAAAACCGGAGGCGGCGGATTATCGGAACGGTGTTGTTCGCTGTGTCGCTCGGCACGTTGTTCTTCGCCTCATGGAAGCCGGCGTTCTACCTCGGGTACGTCCTCATGATTGTTGCAGCCCTGCTATTCGCGCCAACGATGACGTCGCTGCTGTCACGAGCCCTGCGCCCGATTCTGCGCCGCATTCTTCCGGCCGAAGGCACGCTGGCTGCCGATAGCCTGATTCAAACGCCGCGACGCACGTCGGCCACTGTGGCTGCGTTGATGCTGTCGCTGGCCATGGTGATGGGATTCGGCGGAATCACCGATGCGATTCACAATTCACTCTCGGAGTGGATGGACACGGCGCTCAATCCGGATTTCTTTGTTTCGCCTTCGGCGAACCTCACTGCTCGCAGTTCGACATTTCCGGCGGATATCGGGCCACTCATCGAGTCCGTTCCCGGCGTTGACATGGTGCAACTAGTGCGCAATGCACGCGTGATCATTGACGGAACTCCCATCATGCTGATGTCGGTTGAAACCGAGAAACTGCGGCAGAAAGTGCGGCGGGTCCCCGTTGCCGGCAACATCGACGAAATGTACAGTGCCGCGGCGCAAGGCAAGGGACTGATCGTATCCGACAGTTTTCAGTCGCTTCAGAAGGCTCACCTTGGAGACATGGTCCGCATTCCAACTCCATCCGGGATACTCTCGCTGCCGATCTCCGGCGTCGTCCGCGACTATTCGGATATGCAAGGCAGTATTTTTATCGATCGCGGGATCTACAAAAAGTGGTGGGGAGACAACACGGTCAACATTGCGCGCGTGTACGCAAAGAAAGGCATAAACGTGCCGGAGGTTCGACAACGCGTTCAGCACGCGCTGGACGGCCGAAAACGCCTGCTCGTGTTGTCCAACGACGAAGTGCGCGCCTACGTGTTCCGGCTGACCGACCAGTGGTTTTCGATGACTTACAACCAGATCGTCGTGGCCGTGCTGGTGGCGGTTCTCGGAATCGTGAATACGCTCACCGTGTCGATTACCGACCGCCGGCGGGAACTTGGCGTGATGCAGGCGGTTGGTGGAATGCGGAATCAGATCCGCCGCACGATATGGCTTGAGGCCATCAGTATTGGCGTAATCGGACTGATTCTCGGAGTCGCATTGGGCGCGATCAATATCTATTACAACCTGGGTATGGTGCGGCGCGACCTCGGCGGGCTCGACCTCGATTACACCTTTCCGTCAACGATCGTCCTGTGGTTGGTTCCGGTTATTCTGGGAGCGGCATTTGTGGCATCGCTCGGGCCGGCAGAATCGGCGGTGCGCGCCAATCTGGTGGAGGCGCTGGAGTATGAATAAGAGTCGAAATATCGCGCTGATCTGCTCCGGTTTGCTGGCGATGGGCGTCTTAACCATCGCCCAGGATCCGAGGACTATTGTGGAGGAGGCACAGAAACGGTCGACCTCCATGTCCCAGAGATACGAAGGCACGCTGGAGGTCATCAATAAGAATTCCAGAATCACGGTCAAACGGTGGAAATACGATCGAATCGGATCTCACGGAACCAGTAAATCCGTGCTGCGGTTCACCGCTCCGGCGGAAGTGAAAGACGTGGCATTGCTGGTGGTGAACCACCCAGACCGTTCATCGGACCAGTGGATGTATACGCCTGCGATTGCGCGGGAACGCCGCATTGCGATGCAGGATCGCTCGGGAAGATTTTTTGGAACGGACTTCAGCTTCGAAGATCTCGAGGAACGCGACACCAGCCAGTTCGAATACAAGATGCTGGGTCAGGAGTCGATGGAAGGCGCGAACTGCTGGAAGATTGAATCGCGGCCGAAGCAGAGCAAGGTTTCGCAGTACACGCGTTCGCTGGTCTGGATACGGCAGGACAACTACGTCGTGGTCCGGATTGAGAATTATAAGAAAGACCAGCTGGTGCGGCGCGCCAGATACACCGACGTTCAAAGAGTTCAGAACATCTGGACTCCGCAGACGATTGAAATGTTCGACGCGAGGGAGAACAGCCGGACGGTGCTCAAGATTGAAAAACTTCAATACAACATTCCGATGAAGGAAGAGGATTTTACGATTCAGGCGTTGCTGAGGGGGAATTAGGTGGATCGATTGGAGCAAATCCCTCTCCCTCAGGGAGAGGGTGCCGCGAAGCGGCGGGTGAGGGAATCAATATCGCCAAATACTGATTCCCTCATCCGGCCCTTCGGGCCACCTTCTCCCTGTGGGAGAAGGATTCTCGCCAAATGTTTCCCAGAATTGGATAGCGCAAGTTTGCTCCCATGAACCTCATCTTCGCCGCCCTGCTGCTTACCCAAAACTTCTCACAACGCGGATCGCTGGAATCCATTGCGACGATCTACCCTCAAACGACTCCGAGCGATTCCAGTCAATTTGTCGGCGAAATGCTTCTTCGCGACGAAGCGTTTTACCGGCCCCATAAAAATGTTCAAATCTCCGGCGGCATCGATCTTCGCGTGGACTCGCACCATCAGGTGGAGCGAACGCTGCATTTTTCGTCCTTCTACTGGCTGGACCGCGAAGCAAAACGTCCGCTGCTTTCCGTTCGCCGGTTGAGTGCCGAATATCATCGCGGTGGATTCAATATCGAAGCCGGAAAACAATTCATTCGCTGGGGACGCGCCGACATTCTCAATCCCACGGACCGGTTCGCGCCTCGCGATTATCTGACGGTGGTCGACAAGGAATTCCTCGGTATCACGGCAGTGCGTGCGGCCTATGAACATGGCGCCAACACCATCGACGCGGTCTGGGCTCCTCGATTCACACCGGCCCGGATTCCGCTGATCGACCAGCGCTGGTTTCCCGCACCGGCTGGAACGGCGCTGCCTTCGGTACCGATTCAGATTCCCAACGGTTCTCAGGCCGGAATTCGCTGGAGCCACGTCGGACTGGTGGAATTCTCCGCGGCATATTACCAGGGATATAACAATGTGCCCTCCGCGAACTTCACGTATCCGAAGCTTCGAATGGCCGGTGGGGATCTTGCGGTTCCATTTCGCTGGCTGACCATCAAATCGGAAACCGCGTACTTCAATTTTTCCGACAGCCGAATGGACAACTACGTTCAATACGTTCTCCAGGCCGAACGCCAGCGCGGTGAATTGTTCATCGTGGGCGGCTATACGGGCGAATTCGTAACGCACCGGGGAACCCCATACCTGAGCTTCAATCCGGATCGCGGCCTGACTCACTCCATTCTCGGCCGCTTCGGATACACCATCGATGCCAATCGCAGCATCGCGCTGGAGACCGCGGTCCGCCAGAACGGCGAAGGGCGCTGGACGAAGGTTGAGTATTCCGAAACGTTCGGTCAACACTGGCGGTTGACAAGCGGCCTCACCGTGATCCGCGGAACGGCGTCGGATTTTCTCGGACAATATCGGAGCAATTCTCACGGGCTAATCGCGGTAAAGTATAGCTTCTGAGGTTGAGCACCATGTCACTGGATCCGGCGGTCCGCTCTCTGATCGCCCAATTTCGTAAATCGCCAAACTGGGATAATCAGCTGGATCTGGAACTGCTTCAGCGCTTCTGGCCCGATCTGGTCGGCGAACAGCTCGCTGCGGCCACGCGGATCACGGCAATTCAGGGTGCACGGGTGATCATGAATGTCCCGGATCTGATCTGGCGAAAACAGTTGATGCGCATGAAGCGGCAGATCCTGCAGAAACTGAACGAACCCTGGGGCGGACAGAAAATCACGGAGATTGCTTTTACCAATGAGAATTAGCGAAGCCGATGTCGAGTACGTGGCGAAGCTTGCCAACCTTGAAGTTCCTGACAACGACAAGAAAGAACTGGCTGAACAGTTGAGCCGAATTGTCGAGCATGTCGAGCAATTGAACACGCTCGACGTTTCCTCCGTGCCGCCGACGAACCAGGTGGTGACAAACAGCAAGCATGCCCTCCGCGAAGACCTGGCCCTCCCGCGAGTCGGCAGCTCCGAAGCAGGAAAGACCGTAAAACTCTTCAAGGTTCCGAAGGTCATTACGGAACGATGAATCTGAAAAATATTACGGCCGAGAAACTGGTCGCGCTCTACACCAGGCGCGATCTGAGCGTCACCGAGGTCATCACCAGCGTATTCGATGAAATCGATCGCTCCGACAAATCCATTCACGCTTTCATCACTCTATGCCGCGACCGCGCGCTGGAAGACGCCCGCCGGGCGGATTCAAGAATTGCGGCCGGCGAAGCGCTCGAACCGCTCACGGGAGTTCCCGTTGCCATTAAAGACAACATGGCCGTGCGCGATGTTCCAACAACCTGTGGATCGAAGATTCTCGAAGGCTACACTTCGCCTTACACGGCAACCGCAGTGGAGCGCCTGCGCGGCGCCGGCGCCGTCATCGTGGGCAAGACCAACCTCGATGAGTTTGCAATGGGATCATCCACGGAGAATTCCGGCTTCTTCGTCACTCGAAATCCGCACAACCTGGAGCGCGTCCCCGGAGGGTCCAGCGGTGGTTCGGCGGCCAGTGTCGCCGCGGGAATGTCGCTGATTGCGCTGGGATCGGATACCGGCGGATCGATCCGCCAGCCAGCGTCGTTTTGTGGAGTCGTCGGAATGAAACCGACCTATGGGCGGGTCTCGCGTTATGGTCTGGTTGCTTACGCGTCATCGCTGGATCAGATCGGACCATTTGCCAAAAGCGTCCGGGAATGTGCGCAGGTGCTGGAAGCGATCAGCGGGTTCGATCAATACGATTCCACTTCAGCCGACGTAGCGGTTGAACCCTACGTGAAGGGCCTCGACCAGCCCGTGAATGCGATCCGCATCGGAATACCGCGAGAATATTTCGACACCGCGACCGGCGGCATGGACTCGGAAGTGAAAGCAGCCGTGGAAGAGGCAATTCGACGCTACGAATCGATGGGTTGCAAAATCGAAGAGATCCGCCTGCCGCATACCGAACATGCCGTGGCGACGTACTATCTCATCGCGACGGCGGAAGCGAGTGCGAATCTGGCTCGTTATGATGGCGTTCGCTACGGACGACGGGAAGCCGGTTCCGGCGGCCTCGGCGAAATGTATCGCAAAACGCGAATGGCAGGCTTTGGCAAGGAAGTGAAGCGGCGGATCCTGCTGGGGACGTATGCGCTCAGCGCCGGCTATTACGATGCGTACTATCTGAAAGCGCTGAAAGTTCGGACGCTGATCCTTCAGGATTTCCAAAAAGCCTTTGAGAAGGTGGACCTCATTCTCACGCCAACAACTCCGACGGTCGCGTTCCGGATCGGGGAAAAAACGTCCGACCCCCTGTCGATGTATCTCTCGGATATTTTCACGATCACGTGCAATCTGGCAGGATTGCCCGGAATCTCTCTGCCTTGCGGGACCAACTCGGAAAAGTTGCCCATCGGCATGCAGCTTCTCGGGAATCATTTCCAGGAAGGGCTCCTGCTTCGGGCGGCCCACCAGTTCGAGAAGGCCGGTGGTTTCGGTGACATTTCCGCATGATTTCAGTCTGAACTTCCCACACGGCCGGGCTATTGGCTTACAATATACGGACGATTATCGGGATCAGGTTTCTGGAGGGGGAGACAATGAGGCAATTAGTGAAGGCCGCTGCGATTGTGGCGGGCATGGTAGTGTTCGGCGTACCCGGATTTGCGCAATGCAGAATCGCGGTCGTCGATATGCAGGACGCCGTTACCGGTTCGAATGAAGGAAAGGTCAAAGCTGCAAATTTCGACACGAAGGTTGCGGATTGGACCGCCAAACTCGACAAAATCAAGGCCGACATCGACGTCGCACAGAACAAGCTCAAGACCCAATCCACAGTTGCGAGTCAGACGGTCATCAATGACCTGAACAAGACCATCAAGGACAAGCAGACCGAACTCTCCCGCACCACGGAAGATGCCCAGAAAGATGTGGACGAATTTCGGGACCAGCTGCTGACCCCGGTGATGAAGACTGCCGAAGAAATTATGAACGCGCTCGCAGCCGAGAAAAACTACAGCCTCGTCTATGACCTCTCCGCACAGAACAGCCCCATCGTGTACTCCAGCAAGGACTGTGATATCACCGAAGAAGTGAAGAAGCGCATGAACGCCAAATCCGGCGTCGCGGCTCCTCCGGCATCAACTGCGGCTCCGGCACGCGGGACGACTCCGGCAGCAGGCGCAGCAGCAGGTCGCGGTGCGACGACTCCCGGAGCAACCACTCCGGCCCCTGCGGCAGGACGGGGAGCGACTGCCCCAGCAGCCGGCACGGCAACCCCGCCACGTGGAGGGACAACTCCCGCGGCCACGCCCCCTACGGCACCGAAATAGTCTCCGGTCCCAAAATGAAAAATGACAAATGAAACATCCCCCGTTTCAACAAACGGGGGATGTTTCATTTGTCATTAATCATTTGTCATTTAAAGACTACTTCGCGCGAATCAGAGAATACCTTGGATCCACCGCCAGGCACGGCGATTCCGGCAGGCTCAGTTCCTTGCGCACGATGTTGGTTCCCTGCACCAGCGACGCCATTTTGTAGAACGCGTGCCGGCGGGTCAGACGCTGCGGTCCACCTTGAGTTCATTCCGCACTTCAAAAACCCCCGGGACATTGCGCGCAGCAAAATATGCCAGCTGCCTGTCCATCGGGCTTCCAACGACTCCCTTAAGCGTGGTGCGCCCATTGTTCACGATGATGTGAATCGGGGGGACGGCGCGGTTGGCATACCGGAACAAGCCGCTGTTATAGTTGAAGATCGAACGATACATTGCAACACGGATGGCATCGTCGGATGGGGACAACTGGAGCACCTCGATCTGATTGATCACTTTCGTGACACTCTCCAGCTTTCGTGTACGGTATTCCGCATCGGCCTTTACCGAAGGCCGAGTAACCTGCCCGCGCAGAACAACGGAGTCGTTCGGAAGAACCTGAGCTTCGAGCCAGTCGAAAACTCCGTAGTCGGGAATCATGATCAGCTGATGGCGAACCTTCTCCGCAATGAGGTCCGTCGTTCGTCCGGAGTTTCCCGAGGGGGTATTGAGCCGCGGCGGCGATTGCGGGGTTTTCGGAGATTGCGCCAGTGACGTGGCGGATAACAGCACACATGCAATTGAAACAACGAGTAAGCGTCTCATCATTGTCTCCTTTGTTTGTAGCCGGTTTCCTCTAAACCTACGCCCAAACCGGGCCCAGCACAAGCAAACTTTTGGCCCGTAAATTACTGATTTTAATTATTTTAATGAATGCGATAGGCGGGGTCGACTTTGGAAACGGAAAGGTTCGTCACGACATCGAAACGATGGAGCAGATGACTGGCCAGTTCCTCGAAGTTTTCGACCTCACAGATCTTGTCGATTTCCGTGATGATCCGGTCGAGGGCGGACTCAATTTCCACATACGTCTTATCCGCGAAAAACGGCCGCTGATACTCGAGCCGGATCTTGTGTCGAAGGAATTCCTCGCGGTAAAACTCTGAAATTCGCCGTCGTGTGATTTCTTCAGCAGGCATCAATTTTCCTCGAGCTTTCGTTTCAGGAGTTCATTCACCGCCTGGGGATTTGCCCGGCCCTGTGAAGCCTTCATTACCTGTCCGACCAGAAAACCAAAAGTTCCGGTCTTTCCGGATTTGTATTGTGCAACCGGCTGGGGGTTGCCTTCCATCACCTTTTGCACGATTTGCTCAATTTCGCCGGAGTCGGAAATCTGGATCAACCCTTTTTCCTGAACAATGACATCGGGAGCCTTTCCCGTCTGAACCATTTCCTCCATCACGGTCTTGGCCATTTTGCCGGAGATCGTTCCCTTCTTCTCCAACAGAATCATGTCGGCGAGCATTTGAGGCGTTACCGGCGACTTCGAAAGATCCTTCAAATCAATTCCGGCATCTTTGAACGATCGCAGCAGATCTCCCATGATCCAGTTCGCTGCAGATTTCGGCTGGCCGCAAATCTTCGCTGCTTCCTCGAAGTATTCGGCGAGCGCTTTCGTCACGGTAAGAACGCCGGCATCGTATTCGGAAAGAGCATATTGCGCGGTGAACCGTTGCCGGCGCACTTCCGGAAGTTCCGGCATGGACCGCTCCACGTTCTTGAGGAATTCGGATTCGAGCACCAGAAGCGGCAGATCCGGATCGGGAAAGTACCGGTAGTCGTGGGCCTCTTCCTTGCTGCGCATCGACACGGTGCGTTCTTCCGCGCTGTTCCACAAGCGAGTTTCCTGAACGACTCGGCCTCCTCCTTCGATGACATCGATCTGGCGATCGATTTCGTAATCGATGGCTTTCTGCACGAAGCGAAATGAATTGATGTTCTTCAGTTCAGTGCGCGTGCCGTATTTTTCCGCACCTGCCAGTCGAACCGATACGTTGGCATCGCAGCGCAGACTCCCCTCTTCCATGTTGCCGTCGCAAACGTCGAGGTACTCGAGGATCTGCTTGAGGCGAGAGAGATAGTCGTGAGCTTCGTCCGACGAACGGATATCCGGAGCCGTCACGATTTCCACAAGCGGTGTGCCGCTGCGATTGAAATCGAGCGATGTATTGCGATTCGAATCCGGCAATCCTTCGTGAATCGATTTTCCGGCGTCTTCTTCCATGTGAATACGCTGGACGCCGATTTTCCTGCGGGATCCATTCACCTCAATTTCAATGAACCCGTGTTCGCAAACCGGTTTGTCGTACTGCGAAATCTGATAGCCCTTGGGAAGGTCCGGGTAAAAGTAGTTCTTCCGCGACCACTGCGATTCCTTATTGATGGTGCAATTCAATCCCAATCCGGCCTTCACAGCCATCGTCACCGCGAGACGATTCAGCACAGGCAACGCGCCGGGCAGTCCCAGGCACACCGGACAGGTGTTCATGTTTGGCTCGTCGCCAAAATTCGTGGAACACGAGCAGAACAACTTGGATTGCGTGAGAAGCTGACAGTGACACTCGAGACCAATGACAGCTTCGTACTTCGAGTTCATTCGAGTATCGACTGTAGCATAGAATAGTGGACCCGCAAGACGGCGTGGGCTTGCCTGCGAACGCGCGGATACTGGAGGTTGAAGTTTGATCAAAACTGTGGAATGGACCGACGAAGGAGTGCGCATGATCGATCAGCGCAAGCTCCCCACCGTGGAAGAGTATCCCCTCTTTCGGACATATGGTGAGGTTGCCGATGCGATACGCGTCATGGTCGTACGTGGAGCGCCCGCAATCGGAGTGGCCGCCGCGATGGGCGTTGCGCTGGGTGTTCGCGATTCCAAAGCAACATCCATCGACGGACTCCGAAAGGAATTCGATCAGATCGTCAGCACAATCGGTGAGACGCGACCGACGGCGGTGAATTTGTTCTGGGCCCTGGATCGAATGAAGAGAATTTTTCATGAATCGGTTGCGAGCAATAAAGCCCACGCGGCAATCTCCGCTCGCCTGATCGAAGAAGCGCAGGCAATTCATCGAGAAGACATCGAAAGCAACATGCGCATGGGAAAGTTCGGCGCCGAACTGCTTCCCTCCTCCGGCACGATTCTCACTCACTGCAACGCTGGCGCTCTGGCAACGGCCGGTTATGGCACGGCGCTCGGCGTAATCCGGGCGGCAATAGAGGGCGGCAAGCGCCTTCGTGTTCTTGCCGATGAAACCCGCCCGTTCTTACAGGGAGCGCGACTCACCGCATGGGAACTCTGGAAAGACGACATCGATGTGCGCGTGATTTCCGACAACATGGCCGGCTCGTTCATGCACCAGGGACTGGTGGATGCGGTGATTGTGGGCGCGGACCGGATTGCATCGAATGGAGATGTCGCCAACAAAATCGGAACATACTCAGTCGCCGTACTTGCCCGGCAGCACGACATTCCGTTTTATGTTGCTGCACCGCTGTCGACGCTGGATCTGTCCATCCCGGATGGATCGCACATTCCCATCGAACAGCGCGATCCCATGGAAGTGACGCACATGGCCGGCACGCGAGTCGTGCCGGAGGGCGTGTCGGTGTTCAATCCGGCATTCGACGTAACGCCCCACGTGTTCGTGACGGCAATCATTACCGAAGCCGGCATCGCTCGGCCACCGTATCTGGAATCGCTCGCCGGTCTCATGAGAAAGACCGTGCCTTAACCCATGCTTGTTCTTGGAATCGAAACTTCGTGCGATGAAACCGCAGCGGCGGTTGTCGAAGACGGGTACCGCATTCTGTCTAATGTCATTCACTCGCAGGTGAAGACTCATGCGGCGTACGGCGGAGTCGTGCCGGAAATTGCGTCGCGCGAACATCTGGCCAAAATCAACTCGGTAGTAGGTCAGGCATTTTCGGATTCGGGAAAAACACTTGGCGATATCGATGGCATTGCCGTCACCGCCGGGCCGGGCTTGATCGGATGCCTCCTTGTGGGCTTGACCTATGCGAAAGCTCTCGCATTTTCAAAACACAAACCGCTGATTGCCGTGAACCATATTGAAGGACACATCTATTCGGTTTGTTTCGAACATCCCGATATCGAGTTCCCGGCGCTCGCTCTGGTCGTCTCCGGCGGCCACACGAATCTCTTCTGGGTGGAATCGCGGACAGGTAATTTCAAACACCTCACGTACCGTCTGATAGGCAGGACACGCGATGACGCGGCTGGAGAAGCATACGACAAGGTTGGCAGGCTTTTCGGACTTCAGTATCCCGGCGGACCTGTCATCGATCGACTGGCTCGGCTCGGGAATCGAAACGCTTTTTCTTTTTCCATCCCGAAGATCAGCGACGGAGCTCTCGACTTCAGTTTCAGCGGAGTGAAGACGGCGGTGCTGCGAATCGTTCGCGAAGGGAACCTCGTGCCGAAGAATGAAATGGAAACCCGCGACGACCCGCAGCGGCTCGATATTCTCGCCAGCTTCCAGGAAGCCGTGGTCCACATGCTCTGGTCGACAACCGCCAAAGCCGCCGCTCAATTGAAGCCGCGCTCCCTGATGCTTTCCGGTGGAGTGGCAGCCAACAGTCGATTAAAGGAGTATCTCGCGGAGAAAACGATGGAAGCGGGACTCGGCTTTTACTTCCCGAAACCGATATTCACCAGCGATAACGCCGCGATGATCGCCGCCGTCGGAACGGCGAAACTGTTGCGTGGAGAAACTGCGAACATGTCGATTAGTCCGGATCCGAACTGGCGACTGGCTTAGGCGAGCGACTTCCTCATCAGTTGGCCGCAGGCTCCCGAAACATCGCCGCCGCGAGTCTTGCGCGTGAATACGGCGATACCTTTATCCAACAGAAAATCGTGAAACCGGAGCACGTCGCTGTCATCGGAACGCGTGAACCCAAGTTCCGGTGCAGGATTAAACGGAATCAGATTGACCTTCACACGCATGCCGCCGATCCACTCCGATAGATGACGGGCATCATCGAGAGAGTCTGTGACCCCCTTGATCATCACGTACTCGATCATCACCCGTTTCTGCCGTTGCAGAGGCAGCGTTCGCACAATTGCAAACACCTCTTCAATTGGATACTTGCGATTGATCGGCATCAACTGATCGCGGGCGGAGTTGGTCGCACCGGTCAGTGAGATCGAAAGGTTGGGAAAGAGCGGCTCGACAGCGAGACGCTCGAGGCCGGGAACCAGACCCGCAGTGGAAAGTGTGATCCGGTGGAGCGAGAGATTAAAGCCATGATCGTCATTCAGAATGGAGATGGCCTTGAGAACGTTTTCGTAGTTTTGAAGCGGCTCGCCCATTCCCATCAGGACCACACTGAAGCGGCGGGCGCCACCTTCACGTGCCAGCAGTACCACCTGTGAAACGATTTCCCCGGTTGTGAGATTGCGCGTCAGGCCGAGTAATCCGGTGAGACAGAATGTGCATCCCAACGCACAGCCAACCTGCGAAGAAACACAGAAGGTGAGCCGATCCTCACCGGGAATGATGACGGACTCGATCATTTCTCCGTCCTCGAGACGGAGAACGAACCGCCGGGTTCCATCTTCGGACTGAAATGACTGAACGACGGTGGGAAGAGTCAGACTGAAGTGTGGGGTTTCCGCGCCACGATTCTGGTACACATCCTTGAACAACTGCGACGCAAACGCGGGGCGCCCAATGATCTGCGCAACTTCAGTCCGCGTGTGGTCGAAGAAACTATTCATTGGTTCTCGTAGTTGTGGGGAGGGAATAATTCCAGGGACAGGCACCGGAATTCGTTCCGAATTCCGGTGCCTGTCCCTGGAATTATTCCCTCCCCACAACTCACACCTTCAGGATTTCCTGCTCTTTGTTTCGCGCGACTTCTTCCAGCTTATGGATGAATTCATCCGTGTGTTTTTGAACCTCGTCGAGCGACTTCTTCTCTTCGTCTTCGGAAATGAGTTTGTCCTTAAGCTGCTTCTTCATGAACTCGTTGCCGTCGCGCCGGATATTGCGCACCGCGGTGCGGTGATCCTCCAGAACCTTGTGGACGTGTTTCGCAAGAGTTTTCCGGCGATCCTCGGTCAGTGGTGGAACCGGAATGCGGACCATCCTGCCATCGTTGGAAGGATTCAAGCCGAGGTCGGATGCCCGAATCGCCTTTTCGACGGGACCGACAAGCGATGCATCGTAGGGTTGAACGGTGATCAGCGTACCGTCCGGCGTGCCGAGCTGGGCCACCTGATTGATCGGAGTCGGGGTTCCGTAGTAGTCGACGACAATGTTATCGAGAATGGAAATCGATGCCCGTCCCGTTCGAATAGTGGCAAGTTCCTTACGCAAGTCATCGACGGCTTTTTCCATTCGCCGTTTGATCTGAACAATTTCTTCCTTAGCGGTCATATTGGCCTCGTCTTATCAATACACCAGTGAACCGATCTTTTCGCCCATGATGACTCGGCGAATATTACCCTGAGTCTTCATGTTGAATACAACGATGGGAACCTTGTTGTCCATGCACAGCGAAATGGCGGTGGTATCCATCACCCGGAGTCCCTGAGTCAGGACGTCGATGTAGGAGATTTTCGACAAAAACTTCGCATCTTTCACCTTCACCGGGTCCGCACTGTAAATTCCATCGACCTTCGTGGCCTTCAGAATAACTTCGGCTTTGATTTCCATGGCGCGCAGAGCGGCCGTGGTGTCGGTGGAAAAATAGGGATTCCCCGTTCCGGCAGCGAAAATCACAACGCGTCTTTTTTCCAGATGCCGGATCGCACGGCGCCGGATGTACATCTCAGCGACCTGGCGCATCTCAATAGCGGATTGGACTCGCGTGTGAACTTCGAGCTTTTCCAGCGCATCCTGCACAGCGAGAGCATTGACAACGGTTGCGAGCATGCCCATGTGATCGGCGGAGACCCGATCGAAACCCTGGGCGCTTGCAGCCAGGCCTCGAAAGATATTTCCGCCGCCGATAACGATGGCAGTCTCGACGCCGAGATTGTGAATATCCTGAATTTCCTCGGCGATGCGCTGAACGATCTGAGGATCGATACCGAATCCCTGATCTCCCATCAGCGCTTCGCCGCTGAGCTTCAGCAGTACTCGACGATATTGGGGAGTGTTTTGTGAATCCACCGTCGCGTCCTTCCTGCCGGGCTTATCCGCCAAGCGCCTCTCGGACATCTGCGGCAAGATCCGTGGAACGTTTCTCCAGGCCCTCGCCGGTCTTGAATCGAACAAAGCGTCTTACCGAAATCTTTTCGCCGATCTTTCCGACCAGCGCAGTGATGACCTGTTCGACGGTTTGCTTATCGTCCTTTACAAACGGCTGATCGTAGAGACACACCAGCTTGTAATAATTCCCAACCTTGCCCTCAACAATCTTATCGATGATCTGCTGAGGCTTGCCGGCGGGCGCCTGGCCGCGTGCGATATCCCTTTCCCTCTCGAGTTCTTCGGCAGGAACTTCATCGCGCCGCACATAGACGGGACTTTGAGCGGCAATGTGCATCGCAATGTCCTTCACCAGGCCGCGGAAGTCATCGCTTCGGGCTGCGAAATCGGTTTCGCAATTCACTTCGACCAGAACTCCGAGCTTCTCTCCCATATGGATGTAGTGACCGATCATTCCTTCCGATGCGATGCGCGTGGCCTTCTTCTCCGCGGAGGCCTGGCCTTTCTTGCGAAGAATCACGATTGCGGCTTCCATGTCACCACTGGCTTCGGTAATCGCCTTCTTGCAATCCATCATGCCCGCGCCGGTCTTCTCGCGAAGCTCTTTCACCATCTGAGGCGTAATATCCATAAATCCAACTCCGTTACATAAAAATGGCCCCCGCTACCCCGTTCCAATTCATTTCGGGGGCAGAGGGGGCCTGACGTTTCTGATTACAACGTTGCTGAAGCTTCGCTCGCCGCTTCAACCGGCCCTTCTCCGGGGGTGGTCGGTTCGGAACGCTTGGCGCGAGTGCGCTCGCGGGGAGCGCCACTTCCGTCCAGAGGTTCACGAGGTTCTCCGCTATCTTCGCCTTTGGCGGCATCCGGGCCGTCTCCGCCGCCGCGGATCGCAGCCTGGCCTTCAATCGCGGAATCCGCAATCTTCGTCGTAAACAATCGGATGGCGCGCAAAGCGTCGTCGTTTCCGGGAATGACGTAGTCCACGAAATCCGGATCGCAGTTCGTGTCGACGATGGCGACGACCGGAATTCCCAGGCGACGGGCTTCGGCAACGGCAATCTGCTCGTTATTGGAATCGATCACAAAAATCGCGTCCGGCAGGCGCGGCATGTCTTTGATGCCGGAAAGATTTTTTTCAAGTGCCGTGCGCTCGCGTTCCAGCCGGGTGATTTCCTTCTTGGGCAGAACTTCGTACCGGCCATCGGTGGCGGTGGTATCGAGTTCCTTAAGTCGCTTGATGGATTTCTGAATCGTCAGGAAGTTGGTCAATAGTCCGCCGAGCCAGCGCTGGTTGACAAAGAACATTCCGCAACGCCGGGCTTCTTCGGCAACGGCATCCTGTGCCTGTCGCTTGGTTCCGACGAACAGGATGATCTTCCCCTGAGCCGTAAGGTCCGTGACGAACTGAGTTGCTTCCTTGAAGAGTCGAAGAGTCTTCTGCAGATCGATGATGTAGATGCCGTTTCGTTCCCCATAGATGTATTGCTTCATCTTGGGATTCCATCGCTTGGTCTGGTGGCCGAAGTGAACGCCGGCCTCCAATAGTTCCTTCATTGTGATAGACGCCAAAAAAACCTCCTGTTGCAGGTACCCTGGAAAAACTTTCGCCTGCAGGGAGGCGATCCCTGCGGGCGAAAATGACAAACTCTAACGTTTCGAGAACTGGAAGCGCTTTCGAGCTCCCGGCTGACCGTATTTCTTGCGTTCCTTCATTCGAGGATCGCGCCTTAAAAAGCCTGCCTTCTTTAATGATGGCCGCAATTCAATGCTGAACAGACAAAGCGCCCGGGCAATTCCATGCTGCGCAGCCACAGCCTGGCCGCGCATCCCACCGCCGGCACAGGTAATGACAGCGTCGAATTTGGCAGCGTTGTCGGAAGCAACCAGGGGCAGCTTCACCAACATGCGGTCGGTTTCATCGAAGAAATATGTGTCGAATGTCTTGTTATTAACCGTGACATTACCCGATCCGGGTCTGAGGAAAACGCGTGCAGTGGATGTTTTTCTGCGGCCTGTTCCGTAGTACTGAACTAAATTCAAATCGCCTCCATATCCTAAATGGTCAGCGGTTCGGGCCGCTGAGCCTCGTGCGGATGTTGACTCGCCGCATAAACTTTCAAACGTTTCACCATCCGCTTACGCAGTTTATTCTTGGGAAGCATCCCATTGACGGCTTCGAGAATGAGATTCTCGGGCTTCGTATCCAGAACCTTCCTTGCTCCGACGGTTTTCAGACCGCCCGGATACAGCGTATGGTGGCGGTATAGCTTTTGATCCAGCTTCTGGCCGGTCAATTTAATCTTGTCGGCATTAATAATCACAACATGATCCCCGGTTACTAAAAACGGGGCATAATGAGGGCGGTGCTTCCCGGAAAGGATGGTCGCCACTTTAGTGGCCACACGGCCAAGGACCTGACCGCTCGCGTCGATCAAGTACCATTTGTCGAGTGCGGACACTTCGTCCGCCGTCATAAATCGAGTAGACATGCTCAGTTCCTCTCCGATACCGGTTGGCAAAGCTTTGATACTATAGGAGCCTCATAATCATGTCAAGACGCCATCTCCTTATTCTTCTATCTTTAACATCGCTCATTTCCGGCGCCATGGCGGCCTGCGTCACGGCTCAGGTAAAGCCAGCCGAATCCGTTGCCACCCTCCTCCTTCGAGACGAAATCCAGAACGCCGAGGCCATTCTGCAGAAATCCCCCCGAACCGCAGAAACCGTGGCTTTTCAGGGAGAAATCGAATTCCGTAAGGGCAACTTCGACCGGGCCCGGACGCTTTACCAGTCCTCGATTCAAATGAACGAAAGGACGGCGCGGGCCCATTTCGGCCTGGGGAAACTGGCGCTGGCGAAGGTCAAGACGAAGGAGGCGGTCCAGTCTTTTAAGCGGGCAATAGAACTGGATCCGAAGGAGCCCCTTTATCACTTCTTTGCCAGTGAAGCCGCGGATCTGGACAAGAATCCGGCTGAAAGCCGGAAACAGCTGGAAGAATACGTCCGACTCAAACCTCACGATGACGAGGACCGCCTCACCGAAGCCAAGGCCGGACTGGCGCTGCTGGATTCCTTTGGAGGCAAGGAATACGGCATCGTCGAAGGTCCGAACGAGCCGGCTGCGGTACCGTTCCGAAAAGAACTGAATCTCATATTTACGGATGTGATGATCAACGGAAAGGGCCCGTTCAACTTCGTGATCGATACGGGAGCATCGCAGACCGCCCTGAGCCAGAAGCTGGCGCGGGATCTGGGCTTGAAAACGATAACGACGACCATCATGCACGGAGTCGGAGGTTCGGGCAGGGTGACCTCCAACATCTACCGCATCGATCGAATGCGGATCGGAGATGTCACCGTAAAAGACCTACCGGTCGGAACCTTCGATGATCCTCTGGTCAGCCAGATTGCGGATGGAATCATCGGCACCGCGATGCTTGCCGATTACATCGTCACGATCAATTACCCCCAGAGCCGCATGGAGCTTTCACACAAACCCGGAAGTGCCGCCGACGCAATTCCAATCTGGTACTTCAGTAACATGCTGCTGTTACCTTCGGACATCAGCGGACAGCACGGCAATTTCATCGTCGATACGGGAGCCATTACAACCGTCGTTTCCCTCAACATGGCAAGCGCAATGGGAATCACCGAGAAGACTCCCGGCGCGAAAGTGGATGCTGGAATCGGTGGAGTCGGCGGAGCACAGGGCACCGTTCTAATGCTTCCGCAGGCCACATTGAAGACGACGCGACAATCGCAACTTTTGAGTCAAACCCTCGCGATCGATCTGACCGATATTTCGAAAATGCTGGGAACGGAAGTTTCAGGCGTCGCCGGATTCGATTTTCTTCAGAATTACAAACTCACTCTCGATTACTACAACGCACAGATTCATCTTTCGAAATAGTCGGGCGTAGAATATCGGCGATGAGTACGGAACGGCGAAATCCAAATTCTGTCGATATCGATCTGTTTCCAACCGAGCGGATTCTAAAGATCATCAACGCCGAAGATGCGACAGTCACCACTGCAGTGGCGACCGCAATACCCGATATCGCAAAGGCGGCCGACCTCGCCGTTGAAACCATACGCAACGGCGGCCGGGTTTTTTACGTTGGGGCCGGCACCAGCGGACGGATTGCCCTGCTGGATGCCACCGAATGTCCTCCCACGTTCAGCACTCCTCCGGAATGGATCCAGGCCATCATTGCCGGTGGATCCCGGGCAATTACTCAAGCGGTCGAAGGCGCGGAAGACAGCCGCGAGAATGCAGAAAAGGATCTCCGATCGAAGAAAGTCTCTGCCAAGGATCTGGTGATCGGCGTTGCCGCCGGTGGCAAAACTCCTTACACGCTCGCCGCGCTGGAGTATGCCCGCAGCAACGGCGCGAAAACCATCGCGATCGTCGCTGCGGCGGACTCCCCGATGTCGAAAATCTCAGACATCGTCATTTACACTCCAGTCGGAGCGGAAGTCATCACGGGCTCGACGCGCATGAAGGCGGGCACAGCCCAGAAACTGGTGCTCAACATGATCAGCACCGCGGCCATGATCCGCCTTGGCATGACTTACAGCAATTGGATGATTAACGTCAGCATGACAAACGTCAAGCTGCAGGAACGCGGCGTTCAGATTCTGTGCGAAGTGCTCGGCGTCCATGTGGAAGAAGCCAGAAGGCTGTCCGTTGCATGCGGGGGCAATCTGAAGCTCGCGGTGATCATGGGAACTCTCGACTGCGACCGGAAATCCGCGGAGAAACGCCTCGCCGAAGGCGCCGGCAATCTGCGCAGGGTTCTTGGACCTCTGGGTAGCGGACGTGAGTGACCGGGCTCTGGTCATCGACGCCGGTTCCATACTCAGCCCGAGCGAACGATATAAGCCGGGCCGTGTCACGGTTCGAAACGGCAGAATCGAAAGCATCGGACACATTTCCGATGTCCGACTGCCGGACGTTGCCGATCATATCAGCGCGCTCCACCTGACACTGGTTCCCGGATTCATCGAACCACACATTCACGGATGCGGCGGAGTCGACGTGATGGATGGGACGCACGCATCGTTCAATACGATCAGTTCGAAGCTGGCAAGTCATGGAACGACTTCTTTCCTGCCGACGACGGTATCCGCTCCGGCGAAAACCCTGGGCGAAGTTTTGGATCGGATTCAGCCGCTGCTGAGTCAGGACTTTGATGGCGCCGTGCCGCTGGGCATCCACCTTGAAGGGCCATTTATCAGCGTTCAAAAACGGGGGACACATCGCGCGGACAATGTTCTTTCCCCGGATTCAAAGTTGATGGCCGACTGGATTTCGCGAGCCCACGGGGCGTTAAAGCTGCTCACGATGGCGCCGGAACTGAAAGGTGCAAACGAAGTGGCGCGCCTCGCCAGGGCTTCCGGGATTATCGTGGCCATGGGCCACTCGGATGCGAACTTTGTTGAGGCGCTGGCGGCGGCCGATGGCGGTACGCATTACGCGGTTCATACTTTCAATGCCATGAGACCCTTCAGTCACCGCGATTCCGGCATTGTGGGTGCCGTGCTGTCGGATGATCGAATCTTCGCGGAGATTATTGCCGATGGTGTTCACGTCAGTCCGGAGGTGGTGCGAATATTTGCGCGTGCAAAAGGACGCGAGCGGATACTGCTGGTCACCGATTCCATCAGCGCCACAGGAATGCCGGATGGGCGCTTTGTTCTCGGCACAGATACAGTTCAGGTTTCGGGTGGAATCTGCCGCGACGGTGAAGGCCGTCTTGCGGGCAGCACGTTGACTCAGGACGTTGCACTGCGGAATTTCATCTCATTCAGCGGAATGCGTCTGGACGATGCGGTGTTCGGCCTTACACTGAATCCGGCCCGCGCGTTGAAGCTGGATGGCCGCGGGTGCATCGAGCCGGGGGCCCATGCGGATCTTGCGATGCTCGATGAAGATCTCCACGTCATGAAAACTTTTGCCGGTGGGCGGTTGGTATTCGAAAGGCACTCATAGCCGATGGATAAGCTGAAAATCACGGGAGGCGCTCGCCTCAAAGGCCAGGTTCGAATCAGCGGGGCAAAGAACTCGGCACTGCCGGCAATGGCGGCGAGCTTGTTGACCGGTGAGGAAGTGTTTCTGCAAAACATTCCCATGGTGAATGACATTCTCACCACGCGCCGTCTGTTGCGCGAACTGGGAGCCGAAGTGGAATTCGAGGGAGGCTGTTCAGCTCGCCTGAAGGCCACCAGTATTGGTTCTCACGAAGCTCCGTACGATCTTGTAAAAACTATGCGCGCGTCGGTTCTCGTTCTCGGACCGTTGCTCGCGCGGACCGGCAAAGCCCGGGTTTCACTTCCCGGCGGCTGCGCAATCGGCGCAAGGCCCATCGATCTTCACATCAAGGGTTTCGAAAAACTCGGCGCTACCGTGAAGACCACACACGGTTATGTCGAGGCGACCGCCAGGAGACTGAAGGGTGCAAGCATCGTGTTCGAAAAAATCACGGTCACCGGCACGGAGAATCTCATGATGGCGGCAACTCTCGCGGAAGGCGAAACGACGCTGCTGAACGCCGCTCTCGAGCCCGAAATCGCCGATCTCGCGGACCTGCTGAACAAGATGGGAGCAAAGATAACCGGAGCCGGAACTTCGACTATCGTGATCGAAGGAGTCTCTGCTCTTAACGGCGCGACGCACGCCATCATTCCCGATCGCATCGAAACCGGGACCTTCCTCGCAGCCGGCGCCATGACCGACAGCGATCTTGAAATGATGGCGTGCAATCCCGGCCACCTCACCAGCGTCATCGCAAAAATGCGCCAGGCTGGCGTTCGAATCGAAGAGGGGCGCAATACCCTCCGAGTGCAAAGCGGCGGCACACTGCGATCGGCAGACGTCATCACTCACGAATATCCCGGATTCGCCACGGACATGCAGGCGCAGTACATGGCGCTGATGACGCAGGCCAGCGGAATTTCTCTGATCACCGAAAATATTTTTGAGAACCGGTTCATGCACGCCAGCGAGCTGATGCGCATGGGCGCGAACATCCGCATCGACGGTTCCCGCGCAGTCGTGGCTGGAAAATCCCGATTGACGGGCGCCACGGTAATCGCATCAGACCTCCGAGCCAGCGCGTCGTTGGTGCTTGCGGCACTTGTTGCCGAAGGTGTCACGACCGTGGATCGCATCTACCACCTGGACCGCGGCTACGAAAAGATCGAGGAAAAACTTCGATCGGTCGGTGCGCGGATCGAGCGAGTCAAATAGACCTGCAACGGAAATGATCCTCGACATCTCACCTCTCCGCAGATATCGCGACTACCGGCTGTTGTACATCGGCCAGCTCGTGTCGCTGTTTGGAAGCATGGTGACCTATGTTGCCGTTCCGGTTCAGGTGTACAACATCACTCAGTCCAGCCTTGCGGTGGGATTGCTCGGAACCGTGCAGCTGGTACCCCTGCTCGTGTTTGCACTCTGGGGAGGCGCATACGCCGACAGCATGGATCGACGCCGTCTGCTGGTAGTCTCGGAAATCCTGCTGGCACTTGGTTCCGCGACACTGGCCATCAATGCGCTGATGACTCATCCCAGCGTGATCCTTATTTTTGTTGTCATTTTTGTTGTCACCGCTTCGATGTCGGCGCTGAACGGATTCCATCGCCCTGCGCTGGACGCGCTGACGCCGCGACTGGTGAAGCGTGAAGACTTTCGAGCCGTTGCAGCACTGGGCAGCCTGAGATTCTCGCTCAGCTCCATCGTCGGCCCGGCGCTTGGCGGATTCCTGATCTGGAAGCTCGGAATCGCTTCGACATTCACCATTGATGTGGTGTCGTTCCTGGTGTCTCTGGTGGCTCTGGCCTCCATCCGCTCCATGCCGGAGCGCGAAAAGATCAAGCCAAACATCAGCAGCATCGTCGAAGGACTGCGCTATGCGACGAGCCGGCCCGAACTCATCGGCACTTACGTCGTCGACATGATGGCGATGACGTTCGCAATGCCGATGGCGCTGTTTCCCGCCATGGTTGCGGGCTGGGGAGGCGCCCGGGCTGTGGGCTGGCTCTACTCCGCAATGCCGGTTGGCGCACTCCTTGCGACGCTGCTGAGTGGCTGGACATCCAAAATCGATCGTCACGGCGTGTTTGTGGTGATCGGGGCCGGGATCTGGGGCGTGGCAATTGTCGGACTCGGCTTTTCGTACTCCCTGATTCCAGCGCTGGTGTTTCTGGGTCTTGCCGGCGCCGGAGACAATGTCAGTGTGATATTCCGTTCCGCGATCTGGAATGAAACCATTCCCAGCGAACTGCGCGGACGTTTGGCCGGCGTGGAGATGATCAGCTATCTCAGCGGCCCGCTCCTGGGTAACACCCGCGCGGGCTGGGTCGCATCGATATCCACCAACAGCTATTCGATCATTTCCGGTGGTGTGATTTGCCTCGTCGGCGTGTTGATTTGCATTCCGCTTCTGCCGGCATTCTGGAAATACAAACGCCTGGCGTGACTCGACGCCAGGCGTATCGCTGATCCACTCAGAACCGGAACACAAGACCGGCTGTCACCTGAACGAAATCCATTCTCTGTTGGGTGGTGAATCCGGTGACCTTGATTTTGGGTATCGCGTAGCCTCTCACGTCCATGTTCAGGCCAACTGGACCGCTTCCAAGCTGGGCACCGCCTCCATAGTTAAATGCGAACTTCGTGCCGAAGGATGAAAGCGAGTTTCCTCCCGAATGCACGAAGCCAATACCGGCAGTCGCATACGGTTTTACGATGGCCAGCGACGGCTGAATTCGCAGGTTGGAGTGGTAGAGCAACGCCTTGCTCTTGCTATCGATGAAGTTTGGCGCATATTCCAGAGTGTGTTCTCCGCCGAGAAGTTTGCCGTGGCTGATCTGCGCTCCAAACACACCGAACGTTCGGGGATTGAAATTTTGAATGAAATTGGAAGCGGTGCCCGGTGCGGATTGAAATGTGAGTTTCCCCTGATGTTGTATGCCTCCAAACAGGGTCAGGTCCGCGCTCTCGGCAAATACGGGGCGGGAAAAGCAGACTGCAAGCGTTGCAGCGAACAGGATTATGGCAAGTCTGGACTTCGTCATCATTACAGCCTCCTCAAGAGTAGATTGAACCTGTGGTTAGAGAATTCCGGACATGTTCCAGCCGGAGGTGTACTTACTTTTTCCCGGACTTGGTGTTTCCAGCCGCCGGTTTGTCCTCAACGCGCGAATAGCTGTTGAGTGTCTGTAGAAGCGGCGCGGCGATCGCGGGTGCGGCGACGCGGCCCTGCAGAATATCCTCGTGTTTGAGAGTCCTGCCGTAGAGGACCGTGTTGTCGTCGTCATCCGCGCGCAGCGTTGCGCCTTTCAGAACCAGGCCTGCGAAGAGGCCCCGCGAGCGCGAGTACGAAAGAATCTCGGCGCGCATATAGGCGTCCGTCTCCGCTGTAGCAGACCGTCCGACCGGCCCTGCCATGGCTGCGCCTTCGCCGCCGATAGTGAATTCACTTTTCATGAGCTTGTTTGCGCCGGATTCATTCATCACCATCATCACCACATCCATTTCGCCGCCGCCGATCTGAAGGCCAAAGCTTCCGCCCTCCATTCGAACCGTGGATGGACCGGTCCATCCTTCACCTTTGGGTTGACGACAGGTGGCGACTCCTTTCCCATATTGGGCGCCGACGATGAATCCTCCGCGCTTGACTGCCGGAACGATCACAACACAATGTGCATTGTCGAGAAGGTCGCGCGGAATCCCGCTGTCGGGTGCGGCCATGATCTCTTCAAATACCGTTTTCGCTTCTGAGACGCGATCCCTGGAATCGCCTTTCACGACAATGGTCGCAACGGTCATCAATGCCAGAAACATCACGAGCCTTGTAGCTGTCATAAGAAGCTCCTTTCGATTGTGTCTTATGCCTGAATTGTGGCAATCGCGCTGCCAAACCGCGAATGAGACGTTGAACCGGTTCTGTTTCAGTGAAGTGGCGGGGAGGCCGGTGACAGGCATTGGACGCCCTCGTCAGAGCCTCCCGGCAAGAATTCCACATGGCTTCGCGACGGAACACGAGGATAAATTACCGGCTCCTTCGGTGAGCCGGTTTGATTGTAGACACGGGTATCTCTTATCCAGCTTTGGCCACTGGAATAAGCATGTAGCCGGCTACTCCATTTTTACCGATAAATGTAAACACGAGCTCACGGCTTCTCGAGTCTCCTCGAGTGTTAAACGCCATGACTTTCTGTGCTCCCTGGTCGCGAATCACAACAGTACGTCCGTCTTCGGCGATCTGCAGCCATCCGTTAATTCGCTGGTGTTCCACGTCGGTGTCGCGAACTGTCAGAAAGATTCCTGGCGCAACCTCCTCGGTCTGGTTGTGCACGACTTCAAAATCAACCCGATCACGATTGACGGAATCGGACAGCAGGTGCAGTTCGGAACTGTTTGAATTCAATTTTCGATCGATGCTGGAAATGCTTCCGGTCCGATTGGCGTTTTCCCGCTGCACCTGATCAATCTGATCCCCGTAATCCTTCCGCATGATTCGAACTTCATTTCGCAATCCAGCGATGTCTCCACTCAATCGATTCAATCCATCGCCAGTCTCCTGTTCGCGGGACGCGACATCACCGAGCCGGGATTGAAGCGACCGAATGTTTTCATTGGCGTCCTGTACTCCTGCGGCCGCATCGGCCGCCATTTTCTGAACTCCTCGATCGTTTGCCGGCACTGCTCTCTCCCGTAAAACTCGATTATCCGCAGGAGCCGACTTTGAACGTTCGAGCCCGGTGATTCGATGGTCAAAGCTGTCGCGAACCTGTACCCAGGAATTCACTTTCTGCTCGACAGTTGCCAATCGTTCGGTAGCGCCGTCGACAAGCTTCTGAATTGCGGGAAGCCGGCGGGCCATTGCATTGTTGTCGCCGATCCAGGGCACGCCGCCATACCAGAGATAAGTCGCAAAACCCGCTGTGGCCAACACCATCAATACCCACATTGCTCTTGAGTGTCGCACGTGTGATTCGATTTCGACGTCCCGCCGATCAATTCGCTGACGGGTACGGGAAAGCTCGGTTCGCATTTGAGACAGCGAATCCCGGACCGTAGAAATCTCTTCCCGGACATCGGAATGCTGCACAGTGGCGTCCTCTTCCAGCGATCGTGATTGATTGAATGAGTCCATGGGTTGCACTTTGGTGTCCTCCAGACGTCACCCGTTCGCGGTAATCCCTATTGCGATGTTGCGGGTGATGCCGCGACCAGTGATCTTGGTTTTGAAATTGGAGTCGTTGGGAAACTGCTCTTTTTGAGCAGCTCAATCCAGTGGCCCAACCTCCGTTAACGTGTTCCGTAACGGATGCCGCTGATTGCTATGCAACGACGTTGCCAAAACCGGCAAAGTCGAACGTGGCATGCTGGAATCAATGAGTTATGCCAAATCTCACGCGGGACGGAAATGACTTCAGAGCACATAGCACGAACGGAAGCGGAAGATGTCCCCGTTGCCCTGCCCTCACACGGAACTTCGCATGAGTCTTTGTTCCTCTGGCATTTTGCACGTCCGTAATGCGGGCCAGGGAAGTATTCCATTGGAAAGTTTGTCCGCCCCGAATCTTCGAGAATCAAGCAGAGCGATTCACTCAATACCAGGAAACAAACGCTGCAATCTGATCAACTTCGGCGAGGCGGCGCAGCCTCGATCGGGATTTGTGGGAGTGTCGGCGATGGGATTGTTTTCCGGATCCTGATTTGACTGTTGCTCATCGGTGCGAATTCCGAGTTTCGTCGTCGAGGTCTCAGAGTTTTCCCAATATCGAAATCCGATTTTCCCCGAATTGCTGTTGCGATTTCACTTTGGTGAGTATCCGTACTGAGGTGCAGGTGATGCGGTGTGCAACGCGCACGATTCAAAACGGAAACATTTCCACACATGAGGAAGATTTCCGCGAACGATTCGAGACGATGAAAGGTCTTGCCGGCGGCACCATCGGCGATTCGACAGGACTAAGTCATGGCTGCACATCATTCTGAACTGCACAGATGTTTTTGGAAAAGCACATGCTTCGGGTGAGGTAGATCTTTGTGCAACGCTTGAGAAAGGAGAACTACGATGTGTGACTATTCGCTCCACGGCATTCAGAATCGTCTCGCGGTTGAAGGTGAGGTTCTTACGGTACATCGTTTTCAAACCGGATCCAAAGGACTCACGTCACAAAGTTATCTCGACGCCGAGAAGAGGCCGAAGAATTTCATCACACTCTTTTCATCGAGATATTTCGAGCCCACATCGGAATGCGCCGTATGTATCCCGGATGGCGCCGAGTTGGTAATGACTGGGATCTCGCCCGCGTTCCAGTTGTCTCATGAAGTCTCTGCTACGGAAGTGGTGATCTTCCGTCAGCTGTCCGAAGAAGATGCGACACATCGCGATGCGGTGGAATTCAGGAACGGCATGTTTGTCTCGCTTCAGGAATTGGACGAGGGTCAGCGTGTCGGAGTTCTCGCACTCTCGGCAGCAGAAACCATTCTGCGAAAGGAAGCCCTGGAATCCTACATTGTGGTTTAGTGGAAACTAGGAGCGCACGCTGAGTCGGATCGTGCGACTGATCTCCTCGTCAGTCCAAAAGACGCTCTTCTCCAGGTAATGGATGTGGTTCTTGAGTTCTTTCTGAATGGACGAAGTGGCCTTCTCCAGGCGGCTCTGTTCCTGAGCCATCATCTGGAGCACATCCATACGTCGGGAACGCAGAGCCCTGAGGATCTGAATGCTCTCCGCCGGGACCTTGCGTACTTCCGGCCGAACCAGTTCGGCGAAGTGCGCAAGCAATCCGGCCTGATTGCGATCCTGACGCATTCCTCCGATCGCGCGCGTGAAGTCCTTGATGCTCCGGGGTGATACCAAAGCAAACGGCAGGCCCAATGAGGCGAGAGTTCCCGCAACGGGTAACTCGACGCCGCCATGCGCTTCCATGACCACCAGATTGGGGTGAATGTCCCGAATCTTTTCAGCAGTTTCGTTCATTCCCAGGTCGTCAACACCCGCACTCCACTGTTCGCCCGACGGACGGACAGCGATTTTGAGAACAGTTCTACTGACATCCAATCCGACGAATACTTCGGCGCTCATACAGAACTCTCCCTTGTTGAAAGGTATTTTTCAGCAATCCGGCTGCCATCTGACTTTTTTGACGGTATCAACACACAACATTGGCTTCACACCGACCCCAATGCCCACATCCAGGCGAATTCTCGTGAGATGCCCGTGGAAATTTTCCTCGATCGGGGAATTGATGCTCGAATCGGACTCTATTTCTTCACACCCTGGAACAGGACCGGAGCTGCGCTGTAGTTTTCCAGAGCAATCGTCTTCGCCTCCTGGTCCGCTATGACTTTGGCAGCGAGAGACGCCTTGCCTTCCCCGACTCCGGTCCTGGGGAATCGAAGTTCGATGACCGTGAATGGATATTCCGTGGCCTTCGCGGTACCCGTAAGTTTCCACCGTTGGGGCTCAAAAGAACCGACTACGCGATCGGTTACGAGAATAATCCGATCGCCGCCGTCAGGCATCGCAACGCGATAGGCATACCGAAGGGAATAACCGGCGCTTTCAGTGGTCCAGAGGTAGCCAACCGTCATTGCCTTCTGCAATGCGGCAGGCACTCCGCTCTCCGCGGCACTGATTGCCGTAAACAGCTGATCGCGTTCCGCGTCGGTCGACCAGCGAAGCAGGTCAAAGCGGACCGCTTCGCCGGAACTGCTGGTGTTCGCCGTGGTTGCCGTGTAATGCGCCATGGGCGCCGGAACCTGAGCAAGAGCCACCAGTCCGCCGGACATTGCAAAGGCCAGAGCAACGGCACATCGTATCGATTTGAAGTTCAATGAGCCCTCCTGAAAAAAACAATGAAAACAGAAAACACATCTTATTCGGACATGTAGACGCCGACAAGCTCTGAGCTAGAATACCGGCATGTGGATTCCCCTCCTGATTTCCGCTGCCCTGGCAGTGCCATCGCTAACGCCTGGCGGAAAGCCTACCGGCACGATTGCAGGGAGTATTGCCGCGCCGGTTAACGTGCGGATCTCAAAACCTGTACAGGTTGTCGTCTTCTCTGGGGATTATGTGGATCTGTATCTTGCCGATGTCCAGAAGCGACTGGATAACTACTGGGAGGATTACAAGCTGGCCTTCATCCAGGACAAGCAGGCCTTCCTCCTGTTCCGGGAGCGGGCGCTGCGCCAGGCCATGGATTCCACTCTCAACCTGATGCGGAAGGAAGACCCCTTGGGCAGCGTTGGTCTTGTCCAGACTACAACTAACAACAGTTTTCAGTTTCGCAACGTTCCGCTCGGGGAGTGCAAGGTCGTGGCGCTGGTCACCGTCGGGAACCAGGAATTCATCTGGAGCGAATCGGTCATACTGACCAGCGCGGGGGCAACAGTCACCATAAAGCCCACCAGCCCGTGAAACCGTTCACATTCATAATGGTCACCGGCGAGACTTCCGGGGACATGTATGGCGCCGAAGTGGCGCGCGCCCTCCGCCAGCGGTATCCCGACTGCAGGATCTTCGGTCTCGGCGGGCAGAGAATGCGTGCAGCTGGCGTGGAGTTGGTGGCCGATATTCGCGATACTGCAGTCATGGGACCGCTGGGGGCGTTCTTCCGGCTGCCGACGTTTTACAAAATCTTTCATCGACTGGCCGATCGTGTTGAAAGCGACCCACCAACAGCGGCAATTCTGATCGACTTCTCGGGATTCAATCTGCCGCTCGCACGGCGCATCCGTGCGGTCGGTACTCCGGTTGTTTACTATGTCAGCCCTCAGATATGGGCGTCGCGTGAAGGACGCATTCGCAAGATACGGAAAGTCGTCAACAAAATGCTGGTGATCTTCCCGTTTGAAGAGGAGATTTACCGCAAAGCGGGAATCGACGTGGAATTTGTCGGCCACCCATTGATCGACAGCGTCCATGCCACCAAATCAAAAAATGAATTCTGCCGTGCCCACAGTCTCGACCCTGCGAAACCGATTCTCGCTCTGCTGCCTGGCAGCCGTGCAAAGGAGATTCGATACATACTGCCGACGTTGTGCGAAGTCGCAAATCGAATTCGCGCAAAGAAGCGAGACACGCAGTTCGTTCTGCCCGCGGCACCCAACCTCGACCGCCGGTTGATCGACGAACTCATTCAGGGAACATCGATCCGGGTCATTGCAAACGATACGTACAACGCAATCCGCTATGCACGTGCTGCCATCGTGGCGAGCGGGACGGCGACCCTGGAAACCGCGCTTCTTGGCACTCCGGAAGTGATCGTCTATCGCATCTCCGGGATTGAAGCCTGGTTCCTGAAACGCTTCGTGCTTCGCGTCCGGATATTTGGGATTGTGAACATCATCCTCGGCGAGGAAGTGGTGCCGGAGCTATTCCAGGACAAGTTCACACCCGAACTGGTCACTGCGGCCGCGATGCGCTTAATGGATGACGTTTGGTTACAGTCAAAAATTCGGGGAAATTACGAAGCACTTCGACGCAAGCTGGGTGGCGGAAAAGTTCCGGAGCGGGTGGCGGAGGCCGTGGCCCTCGCCATCAACTCCGAACATTCACAAACGCTAAAATAGTTGTGGAATTCACGGGCTTGCCCAATCGAGTCGCTGGAGCAAACTGCGCCGGGTAGAGCAGATTGTTGATCCAGCGTGTCACGGCCGGAGTCTCCCTTCCGCTGATGATCTTGATGCCGTAGACGCGTCCTTCCACGTCAACGTTCGCCTGAACCGACAACGGCTCAATCAGTTCGCCGCTGGTGGCAGGGGCCGACAGAAGAGTCTGATTCGTGATCCTTACCGGCTCTTCCATGATCAGAATGGGAGTATCCAGACTCTGCAGCCGCGGATTAAATGCGACCTGCCCGAAGAGGACGCTGAACGACAACACCGTCAATACAATTGCCGAAACCGCCGGGAACGCCACGGGCTTGAGGACATTGATCAACAGGGATTCAATGCGGTCGAACCAGCTGCCGCTTCTCGCATGCGAGAGCCTCACTCGTGTATCGAGAGCCAGGTCTTCATGCGGACGCATCGGCTCGATGCGGGCCATAATGCTCCGCAGGGAAATGTAAGACTGCAACTGACGGCGGCAGGGTTCACAGGTTGCAAGATGAGATTCCAAACAAAAGGACTCTTCCGGTTCGGCCATGGAATCGATGTAAGCACTCATCAGCTTTTGGGCCTTGCTGCACTTGATGTTTGATACGACCTTCATAAGCCTCACACTCTTTGAATGGACAAGTAACGAATCAGAGATTTCTTCATATCGGCCCTGGCACGTGCCAGGCGAGACTTCACGGTTCCGACGGAGATTCCCAGAACGTCCGAGATTTCCGTGTATGAAAAGCCTTCGATATCGCGAAGCACCACGATGGACCGATGATCTCCGGATAGCCGGCCCAGGGCCTGCTGTATCGCCATTTCCTGTTCCTTCGACTCAAGAGCCTGCTGGGGCGAAGGGGAGGAATCCCGAATACAGATGCCGCTGCCATTGCCGCCGTGATCGTCATCCATGGACACCGTCGACATTCGATGACGTCTCTTCCACCATCGCAAGCGATTGAGAATCTCCGAAATTCCAATCCGGAAAACCCAGGTCTTCAAGGAAGCATCGCCACGGAAGGACGCAATATTCCGAAAGACTTTCAGGAAAATATCCTGAACCGCATCCGATGCCTCGGCCGAATTGCCGAGCATACGGTACGCCACGTGGTAAATCGATGCGTTGTACGTTCGGACAAGCTCGTCGTAAGCCGCATCTTCATTGGCCTGAAGCCGGCGGACGAAGGCCGCATCCTGCCCGTCCAGGAGCGTCGCAACGCCGCGCTCCAGATCGTAATAGGCTAATTCCCTGCGCATAGATTGCCCTTATTATACATGGACACCCTTCCCTGCCATTTGTTCCACAAATGTGAGTCCGGCGGCCAGTATTTCGTCGACGGCGGCCTGGGTCGGAGCCTCACAGTAGACCCTCAAAACCGGTTCAGTTCCCGACTGGCGGAACAGGATCCAGCTGTCCTTTTCGAGGAAAACCTTGGATCCATCCAGGGTCCCGACATTCTGAACCCTCCGGCCTGCGAAATCTAATGGCGGTGTGCTGCGAAGAGTATGGACAACGGCCACCCCCGATTCAATCGGAACATGAAGGTCGCGGCGGCCAAAATGAAACTCACCAAACTCCTTCCACATGTCGAGAATCAGTGCGCTCAGCGTTTTACCGGAAACCGCAAGGAGTTCCAACATGAGCAGATTCAGGAAAATTCCGTCTCGTTCGGGCATATGTCGAGACACTCCGATCCCGCCGCTTTCCTCGCCGCCGATCAGGATTTCCTTCGTGAGCATCAGATCCGCGATGTTTTTGAACCCGATGGGACATTCCAGCGATTCGATTCCCAAAGCCGATGCGATCCGGGGAACAATCAGACTCTGCGACACGGTTCGGACCACGGCGCCGCTCCAGCCCTTGGTGCGATTAAGGTGAAGCAGCAGCAACGGAAGTACCTGCAGAGTGCTCACAAACACTCCATACTCGTCGATTACTCCCAGGCGGTCGGCATCCCCGTCGTTGGCCAGACCAATGATGCTGCCGGTTCTCACGACCTCCTCGGCCAGCGGTTGAAGCTGCGGCATCATCGGTTCGGGGCTGATTCCGCAAAACAGCGGATCGGGCGTGCCCCGCATGGTCCGGACGTCGCAGGTTGTGTCGCGCAAGATCGACTCGAGTATGGTGCCGCCGCTGCCGTGCATGGAATCGACGACGGCCTTCAGCCCGGAGTTCGAAACCCGGTCCCAATCGACCATGGTCCGCAGATGTTCGACGTAATAATTCTCCGGGGCAACCCGTTCGATCCCTTCGGTCGAATTCAAAACCGGCGATTGCCCCAGATGCTTTTCGATTTCCGTGGTGATTGCCGGTGTCGCGCTACCGCCAAAATGCGCCTTCACTTTGAAGCCGTTGAATGCCGCCGGATTGTGACTCGCAGTAATCACAATGCCGCCCGCAAAATTTCGACGGCGAACTTCAAATGAAACGTATGGCGTCGGATAAAGCCGGTCCATCAGAACTGTGCGGAAGCCGTTTCCGGCAAACACTTCGGCCGCTCTGCGCGCAAAAACGGAGGACTGAAACCGTCCGTCGAATCCGATGAATACCGCACGCTCCGCGCCCTGAACGGTTTTGAAATACTCTGCCGTCGCCTGAGCGGCGTGCTGAACATTTTCGAAGGTAAAGGAATCCGCGATGATGCCGCGCCAGCCGTCCGTACCGAACTTGATGGGGAGGTTCATAACTGCGAGTAGTCGGTGATCACCGTCTTGTCCCCAAGAACGACGCCGGGATTCAGAACGGCAGCGCGCCCGATCATGCAGCCCTTTCCCACAATGCTCGAGTTGATGCGGGCGGACCAATCGATGGTTGTTCCTGGCCAGATCACGGAATCGACGATATGCGCCCCCTCGTCGATTTTGCAGTTGCGGCCGATAACGGAATTCTCGATACGGACACCGCTGCGAATCGTGACATCCGAATCGATGATCGATTTCTCGTCGATCGACACGTTCTCCGGCAGCGAAGCTCTCAGCGCCGCGCTGGTGGGCACGCGCGGCGAACGAAACTTTCCAGCGAGAATATCGTGATGCACTTCGAGGTATTTCTGCGGCGTGCCGATATCAATCCAGTAGCGATCCAGCGTGAACGCGCAAACCAGTTCCTTTTTCTCCAGCAGTGCGGGAAACACCTCGCGTTCAAACGAACACGGTTCGCCCTTCGGCATGTATCGCAGAACCGACGGCTCCAGAATATAAACACCCGCATTGATGGTGTTGCATGTGACTTCAGCCGGCCCGGGTTTCTCGATGAATCGTTGAACGCGCCCGTTGGAATCCGTTTCGACCAGTCCGTAGGCGGAAGGATTGTCGACCGGCGTCAACACCAGCGTGGCAACTGCTCCGGTCTGCCGGTGCCGCGCAATCACGGCGTTCAGGTCGAGACCTGTGAGCACATCCCCGTTGAATACGACAGTGGAGGAATCGATTTGCTCTTCGGCATTCTTGAACGCGCCGCCGGTGCCCAGGGGAGTTCCCTCGACGGCGTACTTGATCGTGACGCCGTAATCGCTGCCGTCCTTCAGCAGGTCTTCAATCTTGCGGGGCTGGTACGACAGACTCAGGATGATCTCGTCGATACCCGCGCTTCGCATCAGATCGATTTGATAGAGGAGAAACGGGGCATTGGCGACGGGAACTACTGGTTTCGGAGTGTTGATGGTTAACGGACGAAGCCGCGTCCCCTTGCCACCTGCGAGAATGAGACCCTTCATTTGTGCGACATCCGCTCCCTTTATACCAAAAATCCGGCCCGGTATTCTGAGTGGTGTACTAGAATCACCCCATGAATCTTGCGAACGGGTTGACGCTCGCGCGTATATTTGCGATTCCGCTGATCGTCGCGGTGCTGCTAACCCGTCCCA
>Ga0209488_10000023_pt1 | contig 112615 bp, 91 predicted proteins | sample Rivendell_Oct201_8_FD_188349 | JGI IMG/M metagenome (GOLD analysis project Ga0209488, IMG submission 188349) | Vadose zone soil microbial communities from the Eel River Critical Zone Observatory, Northern California, USA -... | ecosystem: Environmental > Terrestrial > Soil > Vadose zone >...
CCTCAGGCGCTCGTGCTCGGCAGGGCATCGAGCAGCAGGCGGGCGAACTGCGGTCCTATGCCGGCTTCCTCGTGCTTGAAGTATACGAACACGTCGCCGCATCCGGCAGCCTGGGTCCGGATGGTCTGCGCCCAGCGCGCAAGGTCCTCGGGCGTGTAACCCTCGTCACGCAGGCGGAAATAGCCGTAGTCGGCGGTGAGCTCGACGGGGGTGGAGAATTTCTCGCTGTCGGCGATGCACAGGGCGAGATTCCTCGCCCGCAGCCGAGCGAACACTTCCGGGTCCATCCACGAGGCATGGCGGAACTCGAACGCCGCGCAGGTGCCGGCGGGGAGCAGCTGCAGAAACTGATCGAGCACCGCGAGGTCGCGGCGAAAGTAGGGCGGCAGCTGGAAGAGGATCGCGCCGAGCTTCGGCCCCAGGGTGGCCGCGGTTCTGAGAAAGTACTGCAGCAGGTCTGCGCAGTCCTTGAGTCTCGCGATGTGCGTGATGCGCTTGGGAGCCTTGAGGGTCAGCCGGAACCCCGGCGGGGTTTCGCGATCCCAGCCGGCGAGGATCTTCTCGTTCGGTATGCGATAGAAGGTGTAGTTGATCTCGACGGTTGTGAAGCGCTCGGCGTAGTAGGGCAACATCTTGGCCGCCGGGAACTTGTGCGGATAGAAGCTGCCCTTCCATTCGGGGTAGTTGTATCCGGAGGTGCCGACCCACATCCTCATGCGCGCCGGCCCGACCTCATCAGCGGCTGTCGCCACTCAGCAGGCGCCGGTATTGACCCAGGTGGCGGATGGCGTGCTGCGGTTTGCCCAGCGCTTCGTACAGGCGGGCGAGGTTGTAGTGACAGTCCGCCAGATCGGGATCCTCTTCCAGTGCCGTCTGATACGCCGCGAGCGCCGCCGCGGATTCCCCCAGATCCTCGAGCAACACGCCCTGGTTGAAAAGCAGCAGCGGGTCCGGACCGATCTGCGCCAGCGCCCGCCGATACACGGTATCGGCTTCGTCGGTCCGGCCCCGCTCGTGGAGCAGGCGTCCCCAGTTGGTCCAGGCCGCGGCGTTGTGCGGGTCGCTGTCCACGGCGTACCGGTAGGCGCTGAGCGCAGCGTCCGGATCGCTGCTTTCGAGGTCCAATGCCTGCGCAAACCAGTCCTGTACCGGCGCGGGCGCGGCGGGCGCCGCCTGTCTGTGCTCCACTACATGCAGCACGCCGTTTTGCAGACTCACGTCCAGACCCAGCAGGTACTGGCCGCTGTCGGCCTGCCAGCGCGCATCCCCGTCGCGCACCACGACGTGGTCGCCGACCGCGCTGATCGCAAGGCCCGATAGCGGCATGGATTCGGGCAGGTTGCGCCGCAGGCTCTCGAGCGAGCGGCGGATGCGCTTTTTGGGAATCCTCGCGTCAAGGAGCGCCCGCGCGGTACGCAGCACGATCAGATCCTGGAAGGAGAAGCGGTACTCGCGCCGCGGACCGCGCGCGGGATGGACGAACCCGGCCCGGATGAGACTGCGGGTGGTGTCGGGGGCAAGCTGCAGGACCCGCTGCACGTCCCGCACACTGTAGGAACGCATCCCGATCCCTCGTCGGCGTCGCGCTGCTTCAGCCGTCGCGCTTGCCCGCCTTGCGAGTCACCTTGGCGGGCTCCTCGACGCGCTTGGGAGCCTTGCGGGGACCCAGGCGCGTGACCTGCGAGCGGGCGCTCTCGGATTTCGCCAGACTGGCACGCAGTGCCTCCATGAGATCGATGACTTTGCCTTCGCCCTCCGGGGCGACTTCGGTGACCGAGATTTCCTTGCCCTCGACTTTCTTCTGGATGGCCGCTTCGATGCGCCCGCGCAGCTCATCCTTGTAGGAGTCGGCATCGAACTTCTCGGCCGTCTGCTGATCGATGAGCTGCTGGGCGAGCTTCAGCTCCGCGGGCTTCACCTCCGGCTTCGGGATGTCGACTTCGCTCGCGCGCCGCACGTCGGCCGCATAGTGCAGCTGCTGCATGGCGAGCACGTCGCCGATCGGGCGCAGGATCACGAGATAGCCCTTGCCGCGCGCGGCCCAGCGGCCGACGCCGCAGCGCCCGGCCTGCTTGAGCGCCTCGGTGAGCAGCGCGTAGGGCTTGGCCGCGCCTTTGTCGGGTGCCAGATAGTAGGTCTTGTCGAAGTACACCGGGTCGATCGACTCGATCGGCACGAACTCGGAGATCTCCACTGCATGCGTTCCAACTTCCTCCAGCGCCTTGATCTCCTCGGGTGAAAACAGCACGTACTGGTCCTTGGCGAACTCGTAGCCCTTGACCATCTCCTCGCGTTCCACGACCACGCCTTCTTTCTGGCATAGGTACTGCTGCTTGAGACGCGAGCCGTCGGTCTTGTGCAGCAGATTGAAGGAGATCGCATTCGCCGACTGGGTGGCGGTGTACAGCTTCACCGGGATGGCGACCAGCCCGAACGACACCGTTAGAGATCCTATGGAACGTGGAGCCATGAGTGCACCTTGAGCCTGCCTTCGCGTTAGGTCTCACGCCCAACCTTACGGTCAACACCGAAAGCCTGCGTAAGACTCTGTTTTCTCTCGAGTACATCATGCCACCGGTCGCCGTTCTTTTCCAACCGGGCCGGTACGTTGTTGATTGTGAAGTCCATCGGCTCGGCGGCCTCGAGCTCCTCCCAGCTGAGGGGCATGGAAACCGGGGCTCCCGGAACACCGCGTGGTGAATATGCCACATTCAGGGTCTTGCCGCGCACGTTCATGTTGTAATCGATGAAGATTTTGCCGGTGCGCTTCTCGACCGCCCACTCCATGGTGATGTCCTTCGGATGTGCGCGCATGACGTGCCGTCCGACCGTCTCGCAGATGTGGCGCGCCTCATCGAAGGTCACGGTACGCTCGATCGGCACGAACACGTGCAGACCGGTCTTGCCGGAGGTCTTCACGATCGCTTCCAGGGACATCTGTTTCAGCAGCTCGCGCAGCCAGAATGCGACGCGCTTGCCGATCGCGAAACCGCGCTTGTTGAGTTCCGGCTCCGCGCCCTTCGCCTCCTTGCCGGAGTAGATGTAAGGGTCGATGTCGAACACCAGGTAGTCGGGGTAGTTGAGGATCGAGGACTCCAGCGCCGCCAGCGAGCTCGCGTAATCGGTCTGGGCCCCGGCGGCCTCGGGCGCCAGCTGCGCGCGCGAATGCCACACGTGGAATTCCAGTGTGCCTACCTGCCCCAGCCACAGGAGTGTGGGCAGATTGTTGGCGAGCAGATAGCGGTGCTTCTCGTCCTTGTGATCGGAAAAAACCGTGACCGACTCGACGAACTCCGGCAACGCCTGCGCCCAGTGCTTCTGAAAGAAGCGCTCGCCATCGATCCCCTCGGGCATGCGGATCATGGTCAGCGGTCGATCCGCAAGGTGCGGTAGCATGAAGCGCGCGACCCTCGCCAGATAGCGGATGAGATCGCGCTTTGTGGTGGCCGGGTGCCGCGCGCGCGGCGCGGCGGGCCAGTAGACGCGATCGAGGTTGGTCAGCTTGATGCGCGCGCCGCCGACCGCCAGCTCCAGGCTGTTGACGGGGTTCTCGAGCTGCTGCAGCACCGCGGCCGCCTCGTTGGCGGCGGTGTGTGTCACGGGCGCGAGCGCGCCCGCCCGCGCCGCACGGGTGTTCGCCGTCGCCGGCGCGACCCGCGATGCCGCAGCCCCGGAGCGCTTGCGGACGCTGCGTGGCGCGATGTCTTCGCGCAGCCGCACGAACACCGGAGCCCGCAGCGCCCCGCCTGGCGTCCACTCGCTGAAGCTCACCTCGGCCACCAGCTGCGGCTTTAGCCAGCGCGTGGGCCGATGCAACGGCGGCGGATCGGCGAACGGCGAGGTAGGGCGCCCGAGTTTCTCAGCGCGCTTCACCAGCACGCCGATGACTTCATCGTCCAGACCCGAGCCGACGTGTCCGGCGTAGCGCAGCGACTTGCCCTCCCAGAAGCCGAGCAGCAGCGCCCCCAACGGTTCGCGCGCGCCCCGACCGCGTGTGTAGCCGCCGATCACAAACTCGGCCGACTGCGCCGCCTTGATTTTGAGCCAGGCGCGCGAGCGCCGGCCCGCCTGGTAGGGGCTGTCGAGGCGCTTGGCCATGATGCCCTCGAATCCGTGACTCAGGGCCGCGGCGAACAGCGGCTCGGCGTCTTCCGAGGCATGCACCAGCTGCAGGTGCTTCGCGGGCAGCAGGCACTGCGCCAGGTAGCGGTGCCGATCGCGGTAGGGCGCGGCGCGCAGGTTGAGGCCCGCAAAATGCAGCAGATCGAAGCATAGCAACACTACCGGCGCGTCACGCTGCGCGGCGGCGATTTCCGCGGGCGTCTTGAGCTGCGCCCGGTTCTGCAGCGCGTTGAACGACGGGCGTCCGGCGCCATCGAGGGCCACGATCTCTCCATCGAGAATCATCTGCCCCGCGGGTTGGGCGGCGAGCTCCGCCGTGATTTCCGGGAAAAAGGGCGTGAGGTCAAGACCGCGGCGCGACTGCAGGCGTACGCCGGAAGCAGCGACGAACGCGATGACACGATAGCCGTCGAGCTTCGGTTCGTAACGCCACCGCGGATCGGAGCGCGGCGCGTCGCCGGTTTCCGCCAGCATCGGCTGCAGCTGCTTCGGCAGCGCCTCCGCCGGGCCGGTCGGCGCGAGTACGGCCGCGTCGAGCCGGGCGGGGACCTTGAGCGGCGACATCTCATCGAGAGTCAGGCCCGAGAGCACGGAAGCATGGCGCGCCAACACGTCGTTCGGCTGTGCGAAGCGGTCCCGGTGCTTGATCAGGAGCCACTGGTTGCCGGTCCTGGTCTTCACCAGCGCAAACGAGCCCTTGAGCTTCTCGCCGCACAGCAGCACGCTCAGCTTCCCCGCGGCCAGCTCGGCACGGACGCGCGTTTCGGCCGCGGCGCGATCCGCGAACGAGTACTTCTGCCCCTCGTCCGGGGAGTACACGCCGCAATCCCACACGATCACCTTGCCGGCGCCGTATTGCTTGGCCGGAATCACGCCTTCGAACGAGGCGTAGTCGAACGGGTGGTCCTCGACCTCGACCGCCATGCGCTTGTCGCTGACATCGAGCGAGGGACCCTTGGGTACGGCCCAGGACTTGAGCACGCCGTCGAGTTCCAGGCGAAAGTCGTAATGCAGCTGGCGCGCCGCGTGCTTCTGCACCACGAACAGCAGCGGCCCGTGCCGGGCGTGCGCGGCCTGCGCCGGCGGTTCGGGCGTGCGGGTGAAGGTGCGCTTGGCGGCGTAGCGCTCGAGGGCGCGCCTGCTCACAGCAACGACTCCATCCAGCGCGCCACCGCGCGCAGCAGCTCGCTGCGGACTTGCGAGTCCTTGCCGGTGCGGGCGGGCACGTGGAAGGAGTGGTCCGCGTCCTCGATCAGACTCGAGGAAGCGCGCGCGCCGAGCCGCACCATGAGCGCCTCCAGCAGCCCGCGCTCGGCGAGCGCATCGCGCGTACCCTGCACGAACAACATCGGGATGCGCACGTCCGCAAGATGCTGGGCACGCGAATCCCCGGGTTTGCCGGCGGGGTGCAGCGGGAAGCCGAGGAAGGCGAGGCCGCGAACCCCCGGCAATGGATCAAGCGCCTGCGCCTGCGAGGTCATACGGCCGCCGAAGGAGCGACCGCCGGCGAACAGCGGCAGCGCGGGAGCAAGGCGCGCGGCTTGCGCGACCGCGGCGCGCACGGTCGCATGACACAGCGCCGGAGGATCGGGGCGGCGGGAGCGGCGCTCCATGTATGGGAACTGATAGCGCAGCGTGGCGATGCCGAGTGCCCCGAGCTCGCGCGCGGCCGCGCTCATGAACGGGTGCTCCATGCCCACTCCGGCGCCGTGTGCCAGCACATAGCAGGCGCGCGCGCCGGCGGGCAGCTCGAGCCGGGCCGAAACACGCGGCCCGCCCTGCACCTCGAACGTGAGAGGATCATGGTTGTCTGCAGCTGGCACGCACGCCTCACCGGCAACCACGCCAGAGGACCGGCGCTACTCGAGGGCCGCGACCCACGCGCCAAAGGCAGGCAGCGCGATGGGCTGCGATGCGGCGGCATCGACAATCGCTCCCGGGCTCGACAACAGGGTCCGGTAACGCGTCCCCGACAGCCCGGCCGCGGGCGCATCGAGCGTAATGCTCCGGGGCCGCGGCGACATGTTCAGCGACACGATGATCGTCCCGCCGTGCGCATCCACGCGCGCGTAGGTCAGCACGCTGGCGTTGGTAGGATCCAGCATGACCGTGCGGCCGCTGCGCAATGCGGAACTGCTTCGGCGCAGCGCGATCAGGCGCTTATGCCAGTTGAGCATTGAATGCGGGTCGGCCGACTCGGTCTGCACGTTGACGGTGCGGTAGTCCGGTGGCACCGGCAGCCAGGTCCTCGGGTTGGTGCTGAAGCCGGCCTGGGCGTTGGATGTGTCCCACTGCATCGGCGTGCGTTCACCGTCGCGACCCTTCTCCTTCGGCCAGCCGGTGATGCCGATCGGATCGCGCACGTCCTCGACCCGCGTGGGCGTCGCGGTCCGCTGTCCGATCTCCTCACCCTGGTACAGCAACGCGGTGGCGCGCGAAGTCAACAGCAGCGCGGCGACGATGCGGGCGATCGCGTCGTTGTGAACCCCGTCGCCGAAGCGGTCCCAGCTGCGGACGTTGTCATGGTTGTCAAACACCAGCAGCGGCTGCGAATCGTGGAGCTGGGTCGCGGCCTCGATGAGATGCTGGCGGAAGCTGCTGGCATCGAGCTTGCTCCCCAGGCCGACGAGGGTATCCATCGGCAGCTGCAGCTCGTTGTGCAGCGCACCCCCGTACCACGGATCGAGGTCGGCGGTCTTCGGCACGTAGGTCTCACCGATCAGTAGCCGCTCGCCCGGGTAAGTGTCGATCATGGCTCGCATGCGCCCGATGACGTCGTGAACCTCGGGAAGGTTGTTGGTGTAGATGTCGCTGAGGATGGGGTCGCCCTGGGCATTGGTGCCGCCGAGTGCCGGCTCATCGTGCAGTTTCACATCCTCGAACAGTGTGGTGATGGCGTCGAGACGGAAACCGGCGACGCCGCGATCCAGCCAGAAGCGCATTGCGGCGAACATGGCGCGCTCGACCTTTGGATTACGCCAGTCAAGATCCGGCTGCTGCCGGTAGAACATGTGGTAGTAGAATTGATGCACCGCCGGCAGGTACTGCCAGGCCGAGCCGCCGAACAGACTCACCCAGTTGTTGGGCGGCAGGGGCTGGCCGGCGGGGCCGGCCTTGCCGTCGTTCCAGCAGTAGAAGTCATGGTGCGCCGAGTCGCGCGAGCGCGCCGCCTCCAGGAACCAGGGGTGTTGGTCGGAGGTGTGGTTGAGCACCATGTCGAGCAATACGCGGATGTGATGTTTGCCGGCCTCCGCGAGCAGGTGGTCGAAGTCCGCCAGCGAGCCGTACTTCGGATCCACGTTCTGGTAGTCGGAGATGTCATAGCCGAAATCGACCTGGGGCGAGGGATACATCGGTGCGATCCAGATGGCATCGACGCCAAGCGCCTCGAGGTAATCGAGCCGCTGCGTGACGCCGTTGAGATCGCCGACACCGTCGCCGTCGGAATCCTGAAAGCTGCGCGGATAGATCTCGTAGATCACCGCGTGCTTCCACCAGGGATCCGGGTTCGCCGCGGTGCGCGCGCGCGCAGCGCTGCGCGGCGCCTCGGTACCCGCGCCGGCCCAGCCGGCCACCAGGCAGGAACCCACACATAACAGCGTGCAGCCGAGCTTGCGCAGTGAGGCCGTCGACCGGGTCCGGGCGGTATGCATAAATCGCGCTCGTCGATTGCCTGGCATGGCTCGCAATATTACGCGCAATTGGCAGACGCGCCCTCAGGGCGGTGTCGGCCCTTCGCTGACGCGCACCAGGTCCTGAGGACGCAGCCATTTGCGAAACGCGCTCTGCACCGCCGCGGCGTCCAGAGCGATGTAACGCTGCGCCGCGGCGGTCGGCTCATCGAGCGCCAGACCCAGGTCGCTGCGCGCCAGCAGTCCATGGGCGATCTGCTCCACGCCCGATTCGCTCAGGGGGAGCTGGCGCAACAGGCAGGCCTTGACGCGGGTGAGCTCGTCGGCGCCTGCCGGGGTGTTTTGCATTGCGGTGACCTCGCGCACCACCATGTTGGCGGCCTTGACGACATTCTCGGGGTCACTCGCGTACTCAACCAGGTACACGCTGCGCGTTCTGCCGGCCTGCAACAGCGACTGCACCGAGTACACCAGGCCGGAATTCTTGCGCAGATCGACGCTCAGCCGCGTTGAATAGAAGCTTCCGCCCAGCACGGCGTTGCCCAACTGCAAGGGGTAGTAGTCGGGATCGGAGCGCGTGAGCGCGAGGTTGTGCGCCAGCACAACGCGATCCTGCACACGGCTCGCATCCGGCACCACGACGCTGCCCGGTCCGTTGGGAGGCGCGGGCGGCAGGTCTATGATGGGTGCGGGGCCGGTGGCGCTCCAGGCGCCGAAATACCTGTCGATGGCAGAGCGCGCGGCGGCGAGAGTGACCTTCCCGATGACGACGATGGTGGTGAGATCGGGCCGGAACACCCTGGCGTAGTAGCTGCGTACCACAGCCGGGGTGAGGGAGCGCACCGTCTCGGGCGTGGCCATGCGCAGACTGGGATCATCCGGCGGAAACAATGCCGCGCGCAGCGAGCGCTGTGTCAGGAAGCCGGGGCTCGCGTTGCGCGCGGCGACACCCAGAGCCACCTGGCCGCGGAGCACTTCCAGGGCTGCATCGGGCAGGGCCGGGTGCAGTTCATTGTCGGCCAGCAGTTCCACCGCGCGCTCGAAATGCTCCCCCAGAGACTGCACCGAGAAGTCCGTTCCGGCATGCTCGCGGGCGCCGATCGCATCGAGCGCCTGCTGGAACGCGACCCGGTCGAGCCGTTCACTGCCGTAGCTCAGGAGCCGCTCGAGCAGCTGCGCGACTCCCTCCTGGCCCCCGAGCTCTTCGGTCTCGGGGCGATTGCGGATGTGGCCGTACACGCTCACCGTGTCGCTGACATCCTCGCTCTGCACGATCAGGGTGAGGCCGTTCGGCAGGGTGGTGACGATTGGATGCAGGGTCGAGGGCGGCACCTCCAGTCGCTGCAGAGCCTTTTGCGCCCAGGCGGGCAATGCTGTCGGGTGGGCCTCGCCCAGGGAGATCGCCTCCTGTCCGCCGAAGCCGCCGCGCGCGGCCATCGGCTGACCCGAGCCGCGCGGCAGCATGACGCCGGTGATGGCGTGATCGAGGTCGAGATACTGGCGCGCCACCCGATTGACGTCCGCGACCGTGACCTGCTCGATACGCGCCAGATCCTCGTCCGGGGAGCCCAGCCCGTACAGCGCCAGCGCCTCCGACCACACCGCGGCGAGCTCGGCGATGTTGTTGCGCTGGAACTGCGCCGCGCTGCGCTCCTGCAGTTTGGCCGCCTCGACGAGTTCCGGCGGTACGCCCTCGCGCGCGACGTGCGCCAGTATCGTGCGCACCTCGCGCTCGAGCGCCTTGGGATCATCTCCGGTGGTAAAGGAGAGAATCGCGTAGGCAAGGGCTGCCTGCGGCAGCGGATCAAGCGCGAACTCCGCGGCCACTGCCTTGCCCCGCGGCACCAGGCCGTACAGATCGAAGCGCCGGCTGCTGAGCACATCCGCGAGCACCTCCAGTGCGGCGAAGTCGGCAGCGCGTGGACCGGCGGTGCGCAGCGCAATCATGAGCGTGCCGCTGGGCCGGTCGGTGTCCAGCGTGAAGGATATGGGTCGCACGGGGCGCAGGCGCACCTGCGGCTTGGGAGGCAGTTTCTTCGCCGCGATGTCCCCGAACAGCAGTTTCACCTCGCTCAGGGTCGCCTCCGGGTCGAGGTCCCCGGCGATCACCAGGATGGCGTTGTTGGGCGCGTACCAGGTGTCGTGGAAGCTCTTCAGCATGCGCGCCGTGGTCTTCTCGAACGATGGTCGGGTGCCGAGCGCATCGTGGGCGTAGGGGGTGCCTGCGAACATCCTGGCGCGCAACTTCTCAAACAGCACGTAGGACGGCTCGGACAGGTCTTGCGCGACCTCCTGCTCGATCGCGCCGCGTTCATGGCTCCACTCCTTCGGTGAGTAGAGCACGGCGCGCATGCGCAGCGCCTCGATGTGCAGCGCCACGTCGAGATCCTCGGCCGGCACCGTGAACAGGTATTGGGTCATGCCCTCGCGCGTGTTGGCGTTGAAATCACCGCCGACGACACTGCCGATATCGGCGAGCTGGTCGGCGCTGAGGCCTGGGCTGCCGCGGAACATCATGTGCTCCTCGGCGTGCGCCGTTCCGGGGAACCCCGCGGGCGCCTCGTCCGAGCCCACCAGGTAATTCACCGCGGTCGCGACCACCGGCGCCAGCGCATTGCGCACGATGACCACACGCAGGCCGTTGGGGAGCGTAGCGCGCAACACCCCGGTGTTCTGCGCGGCGCTCTCGCCCGCACGTGCGCCGCTGAGCGCAGCCGCCGTGCAGCACCAGAGCGCAATCAGGGCGGCGAACGACGCCGACCGTGGTCGGCGCCGGTAAGCGTGATGCGGCATGACGGATCCTGCGTGTTTGGAAGAGCGCCAGTATATGCGATCACCTCACGCCGCCATGTTCCGCCACAAATCATCCCCGCGGTGTCGCTTTTGCATCACCAGGGGCGCCGCCTCGCGCGCTGAACTGGTCGGCGTACCCGGAATGATTGGTTCCGCACTGACACGATGAGGAGGCAACATGACTACATTGAAATCGAGGCTCCGGGCCGGCGTGCTCGGCATTGCACTGGCAGGGGGGGTGACGGTCTGGCCGGCGTATGCCTGCGGGGACGAGCGCGGTGAGGGCTCGAAGCAGTCGGACATTGGCGCGGTGACCGGACTCGCGGTCGGTGCCGTGGCGGGCGGACCGTTCGGCGCGGTGCTGGGCGCGGCCGCCGGGGCCTTGCTCGGTGACCGTTATCACCGCCAGGCGCAAACCTCGGCGGCGCTGGCCGCCGATCTCGACCACAGCGAAACGGAGCGCAGCCGCCTTTCTGAGAGTGTCGCGCAGCTCGACGGCTCGCTCACGCAGGCCCAGGCGCGCGGTGCACAGCTCGATCAGACCCTGCAGCAGGCTGACGAGCTCACTCTCGACGTGAGCTTTCGCACCAACGACGACTCCATCGACGCCCGCGTGATGCCGCCGCTGCTGAAGCTCGGGGCACTGGTGGCGGCCATGCCGCAGGCCCGCGTGCGGATCGCCGGCTACGCGGATCCGCGCGGCTCGCAGGCCTACAACAGCGAGCTGTCGCTGCGCCGCGCTCAGGGTGTCGCGGCGGTGCTGATGACGGCAGGAGTGGCCCCCGAGCGCATCCTCATCGAGGCACACGGCAAGACCGAGTCGACCAGCGCGGACGGCGACGTCGACAGCTACGCGTTTGACCGCCGCGTAACGCTGCGCCTGGAACTTCCCGGGTCCGGCCAGGTTGCCCGCAGTGACTAGGGTGTGCGCCGCGCGCCCGCCAGGCGCGCCGCGGGAAGGCAGGCCCGCGGCGCGCGTTCGCGCTAGAATTTCCTGGCATGAATACCTGTGCGGCACGCTCGTGAGCACTGCCATCGTTCCACTGGAGGGTCGGGTGGAAGCGGAGGTGTCCGAACTGCCGGCGGAGCGCTTGATCGCCGGCGCGCCCGAGTTGCAGGTGCGGAATTTCTTCACCGACTCCAGCCAGCAGTTCTTTGCCGGCCGCTGGGCGGCGAGCCGCGGCAAATGGCGCGTGCGTTACACCGAGAACGAGTTGTGCGTGATGACGGCGGGGCGCGTCACGATTGAGAGTGCCACCGGTGAGCGCTGCAGCTTCGGCCCCGGGGATGCGTTCGTGGTCCCCGCCGGCTTCGTCGGCACCTGGGAAGTGCTAGAGGACTGCGCGAAGATCTACGCGGTGTTCGAAGCGCGCGCATGAAGTGCGCGGCCCGCGCCGCGATCAGACATAACGCTCTTTTCTTGACGACCGTCGCAGATCCAGGACGGGTTCCTTCACCGCGCGTGCGCCCGGTGCGACAGTACCTGAGCTTGTGTGGGAATTCGGTGAGCTTCGGAGGTCGGTCGTGGAAACCATTACTGTTGCTGCCACGCGCAGCAGCGCGTTCAGTCTGTCGGAGATGGAAATGCTGATCGGCAGCGCCATCGTGGTCGCGGTGCTGGTATGGATGGTGCTGTCGCGCGTGCGCCGCGACCGCAATCAGCCGCAGGCTTAAGGGCCGAGCCACACGCTCGAGCCTGCGGGCTGCCGCAGGCGGCTTGCCCGCGGGCCGCTATTGCCCGCGCAGCACGGCGGTCAGCGTGCCGAAGATCTGATCGATCTGCGACTGCTCGATGATGAGCGGTGGGGAGAGCGCAATGATGTCGCCCGTCTGGCGCACCAGCACGCCGCGCTCGAAGCATTTGATAAACACCTCGAAGGCACGCGCGCCGGCTTTGCCGGGTATGGGTTGCAGCTCCAGTCCCAGGATCAACCCGTAATTCCTGACGTCGATGACGTGCGGCAGCTCGCGCAACGCATGGGCGGCGTCCTCCCAGTACTGCGCCAGGGACTTGGCGCGCGTCAGCAGACCCTCACTCCGATAGATATCCAGGGTCGCCATAGCGGCCGCGCAGGCCGCCGGATGCGCCGAATAGGTGTAGCCATGGAACAGCTCGATGCCCTCCGGGCCCTGCATGAACGCCTCGTAGACGGTCTTGCTCACCAGCACGGCGCCCATCGGCACGCAACCGTTGGTCAGTCCCTTGGCGAGGGTGATGATGTCGGGCGTGACGCCAAACTCCTGCGCTGCGAATGGCGCACCGGTGCGGCCGAAGCCGGTGATCACCTCATCGAAAATCAACAGGATCCCGTGCCGGTCGCAGATCTCGCGCAGCCGCTGCAGATATCCGCGCGGCGGGATCAGCACACCGGCGGAGCCTGCGATGGGCTCGACGATCACCGCGGCAATGGTGGATGCATCATGCAGCGCCACCAGCCGCTCGAGCTCATCGGCCAGCTGCGCTCCGTGCGCCGGTGCGCCGCGCGAGAACGCGTTCCGCGCCGGATCATGAGTGTGCGGCAGGTGATCGACCCCCGGCAGCAGCGCCCCCGACCAGGTCCTGCGGTTCGGCGCGATACCGCCCACCGAGATGCCGCCGAAGCCCACGCCGTGGTAACCGCGCTCGCGCCCGATGAGACGCGTGCGTGAGGCCTCACCGCGCGCGCGGTGCCAGGCGAGGGCGATTTTCAGTGCCGTGTCGACGGATTCCGATCCGGAGTTGGTGAAAAACACGTGATCGAGCCGCTCGGGCGCGATTTTCACCAGTTCGTTCGCCAGCGCGAACGCCCCCGGGTGAGCCATCTGGAAGGGCGGCGCGTAGTCCATGGTCTCGAGCTGGCTCGCAACCGCCTGAGTGATCTCGCGGCGGCCGTGGCCCGCATTGACGCACCACAGTCCCGCGACCCCATCGAGGATCTGCCGTCCCTCGGGGGTCCAGTAGTGCATACCGCTCGCCTTCGCGAGCAGCCGGGGTTTCGCCTTGAACTGGCGGTTGGCGGTGAAGGGCAACCAGAACGCTTCGAGTTCCGATCGGCTGCTGGGGGCGCTGGCGTTCGACATGACGGGCTCGGTGCAGGTGGATTCGGCGCGATGATAAATAAAGTGGACAAGACCGGCCACCGGGGCGATATTTTCACCCTTCTTGTCTAAGATCCTAAACAGCATGAGCATCGATGTCGGTGCGCGCCTGCGAGGTATCCGGACCACTTTCGGGCTGTCGCAGCGCGAGCTTGCCCGCCGCGCCGGGGTGACCAACGGGCTCATTTCCCTCATCGAGCAGAACCGCGTGAGCCCCTCGGTGAGCTCGCTGAAGAAGGTGCTGGATGGTGTGCCGATGTCGCTCGCCGAGTTCTTCACCATGGACCTGAGCGCTACGCCGCAGGCTTTTTTCAGCGCCGACGATCTCGTGGAGCTGGGCAATCCGCAAGTCTCACTGCGCCTGGTGGCGGCGCAGCGCCCCGGGCGGCAGCTGACGGTGCTGCACGAGCGATACGCGGCCGGCGCGGCCACCGGCGAGGAAATGCTCACGCACCGCGGCGAGGAGGCGGGCGTCGTGATCCGCGGGCGCATCGAGCTCACGGTGGGCGGCGCTGCGCGCGTGCTGGGAGCCGGCGAGGCCTATTATTTCGCCAGCCAGCTTCCGCATCGCTTCCGCAACGTCGGGCGCGAGGCGTGTGAGATCATCAGCGCCTGCACCCCACCGACTCTCTGAAGGCTCGCTGCAGTCATGAACGCAATACCCGAGACGCAATCCTGGCACGAGCGTGCCCGCACGCTCAGTTTCCGTACTCAGGCCTTCATCGACGGGCGTTACCTCGACGCCGCTTCCGGCGCCACCTTCGACACCATAAATCCCGCCACTGGCAAGCTCCTGGCGCGGGTTGCCGCCGGTGACCAGGAGGACGTCAACCGCGCCGTGAGCTCTGCCCGCGCCGCATTTCGCAAGGGCGCCTGGGCGAATTTCGCGCCCGCGAAGCGTAAGAAAATCCTGTTGCGCTTTGCGGACGCGATTCTGAAGCACACCGAGGAGCTCGCGTTGCTCGAGACCCTCGACATGGGCAAGCCCATTTCCGACAGCCTCAAGATCGACATCCCGGGCGCGGCGCGTTGCCTGCAGTGGTATGCCGAAGCGATCGACAAAGTGTACGACCAGGTGGCGCCCACCGGAGCGCGGGCGCTCGCGCTCATCACGCGCGAGCCCATGGGGGTCGTCGGGGCGATCGTGCCGTGGAATTACCCGCTGCTCATGGCGGCCTGGAAAATCGCCCCCATTCTCGCGGCGGGCAATTCTCTGGTGCTCAAGCCCTCGGAAAAGTCGCCGCTCACTGCGCTGCGGGTCGCGGAGCTCGCGGTGGAAGCGGGAGTTCCGCCGGGGGTGCTCAACGTGGTGCCGGGCTTCGGGCAGACCGCCGGCAAGGCGCTCGCCCTGCACATGGACGTCGACTGCATCGCCTTTACCGGCTCGACGGCGACCGGGCGGATGATCATGCAGTACGCGGGTCAGTCGAACCTGAAGCGCGTCTCGCTCGAATGCGGCGGCAAGTCGCCCAACATCGTGCTCGCGGATTATCCGGATCTCGACAAGGCGGCAAGCGCCGCCGCGGACGCCATCTTTTCCAACCAGGGCGAGATGTGCTCCGCCGGCTCGCGCCTGCTGCTGCAGGAAGGCATCAAGGACGCGCTGCTGGAGAAAGTGCAGGCGCTCAGCCGCCACCGCCAGCCCGGCGATCCGCTCGATCCGGCGACGCAGCTCGGCGCGATAGTCGACGAGACGCAGATGAAAAGGGTGCTGGGTTACATCGAGGCCGGCCGCCGCGACGGTGCCAGCATCCGCGTCGGCGGCCGCCGGGTGCGCGAGGACAGCGGCGGTTACTTCATCGAGCCGACGGTGTTCGAGGGCGTCCGGCCTGCCATGGCGATCGCGCGCGAGGAGATCTTCGGCCCGGTGCTGTCGGCCATCACCTTCAAAACAGTCGACGAGGCGGTCGAGATCGCCAACGACGTGATATATGGCCTCGCCGCCGCGATATGGACCCGTGACATCACCACTGCGCATCGCGTGGCGCGCGCGCTGCGCGCCGGCACGGTGTATGTCAATTGCTACGATGCCGATGACCTGACCGTGCCGTTCGGCGGCTTCAAGCAGTCAGGCATGGGACGCGACAAGTCGCTGCACGCGCTGGAGAAATACACGGAGCTGAAGACGACGTGGATCGACTTGTCCTGAGAGTGAGTCGGTCGCGGGTGCCGCGCACACCCGCGTGAGTGTGCAGTCGCTCAAGTTTCTCGCCAGCGCGCCCCGCGGCTTTGCCGATCTGCTGGTGCGGGAACTCGGCGCGTGTGGCGCGGTGCAGCTGCGCGAGCGCTCGAGCGGCGTGGCGTTCACGGGCACGCTGGAGAGCGCCTATAGAGCCTGCCTGTGGTCGCGCATCGCCAATCGGGTATACCTCGAGCTCGCGCACTTCCAGGCGCGCGACGCGGATGAGTTTCACGCCGCCGTGCGCCGCATCGACTGGGCGGCTCACCTCGGACCCGGAACTACGCTGGCGTGCGATTTCAGCGGGCGGCACCCCGCGATTACTCACACTCACTTCGGGGCGCTGAAGCTCAAGGACGGCATCGTGGATGCGCTGCGCTCCGCCACCGGCGCGCGGCCCGACGTGGCGCTCGAGCGCCCGGGTGTGCGGGTGCACGCGCATGCCCGCGACACCGACATCAGCGTGTCCATCGACCTCTCGGGTGAGAGCCTGCACCGACGTGGTTACCGGGGCGCGGCCGGGGAGGCGCCGCTCAAGGAGAACGTCGCCGCGGGCGTGCTGTTGCGCTGCGGCTGGCCGGAGCTTGCGCCGCTGGGCGCGGAGTTTCTCGATCCGATGTGCGGCTCGGGTACGTTGTGCATTGAAGCGGCGCTGATCGCCGCCGACCGGGCACCGGGGCTGACGCGCGATTATTTCGGCTTCCTGAGCTGGCGCAGCCACGATGCGCCTTTGTGGGCGCGCCTGTGCGCCGAGGCCGAAGCGCGTGCGGCCGCGGGCGAGGCGGCGGCGCGGGTGATGGTGCGCGGAACGGATCGCGACCCCACCGCCATCCGCAGCGCACGCGACAACGCCGCGCGCGCCGGTGTCGGCCGGCTGGTGCGCGCGGACACCGGCGTGCTGGCGGAGGCGGCGCCGCTGGCGGAGCGCGATCCGGATCGGCCGGGACTCCTGTGCACCAATCCACCCTATGGCTTGCGCCTGGAGGGGCCCGAGGGCGCGCGGTCGCTGCACCGTGAGCTGGGCGCCGTGCTGCGTCAGCGTTTTCAGGGTTGGAACGCCGGGGTGCTCACCGGGGCACCGGAGCTCGGCAAGGAGCTGGGCCTGCGTGCGCATCGCACGCACAGCGTATGGAACGGCGCGATCGAGTGCCGGCTGCTGCGGATCAACGTGGTGCCCGACAGTCAACGCGAGCCGGGAACACTCGGCAAGGGCGCGGCGCACCTCGGGGACACGCCCGGGGCGGGCATGTTCGCCAACCGGCTCGGGAAGAACCTGAAGCGACTGCGGAGCTGGGCGGAGCGCGAGGGTGTTTCATGCTACCGGGTCTACGACGCCGACATGCCGGAGTACGCCTTCGCCATCGACGTGTATCGAACCATCGAACCGGAGGAGTTGTGGCTGTACGTTCAGGAGTATGCGGCGCCGGCGGAGATCGAGCTGCAAGCCGTGCGCAGGCGGCGCGGCGAGGTGCTGGCGACCCTGCCGCGAACGACGGGCGTTGCGCCCGAGCGCATTCGTGTGCGCCTGCGGCGCCGCACCCGCCGCGGCGAGCAATACGACAAGGTGGACGAGCAGGCGCACTTCCACGTCGTCACCGAGGCGGGCTTGAGATTCCGGGTGAATTTCGAGGACTATCTCGACACGGGACTGTTTCTCGATCACCGCGTGACGCGCGCGAGGGTGCGTGACGCAGTGCGCGGCCGGCGTTTCCTGAACCTGTTTGCCTACACCGGTACCGCCACGGTCTATGCCGCGGCGGGCGGGGCGGCGAGCACTACCTCGGTCGACCTGTCCAGAACCTATCTTCAGTGGGCGCAACGTAACCTCGCTCTCAATGCTCTGGCGGGCGACGCGCATGTGTGGGTGCAGGCGGACTGCCGTGAATGGCTGGCGGACGCGGTGCGCGGATCTGAGCGCTTCGATGTGGTGTTTCTCGATCCGCCGACTTTTTCGAACTCCAAGCGCATGCAGGGGGTGCTCGATATCGAGCGCGATCACCCCGAGCTCATCGACGCCTGCGTGCGGTTGCTGGCGCCCGAGGGGCTGCTGATCTTCTCGACCAACGCGCAGCGCTTCCGCCTCGATGAGCAGCTCGGCGAGCGCTACGACATCCGCGACGTGTCGGCGGCGACCTTGCCCAAGGATTTCGAGCGCAATCCGCGCATCCACCGCTGCTTCGAGGTGCGGCCCAGGCTCTCCCAGCCCGGAAGCTGAGCCCTCTAGCTTTCCACCAGGATCTTCAGCCTCGACAGCACCTGATCCCACCGTGCGGAGACGCGGCCGAGATACTCGTGCAGCTCATTCAGCGGCTGCGGGTCAAACTCGAAGCGGCTTTCGCGGCCGGTGCGAACGCCGTGCACGATACCGGCGCTCTGCAGCACCCGCAGGTGCTTGGTGATCGCCTGCCGGGTCATTCTCGAACCACCGGTCAGCTGAGCGATGGAGCGGGGTTTCCCCCTGGACAGCGTCGTGACGAGCGACAGGCGTGTCTCATCACCCAGCGCCGCACACACCGCGGCATGATGCCGCCGCTTGGCGGCGCTCATGTCACTGCCGATGCGCGACATGGCTCTCGATGTTCTTCATCTGCTGAGCCCAGCCGCCGTCATTCATACGGAATGCCTCCGCGCGGCGGTTCGCGGGCACTTTGTCGAAGCCGGACTCGGTGAGCAGCAGCAAAGTTCCGCCGGCGGTCTTCTGCAGCCGGAACTCCACCAGCGTGGGGGTCTCCTTCGAATAGTCCACCTTCGGATCGATGCCGTACGGATGCCAGGTAAAGCTGAAGAGACTCTCGGGCTCGATCTTCTGAACCACCGCCTGCCAGCGGACATGCTCGTAGCCGCGGATCGTGATCTGGCCCTGCGCCAGCTGGCCCGGCACGAACGGGCCCTCCATCTTCACGCCGAACCACTCGCCGAACTCGCGATGGTCGGTGAGTGCGCGCCATACGCGTGACAGCGGCGCCTTGAGCTCGATGCGTTTCTCGATGCGCTCATTCATATTGGCAACCTCCGAGTTGCATATTAGCGCGGCCCATGGCGATACGCAACCTAGAGGTTGCGGGATATCGCACGGCTCCAGCGGCAGCGACCTCGCCCTCGTCATCAGAGTCTTACGGGGGAATGCGTTGCTCTCCGGCAGTCTCCCGAGGAACTCCTCCGTCTCGCCCGGATACGCAGCTTCGTGGATCACCTACTGGAATACGGCCACATACCCCATCCGTGGGATGACGCCGCGCTCGGTAGACGGGTAAACAGTCGATTGAGGAGTGCACGCGCCGCGGCGCGTAATCGAGGACGCGCCACGCTGCGAAGGAGATTCATATGCAGACCCTGGTGCGGGTGGTCGTGGCTTTGGTGATCGTCCTGCTGTTGCTGCTGGTAGCGCTGCCGCTGCAGCTGATCAACGTGCTCGCCGAGAACGATCCGGAGTATGACCCGGAGAACGAACTACAGAACCGCGGCAGGCCCGCCGACGACCTCGAGGGTGAGCCTGCGTCGACTTCCCCGGCTCGCGCCGCCGCCATATCCGCGTCCGCGGAAGCGCCGCCTGGAATTCGGAGTGAGGCGATTAATATCCGCTAACGATATGAAAGCACTGCATTTTCATCCCGAGCCGGGATCGGACCCCTGATGAGGCCGATTTACAGCCTGATGCCGCTCAGGTAGCGTCTGGAACGGATCCCGAGAGGCCCCGCCGCTGACCCGACGGGGCCTTTGTCGTTTGTGAATCGGAGAACACAGTGATGTCTGCAGGTCGTGGCCGGGGCGGGGCGGTGGTGGCGATCGTCGGGGCTACCGGCGCGGTGGGCGTGGAGTTGATTCGCTGCCTGGAGGTGCGAGGCTTCCCGGTGTCGGAACTGCGGCTGTTCGCCTCGGCGCGTTCCGCCGGCAAGACGCTCACGTTCCGCGGCCTGCAGCTCACGGTACGCGAACTGAACGAGCACAGCTTCAGCGGTGTCGACATCGCGCTGTTCTCCGCCGGCGGCAGCACCTCGAAGCGCTTCGCGCCCATTGCCGTGCGCGCGGGCGCCACCGTGATCGACAACTCGTCCGCGTTCCGCATGGATCCCAGCGTGCCGCTGGTGGTGCCGGAGATCAATTCGCACACGCTGCGCACTCATCAGGGAATCATCGCCAATCCCAACTGCTGCGCCATCATCGCCATCACGCCGCTATGGCCGATCCACCGCAGCAACCGCATCCAGCGGCTGACGCTGGCCACCTACCAGGCCGCCTCCGGCGCCGGCGCCGCGGCGATGCAGGAACTGCTCGAGTCCACGCGCGCGTACCTTGAGGGCCGGGCTTACCAGCACAAGGTGCTGCCGCATCCTTACGCGTTCAATCTCTTCAGCCACAACACCAACATCGACCCGGCTACCGGTTACAACGATGAGGAGACGAAGGTCATTCAGGAGACCCGCAAGATCTTCGGCGATCCCGATATCCGCGTGTCGGCCACCTGCGTGCGGGTACCGGTGCTGCGCGCGCACTCGGTGGCGATCACTCTTGAATGTGAGCGGCCGATCACGCCGGCGCAGGTGCGCGAGCTGATGCAGACCGCTGCGGGCGTGAAGCTGGTGGACGATGCGCAGCGCAACTACTTCCCGATGCCGCAGGACGCCACCGGTCAAGATCCCATTCTCGTCGGCCGCATCCGCCAGGATCTGAGCGATCCGAGCGGACGCTCCATCTGCCTGTTCGTGGCGGGTGATCAGCTGCTGAAGGGCGCGGCTCTGAATGCGGTGCAGATCGCGGAAGTCTTGTGAACGGGATCAGGGCCGTTACAACAGGTCCCTGATGCGGTAGTACAGCATCGCCAGTACCAGCGCCGGACGGCGCAAGGCAGTTCCGCCAGGGAAATTGCCATGCGGGATCCGCGCGAACACATCGAAGCGCCCGGCGGTTCCGGCGATGGCCTCGGCGACCAGTTTGCCCGCAATCCCGGTAAGGGCGATACCGTGGCCGGAGAAGCCCTGCAGAAAGTACACATTGGGTGCCAGGCGGCCGAAATGCGGAGCGCGATTGAGCGTGATGTCGACCTCCCCGCCCCAGGCGTAGTCGATGCGCACGTCCTGCAATTGCGGAAAAACGGCGAGCATGCGCGCGCGGGTGGCGCTCGGGGCATCGAAGGAGCTGAACCCGGAGTAGTTCACCCGCCCGCCGAACAGCAGGCGGTGATCGGCTGAGCGCCGGAAATAATCCAACACCCAGTTCATGTCGCTGACCGCCGCGTTGTTGGCGATCAGCGCTCGCGCGCGCTGCGCACCCAGGGGTTCGGTCGCCACGATGTAAGTTGCAACGGCCATGATCTTGGAGGCGAGTGTCGGGGCGGTAGCGCCCAGGTAGACGTTCCCGCACAGCGCCAGGTAGCGCGCGCGTACCTCCCCCCGGGCAGTCCGGATGTGCACCTGCGAGGCTCCCGCGGGTCCGAAACCGGTGGCGCGGCTTCCCTCGAAGATACGCACCCCCAGGCTCTCGGCCGCCGCCGCGAGTCCCAAGGTGTAATTGAGTGGGTGCAGGTGACCGCTGTTCGTGTCGTACAGCGCGCCGCGGTAGCGCTCGGTCGCGAGTGTTGCGCGCAGCTCCTCGCGCGGCATGTAGCGCACACTCGCGTAGCCGTAGTGCTCGCGCAGTTGCGCGAGCTCGGCGTGCAACTCACGCTCGTGACGCTCCTTGACGGCAGCGGCCAGGTGCCCCGCCGCCCAGTCACACTCGATCGAGAAGCGCGCGATCAGCTCCCGCATCAGCGCCAGGCCTTCGATCGAGACGTCCCACACCGCGCGCGCGGCCCCGGCGCCGATGAGCCGCGCAAGTTTGGTCTGGCCGGCCGCGATCCCGTAGATAGCCTGCGCGCCGCTGCGCCCCGAGGCGCCCCAGCCCACGCGCTGCTCTTCGAGCAGCACCACGCGCAGGCCCGCGAGCGCCAGATGCAGCGCGGTGGAGCAGCCGGCGATGCCGGCGCCGACCACGCACACATCACAGTCGATCCCCTCCGCGAGCGCGGGACGCTGCGGCGCGTCGTGAGCTGAGGCGGCGTAGTACGAACCCACGTGTTCGAGGCGTCCCATGAAGATGCTTCCCAAGGCGTGCGGGTGTTTAAGATATTCTGACGCCCTGGCGGGCGGCGGGAGGGGCGCAGGATAGCGAGCGGGAGCGGCGGGCGGCAAATCCATTCATGCCGCCGTGATTCACGCGACGGCCGTACTTAGGCCTTTACCGCACTTCCGTCCGGGTGCGCAACAGAGGCTTCCGTACTGTACCTGTGGTCTAATAGGAACGTATTTGGGAGACCCCGCCGGCGCGGTTTGTTTAAGATACTAAACACCGCCCGGGCTGCAACCCGCCATGGCACCCGCCCGCCCACTCATAGGTATTCCGGCCGACCGGCGTATGGTCGGCGCGCATCCGTTCCACATGGTGGGGGAGAAGTATGCGCGTGCGGTGCTGGACGCGGCGCAAGCCGCGCCGCTGCTGATCCCCTCGCTGGCAGACGAGCTGGGGTTCGATGAGCTGTTGCAGCGCCTGGACGGACTGCTGTTCACCGGCAGCCCCTCGAACGTGGAGCCGCATCGCTACGAGGGCCCTCCGAGCGCGCCCGGCACCCTGCACGACCCGGCGCGCGATGCCACCACACTGCCCCTGATCCGCAAGGCCGTGCGGGCGGGGGTCCCGGTATTCGGCATCTGCCGCGGTTTCCAGGAGATGAACGTGGCGTTCGGCGGCACTCTGCACCAGAGGCTGCACGAGGTGCCGGGACATCTCGATCACCGCGACGACGGCACGCAACCGCTCGAGGTGCAGTACGGCCCGGCCCACGACGTGACGCTCGAGCCGGGCGGGGTGCTGCGCGCACTCGCGCCGGACGATCGTATCCGGGTGAATTCGCTCCACAGCCAGGGCATCGATCGGCTGGGGGCAGAGCTTGCGGTCGAGGCGCGTGCGCCGGATGGCGTGATCGAGGCGTTTCGCGTGCGCGACGCGCAGCGCTTTGCGCTGGCGGTGCAGTGGCACCCGGAGTGGCAGGTGATGAGCAATCCGTTTTCGCGCGCGCTGTTTGCCGCCTTCGGGCAGGCCAGCCGCGAGCGCGCCTCAGCCAAAGAAAGGCCTTAGCGTATGGTGAGTGAGATCCGGCAATTCTTACGCGATCACGGCATCTCCGAGGTGGAGGCCATCATTCCCGACATGGCCGGCATCGCCCGCGGCAAGATCATGCCGGCGGAAAAGTTCGCCGAGGACGGCGGCATGCGCCTGCCCGAGAGCGTGTTCCTGCAGACCGTGACCGGCGACTATCCGCCGGAGACCGGCACTGCCATGAGCCCCGCGGAAATCGACATCATCCTCAAGGCCGATCAGAAGACGGTGCGGCGCGTACCGTGGGCGGCGGAGCCCACCGCGCAGGTGATCCACGATTGCTTCTATTCCGACGGCCGGCGCGTGTCGATGGCGCCGCGGCACGTGCTGCGCAACATCGTCGAGCTGTACGCGCAGCGCGGCTGGGAGCCAGTAGTGGCTCCGGAGCTCGAGTTCTATCTCGTCGAGCAGAACAAGGACGCCGACTATCCGCTCAAGCCCCCGGTGGGCCGTTCCGGGCGCTCCGAGCCCGGCCGCCAGTCCTACAGCATCGCCGCGGTCAACGAATTCGATCCGCTGTTCGATGACATCTACCAGTTCTGCGAGGACCAGGATATCGAGATCGACACCCTCATCCACGAGGACGGTCCGGCGCAGATGGAGATCAACCTGATCCACGGGCAGCCGCTCGATCTGGCGGACCAGGTGTTTCTCTTCAAGCGCACCGCACGCGAGGCGGCGCTGCGCCACAAGATGTACTGCACCTTCATGGCGAAGCCGCACGCCAAGGAGCCCGGCAGCGCCATGCACATCCACCAGAGCGTGTTGGACCTGAAGACGCGCAAGAACATCTTCAGCAATCCCGACGGCACGCCCGCGCCGCTGTTTTTCGCGCATATCGGCGGGCTGCAGAAGTACATGCCCGCGGCCATGGCGCTGTTCTGCGCCAACGTGAATTCCTACCGGCGCCTGACGCGCTACCTGTCCTCGCCCATCAACGTTCACTGGGGCTACGACAACCGCACCGCGGGCCTGCGCGTGCCCATGTCCGATGCGCAGGCGCGCCGCGTCGAGAATCGGGTCGGCGGCGCGGACGCCAATCCCTATATTGCCATCGCCGCCTCGCTCGCCTGCGGCTACCTCGGCATGATCGAGGGGGTGCAGCCGAGCGATCCGATCGTGGGCAGCGCGCACGATCTGCCGTTTGGCCTGCCACGCTCGCTCGATGAGGCCCTGCGGGCGCTGCGCGCCTGCGAGCCGCTGGTGAAGCTCATGGGCGAGGCGTTCATCGAGGCCTACACCCTCGTCAAGGAAGCCGAGTACGAGGTGTTCCTGCAGGTGATCAGCTCCTGGGAGCGCGAGCACCTGCTGCTGAATGTGTGATCTATTGCGTCGTGATCAGCGCGCCCCGGTCCTTTCGCCTCTGCGCAGCTCTGGCCGCGCTGTTTGCCGCCGGCGCGGGATGTTCGCGCCAGGCTGCGCCCGGGACCGCCGCGTCGGCCGGCGAGAAGGTACTCAACGTCTACAACTGGTCCGACTACATCCAGCCGTCGGTGGTTGCCGATTTCCAGAACGAATACGGCATCCGTGTCAACTACGACGTGCTCGACTCGAACGAGATCCTCGAGACCAAGCTCCTCACCGGCCATACCAACTACGACATCGTGGTGCCGTCGGGCGCCTTTCTCGAACGCCAGATCCAGGCCGACATCTACCAGAAGCTCGACAAGTCGCTACTGCCGAATCTCAGGAACGTCGATCCGGACGTGGCACGCGCCGAGGCGCTGTACGATCCGGGCAACCAGTACAGCGTCGATTACATGTGGATCACCTCAGGGGTGGGCTATAACGTCGCGGATATCCGCACTCGTCTGCCGGATGCGCCGGTGGACAGCTGGCGCATGCTGTTCGATCCGGCGGTGGTGTCGAGATTCCAGGACTGCGGCGTTTCGCTTCTCGATGCGCCTTCGGAGGTGGTCGCCACGGTGCTGATCTTCCTGGGCAGGAAGCCGAGCAGTAACTCGCCCGATGACCTCAAGGCCGCCGAGCAGGTGCTGAAGGCCATGCGTCCGTACGTGCGCTACGTGGACTCTTCGCGCTACATCGACAACCTCGCCAACGGCGATATCTGTCTGGCGATGGGCTGGTCGGGAGACGTCAAGCAGGCGCACGATCGTGCCAAAGAGGTGGGCAAGGGCGTCGACCTCGCGTATGCGATCCCAAGGGAGGGCGCGATCAGCAACTACGACGTGCTCGCCATCCCGGCCGATGCACCGCACGTGAGAAACGCGCACCTGTTCATCGATTACCTGCTGCGGCCCGAGATCGCGGCCAGGAACTCCAATCTCATCAAGTACGCGAACGCCGTCACGGCCGACATCCAGCCGCTCGATCCCAGCGTGCGCGGCGATCCGGGCGTGTATCCGCCGCCCGCGGTGCGCGCGCGACTGAGCCCGGAGCGGCCGCGGCCGCCGGAGTACCAGCGCCTGCTGACACGCATGTGGACGCGCTTCAAGAGCGGCAAGTGAAGATGAATGCCGGACCATCCGCAGCCGATCGCGACTCCGCCTACGTGCGGATCGCGAACCTGACCAAGCGTTTCGGGGATTTCGTGGCCGTGGACGACGTATCGCTCGACATCCGCCGCGGCGAGATCTTCTGTCTGCTGGGTGGTTCGGGATCGGGTAAGACCACGCTGCTGCGGATGCTGGCCGGCTTCGAGTTGCCGAGCGCCGGGACGATCGGCATCGACGGCGCGGACATGAGCGCCATCCCGCCCTACGAGCGTCCGGTCAACATGATGTTCCAGTCCTATGCGCTCTTTCCGCACATGAGTGTCGAGAAGAATGTGGCCTTCGGACTCGAACAGGAGGGCCTCGGGCGCGAGCAGATCCGCCGCCAGGTCGGGGAGATTCTCGACATCGTGAAAATGGGCGGCTTCGGTGCACGCAAACCGCATCAGCTCTCCGGCGGACAGCGGCAGCGGGTGGCGCTGGCCCGGGCACTGGTGAAGCGGCCGAAGCTGCTGCTGCTCGATGAGCCGCTGGCGGCGCTCGACAAGAAGCTGCGCGAGCACACCCAGTTCGAGCTCATCAACATCCAGCAGCGCCTGGGCGTCACCTTTATCGTCGTCACTCACGACCAGGAAGAAGCCATGACCCTCGGGACCCGACTCGGGGTCATGAACCACGGCAGGATCGCGCAGATCGGCACCCCATCCGACATCTACGAATCGCCGGCGACGCGGTTCGTGGCGGACTTCATCGGTTCGGTCAACATGTTCGAAGGCCAAGTGAGCGATGAGGGGGCAGATTCCCTGCGCATCGACTGCACCGAGCTCGGCTGTACGGTGCGCGCGGAGCGCACCGTCAGCTGCACGCGCGGCGCCACCGTATGGACGGCAATCCGGCCGGAGAAGATCAACATCAGCCGCCAGTCGCTCGCCGGCGCGCAGCCGGGGGCGGCCGAGAACGCGGTGCGCGGCACGGTGCGGGAGATCGCCTACATGGGGGACATGTCCATCTACCTGGTGCAGATCGACTCCGGCAGGATGATGCGCGTGACGCTGCCGAACGTCATGCGCGCTGCCGAGCGCCCGATCGCGCGCGAGGAGAGCGTGTGGCTCTCCTGGCACGGGTCGAGCCCGGTGGTCCTGACCGAGTAGGGACTGTCGGTGCGCTTGACCACCGCGTCGGGCAGGCGACTGGTCGCAGGTATACCCATCCTGTGGCTGCTGGTGCTGTTTCTCATCCCTTTCATCATCGTCTTCCGCATTTCATTCTCCGAAGTACGGCTGGCGATACCGCCGTACACACCGCTCCTGTTGTGGCGCCACGGCTCGTGGGAGCTGCAGCTGCACTGGTCGGCTTACACGTTCCTGTTCACCGACCCCCTGTACGTGAGCTCGTATGTGTATTCGCTGAAAGTGGCCGCCGTCTCGACGCTGTGCTGCTTAGGATTGGGTTACCCGATGGCCTACGCCATCGCGCGCTCGGACGCCGCAATGCGCCCGGTGCTGCTGATGCTCATCGTGCTGCCCTTCTGGACCTCGTTCCTGCTGCGGGTGTATGCGTGGATCGGGCTGCTGAAGAACAACGGCGTGATCAACAACCTGCTCATGTACCTGGGCGTGATCCATCATCCGCTCGCGCTGCTGCAGACCGACTTCGCGGTGTACATCGGCATCGTGTATTCGTATCTGCCGTTCATGATCCTGCCGCTGTACGCCAACCTCGAGAAGCACGACGGCACGCTGCTCGAGGCGGCGGCGGATCTGGGCGCGCGGCCGTTGCGGGCGTTTCTGCGTGTGACGCTGCCGCAATCCTTCGCCGGCATCGTCGCGGGCTCCCTGCTGGTGTTCATTCCGGCGGTGGGCGAGTACGTCATCCCGACGCTGCTCGGGCGCACCGACCAGATCATGATCGGCCGCGTGCTGTCGGATGAGTTCTTCGAGAACCGCGACTGGCCGGTGGCGAGCGCGGTCGCGATCCTGATCCTGCTGCTGCTGGTGGTGCCGATCATGCTGTTCCAGCGGCTCGAGCGGCGCGAGCTCGAGGCCGCCAAGTGAAGGTGCGCGGCCTGTTTACCCGCACCGCGCTCGTGCTGGGGCTGGTGTTCCTGTACCTGCCGATCCTGTCGATGATCGTGTTCTCGTTCAACAACTCACGCCTGGTCACGGTGTGGGATACAGCGCACTCTCCCACCCTCAAGTGGTACGTGGCGCTGATGAGCAACGAGCAGATCCTGCGGGCAGCCTGGCTGTCGATCCGCATCGCGCTGATCTCGGCGAGCGCCGCCGTGGTGCTGGGGACGCTCGCCGGGATGGCGCTGGCGCGCCTCGGCGCCTTCCGCGGCCGCATGCTGCTGGCCGGGATGACCACCGCGCCGATCGTGATGCCGGAAGTCATCACCGGCCTGTCGCTGCTGCTGCTGTTCGTCTCCATGGGGCAGCTGATCGGTTGGCCGAAGGGTGTAGGGGCGGTCACCATCACGCTCGCCCACATCACCTTCTGCATGGCGTACGTGACCGTGGTAGTGCAATCGCGCCTGAGCGGCTTTGACGAGGCGCTCGAGGAGGCGGCCATGGATCTCGGCGCGCGCCCGCTGCAGGTGTTTTTCCGCATCACCCTGCCGCTCATCCTGCCGGCGATTGCCTCCGGCTGGCTGCTGGCGTTTACTCTGTCCTGGGACGATCTGGTCATCACACAGTTCGTCGCCGGACCGGGCTCCAGCACATTGCCGATGGTCATTTTTTCCAAGGTGCGCTTCGGCGTGACTCCGGACGTCAATGCGCTGGCTACGATCATGGTGCTGATCGTGGCCACCGGCATTGCGATCTCCACGGTGTGGATGCGCTACCGCCAGCAGCGGCGCGCGCGCGATCTGCAGCTTGCCGCTGCTGCCAACCTGTGAGCCAGAGCATGACTGGTGAAGTGTTGGGAATCGACGTCGGCGGCTCCTCGGTGAAGGCGGGCCTGGTCGACCTCAGGGCCGGCCGCCTCACGGGCGAGCTGGTTTCCGCGCCCACACCCCGACCGTCGACCCCGGTCGCGCTGACCGGCGTGCTGGCGGGGCTGGCCGCCAGACTCCCTGCTTGCGCCGGCCGGGTCGGTGTCGCCTTCCCGAGCGTCATCAAGGACGGTAGCGCCTACACCGCCGCCAACATCGACACTGCCTGGCTGGGCACCAACGGGGCGGCGCTCGCCTCGCGGGCGCTGGCGCGGCCGGTGCTGTTCCTGAATGACGCGGATGCCGCCGGCCTCGCCGAGATGCGTTTCGGTAGCGGGCGCGGCTGCAGCGGCACGGTGATCATGCTGACTTTCGGCACCGGCATCGGCACGGCGTTGTTCACCGGCGGCAAACTCTTCCCCAACAGCGAGCTCGGGCACCTGGAGCTGCACGGCATGGACGCCGAGAAATGGGCCTCCGCGCAGGTACGCACGGCGCAAGGCCTGGACTTTCCAGCCTGGATCGCGCGCGTCAACGATTACCTGCTGGCGATACACAAGCTCCTCTGGCCCGACGTGTTCATCCTCGGCGGCGCGGTGAGCGAGCGCTTCGCGGAGTTCGCGCCCCTGCTGCATTCGCCGGCGGAGTTGCGCGCTGCGCACTTTGCCGGCCAGGCGGGCGTGGTGGGAGCGGCGCTGGCGGCGGCGGAAGCCTGACGGAGGCAGCGCGTGGCGAGCAAGCTGCCGCAGGTGGGCACGACGATCTTCACCGTCATGTCGCGGCGTGCGCGGGAGCTCGACGCTCTCAACCTCGGTCAGGGCTTTCCAGACTACGACATCGATCCGCGCCTCACCGAACTCGTGGCCGCGGCCATGACCGCCGGGCACAACCAGTACGCCCCGATGGAGGGCCTGCTGGCACTGCGCGAGCGTATCGCCGCCAAGCTGCTGGCGGTTTATGGCTTGAGCGTCGATCCGGAGAGCGAAATCACGATCACACTCGGGGCGACCGAGGCGATCTTTTCGGCGGTTCAGGCCGTCATCGGCGCCGGTGACGAAGCCATCGCCTTCGACCCCGCCTACGATTCCTACGAGCCCGCCGTACGGCTCGCGGGCGGGCGCTGTGTGCGGCTGCCGCTCGCGCAGCCGGGTTTTCGCTATGACTGGGAGCGGGCGCACGCGGCGGTGAATGAGCGCACGCGCCTGGTCCTGTTCAACAGCCCGCACAATCCCGCCTGCACCACGGCCACGGGCGCTGATCTCGACGCGCTGGCACGGCTGATCCACGATCGCGACATCGTGGTGCTGTCCGATGAGGTGTACGAGCACGTGGTGTTCGACGGCGGTCGGCACAATTCCGTGCTGACGCATCCGGGGCTCGCGCCGCGGAGCTTTGCGGTGTTCTCCTTCGGCAAGACCCTGCACGCCACCGGTGTGCGCGTCGGGTACTGCGTGGCGCCACCGGCACTCACCCGTGAGCTGCGCAAGGTGCACCAGTACAACACCTTCAGCATCGCCCATCCGCTGCAACACGCTATCGCGGCGTATCTCGCGGAGCGCCCCGACTGCGGTCGCGAACTCGCCGGCTTCTTCCAGGCGAAGCGCGATCGCCTGCGCCGCGCGCTGACACCTTCCGCCTTCGGCCTGCCGCCCGCGCAGGGGACGTACTTCCAGCTGCTGGACTTCAGCGCCTTCGCGGCGCGCGATGATGTGGATTTCGCCGAGCGCCTGCTGACGCAGGCGCGGGTGGCGACCATCCCCCTGTCGCCGTTCTATGCCAGTCCGCAGGCGTTGCCGTTCGTGCGGCTGTGCATTGCCAAGCAGGACAGTACGCTCGATGAGGCGGCCGTGCGGCTCAACGCCTTCGCCGCGGGCCTGCGTGAGGCGTAAGGACATGAGTGGACTGCGCGTTTCGCTGCTGCAACAACCGTTGGTGTGGCACGACCCTGCGGCCAACCGCGCACACTTCGAAGCGCAGCTGGCGCCACTCGAAGCCTACCGGGAGAAATTCCCCGCGCACCTGGATGCCGACCGGTTTACGCTGGAGCCTTAGAGCGCAGCGCCCCGGATCATGAAAAAGCCCACTCTGGTCAACCACCCACCCACGGTCGAGGTGCCTCCCGGCAACCGTCCGCTGGTGGCACCGATCTACCAGACCGTCAAATTCGAGTTCGATACGCTCGAGGACACCGAGCGCTACCTGCGTGGCGAGCGCCCGGGCTTCTTCTACACGCGCGCTTCCAACCCCACCACGCGCCAGCTGGAGCAGCTGCTGGCGCAGCTGCAGGGGCGCGAGGAATGTCTGGTTACCGCCTCCGGCGTCGCGGCGATATCCCAGACCCTGCTTACCCTCACCAAGCAGGGTGACCACATCATCTGCTTCGTCGAGACCTACAACCCGAGCCGGTATCTCATCCGCCGCCTGCTGGGGCGGTTCGGCGTGACACACAGCATGCTTTCCATCGAGGATCTGGCGGGCGTGGAACGCGCCTTCGCGGCGCAGCCCACGCGCCTGGTGTTCTTCGAGAGCCCGACCAACCCGGTCACCAAGATCGCCGACATCGGCGCGCTCACGCGCCTCGCCCGCTCGGCGGGCGCGCTCGCCGTCATGGACAACACCTTTGCCGGGTTTCACCAGCACGGTGATTACGATGTGGACGTGTTCGTTCACAGCCTCACCAAGTACGCCTCCGGCACCGGGGATGTCATGGGCGGGGCCGTCATCGCGCGCGCCGAGCTGATCCGCGCCATGCGCACCGATTTCGGCGCCCTGGGCGGCACGCTCGACCCGCACGCCGCGTTCCTGATCCTGCGGGGACTGAAGACCTATTTCGTGCGCTACCAGGCACAAAGCGCCACTGCGGCGCGCATCGCGCAGCACCTCGCTGCCCATCCGGCGGTCGCGCGGGTGCACTACCCGGGCCTGCCCACGCATCCGCAGCACACGCTGGCGGCGCAGCAGATGCGCGACTTCGGCACCATCGTCAGCTTCGAGCTGCGCGGCGGCGGGCCTGCGGTGCGGCGCTTCGTCGACGCGCTGGAGCTGTTTGCGCTCGCCGCGAGCCTCGGTTCCACCGAGTCGCTGGTGGTGACGCAACAGATCATGGGTGCCCGGGAGCTGAGCCCCGAGCAACAGAGGATATCCGGCATTACCGAGGGTAGCGTGCGGCTGTCGATCGGGCTCGAGGACCCGGATGACCTGCTCGAGGACCTCAGCCGCGCCCTGAGCGCCGCTTAGCTCGTGACGCACGCCAACAGGAGTCAGACTTAGACAGAGTCAAACGCGGGGCTCTGCATGGAGCAGGTCAGCCGCACGCTCCCGTCTTGGTGTTGCGCCTTCCTCGCCGCGAGCCTCGGTCGGCCGTGATCCGTGCCCCCTCGTCGGGGGTATAATCCACCATCACTTGTGGGCGACAGGTATGCGTGCCAGGCATGCGTACCATGAATCGTGGAACCGGCACTGCAGGCGCGGGTCTCAAGAGAAAGGACGCCTCATGAACATCGAATCTCCCGCCATTCCCTACGAGTTCGCCGATCTGGAGCCCGCCATGTCGCGGGACACGCTGGTGTTCCACTTCCTGCGGCACCAGCGCGTGTGCTTCGACCGCATGCTGGCGATGGTGCGCGGCAGCGAGCTGGAGGGGCTGCCGCTGGATGAGTTGATTCGTGTAACCGAACGTAATCCGGCGCAACACACGCTGTATCGCTACGCCGCGGAAGTCTGGAATCACAATCTGTTCTGGCACTCGATGCGCCCGCGCGGCGGCGGCGCGGCGCCCGGCGTGGTCGGCGAGCACATCCACGCGCGCTTCGGCTCGTACGAGCGCTTCGCACGCGAATTCAAGGAGGCAGCCAGCGCTCATTTTGGCAGCGGCTGGTTGTGGCTGGTGTGGCGGGCCGGGGCGCTCGAGATCGTCCTGACCAGCAACGCCGGCACACCGCTGGTGCGCGGTGACACGGCGATCCTGGCGCTCGACCTGTGGGAACACGCCTACTATCTGGATCACCAGAACCGCCGCGCCGCTTACGTCAACACGTTCCTCGAGGAGCTGGTCAACTGGGATTTCGCCAATCGCACGCTTGCGAACCTGGCGGTGAACTCCGACACTCGCGCAGTGCGCGTCCGCACGGCGGCCGAGACCGACCACGGTCGCCTGAGCGCACGCTGAGGCGGCTGCGCCGCCTCGCTCACCGGCTCCCCGCCACCCGCACGCGGCGCGGATGGTAGGGCAGCACCTCGATGATCTCACCCTCGAGGAGCCGCTGCTGTACGCCGCGCCAGAACCTTGCGGTGAGAATTTCCCCGTGCAGGCGCACCAACGCGGCGCGCTGGGCGTCGGTGAGGCTCAGGAACTGAATGAATGACTCCGGGAAGACGTCGCTCTCACCGACGTAGAACCAGGCTTCGCCGCGCATCTCGTCCTCGTGGCTCGTGGCCTGCGGCAGGTCGCGGAAGTTGCAGTCGGTGACCTGGCACAGCTCGTCGTAGTCGTAGAAGATCACGCGGCCGTGGCGCGTGACCCCGAAATTCTTCAGCAGCAGATCACCCGGAAAGATGTTGGTGTAGGCGAGATCGCGGATGCATTGTCCGTAATCGCGCACCACGCGCTCGGCATCTGCGGCGGACGCGCTGCGCAGAAACAGGTTCAGCGGCGTCATGCGCCGCTCGATATACATGTGATCGAATACCAGGTCGGCGCCGTCCTCGCGCACTGTATGTGCCGCGTCGCGCCGCAGCTCATCGAGCAGCTCGGGAGCGAAGCGGGCGCGCGGGAAGCGCAGGCGCCGGAATTCCTGCGCGTCCACCAGCCGTCCGGCCCGGTCGTGGATGAAGACCATCTGGTACTTGGCGAGCACCTCTTCGCGCAGCACGGTCTTGGGATGGGCAAAGCGGTCGCGGATGACCTTGAACACCACATCGAAGGAGGGCAGGGTGAAGCACACCATGACCAGGCCGCGCTCACCGGGCGCGTGTGCGAACAGATCTTCGGTTTGCTCGAGCTGGCGCATCAGCTCGCGGTAACGCTCGGTCTTGCCCTGCTTGGCGCGCCCCAGCACGGTGAACAGCTCACTCACGGGTTTGCGCGGCATGATCGCCTTCAGGAACACCACGGCCTCGGCGACGCGCTCGAGATCGACGTGGAAGTAGGAGCGGGTGAAGCTGAACACGATGCTGACATCGTCTTCGGCGAGCATCACGGCATCCACGAGCACGCCGCCGTCGGTGTTCTTGAGCGCGATCACCAGCGGCAACACGAACTCGCGCCCCACCACGCGGCCGACGATGTAGGCGCGTGAGATCTGGTAGAAGACCGGCCGGATCACCTCGACCCGCTCGACATCGCGCCGCTGCCTGCTGGCGGGCAGGTGGGCGCGCACCTCGGCGGCGACGTGCGCGATGCTGTTGTCCAGATCGCGCCACGGTGAGCGGAAGCGCACGTCCCCCAGCAGATCCTCGAACAGCAGCGACAGGGAGCCGTGATTGACGTAGGTGTTGGTGCCCACCGCGGACCGCAGGCTCGCCAGCGGATCCAGATCGGTGGCGACAAACTCGATGTCAGGTGCGACGCCCACCGTGCCGAACAGCCTGCGGCTGATGGAGCTGAGGAAGGTCTTGGTGAACTCCGGGTCCGGCAGATCCGTGATGCGCGCGGCGAACGCGCCATGGATCTGCCGCCACAGGCCGCGATCGAGCGCCTGCGCCCCGAGCCTGAGGCGCAGCTCCGCGATCGTCTGGTTTACGAAGCGGTCGTAGAGCCCGATGCGCTCGATGGCGTCCTGCTGACTGCCGCGCCAGTCGCGTGCGTCGAAGCGCAGCGGCGCGCGGCGCGTGATGGCGCGGAACTCTGCGTTGTAGTGGGCGAAGGCGTCCACGATCTGGCGGGCGCAGTCCTGCGCCAAAGCGGAAGCTGGGTCAGCGGAGCCGGGCATGAAGACTGCGGGCCCTCAATCGAAGTCGGTCGGCAGGTCCGGATCGAGCCGGTGCTGGTACAGCCGCTCGATCTGCGGCCCCAGGACCCGGCCGGTGGACAGCTCCGGCAGGGCGCGCACCGGAAAAAACGCTACCGCGTCGGTTTCATTGCCGGCGTGGGGGCTGCCGCCGGTCAGCTCGCAAACGAAGAACAGCTTGTAGATGTGATTCACGCCTGGCGGATGCGGATGCCGGTTCTTGTCCACCAGGGCGGCGAGCTTGACGGCACGGGCGTGATAGCCGGATTCCTCGTGGATTTCGCGCGCCACCGCCTCCGAGGGCGCATCGTTCACGTCCACCCAGCCGCCCGGCAGAGTCCACCGGCCATCGCTGCGCTCGCGCACCAGCAGCACCTGATCGCCCTCGAAGACGCCGCCGCGCACGTCGACTTTGGGCGTGGCGTAGCCGCGTTCACCTTCCCAGAAGGCGCGCGCCTGGCCGACGGGGATCGCCAGCTCGAGAGACAGCATTTGCGCGGCCAGCTCCTGCAGCTGGGTGTAGCGCTCGCGATCGAAGGGATCGCGGCTGAACGTCAGCCCGTTCTGCGCGAGCGCCTGCAGCTTGCGCGCCCACTCGAGCAGGGTCGGCGTGTGCTCGCCCGTGCTCATGAGCGCCGCCGCGGTCGGCTTGACAGGCGCACCGGCCCGGAGCGCCTAGAGGTTGCGGATCAGCGCGTCACCAAAAGCGCTGGTGGACACTTCCTGTGCGCCCTCCATGAGCCGTGCGAAGTCGTAGGTGACGACTTTCTGCGCGATCGTGCGGTCCATGGCGCCGATGATGGCATCGGCTGCTTCGCTCCAACCCAGGTAACGGAACATCATCTCTCCGGAGAGAATCACCGAGCCCGGATTCACCTTGTCGAGATTCGCATACTTGGGTGCGGTGCCGTGCGTGGCCTCGAACACGGCGTGCCCGGTGAGGTAGTTGATATTGCCGCCCGGGGCGATGCCGATGCCGCCAACCTGCGCTGCCAGCGCATCCGACAGATAGTCGCCGTTGAGATTGAGCGTGGCGATGACGTCGAACTCCTCGGGGCGCGTCAGCACCTGCTGCAGCGTGATGTCGGCGATGGCGTCCTTGATGATGATGCGTCCGGCCTTGCGGGCCGCGTCCATCTCCGCGTTCGCCTCCTTCTCCCCTCGGGCCGCCTTGGTACGCTCCCACTGCTCCCAGGTGTAGGTCTGGGAAGCAAACTCACGTTCGGCCAGCTGATAGCCCCAGTTGCGGAATGCGCCTTCGGTGAACTTCTGGATATTGCCCTTGTGGACCAGTGTCAGGGTCTTGCGCTCGTTGGCGATGGAGTAGCTGATCGCGGCACGGATGAGACGCTCCGACCCTTCCTTCGACACCGGCTTGATGCCGATGCCGGAGCTCTCCGGGAAGCGAATCTTGGCGTACGCCTTGGGGAAGGCCTGGCGGAACAGCTCGAGAAACTTCTTGTTGTCGGGGCTGCCGGCCTCGAATTCGATGCCGGTATAGATATCCTCGGTGTTCTCACGGAAGATCACCATGTCGACTTTTTCGGGATGCCGCACCGGCGAGGGTACGCCCCGGTACCAGCGCACCGGACGCAGGCACACAAACAGGTCGAGCATCTGGCGCAGCGCCACGTTGAGCGAGCGTATGCCGCCACCGATCGGGGTGGTGAGCGGCCCCTTGATGGACACCAGATATTCGCGGCAGGCGGCGACCGTCTCCTCCGGCAGCCAGGTGTTGAACAGCTTGTTGGACTTTTCCCCCGCGAAGACCTCCATCCAGTGGATGCGTCGCTTGCCCCCGTAGGCCTTGGCTACCGCGGCGTCCATGACGCGCACGCTGGCGCGCCAGATATCAGGGCCGGTGCCGTCGCCCTCGATGAATGGAACGATCGGGTTCTGCGGGACGATCAGCTTGCCGTTGCTGACCGTGATCTTCGCGCCCTGGGTGGGAGGCGTGACCTTGGGGCTTGCGGCCGTGGACATGAGGTCTTCTCCTGGGGAATTGCCGGTGCGTGGGCGGCGCCGGGGCGGGCAATGCTAGCACACGGTAGGCGCGCCACGCGGCGCGTACCCGGCGGGGTGCCCGTATGAGAGACTGGCGCGCGGCTTACGCCTCGGGGGGGCGGGCAACTAAAGAGCGTATGTCCCACACAATCAATAAGAGTAACGGGGTGGTGGCCGCTAAAGCATCGCTGCTGCGGCAGCTGTGCGCGGTGCGGCAGATCGACCCGGCAGATTCCTCCGGCAAGAACCGCCTGAAGCAGGTGCTGAGCGCGCGGGCGCTCATCGCCATTGGCCTGGGCGCCACCATCGGATCGGGCATTTTCGTGCTCACCGGCACGGTCGCCGCGAACCATGCCGGCCCTGCGATCACGCTGTCGCTGCTGATCGCCGCCTTCGGCGGCGGACTCGCGGCGCTGTGTTACTCCGAGTTCGCGGCATTCCTGCCGGTGCCGGGCAGCGCCTACAGCTATACCTACGCGACGCTCGGCGAGTCGCTCGCCTGGTTCATAGGCTGGAATCTGCTGCTCGAATACGCGATCTCGGCTTCCGCGGTGGCGGTGAGCTGGTCGGGTTATGTCGTGAGTCTGCTGGCCGAATGGCACATCCACCTGCCGGCGGCTCTCGTCAACGCACCGCTCGGGCTCGATGCGCACGATCACGTCGTCGCCACCGGCGCCATCATCAACGTGCCGGCGGTGCTGATCATCGCCGCCATGACCGCTCTGCTGTACGTGGGCGTGCGCGGCTCGGCCGGCGCCAACACGTTCATGGTGACACTCAAGGTCGGCATCATCGTGATCATCGTCATTGCGGGGCTCAAGTACATCGATCCGTCCAACTGGCGGCCGTACGTGCCGCCCAACAGCGGAATTCGCGGTCACTTCGGCTGGAGCGGCGTGCTGCAGGGTGCGGCCATCATCTTTTTCTCCTACGTCGGATTCGATACCGCCTCGACCACCGCGCTCGAGGCGCGCAACCCGCAGCGCGATCTGCCGCTCGGGATCATCGGCGCCCTGGTCATTTCGGCCGTGCTGTATGTCGCCATGGCGACCGTGCTGACCGGCATGGTGCCGTTCCAGAAACTCGACACCGATGCACCGGTGGCCGTGGCACTCGACGCCCACCCGCAGCTCGCCTGGCTCTCGTGGATTCTCAAGGTCGGCGTCATCGCAGGCATGACCTCCGTCATCCTCACCTCGCTCCTGGGGCAGCCACGTATCCTGATGTCGATGGCGGACGACGGTCTGTTGCCGCCGTTCATGAGCCGCTGCCATCCGCGCTTCAAGACCCCGCACGTGTCCACGGTGATCACCGGTGTGTTTGCGGCGCTGATCGCCGCCATCTTCCCGCTGGACCTGCTGGCGGATCTCATTTCCATGGGGATCCTGCTGGCGTTCGGGGTCGTGTGCCTCGGCGTGCTGGTGTTGCGCCACACACGGCCCGATGCGCACCGGCCTTTCCGCGTGCCCTGGGCACCGTTCACCTGCGTGCTCGGCGCCCTCTTTTGCTTTGGTTTGACGCTGACGCTCTCATGGGCGACCTGGATGCGGCTCGTGTACTGGACCGCCCTCGGCATGTCGATCTACGCCTTCTACGGATTCAGCCACAGCCGCCTGCGCAAATGACCCGCACGCTCCCGGGCACGCCCGCCGCGGATGGCTTCCGTATGCCGGGAGAATTCGAGCCGCATGCGGGCTGCTGGATGCTGTGGCCGGAGCGGCCGGACAACTGGCGCGAGGCGGCGCGGCCGGCGCAGCTGGCCTTCGCGCAGGTGGCTGCCGCGATCGCGCAATTCGAGCCGGTGACGGTCGGGGTGTCGGGCCCGCACTACACGGCCGCGCGCGCGCTGCTCCCCGAGGGCGTGCGAGTGGTGGAGATGGCGCACGATGATGCCTGGATGCGCGACGTCGGGCCGACCTGCGTGGTGGACGGCCGCGGCGCGCTGCGCGGGGTCGACTGGCCCTTCAACGCCTGGGGCGGGCTCGAGGGCGGGCTGTACTTTCCCTGGGACCAGGACGATCTCGTGGCGCGAAAGGTGCTCGAGATCGAGCGGCTCGAGCGCTACCGCGCGCCGCTGGTGAACGAAGGTGGCGCCATCCACGTCGACGGCGAGGGTACGGCGCTGGTCACCGAGGAATGCCTGCTCAATGCCAATCGCAATCCTCAGCTGGCGCGCGCGGACATCGAGCGCAGCCTGCGCGACTACCTCGGGGTGAGCCACATCGTCTGGCTCGGCAGGGGGGTGTTCAACGATGAGACCGACGGGCACATCGACAATCTCGCCTGCTTCGTGCGCCCCGGGGAAGTATGTCTCACCTGGACTGATCGGCGGCGCGACCCGCAGTATGCGATCTCACTCGACGCCTGGGAGCGTTTGCAGGAGGCGCGTGATGCCCGCGGGCGCCGGCTCAGGGTGAAGCGCCTGATAATGCCGGCACCGCTGCGCCTTCGCGCCCGTGAGGCCGCCGGGGTAATCGCCCGCGAAGGCACCCGGGGGCGTGTCGCGGGGGAGCGACTCGCGGCGAGCTATGTGAACTTCTACATCGCCAACGGCGGCATCATCATGCCGCTGCTGGATGCACGCACCGACCGCACCGCGGCGCGACGCCTGAAGAGCCTGTTCCCGGCGCGCCGCGTGGTGGGCGTGCCGGCGCGCGAAATCCTGCTGGGAGGCGGCAACATCCACTGCATCACGCAGCAAGTACCCGCAGCCGGAATGAGCCGACGGCGAGCACCCGTCCCGGCCGCCGGCTGACAATGCCCCGCCACGGCGGTTAAGTTAACGGCGGGAACGGCCCCGTCGGCCCCGAGCGACAGGGCCGTCGGGACCAGCACTTGCGGTATCGTTCTCACTCGTGATGCACCTCGCACGCGCTGCGGCTGTTCACCTGACATTCTTTGGGCCATGAAACGATACGCCGCCAGGGAGTCAGCATGCGTTGGTTAGCCTGGACGATGTTGATGGCGATCGCGGCCGGGGCGGGCGCTGCCGGCGTGAACAGCGAGCTCAACCCGGTGCGCACGCACCCGCATGGCATCGCCGCAACCCCGGTCGCGGCGGTCATCGTCAAGTTTCGCTCCGCGAGCCACTCCGCACAGGGCGCGCAGGTCCGACCGGCGCCGGATCGTATCGCCGCCCTGACGGCGCGCACGGGTTTGACGCTGCACGCGGCCCGCTCGATTACCGATGTTCTGCACGCCATTCATGTGCAGCCGGCGGTTACAGGTGAGCCCATTGCGGCAACGGTCGAGCGGTTGCGGGCGGATCCCGAGGTCGAGTACGCGGAGGTCGATCAGCGGCGCTATCCGCACGCCACTACGCCGAACGATCCGCTGTTCTCGGAGCAGTGGTACCTGCAGCAGAGCTCCGCCACGACGCCCAGTGCCGTCGACGCCGTGACTGCCTGGGATACCACGACGGGCGGCATCGGGACGACGGGCACCACCGGGATCGTAATCGCCGACCTCGATACCGGAGTGCGCTTCGAGCACCCGGATCTGCAATGGGCCGGATCGGGCGGCCGTCTCTTGCCGGGGTACACCTTTATCTCCGATACCTTCGTCGCGAACGACGGCGATGCACGGGATGCGGACGCCTCGGATCCGGGGGACTGGGTCATCCAGGCGGACCTGAGCAAACCGGAATGCAGCGCAGGGACGGCAGCCAACAGCTCCTGGCATGGGACGCGTGTGTCTGGACTCCTCGGTGCGCTGAGCAACAACGGCACCGGTATTGCCGGTCTGACCTGGAGCCCGTGGCTGCTCCCCGTGCGCGTGCTCGGCAAGTGTGGCGGCCTCGACTCGGACATCATCGCCGGGATGCTGTGGGCGGCCGGCATCCACGTCAACGGAGCTCCGGATAACCCGTATCCCGCCAGGATCGAAAACATGAGTCTCGGCGGAACGGGCGCCTGTCCGCAGCTCTATGCCGATGTCGTCGGTCAGCTGACCGCGAAGGGAGTGTTGGTCGTCGCCTCGGCGGGGAATGAGGGTGGACCGGTCGACGCGCCCGCCAACTGTGCGGGCGTTGCGGGTGTGGCCGGCCTGCGGCACGCCGGCACCAAGGTCGGCTACAGCAGCCTCGGGCCAGAGATCGCGCTCAGTGCCCCGGCGGGAAACTGCGTTAATACAGGGGCAGGCTCAACTTGCCTCTATCCGATTACCACGACCGTCAATCAGGGCACGACCACGCCCGCCACGAGTGGTTATACCGACCAGGTCAGCAATCCGAATCTAGGCACGAGCTTCTCCGCGCCTCTCGTCTCGGGCATCGCGGGTCTGATGCTCTCCGTGAACGGCAATCTGACCTCGGCACAGCTCATCGCGCGATTGAAGGAAGGATCGCAGCTCTTTCCCCAGACGTCCCCGGGCACCATCCCTGCGCCGCCGATGTGTCACGTACCGATGGGTCAGACCGACGTGCAAAATTCCGAATGCATCTGCACCCTCGATGGCCAGACCTGCGGTGCCGGGATGGCGAGCGCCTCGGGGGCGCTCAACGCGGCGCTGCGGCCGGTGGCAGCTGTGAGGGTTCCTGCGAGTGTCGCGCCTGGAATGAACGTGACGCTCGACGCTTCGGGCAGTAGCGCGGCGTGCAAGCACACGATCGCGAGCTATCAGTGGGCGAGCAGCGATCCGGCGGCGCACCCCGTCACAAATTCCACCGGTCCCTCCACCACCGTGACCGCACCGGCGAGCGGTACATTCAACGTGACCCTCACGGTGACCGATGATGCGGGCAAACTGGATCCCGCCACGGTTATCGTCACCTCCACGGCGGCCACCAGCACCGCTCCCACGAGCGCAGGCACCAACGCCTGCCTGACCGCCATTGCAGTCCCTTCCCCTGTGACGGTCTCCGTGTCGCCCGCCACCGGCAGCCTGCAGGCCGGGAGCGGCACTACGCAGCCCTTTTCCGCGACGGTTGCTGATACGCTCAATACGCAGGTGACCTGGCAGGTCAACACGATTGCGGGCGGCAACGCAACGGTCGGTACGATCTCCAGCGCCGGGGTCTATACGGTACCGGCGATGGTGCCCTCACCCGCAACCGTGACAGTCACGGCCGTATCGCTTGCCGATGCGACTCGCTCTGCTTCCGCAATGGTCACGATTACCGCGGCCGCGCCCGCACCCAGTGGCGGTGGCGGCGGTGGGGCCCTCGACGTGTTGAGCCTGCTGGCGCTTGCGCTGGCGGTGCTGGCGAGAGCGGTCCTCAGCCCTTACAACAGCCGCTGGGCGGCATCCAGCCACGGGCGCTGCGCCCGGCGGTAGTGTCCCGGCGCGATGCGCGCCTGCTCGAGCAACTCGCGCGCCACCTTCTGCGCCTCGGCCCGCCGACCCTGCGCCTGCAGCAGCTGCGCGTAACGCACCGAGGCTTCGGCGCCGGGGTAGGAGGGCGCGAGCACCGCGTACTCCTCGAGCGCCTTCGGTACGTTGCCTTCCGCCTCGAGCGCGCGCGCGAACAGGAGATGTCCCGCCGGTGAGCGAAAATCCGGGTTGTGGCGGATGAGGTCATCGAGCGTGGCGCGCGCCGCGGATGCATCGCCCTTGCCGAACTGCGCCTGCGCCAGTCCGAGCATGAGATTGGGGTCGTGTTCATACAGTCCCGTGAGTGCCTCGCGGTACTGAGCGATCGCCTCGTCGTGGCGTTGGTGGCGCACCAGCTCCTCCGCGTAGCGCTGGCGGCTCGCGACGTTGCCGGCGACACGCGTCTCGCTCTCGTAACGGCGCAGCTCCCGGCCGGGGTCCATGGCCTTGCGCAGGCCGCGCGCGGTGCGCTGCGCGGCGCGACTGCGGAACAGCTCGGGAAGAACCTCCACCGCGATGTAGGCAATCGCCCCCGGGAGCGACAGCAGCGCGAGCACCCAGATCCAGATCTGGTTCCGTCCGGTCTTGACGACATGGATGATGAGTGCCACCTGGACGAGGATCGACAGAATCAGAAGCGACATTCCCTTTTCTCCGCAAACTAGGGGTGCGCCGCCGCTCCGGCTGGCAGCGCGAAGGCGATGACGTAGTCGCCGCGTGGCGTTCCGAGCGGGCCATGGCCGCCGGCGCTGATGACCAGATATTGACGCTGCTTGGGTCCCACCCGGTAAGTCATGGGCGTGGCCTGACCACCCGCTGGTAGCTTGTACTTCCACAACTCGCGTCCGGTCTCGATGTCGAAGGCACGCAGGTAGCTGTCCAGGGCCGCGGCCACAAACACCAGATCGCCGTCAGTCGCAATCGGTCCGCCCATGTTCGGCATGCCGAAATCGCGTGACGGCACGAACCAGGGTGTCAGGCCTTCGGTCGAGCCGAGCGGCACCTGCCAGACGATGCGCGAATGGCGCAGGTCGACGCTCACCAGCGTACCCCAGGGCGGCGCGGTGCACGGCAGGTTCCAGGGCGAGAGCAGCGGCTCGCGGCGCATGGCATAGGGCGTGCCTGCCTGTCGGGCGAATTCGGAATGCGGAAAACGGTCCGAGCGCACGTCACGCTCGAAGTCCTGTGGTGAGATGAGGGTCACCACCATCGGCAAATGATTGACGGCCGCGATGACGCGCTCACGCTGCTCATCGAACACGATGCCGCCCCAGTTCACGCCGCCGATGTAACCGGGTGACAGCAGCGTGCCGCGCGTGTCGGGCGGGGTGAAAATGCCTTCGTTGCGCAGCGAGGCGATCAGCTCGCGGCACTTGCCGCGATCCCAGAACGTGAGGCCCCAGGCATCCCCGGGTTGTACCGGGCGCTGGGAGGTCAGCGCGGGGAGCGACGAGAACGGCTGCGTGGACCACGCCTGCTCGCCCGCGACGTGGCTCGCCGGCACGGGTTTCTCGGTGATCGGGAACAGTGGCTGCCCGCGGGTGCGCTCGAACACGTACAACATGCCGGTCTTGGTCGCCTGGATGACCGCTGGTACGGGCATTCCCTGCACGTCGATGTTCCCCAGCACCGGCTGCGCCGCGACGTCGTAATCCCACAGGTCGTGGTGGATCAGCTGCTGCTGCCACACGAGCCGGCCGCTTTTCGCGTCGAGCGCCAGCAGCGAGTCGGCGAAACGATTGCTACCCAGGCGCATGCCGCCGTAAAAGTCGGGGCTCGCCGAACCGGTTGGGACCAGTAGCAGGCCGTGCTCCTCGTCGAGCGACATCACACCCCAGGCGTTGCCGGCGCCGGTGCCCGCGGCCTGCGCGAGGTTCCACTCGGACGCCGCCGGGTGCGCGGGGGAATCCGGCAGCGGATCGAAGGACCACAACTGCGCGCCGCTCCGGGCGTCGTAGGCGCGGATGACACCGCGCTCCACGTCGGTGGCGCGGTTGTCGCCGATCGCCGAACCCACTATCACCGCATTGCCGTAGACGGCCGGCGGGGAGGTCACCAGGTACGCGCCCGGATCGCGAATGCGCACACCGCGCGTCAGATCGACCTGGCCGCGCTCGCCGAAGTCCTCGCACGGGCGGCCGGTCTCGGCGTCGAGCGCCAGCAGGCGTGCATCCAGCGTGCCTGTGAACACCCGCCGCCGGCACGGACCGGGCTGCCGCGCGTCGTTGCTCTCCCAGACACTGACGCCGCGGGAGCTCGCTTCGGCGTAGCGCCGGGCGCGCTCGACGTGCGGATCGAAGCGCCAGCGCGCGCTTCCGGACTCCGGATCGAGTGCGATCACGATGTTCGTGCCGGTCTCGAGATATAAAAGACCAAAGGCGAGCACCGGGGTTGCTTCGAAGGTCAGCTTGCCGGCGCGCGCCAGCCCCGCGCCCAGCTCAGCGGTGCGATAGGTCCAGGCAACCGACAGCCGGGAGACATTGCTGCGGTTGATCTCATCGAGGCTCGAGAAGCGCTGGCCAAGCGCATCACCGCCGTAGTAGCCCCAGTCGCTGGCGTCCGGCGACTGCGCGAGCGCGGCGCGCGCGACGCCGATACACAGCGCCGTCACGACGCACAGCCTGCTGGGCAGGCGTGCTGGAAGCGTGGCGCCGCCACGCACGCCGGCAACACTGCGGGACCGCATCATGGCGGGCATTATCCGCGATGCTGCGCGTCCACTGCGAGCCTCAAGCGCACCCGCCGCCGCATGCTGGTATTCTTGGCCCCGTGAGTTCAACACGGGCGGTCACGCCCCGTCTCGGGGTACTGAGTCTCATCCTCGCAGTTCAGTCGCTCGCGGCTCCCGCCATCAGCAACGCTCAGAGTGCCGCCGATCAGCCCGAGGCCGCGCAGGCCACCGCCCGCCGGCCGCGCGTTGGCCTGGTCCTTTCGGGTGGTGGCGCGCGCGGCGTGGCGCATATCGGCGTGCTGAAGATCCTGGAGCAGATGCGCGTACCGGTCGACGCGATCGCCGGCACCAGCATGGGCGCGGTTGTCGGCGGCCTGTACGCGAGCGGTCTGTCCGCGCGCGACATCGAGAAGATCATGACTTCGATCAACTGGCAGGACGCGTTCCACGACCGGCCACCGCGCGAGGATCTGACGCTGCGGCGCAAGCAGGAGGACGAGAGCTTCCTGGTGAAGTTTCCGCTCGGCGTGCGCGCCGGCCGCATCCTGCTGCCGAAAGGATTGATCCAGGGTCAGGGGCTCACGCAGATGCTGCGGCGGCTGACATTGCCGGTGGCGCGCATGAGCGACTTCGGCCAGCTGCCGACGCCGTTTCGCGCCGTGGCGACCGACCTCGAGAGCGGTGAGACGGTGGTCATGGGCTCGGGCGATCTGACCAGCGCGATGCGCGCGAGCCTGTCGGCGCCCGGGGTGTTTGCGCCGGTGGAGCGCGAGGGGCGCCTGCTCGTCGACGGGGGCATCGCCGACAACGTCCCGGTCGACATTGCGCGCGCCATGGGTGTGGACGTGGTCATAGCGGTGGATGTCGGCTTTCCACTGCTGCCGCGCCGGCAGCTGAGCAGCGCCCCGGTGATCTCCAGTCAGATGCTGGCAATTCTCATCCAGCGCAACGCCCAGGCGCAGCTCGCCACGCTGACGGCGCAGGACATTCTCATCCAGCCGGCGCTCGGTAACGCGTCGTCGTTCGACTTCGGCATCGTCGCACGCGCGATCGACGTCGGCGAGGCAGCGGCGCGCGCCAAGGCCGCGCAGCTCGCGGCGCTCAGCGTGAGCGAGCAGGACATGCAGCGCTATGTGCAGCGTCGTGAGTCCTCACGGGCGCCGCCGCCACGCATCGACTTCGTGCGCGTCGATCCGGGATCGGAGCGCTATGGCCCCGCCGCGAGCAGTCTGTTCGATGACCTGACCGGCAAACCGCTCGATCCGGATGCGGTTGCGCGCCGCGTGACCGAGCTCTACGGGCGCGGCGGCCTCGATTCGCTCGACTATCACGTAATCGGGGACGAGAGCCGCTACGGGCTGGCGCTCGATGCGCGGCCGAATTCCCAGGGTCCGAACTACCTGCGTTTCGGGCTCAGCCTGCAGGACGACTTCCAGGGCAACTCCACGTATAACGCCGCCATGCGCTTTGTCATGTCGGATATCACCCGTAATGCCGGCGAGTGGGTCACCGACTTGCAGATCGGCAACCTCTCGCAGATCTCGACCGAGCTGTTCCTGCCGCTGGCGCGGTTTTCCGGCTGGTTCGTCATGCCGCATGCGTCGGAGCAGAGCCGCGACGTGGACGTGCTGCAGGGTCAGAACCTGCTGGCCGAGTACCGCGTGCACAAATTCGCCTACGGTTTGGATTTCGGGCGGCAGTTCGGCAACTGGGGGGAGATCCGCGCCGGTGCGCAGCTCGAACAGGGGCACTTCCGCCTCAAGATCGGCGACCCTGCGGATCCGAATCTGCCGCAACAGAGCTTCGCGCCCTTCGACACGCGCGACTACTTCGTGCGCTTCACCTACGACCGGCTCGACGACATCAACTTCCCGCACCGCGGCCAGCGCGCGATCCTGCAGTGGAGCGGGGTACGCAATGCGACCGGCGCGGAGCAGACCTCCGACCAGGTGACGCTCAACTATCTCGGCGCCCGCTCCTTCGGGCACGATACGCTGGCGCTCTCGGTGTCCGCAGGCATGACGCTGCAATCCAGGCTCACCGACATCAACCTGTTGTTTCCGCTCGGGGGCTTCCTCAATCTCTCGGGGCTCAGGGCAAATTCGCTCACCGGGCCGGATTTCGGCATTGCCCGCGTGTTGTACTACCGGCAGATCGGCCGCGGGGGACCGGGCTACCTGGACGTGCCGACCTACCTGGGCCTGTCGCTCGAGGCGGGCAACGTGTGGCAAACGCGCAGCGATATGCGATTCGGCAGCACCGAAAAGGACGCCAGCGTGTTTCTGGGAATGGACACGTTTCTGGGTCCGGTGTATCTCGCCACTGGCTTCGACGAGCACGGCAACCAGGCGTTCTATCTGTTCCTCGGGCGGACCTTCTAGCCGCACCGGGCGGGTGGAGCCGCGCAGCGAGCGAACGTCAGTGCCGCCTGGCGCTCACCCGTCGCCGGTGGGAATGATGGCAGAGGTCTCCGCCATCAGAATCACCGCGCGCTCGGGCGCCCGCGTGCGGTGCACCACGCCCCTGGGCACGACGAATCCCTCCAGCGGCTGCAGATCGATTGTCCGGTCCTCCAGGTCGATAATGAAGTGACCCTGCAGCACAAAGAAGAACTCATCGTCATGGTCGTGCTTGTGCCAGTGGTATTCGCCCTGCATGACACCGAGCCGGATGACCGAGTCATTGACCTTGCACAGCGTCTGGTTGTACCAGCGGTCCTTGCACTGAGCGATGAGCGCGGGCACGTCCACGACGCTCAAGGGAGCGAATTTGACGTCCAGGTACGTGGCGTAGGGATAGTCTGCGGGGTCGGTCATGGCGTTATCTACAGCCCGCGACTCTCGGCGAGCTTTTCGATCTTCTGGAACACGAGCGCGGGTCTGTCACCGGCGCGCGAGAACTCGTGCCTGCGGCTCATGTCGGCAAGCGCGGCGTCACGCTCTGCCGGCGTGGGGTACCAGTGCTGCCGCTGCCAGTCCGGTCCGAGGAGCTTGCGGAACGGATCCCCCGCCGGGAGGCTCACGCGGATCCCGTAGGGACGCAGCCTCTCGATCGGCGGGGAACGGAGGTTCTGCGGTTGACTGATGCCCATGCGCCCGGGAGCTTAAGGTGCGGTGCGCGGCGGCCGCAAGCCGCCGGCGGCGGACCTGCTTAGGCCCCCGGGGCTTGAGTCAGGCGACGACCGTCCCCACACTGATACGCCCCTCAGACAGGAGGCTGACGTCATGGCGCTGTTCCGCAAGAAGTCCACGATCCCGGCCAGGGAGGCCGCGTTGCCCGGACGCAGCACGCCGCTCAAGGTAGCAGACACGCATTTCGTGAACAGTCATCGCGTGGTGCCGCCGTTCCCGGCGGGTATGCGGGAGGCGATGTTCGGCATGGGCTGCTTCTGGGGTGCGGAGCGCCTTTTCTGGCAGCTGCCGGGCGTCTACTCTACCGCCGTCGGCTATGCCGGTGGCTTCACTCCCCATCCCACCTACGAGGAAGTCTGTACCGGGCAGACCGGACACGCCGAAGTGGTGCGCGTGGTCTACGACCCGCAGAAGGTTGATTACGAGGACCTGCTGAAAGTGTTCTGGGAATCGCACGATCCCACCCAGGGCATGCGGCAGGGGAACGACGTCGGCACCCAATATCGCTCGGCGATCTACGTATCGGATCCGAAGCAGCGCGCGGCGTCCGAAGCGTCGCAGCGTGTCTACCAGGCGCACCTCACGGCTGCCGGGCTGGGTGCGATCACCACGGAGATTCGCGACGCGCCGGAGTTCTTCTACGCCGAGGACTATCACCAGCAGTATCTGGCGAAGAATCCGGAGGGGTACTGCGGGATTGGAGGGTGTGGGGTTCCCTTCAAACTCGCGGGTCCAAATGCGACGGCCTGATGAGTCTTGAGTTCCCTGCCCGGCCTTCCCGCGCTGGCTCTTGTCGTGGCGTGCCAAGCTGCGAGAGCTGCAGACCCCTCGTCACCGACTCCCGCCCCTTCGGTGCAATCCATCGTCGTCACGGCCCATAAGCTTGCGGTCGAAACCCTGATCGACCGCAAGGTGTACAGCGTGACGGACGATGTGCAAGCCAGCTTCGGCACCGTGAGTGACGTGCTAAGTGCGATTCCATCTGTGGATGTGGACCCGGACGGCAACGTCTCGCTACGCGGCGACAGCAACGTCCTGATCCTGATAGACGGCAAACCGTCGACCCAGTTCTCCGGCTCCGCAGCGGGGGACAACCTGCAATCCATTCCCGCAAAGGATATCGAGCGAATTGAGGTCATTACGACGCCGCCCGCCCAGTTCAAGGCCGACGGCACCGCCGGCGTGATCAATATCATTACCCGCAAGAAACGCCCGGAAGGGGTCGCGGGTTCGCTCCAGGGCAGCCTCGGCAGTGGCGGACGTTCGGTGGTCGGCGCGAACGCAAGCTACAGTTCCAGTTCGCTGACCGCCTCCGCCACGGCAGGATTCCGCCACGACTACCGCCAGCGACTACTGGAATCGAAGGTGCAGGCGCGCGACCCGACGACGGCACAAGTGCTCGACAGCAACAGTTCCCTTAACGAAAGGGTCCGCCGCCAGGCACCGACCGCGGGACTATCGGCCGCATACGCCCTGGACGACCGCCAATCCGTCAGCGGGTCGCTGACCTGGTCGAAGCGCGGCGGACTACGCACCTACACGCAGCTCAACGAGAGCAGCACTCCATCGGGTGTGCTCGCGAGTTCTTCTCAGCGTCTGAGTTCCGGGCATGATCCCGAGACGGATTATGATGAGAGACTGGGGGTTACGCGCAAGCTCGGTCGAGCGGGCGGGGAACTGGATCTCTCGCTGCATCGATCGACGTCGCACCAGCGAGAACATTACGATTACACGAACGAGTCATTCATTGCCCCGGCGGCTCGCTACTACAACAACCTGAGCTTTCGCGAGGATCATGAGACAACGGAGTTGGGGGTCGATTACGCGTTGCCGTTTTCGAAAGCGCGCTCGCTGAAGCTGGGCTACGCATTTGAACAGGACGACTACCGCTTCGCTAATGCGGGCAACAACCTCGATCCGCTGACCGGCGCACAGGTCCCCGACCCCAACATCACGAATGACTTCAAGTTCCGACAGCAGATTAACGCGGGCTACGCGAGCTATCAGGCGAGCATCGGCGTCTGGAATTGGCTCGCCGGCCTGCGGGCGGAGCTGACTCGAACCGATGCGCAGCAGCTGACCGACAACGTCTCGAACAGCGGGCGCTACTTCAGGGTCTACCCAAGCCTTCACGTAGATCGCAGCATGTCGGACGAGACGACGCTCTCTTTCGGGGCAAGCGCGCGCGTGACCAGGCCGGACCCCAGCAATCTGGACCCCTACGTCGATCATGAGTACACGCCGAACCTGCGTGCCGGCAACGCGGACCTGAGACCCCAGTACACCCAGTCTTACGAGATCGCCTATGGGTTCGAGGGAGGGGGTTCGGCCTACCAGCTGACGGGCTACTACCGCCGCAACCGGGACAGCGTGACCGACGTGACCGAATACCTCGGCAACGGCTTCTCACTGACGACGAAGACTAATCTCCCCAAGAGCGACTCGGCGGGACTCGAGATCACCTCGAACGGCCACATAGTCCCGAAGCTCGCCTACAGCCTGAGCGGAAACCTGTTTTACAGCCAGATCGACGCAACCGCGCTCGGGGTAGCGGGGCTGAAGTCGACCGCTGGAGTCAACGCCAAGCTGAAACTCGATTATCGTCCGACGACCGATGAATCCGCGCAGTTGATCGTGACCCGCTCCGACAAGCGGCTGACCCCGCAGGGCTATGTGAGCTCCATCAACATCGTCAATGTTGGCTACAAGCTTCAGATGAAGCCAGAGCTGACAGGGATTATCACGGTATCGGATCTCTTCAATGGCCAACGCGTCGAACGATTCGAGAGAACGCCGACATTCACGGGCGATTACCTGCGTACCGTTCGCGGCCGAGTTCTTTACGTGGGCCTGATCTATTCGTTTGGCGCTACGAAAAAGGAAAAGCAGGCGAACTTCGAATACGACCAGGGCGGCTGAACGTCAGCAGCTACAATCATCTACGGACCCAAGGAGGGACAACATGTCGGACGCTCAGACTACCGCCGCATCCACCGGCGCTGCCTCATCGCGACCCAGGGTCACAAGCTGGCCTCAGCTCGCGGATCTCAAAAGCTATTATCCGCCGGACGCCGATGGTCAGGACATTGGGGGTATGGTCCTGATGCAAGTCACACTCGATCGGCACGCTTGCCCTACCGATGCCCTCGTGCTCGCCGAAGATCCGCCCGACATGGGCTTTGGCGCCGCCGCGCGCGCTTTAGCGTATGTGATGGAGTACAGCAATCCCACCGGACAGTCGGCGCAACTCAAATTCAAAGTCAAATTCGCGCCCGAGAGGGAGCACGCGCCGTCGCAACCCGCCGCCGATTTGCCGGCGGAGCCGCCGGCCCACCCGTGAGGGGCCTGGGGGCCGGTGCTACGATCCGACCCTCAGGTGCGCCGCGCGCGCCTCGGGGCCGAGCGCCGTGACCACGATGAGCGCGAGCGCGACGACCGCCAGGGTCCACGAGAGGATGTGCGCATAGTCCCCGCCGTGCGACTCGGCGAAGCCCGCCTGAAACGGTGCCATCCGCGACATCGCCAGGTTCCCGAGTTGATAGGCGAAGCCCGGCAGGATGGCGCGCACCGAGGGCGGTGAGAGCTCGTTGAGATGGGCCGGCACGATACCCCACGCACCTTGCACCATGAACTGCATCAGGAACCCGCCGAGCGCGAGCATGACCGCAGTGTGGGAATAGGCCCACAGCGGGATCATCGGCAGCGCGAGCGCAGCAGCCAGCGCGATCGTGCGCCGGCGACCCAGCCGCTCGGACAGCGCACCGAAACAGATCCCGCCCGCGAGCGCGCCCAGGTTCATGACCAGGGTGATGTTACCGGTCGTCGCCGCGGAGAAACCGTGCTGCATCTGCAGGAAGGTCGGATACAGATCCTGCGAACCGTGCGAGAAGGCATTGAAGCAGGCCATCAACAGGACCAGATAGCACAGCGTCGGGAAGTAGTCCTTCACCGCGGCCCAGAGGATGGCGGCTGATGCGCGCCGCGGCGTGACGCCCGCCACCCAGGCTGGGGATTCCTCCACCCCGTAGCGGATGTACAGCACCAGCAGCGCCGAGGCCGCGCTGACGACGAACATGCCGCGCCAACCGACGCGAACGAACAAATACGCAAACACCACCGACGCCAGCAGATAGCCGATCACGTAGCCTTCCTGCAGGAGTCCGGAGAAAAAGCCGCGGCCCTTGGCGGGCAGCGTCTCGAGTGCCAATGCGGCACCCACGCCCCATTCACCGCCCATGGCGAAGCCGAATAGCGCACGCAGCGCGAGCAGGGTCGCGAGATTGGGCGCGAAGGCGGTGGCGAGTTGCACCGCCGAGTAGCTGGCGACGTTCAGCATCAGGATCGGCCGTCGGCCAAACTTCTCGGCCAGCCAGCCGAACACCAGTGCTCCGAGCGGACGGAACGCCAGCGTGAGGAAGATCCCTTCGGCCACCGACTTCACGGTGGTGTGGAACTCGCCGCTGATCGCCTTCAGGCAGAAGACGAAAATGAAGAAGTCGAACGCGTCGAGCGACCACCCGCCGAGCGCGGCGAAGTACGCGTGAAGTTGCGCGCGCGTCAGCATCCGCAAGGGGTTGGCCACGGTGGGATCGGGTGTGAACCTACTGCAGGAGCGCCGTGGCAACCGCTGTCATCGCCGTAACCCCGGTTTCGATGGTGGGTTGGGGCAGCGGCTCGAAGCGGCTGGTGTGCAGGCCGGGCAGCGGCTTGCCCGCGTTCGTCGCGGCGGCGAACTTGACGGGATCCATCGCGCCGAGGCGGAAGTAGGCGACCGGGATCTCATGGCGCTTGAGGTCGGCACTCATGCCAAAGACGCCGACGTCTTCGCTGCCCATGCGTTTCTCCTCAGGCAGGACTCGCTCGACACCGAAGGTCGTGACCAGGATACCGTGAACCTGGGCGGAGAGTACCGGATCATTGTACTCGACCGGTGTTGACTCCCCATCGAGGACGCGGACGGTGGCCGCCTTCTCGGGCGGCAGACCTGCCGAGAGGCTGATGCCGTCCGCGATCTGCTTCAGGCCGTCGATGATGGTCTGTCGGCTCTTGTCCGAGAAGGAACGAGTCGTCAGCTCGAGCCTAACCTCGTCGGGGATGATGTTGCGTTTCGTGCCACCGTGAATGCTGCCGACTGTAACGACGGAGGGGTCCTGGGGGTCCTCTTCTCGGCTGACGATGGTTTGAATCTGGGTGATGTAGTACGCGGCGAGTGTCACGGGATCGCGGCCGAACTGCGGCGCAGAACCGTGGCCGCCGATGCCGCGGATGACGACGTCGATCGAGGTGGAACTCGCCTGTGCGGGGCCGGGCACGATGCCCACCGCGCCGGCGGGCAAGGTGTTGGTGTCATGCAGACCGATGATCTTGTCGGGGCGGCCGAAGCGCTCGTAGAGGTGGTCGGCCAGCATCGCCTTGGCGCCGTCAACCGTCTCCTCGGACGGTTGACCGATGACCATGACGGTGCCATGCCAACGGCTGCGCGTAGCGGCGAGGGCGCGCGCGGTGCCGAGCAGGACGGTAGTGTGAATGTCGTGCCCGCAGGCATGCATTACGCCAACCTCTTGACCCCTGGCGTTCCTGGTGACGATGCGGCTGGCATAGGGCAGACCGGTTTCCTCGACGATCGGCAGCGCGTCCATGTCCCCGCGAATCAGGAGCGTCTGGCCCGGGCCGTCCTTCAAGATGCCGACGACGCCGAAGGCGTGCGAGCCGTCTGGGTAGACGCCGACGTGCTCCGCCACGGTATAGCCAGCCTCACGCAGGCCCTTGGCAAGAATGGTGGAGGTGCGCTCCTCGTGGTGGGAGAGTTCCGGGTGCGCGTGGAGATCCTTGTAGGTCTCGACCAGGGCGGGGGTCTGCCGCGCAATGTAAGTAGCGGCATCCTGCGCGTGCAGGGCGGTAGCGAGGGTGAGCAACCCGAGCGTAGCGAAAATCCTCACGGCCGTGACTCCTCCTGTTCTCCGAATTGTCGCGCAGCCTGCGATGATTGTCGCCTTCCCGCCTTCATCGCGCTGCAATAGAAAGGTCCTCTGCGCGTCACACTCCGCGTGCACACTCCGCTCGCTCGCTAATCCGCAGGACCCACAGCAGAGCGCGCGCCGGCGCGGGAGGAGGTGCTTAATGAGGACTCATCTGATTGGTCTCACAGGGGCGGTCGTGCTCGGGGCGTCGTCGGCCGCCGTTGCTGCCGAGGGTGTGCCCCAGCTCGACCATGTGTTCGTGATCGTGCTCGAGAATCACAATGCCTTCACCAGCTTCGGTGCGAACGGCATTCTCGACAATCCCAGGGCGCCGCACATCCAGGCGCTGGCGAAGACCTACAACTTCGCCGCCAACTACAACGGCGCCTGGCACCCGAGCCTGCCGAACTATGTGGCGATGATAACCGGCGACTTCATCGGTACCGACGTGGTTGCAACCGGGCACAAGTACCTGGCCGGAAGCACCGTCGGCATCAGCGACGACGACTCGCCCTCGGTGGCCACTGACTACCCCTCGCCGCCTGCGAATGTGTCGACCCACCGCTGGCGTGTCAACCTGCCTTCGGTTGCCGGGCAGCTCACCGCCGCCGGCAAGAACTGGCGCGCGTACCTGCAGAACATCCCGTCTTCGGGGACGACGCTCGCGAATTGGCCCGGGGATAGCAACACCGCGAAGCTCTATGCGGTCAAGCACAACCCCTTCCCGTACGTCGCCGAGATCCAGGACAGCCCGGCCGAGTTCGCCAAGCAGGTGCCCATTGAACAACTGTTTGGCGACCTCGGCGCCAAGACCGTGCCCGCGTTCTCCTACATCGTTCCCGATCAGTGCCGCGACATGCACGGCATCGGGAATACTCTTGCCCCGTGCGGTGGCGTCAATGACACGGACGACAATGATGTGAGCCGCGGGGATGACGAGACATTCTGGCTGGTGAACGGGATCACCGGCAGCCCGGTCTGGCGCCAGGGCCGCAACGCGATCTTCGTGGTGTTTGACGAAGGCAACGGACCGCAGTCGTGCGCCTATGATCCCGATACCGGAGTCGACGTGTATCCGGGCACCTTGCTTCCCGGTGCTGACTGTTATCGGCCGGGCAACTTCAACGACAAGGTCGTGATGATCGTTATCACGAACTACGGCGTACGCGGACGCGTCGACAACCACTTCTACAACCACTATTCGCTGCTCAAGACCATCGAGGCAGCGTTCGACCTGCCGTACCTGGGCCACGCCGCTGACCCGGGCACGCAAACTCTGGCACCGCTGCTGGTGCCGAACGACAACTGATAGTCGCTTGTCCTGAAGCCGGAGGCTTCGCCAGCTGGTGAGGCCTCCGGGCTCTCGGGCCCCCTGCGCGGGACACTTAAGTACTTGCTTAAGTATCGCTCGGCGGAGCCCGCGGCCAAGGCCTACTTGACGGTCGCGGCGCCGGCCTTGCAGGCGACCTCGTCCTGCGAGCCGGTTCCCCCCGAGCATCCGATCGCGCCGATCAGCTTGCCAGCCTGCACCAGCGGGATCCCGCCACGCGAAGCGATGACCCCATCGAGCGTCATCACATAATGGAAATTGCTCTGCTGGATGGCGTTCTCGAACACCTTGGTTTCGCGACGGAATGTGGCGGCGGTGCGCGCCTTGTGCTCGGCGATCTGGACTGACGCGAGCTGCGCTCCGTCCATGCGCTGGAAGGCGACCAGGTTACCTCCCGAGTCCACGACCGCGACGTTCAACTTCCAATCATGTTTCCTGGCTTCGGCGACAGTCGCGGCAATGGCAGCCTCAGCGTGCTCGAGCGATATGGGTGTGCCGTAGGGGATGTCGAACGGTATCTTATCCGGCACCGTGTCCAGGGGATTGGCCGCAGACGGCTGTTGCGCCTGAAGCGGCGCGGGGCCAGGCAAGGCGCCGCTCAGTATGGCCAGGGTCACGACAGATCGTGCCGACATGACGGTACTCTCGTGCTGCCTCGGAATTGCCAGTCTACCCGCTTTGCGAAGGATCGGGAGGCGCCGACTTTGCCCGCGGGATGGGCGTGCGGGTTTGACGGTGCCGCCGCAACAGGCATAGATTCAACGCAAATCCGCCCCAGGGAGGAGACAATCATGAAGACCATTGTGGGGGTCGCCGTTTTCGCTCTCGGCCTTTTCGCCGCGGCGTGTTCGGCGGGTCCGCGCGGAAACTCCGGAGCACCGACTGCTCCGCCGGCGCCGTCAGCGCCCACCGGCTTCGACGATATCAGCAACGGCGTCGCTGACGAGCCGACGCACCAGGCAGACCAGGCCAAATTTGAAGAATTCGAAGCTATTGAGGATGGCCTCGGTCCGCTTTTCAACGCGCAGTCCTGCCGCGAGTGCCACCAGAATCCGGTCAGTGGCGGCCCCAGTCAGGTTCTGGAGTTGCGTGTCGGCCGCAAGGGCCGGGACGGCACTTTTCAGAACCCGGAAATTCCGATCAACGGTGGTTCGGTGGTCATCAAGGGGCGCACGCTGGTCAACCAACGTGCCATCTGTCCCAACGCCGCCTACCCAACCACCGACATTCAGGAGCGCGTACCGGACTCGGAAAATGTCCGCACCCTTCGCATTTCAGTGAATCTTCTCGGCGACGGCTTCGTGGAGGCGGTCGACGATTCGACCCTGATCGAAATTTCCCGGAAACAATGCCACAAGGACCACGGCAGGATTTGCGGCCTGGTTCTATACGTCCCAGTCGTCGAGTCCCCGGGCGTGACGCGGGTCGGCCGCTTCGGCTGGAAGAACCAGCACGCCAGCCTCCTGTCATTCGCTGGCGACGCCTACCTCAATGAAATGGGAATCACCAACGCGCTCTTTCCCGATGAAGTGACCGACCTGTGCAACACCGTGGCCGAACCGAACAACAAACCCGAAGCCGATGGCCTCGCAGACATCGATCACTTCGCACGCTTCATGCGCGCGACCAAAGCCCCGGCCCGCGACGCTCGACAGGCTGCGACCGCCGCGGCAAAGAAAGGCGAAACGCTGTTCGCCAGCGTCGGCTGTGACGTTTGCCATGTCCCGGCGCTGACCACCGCACCTGCGGGCACGGTGGTGAATGGCGGGAAATTCGCCATTCCCGATGCGCTCGGAAACAAGACGTTCTATCCCTACAGCGACTTCCTGCTGCACGACGTCGGCACGGGCGATGGCATCGGCATCGCGATGGAGGAGCATTACGGCAAGCACATGTACCAGATCAAATGGAAGAACATGTCGCCTGAGGCATATCGCTCGGCCACCAACCGCATACGCACGGCTCCGCTTTGGGGTGTGCGCACTCATCCGATGCTGATGCATGATGGTGCGTCGCTGACGCTCCGCGAGGCCATCATCCGCCACCGCGGCGAGGGCCACGAGGTGACGGAGCGCTTTGAAAGGCTGAGCCAGGCAGATCAGCAGGCGATCATCGAGTTCCTGAAGTCCCTGTGAGAGCTCCGCTGACCCAGTTGGGGAGCGCGTTGCGCCGCGCGCCGGTCGCGCCATCCGACTGTCGGCGTCGGTACAGGAACAGGAGCAGCGCCAGCAGGGTGCCCCCGGGTAGCAGGATCTCCAGCATGACGTACGGCCCCAACCTACGCGCCAACTCCCAGGTCACCCCCACGCTCCTCAGGACAAATTGCATTTGCGGCTCCTCGATCGGGTAGTCATCGCGTACAGCAGATAGACGAACGAGGCTGCTCAGAATCGACACGGGGCAGCGCGGATCGTCTGGCCGCTCAAGCCTCAGCACGGCCGCTGTCAGAGCCATCGGCGCGGGTATAGACTGAGGCCAAGCCATGACCGAAGTTCCGGCAACGTCCCGCCGCCGCGACCGCGGGCGCGCCCAGCGTTCCACCGGTCCGTCGCTCGCGCCCCTGCCGCGGCTCACGAATCGCTGGAGGCCGCTGGAAATCCTGACCGCCGAGCAGGTCGAACGCATTCTGGCTGCCGCCTTCCAGGTTCTGGAGGAAGCGGGACTGGAGATTCGCAGCCCCGCGGCGCGCGAGGTCTACCGTCGCGCCGGCGCCCTGGTGGACGAGGCGACCCAGATGGTCCGCCTGGGGCGCGACCTCGTCGAGGCGCAGCTGGCGCATGCGCCCGAGCGCTTCGTGCTCCACGCCCGCAACCCCGAGCGGCATCTGCACGTCGGCGACAACGTGGTCAATTTCGGACCCGTCACCGGCGCCCCGCACATCCGCGATCTCGAGGGCGGACGCCGCTACGGTGACCTCGAAGCGTTTCGCAACATCCTCAGGCTCACCCACAAGCTCGGTATCCTGCACTGGCAGGGTGGCATCGTGGTCGAGCCGGTCGACATCGCGGTGGCAGTGCGCCATCTGCAGACCTATCAGGCGCACATCGAGTGCGCGGATATCGTGTGGGCGGCGCGCGGCATCGGCGGCGTGCAGGCGCAGGACGCGATCGCCATGTCGGCCATCGAGCACGGCTGCACGATCGAGGAGCTGGCGGCGCGTCCGACGCTGATGACGGTGACGAACGTCAACTCACCACGCCGGGTGGATGAGGAGATTCTGGATAACATCATGGTGATGGCCCGCCACGGCCAGTGCGTGGTCATCACACCCTTCACACTCATGGGTGCGATGGCGCCGGTCACGCTGGCCGGCGCGCTGGCACAGCAGACGGCCGAGGCCTTGGGCATCGTCACGTTGTGCCAGATGCTGCGCCCCGGCACCCCGTGCGTCATTGGAGGTTTTACCTCCAACGTCGACATGCGCACCGGCTCGCCCGCGTTCGGCACGCCGGAATATTGCAATGCGGTGCTGGCCAGCGCACAGATCGGCCGCCGCCTCAAGATCCCGGTGCGCACGAGCGCGGTGAATGCCTCGCCGGAGGTGGACGCGCAGTCCACCTACGAGACCGCGTTCTCGCTGCAGGCGGCGATCCTCAGCCACAGCCACCTGATCAACCATGCGGCCGGCTGGCTGGAAGGCGGATTGTCGGCCTCGCTCGAGAAGATCGTCGTCGACGCGGAACTGCTGCGCAACTGGGCCGAGATGCTCAAGCCCATCACTTTCAGCGACGACGACCTCGCGGTCGAGGCCATCAAGGACGTCGCGGTAGGGGGGCACTTCTTCGGCTCAGCGCACACGCTCGCGCGCTACGAGTCCGCGTTTTATCGCCCGCTGCTCTCCGACTGGTCGAACTTCGAGAACTGGAAAGATGCCGGTGCCCGCAATGCCAGCGAGCGCGCCACCGGCATCTGGAAGAAAATGCTCGCGGAGTATGTGCCGCCGCCGCTCGACCCCGCCGTCAAAGAGGCCATCGACCTCTACGTCGCTCGCAGGACGCGTGAGCTCGGGGATACGGCACCCGCGTGAGCGAATGGATCATGAACGCCCGCATGTACGCGGTGACCCCGGCGGTGGAGGCCGGTTGGCGCGCGCTGCTCGAGCACATCACGCAGGAAGCACGCGTGCCGCTCACCTATGTGCCCTATCCGGCGCCGCAGCCGCTCGAAGAGCTCTGGTCGCGAGGCGATCTGGGGTCGGTGTTCATGTGCGGGTACCCGATCGCGCTGAAGCTCGCACCGGTGACCCCGATCGCAGCTCCCATCCCCCGGGCCGAGTGGGCGGCCCATCGCGCCGTGTATCGCTCGGACCTGATCGTGCGGCAGGATGCCCCTTACCTGACGCTCGAGGACACCTTCGGCGGGCGCGCGGGCTGGACGGTGGCGCACTCCCAGTCCGGATTCAACGCCTTCAGGCACCTCCTGCTCGCCTACCGCACGCCGCAGCGGCCGGCCCTCTACGCCGAGATGGTCGGAAATCTGGTGACCGCGCGCAACGTCCTTGACGCCGTGCGCGAGGGACGCATCGACGTCGGACCGCTCGATGCCTACTGGCACATGCTGATCGCCCGTCATGCGCCGCAGCTTACGGCGGGGACTCGGGTGCTCACCTCGACACCCATGACCCCGATGCCCGCGTTGGTCGCCGCCGCCGCCGCTCCCGCGGATATGGTGGCGCGATTACGCGCGGCCTTTACACGCGCCGCTCAACGGCCCTGGTTCGGTCCGTTCGCCGATCTGCTGCTGCTCGAGGGTTTTGCGGAAGCGAGCGAGACGTCGTTCGCGCCGCTGCTGGAATGGGATGCGGAAGCGCAGGCGGCAGGATTCCATCTGCCAGCCTGACCGACCGGCGCGCCGCCAACCGCAGACCCGCCCTCAGCTGGGAAGCACAGGCACCCGGCCGCTAGGGTGCAGGGGCGTATCGTGCGCGCGAAACAGGAAGCGGCGCGCCACGTCGAAGTAGGTGCGATAGACCAGCCCGCCGTTTTCCGCGATCAGGCGCTCTCGAATCCGGCGGTAGCGGGCGGGGTACTCGTACCAGGGAATCGCCGGCGCTTCGTGGTGCAGCGCGTGCAGATTGTTGAAGAGAAAGAGCGGACCCAGGATCCAGGAGTTCTCGACGATGGCGATCCGCGCGCGCACCTCCGGCCGCGCGCGATGCTCAGCGAATGAGCGGACCAGAGTAAGGCTGGTTCCGGGAATCGCCATGGTCAGGACGTAGATCCACAGCGGTATGCCGCAGACGATCTTCACCCAGACGATCACCGGAATACACCACAGCAGGTGCTCGAGCCACACCGCCCGTACCCCGTCGTTGCGGATCAGCGCGCGCGATTCAGCAACAAGAAAGCGACCGATGGACCAGAAGGCGCCGACCGTGACCCGCCCGGCGAGGGTCTGTTGCAGGTGCACGATCACGCGCGTGAAGGGTTTGAGGCGTGCCCAGTCCTCAGACGTCCAATAATAGGACTCTGGGTCATCGAGCGGATCGGTGATTCGCTCATCCACGTGGTGCGCCCGATGACTCTGCCGGTAGCGCTCGAATGGCAGCCACAGCGACAAGGGAACGATGGCGATCAACCGGTTGAGGCCGTCCCAGCGGGTCGGGTGCCCGTGCACGATCTCATGCTGCAGCGAGCCGTGCAGGGTGATCAGCACCGCGGCGATGGGGGCCACGATCGCCAGTGGCCAGTGGCCGTAAGCAAAGGTAATCGCGAGCCATCCGCCATAAGTGACCAGGACGACCAGCAGCGTCGGCACTTCCACCGACACACGGCGCGTGTGGCGCGCGGCGCCTGCGGGCGCGTCCGGTTCGGTTGTTACGGCGAGGTGGTTTAGCGTCATCCGACGAGGCCCCTTCCGGTAGCACGGAAACGGGGAGCTGGGCAACCTGCCACGTGCTGTCGGGAACGCCTGATTCTACCTAAAGTCGCGCCGCGGCGCCGTCGAGGCTTGCGCTTCCGAGAACCGGATCTCGAACCCTGGCGGCTGGTGCGGGATCGGAGTCTGCCGGGTTGCCTGCAGCCCCGAGTGCCGCTCGCCGGTGGGTGAAAGGCCTGCCTTCGGCCCGGACTCGCTGCCGTCGGCGCGTTCCCCTGTGCCGCCCGAAACATTACATAACCGGCTCACGACGCACTGAGCGCTGGCCGAGTTTTTCCATAAGGCTTAATCTGCAATCACCTGCTGCGAAAATCCGTGACCGGCGTCCTCGACAAGATCAAAGAGCCGCCGTTGCGAGTAACAATACAAGGGGAGCTGACACGCACATGACTACTCCAACGGGAGCCCTTCGATTCGTCTGCCGCGGCCTTGCCGCATTTGCGCTCGTCGCCCTGATACCGGTCCCGGCGACCGCACAGTCGAGCAGCCGGCCCGAACTGCAGCGCGTCACCGGAACCCTGATTGCGGGCGGTCCGCTCACGGAGCAGCCGCAGACCGTCGTACTCAAAATGACCGGCGATCCGGTCGCCGTCGTGCGCAGCCGCGCGCCGGGCAAGCAGCTCGCGGAGGCAGAGCGGCAGTCGATCGAGCGCGACCTGCGTAGTCGCCAGGACGCGATCGTGCCGTCCATTCAGCGGATGGGCGGAACCGTGCAGGGGCAGTTCCAGCACGCGATCAACGGCATCAAGGTGAGCGGCACGCCCGAGCAGATCAGTAGGCTTGCCGCGCTGCCGGGCGTCGTGGAAGTCAAAGGCGTTCGGATCTATCACCTCGTCAACGCGCAGAGCGTGCCGTTCATCGGCGCGCCCCAGGCGTGGCAGGGCCCGCCTGGGCTGCATGGCGAGCACATCCGCATCGCGGTCATTGACACGGGCGTCGACTACACGCACGCGAACTTTGGCGGGCCCGGCACGGTGGCCGCCTGGAACGCCGCCTTCGCGCACAGCACCGAAGCCGCCGATCCGGCACTGTTCGGCCCCAACGCACCCAAGGTGAAAGGCGGCACGGACCTGGTGGGCGATGCGTACAACGCGAACGACCCGACCAGCGTGCCAGTGCCGGATCCGAATCCGCTCGACTGCGCCGGGCACGGTAGCCACACCTCCGGCACGGCCACCGGCTTCGGCGTGACCTCCACAGGCACTACCTTCAACGGACCCTACGACGCGGCCACGCCCGGTCAATCGCTCATCCTCGGTCCGGGCGTGGCGCCGCTCGCAGATCTCTACGCCGTGCGCGTATTCGGCTGCACGGGTGGGACCAGGTTCGTGGTCGACGCGATCGACTGGGCGGTCGCGCACGACATGCAGGTGATCAGCATGTCGCTCGGTGCGGATTTCGGCACCGAGGACGACGCTGATGCCGAGGCGTCCGAGAACGCGGTGAACGCTGGCATCGTGGTCGTCGCCTCCAGTGGGAATTCCGGGACAGCCCCGTACGTGGCGGGCGATCCGAGCACCGGGGAGAAAGCGATCAGCGTCGCCGCGATGGATTCACATGCCTCGTACCCGGGAGAAGCGCTGGCGCTCACACCGACGGGCGGCATCACGGCACTGGACGCCAACGGCATCACCGCCGCCAATGGCACCTCACTCGCCGTGATCGTGCTGCCGGATATCAAGGGGACAGGCTCGGGCGGCGTTTCGCTCGGCTGCGACCCCGCCGAGTACACGGCGGCGGGAGTCAGCGGCAAGCTCGTGGTCACGGTTCGTGGCAGCTGCTCGCGCGTGGCTCGGGCGATCTTCGGCCAGCAGGCCGGAGCCGCCGCGGTCGCGATGATCAACAGCTCACCGGGCTATCCGCCCTACGAAGGGCAGATCAATTCGGACCCGGACAACGGCTTGCAGTATACGGTGACCATACCGTTCCTCGGGGTGCAGGGCCCGGCCACGAGCACCGACGCTGTTATCCTCGGGACCTCCACCGGGGCGACGCTCACCGCCAAGACGTTCGCCAATCCGACCTTTGGGCGGTTCGCATCCTTCAGCTCCGCGGGACCGCGCGGAGGCGACGGCCACTTGAAGCCGGATATCTCAGCGCCGGGCGTCAGCATCTTCTCAACGGGCATGGGCACCGGCAGCCAGGGCGTGTTCATGTCGGGGACCTCGATGGCGGCCCCGCATGTGGCGGGCAGCGCCGCGCTCACCATACAGGCGCACCCCGACTGGGACGCATCCGACGTGGCCGCTGCCATCGTCAACACCGCGGATGCCACCAAGCTCGTCGGCTATTCGGCGCGCCTCGGCGGCAACGGGCTGGTGCAACCCTTTGGTGCGACGCAGACCTCCGTCATTGCCCACGCCCCGGACGGCACGCCGAGCGTGAGTTTCGGCGTGGCCGAGCTCACGGGCGACTTCAGCGGTAACGGGCACATCGTCCTCGAGAATCGGGACAGCACGCCTGCGAGCTTTGCGCTCTCGGTCGTGCAAGGACCCGGCGCCCCGCACACCGCCACGGTCTCGCCGACCTCGATCACGCTCGCGGGACACCAGAGCCGAACGGTGGCCGTGCGGCTCGCGGTGCCGGCTGCGACGGTCGGTGATTCCAAAGCATTCCGCCAGGTGCAGGGTCGGGTGGTCATGACCCCGACCACGGGCAACAACAAACCCACGTTGAGCGTGCCGTATTACCTGGTGCCGCGCGCCCGCTCGCTGGTCGAGGCGCGGCTCGCCGGTTCCGGGTCGGGACTCTCGGTCGGGCTCGACAACCGTTCGACTGCGGTGACTGGCACGGCCGGCTTCTACGCCTGGGGCCTGCGCGGCCACAATTCCAGCCTCGGTTCAATCGGGCTGCGGGCGGTCGGCGTGCAATCCTTCAACGATCCGAGCAATGGCGGCCAGATTCTCAGGTTCGCGCTGAATACCTTCGGGCGCACCTCGAATCCGGTGACCAGCGTTTACGATGTGCGCGTGGACGTCAACGGCGATGGCGTGCCGGACTACCTCATCAGAGCCGCCGATCTCGGTCGGTTCACCGGCGCCGGTGTCACGGGAGTGATGGCGGTCGCGGTGTTCAATCTGGCAACCGGCGAGGGAGTGCTCGAGTTCGCGGCGACCGCACCCACGGACGGCTCGACGGTACTGATACCGCTGGTCGCTGCCGATGCGGGCATCACGGCGACCAACCCGCGGTTCAGTTACACCGCCCGCACGGTCGACCTGCGGACCGGCAACGTGGATGCGATCACGACCCCCGCGAGCTTCAACGCCTTCAACAGCTCGATCAGCACCGGCGCGTTCGCAACACTCCCGCCGGGGACCAGCGCGAGCGTGCCGCTGGTGATCGACCGGACGGAATTCCGGCTGACACCGGCACTGGGTGAGATGATCGTGTCGCTCGAGAACCGGGCGAGAGGAGAAGGAGGGAGCCAGGCGCTGCTGTTGTCCCTGGACGACTGATCCCGCAGCGCACACGCTTCGCCGTCTCCAGACCGAGCACGCCGGCCCCGGGGGCGGGCGGGCGGATTGCCGCGGGCTCAGTCGATGCGTACGTTCCTGCAGATGCGCCGCTCGAGCCCGGCGAGCGCGTCATAGAGCAGGATCGCCATCAGGCCGGTCACCAGTCCCCCCTGCAGGATGAAGGCGTCATTGTTGGACAGGAGTCCCGCGATGATCACTTCGCCGAGTCCCTTGGCGGCCACGGTGGATCCGATGGTCGCCGTGCCCACGTTGATGACCAGGGACAGCCGGATGCCCTCCAGAATCAGCGGTAACGCCAGCGGCAGCTCCACCGACAGCAGGCGCTGGCGGGCGCTCATCCCCATGCCGTTCGCGGCCTCCAGGACCTGCGGCGGACAGGTCTGCAGTCCCACGATCGTATTCTCGAAGATGGGCAGCAGTCCGTAGGCAAAGAGCGCGATCAGCGTCGGCTTCACACCGAACCCGAGCAGTGGCACGGTGACTGCGAGCACCGCTACCGGCGGGAAGGTCTGACCGATGTTGACGAGCGTGCGCGACAGCGGCAGGAATTGCGCGCCGCTCGGACGCGTCACCAGAATGCCGAGTCCGACGGCCACGATGGTGCTCGCGGCGGCGGCGCAACACACCGTGCCGAGATGCGCGAGCGCGAGCGTCAGCAGGTTGCCCTGATCGTAAATCGGCGGCGCGCCATACTGCGTGAGCGGCGCGAACAACGGCGCGAAGCTCTCGGGCATCAACAGGAACGCGAGCAGCAGGGCGAGGGCCGCGAGTCGCAGGATGGTGGCCAGGCGCGGCATCAGTTCGGTCGCCCGCGGGCGAGGATGGCGGCGATCGTGAGGTATCCGCGCGGCGTGCCGTCCGCGTCCATCACCGCGGCAGACTCGGCGCCGCACCACACGAGCTCCGAGAGTACCTCGCGCAACGAGGCGGAGGACGCCACCGCCGGCCCGTTCGAGCCCCCCGGCAGCGCCGCCTCGCCCGCCGTCGTGAGCGACAGCAGTCTCATGGCTCGGTCCGAGGCGCCGGTCATGCGCGACACGAAGGGGTCGGCGGGGCGCGTGAGCAGCACCGCGGGGCGATCGTACTGCAGCAGCCGGCCGTGGCTCATGACCGCGACGTGATGACCCAGACGGAAGGCTTCATCCATGTCATGGGTCACGAGCACGATGGTCGTGCAGAAGCGCCGCTGAATGTCGAGCAGGTCATCCTGCGCCTTCGTGCGGATGATGGGATCGAGTGCGCCGAAGGGTTCGTCCATCAGCAGCACCGCCGGTTCGGCGGCGAGCGCCCGCGCGACCCCGACGCGCTGCTGCTGCCCACCCGAGAGCTGATGGGGGAAGGCTCCCGCGTAGGCGTCCGGATCGAGCTGGAACACCCGCAGCAGCTCCTCGACACGGGCGCGGATGCGGGCCCCGTCCCACCCGAGAAGTCGCGGCACGGTCGCGATGTTCTCCGCGACGGTACGGTGCGGGAACAGGCCGTGCCCCTGGATCACATAGCCGATCCGGCGCCGCAGCAGGTGCGCGGGCTCGCCGGTCGTGTCGTTACCGTCGATCAGCACCCGGCCGCGGGTCGGCTCGACGAGGCGATTGATCATGCGCAGCAGGGTCGATTTTCCCGAGCCGGAGGTGCCCACGATCACCGTGATCGAGTTGCGCTCGATGCGCATCGACACGCCGTCGACGACGGCCGTCGCGCCGTACTGCTTGGTGAGGTTCTCGACGCTGATCATTGCCGTGCCCGATCCATGAGCTCCACCAGCGCATCGAGCACCACGGCGGCGGAAAAGGCCAGTGCCACGATCGGAATCGCCCCGAGCAGCACCAGGTCGATGGCCGTCTGCCCGATGCCCTGAAAGACGAACGTCCCGAGTCCGCCGCCGCCGATCAGCGCGGCGACGGTCACCATGCCGATGTTCTGCACCAGCACGATGCGGATGCCGGTGAGAATGACCGGCAGCGCCAGCACCAGCTCGATGCCCGTGAGGATCTGCCAGTTCGTCATTCCCATGCCGCGCGCGGCTTCGACTGCAGCCTGCGGCACTCGCTTCAGGCCCGCGACCGTATTCGCGGCGATCGGCAGCAGCGAATACAGAAACAGCGCGACCGCCGCCGGTGCTGCACCGATGCCACGGATCCCGAGCGCCGCGGCCAGCGGCACGGCGGCTGCCAGCGCGCCGAGCGGTGCCATCAGAATGCCGAACAGCGCGATCGCCGGAATCGTCTGGATCACGTTGAGCGTGCCCAGCACCCCCGCCCGCAGCCGCGGGACGCGGTGGCACAGGATGCCGATTGGCAGCGCCACCAGGACGGCGGCGCCGAGCGATCCCAGCGCGAGCCACAGGTGCCGGCGCGCCTCGCGCGCAAAGCGATCGGCGTTGACCGCGTACTCGCGCATCACGGAGAGATGGTCGAACGTGCCGTGCGCCAGCGCGAGCCCGGCAACGGCGATGAACCCCACGAGAAACAGCACGCGCCAGAGCGGCCCGGGGCGCATGCGCGTGATGGCATCCGTTGCCAGCAGGCCGAGGCACAGCAGCAGGACCCAGACAGCGGCGCCGGGAGCGACGCGCACCACCTTGTTGCCGGGAGGTGTGAGCGCATCACCGGCGGCGGCCACGGCGAGCGCCACGACGGCGACGCCCAGCAGGGCTGCGCCGAGGCGGATGCGGGCGTTGGTTACACCGAAGGCGATGATGGCGGCGAGGATCAGGGTCGCCTGGCAGACGAACGCTCCCCAGGCCGGCAGCACTTCGAGGAGCCCACGCGCATCGCCCGGCACGATGCGGTTCGACTTGAGGATGACGAACGGCAGCAACATGAGCGCCGTGGCCCCGGCGGCGGTGAGGAGCGCGCCGAGGGGATCGAGCCGGCGCAGCCGCGGCATTGTCAGCGCCATGCGCGCTCTCACTTGAGAAAGCCCTTCGCCTTCAGGTAGTCCTCGGCGACCGAGCCTTCCGATTCGCCGTCGATCTGCACCCGTGCATTCAGCTGCTGCAGCGTCTCGCGACTGAAACTCTCCATCAGCGGCTTCACGATCGGGGCGATCTGCGGGTTCGCCTTGAGGACCGCCTCGCGAACGATGGGGACCGGTGCATACACGGGCTGGTCGTGCCGGTCGTCCTCGAGGATCTGCAGGTTCGCGGCGACGATGCCACCGTCGGTACCGTAGACCATGGCCGTGTTCGCGCCGTTGGTGCGCGCGGCTGCAGCGCCGATGGTCGCAGAGGTCTCCCCTCCGGCGAGCACGATCAACTGCCCGGAGCGCATCGTGAACCCATAGGTCTTCTCGAGTGAGCGCAAGGTCCCGGCATTGGCGAACTCGGCCGAACAGACGAGCACCACCTTACCGCCCCCCGCCACCCATCGGCCGAAGTCGCTCATGGTCCTGAGGTTGTTCGCCAGGGCCACGTCGCGGCGCACGGCCAGCGCCCAGGCGTTGCTCGCCTTCGCCGGTGTGAGCCAGACGATCCGGTTGGCCGCGTAGTCGAGCCTGGAGCCGAGCTCGTACCCTTGTTGCAGGTCCTTCCAGGCGGGGTTGGACGCCACGTTGAAAAAGAACCCTGCATTGCCGGTGTATTCGACGTACAGATCGACCTCGCCGGCGATCAGCGCCTTGCGAACGACCGGCGTCGCACCGATCTTGGTTCGGTCGACCGTCTGGATCCCCCTCGCGTTCAGGAGCAGGCGGATCATCTCGCCGATCATCGCCGACTCGCTCGAGAGCTTCGAGGAAACCACGACCGCGGCTGGCAGCGGCGGCGACACGCTGAGCGCCAGCGCCGCCGCCACCCACAGCGACTTCAGAATGTTCGCCACCCGTCCACCCCCCGCCGGCCGCTCGAGGCCGACGATCGCGCAGCGCCGCACACTGTCGGTTGTTGCTCTACACGTCAAGCCCGCGCAAGCGCGTGTGCCGGCCCGCACCGCGCTTTATGATGGCGGCAGCGATGAATCCGCTACCGAAATCCCACCCGACGGCTGTGCGAGAGCTGCGCGTGTCGAGCGGCCGCTATTCGCTCGGGCGACTGTTTCTCGAGGGGCTCACCGGCCAGCGCGGCTGGTCGCGGGCCTGGGCGAAGGCGACGCCGCGCGAGCGCTACCGCGTCGTGATCGTCGGCGGCGGCGGTCATGGACTGGCGACCGCCTTCTACCTCGCCACCGAGTACGGCATCAGCGACGTGGCGGTGCTGGAGAAGGGCCCGATCGGGCTGGGCAACGTGGGGCGCAACACCACCATCATCCGTTCCAACTATTTCCACCCGGACAACATCCGTTTCTACGAGTACTCGCTGAAGCTGTGGGAGACTCTCGAGCGCACGCTGAACTTCAATGCGATGGTGAGCCAGCGCGGCACCCTCAACCTGTTTCACACCGAGGCGCAGCGCGATCTGTTCACGCGGCGCGCCAACATGATGCGGCTGCTGGGGGTGGATGCGGAGCCGTTGAGTCGCGAGGCGGTGAAGGAGGTGGTGCCGCTCGTTGATCTGGACAACGGCCGCTACCCCGTGCTCGGCGGGTTCCTGCAGCGCCGTGGCGGCACGGTGCGCCACGATGCGGTCGCCTGGGGGTATGCGCGGGCGGCATCGGAGGCCGGTGTCGACATCATCGAGGACTGCGAGGTCACCGGCATCGCCCGCGACGGAGCACGGGTGACCGCACTGGAGACCACCCGCGGGCACATTGCGGCCGACACGATATGCCTGGCCGTCGCCGGGCATTCGTCGCGGCTCGCCGCGATGGCCGGACTCACGTTGCCGATCGAGAGCCACGTGCTGCAGGCCTTCGTGAGCGAGGGCATCAAGCCGGTGCTCGATGTCGTTCTGACCTACGGTGCCGGACACTTCTACGTCAGCCAGTCGGACAAGGGCGGACTCGTGTTCGGCGGCGCCATCGACGGCTACAACACCTACGGCCAGCGCGGCACGCTGCCGATGGCCGAAGAAGTGGCCGCGGCGGCGATGACATTGCTGCCGGGGCTTGCGCGCCTCAAGGTGCTGCGGCAATGGGGCGGCGTCATGGACATGAGCATGGACGGTTCCCCGATCATCTCCACGACGCCGCTCGAGGGCCTGATCGTGAATGGCGGCTGGTGCTACGGCGGCTTCAAGGCGATCCCGGCCGGCGGCCTGACGACGGCGCACCTCATCGCGCGCCATGCACCGCACCCGCTCGCCGCTCACCTGGGTCTCGAGCGCTTCGCCGCCGGGCGCACCGTGGATGAGCGCGGCGCCGGACCGTACCCGTACGCTCACTGAACGGCAGCGCCCATGCTTCGCATACCCTGCCCGTGGTGCGGTGAACGCGACGAAACCGAGTTTCGCTATCGGGGTGACGCCGGCAGGTCCCGGCCTGCCGCCGACGCCGGACTTGCGGCGTTCACCGCCTATGTCTACGAACGCGACAACCCCTGCGGTTGGCATCTGGAGTGGTGGTTGCACGTGGGCGGTTGCCGCAAACTCCTGAAAGTCGTCCGTCATACGCTTAGCCACGAGATTCATGCGGTCGGCGGCCCCGCGGATCAACTGTCGCTCCCGCCCGGACTCTCGCGCTGATGCGCGGTCCCGGCCGTATCGCCCGCGGTCTGCTGGCCGACCCCGATCGGCCGGTGGGCTTTCGCTTCGACGGGCGCCGGATGTCCGGCCTCGAGGGCGACACGCTCGCCTCGGCTCTGCTCGCCAACGGCCAGCGCCTCGTTGCACGCAGCTTCAAGTACCACCGGCCGCGCGGCATCGTGACCGCAGGTCCCGAAGAGCCCTGTGCGCTCGTCGACGTGATCGGTGCCAACGGGCGCGAGCCTAACCGCCTCGCCACCACGCTCCTGCTACACGAGGGCCTCGTGGCCGAAAGCCAGAACCGCTGGCCGTCGCTCGGGTGTGATGTGCTGTCGCTCAACAATCTCATCGCCCGCTTCCTGCCGGCGGGCTTTTACTACAAGACTTTCATGGCGCCGGGCTGGGCCTGGGAGCGGCTCTACGAGCCGCTGATCCGCCGGGCTGCGGGCCTGGGCCGGCTCGAGCCGCTCGTCGGCGATCGCGCAGCTCCGGCCGAGACCGTGCACGATCACACCGATGTGCTGGTGGTCGGCGCGGGCACTGCGGGGCTCGCCGCCGCGCATGTTCTCGGCACGAGCGGCCTGAAGGTGATTCTCACCGAGCAGGACGTCGCACTCGGCGGCGGCTCGCTCCTCGATGCGCGCTGGAGTGCCTGGCGGGAGGGCCAGTGCGCCCGGCTTGCCGGCCTTGCCACGGTGCGGTGCCTGCCCCGCACAACGGTACTCGGCGCTTACGGCCACGGCGTGTTCGGGGCGCTCGAGACGCTCTCACCCCCGGAGGCTGCCCGTTTCGATGGCCTGCGGGAGCGGCTGCGGATCATCCGCGCCCGGCGCGTGGTATTCGCCACCGGTGCGCTCGAGCGGCTGATCGCCTTTCCCGGCAACGACCGGCCGGGCGTCATGCTCGCGGGTGCCGCGCATCAGTATCTGAGGCGCTACGGAGTCGCCGTGGGCCGCCGCCCGGTATTCTTCCTCAACAGCGACGAGGCCTACGAGGCGGTGCTCGCCTTGAGCGGCGCGGGTCTCGAGTGCGCCGTGATCGACGTGCGCGAGAGCTCGCTCGCTGCCGAGCGCGTGCGGGCGCTCGGTGCCGAGGTGCAGCTCGGCGCGCTGGTCGTGGGGGCTTACGGGCGCGAGGGGGTTCGCACCGTCAGGGTCGTGGATGTGAATGGGCGCGCTCGCCGCGACCTCGAGGCCGACTGCCTGCTCATCTCCGGAGGGTATTCCCCGCTGACCACCCTGGCGAGCCAGCTCGGCGCGCGGCTCACGTGGCAGGAGGCGATCGCAGCCTTTACCCCCGATCTCGCCCCCGCCATCGGGCGGGTAGCGGGCGCGGCGCGCGGCGTCGCCGGACTCGCGGCCGCCGCGCGTGACGGCGAGCACGCAGCGTGCGCGATCGCAACGCAGCTGGGTCGCGCGGTCAGCGCCGCAGACCTGGGCGGGGATCTGCCGCTCGACTCGCACGCTACGCCGATCGCCGCGGTGTGGGAGGTGCGCGGCCGGGGCAAGGCGTTTGTCGATCTGCAGAACGATGTGACCGCCGCCGACGTGCGGCTGAGCTTTCGCGAGGGCTACGAGCACGTCGAGCACATGAAGCGTTTCACTACCCACGGCATGGCGACCGACCAGGGCCGCATCGGGGGACTGGTGGGGAGCGCGGTGCTGGCACAGGCGCGCGGCGTGCCGGTGTGCGAGGTCGGGCAGGTGAGGCCACGCCCGTTCGCCCAGCCGGTTCCCTTCGCGGCACTCGCCGGTGGCGAAGTCCGCGAGCACTTCAGACCTAAGCGCCGGCTGCCGCTGCACGAGTGGCACGAGGCCGCCGGCGCGACCTTCGTGCCCACGGGGCTGTGGCTGAGGCCGCTCGTCTACTCGCGTCGATCCGGGTGGGAGGCGGTGCTGAGCGAGGCCCGCGCCGTGCGCCGCTCGGTCGGCATCACGGACGTGTCGACCCTCGGCAAGATCGACGTGCAGGGGCCGGACGCCGCGCGGTTCCTGGACTTCATCTACGCGAACTCGTTCTCCACGCTCGCGGTCGGTCGCGCCCGCTACGGCATCATGTTGCGTGAGGACGGGATGCTGCTCGACGACGGTACGACCTCGCGGCTCGCTCCCGAGCACTTCCTCGTCACGACCACGACGGCGAACGCGACGGCGACGCTCGAGCACCTGGAATTCCACCTGCAGGCGGTGTGGCCGCGGCTGGATGTGCTCCTGACCGATGTTGGCGATCACTGGGCTCAGTTCGCGGTCGCCGGTCCGCGCTCGCGCGAGGTCGTGGCGGCGGTGGTCGCAGGCCTCGATCTGTCAAACGAGGCCTTTCCGTTCATGGCCGCGAGCGTCGCCAGCATCGCCGGCGTCGCCGGAAGGGTGTTCCGCATCTCGTTCTCGGGCGAGCTGGCGTACGAGCTCGCGGTGCCGGCCGGTCAGGCCCTGGCGGCCTGGTCGGCGGTGCTCGAGGCGGGCAAGCCCTTGGGTATCGCGCCCTACGGCCTCGATGCACTCAACACGCTGCGCATCGAGAAGGGTCACGTGACGGGAGCGGAGCTCAACGGCAACACCAGCGCCGACGACCTCGGCATGCAGCGGATGCTGAAGAAGCACGGCGATTTCATCGGCCGCGCGCTGTCACAGCGCTCCGGCCTGACGGCGCCCGAGCGGCTGCAGCTCGTCGGCGTGCGCCCCCGCGCGCGCGCACAGCGCCTGCGAAACGGCCTGCAGCTCGTCGCACCTGAGGCGCGCACCACGACTCTTGGCTACGTGACCTCCTCGACCCCTGCGGTCGAGAGCGATGGCTGGGTGGGCCTCGCGCTGGTGGCGGGCGGGCGCCAGCGATTGGGTCAGCGGCTGATCGGCACCTCGCCAGTTCACGACGAGACCATCGAGATCGAGATCGTGAGCCCTCACATGCTCGATCCGGAGAACCTTCGTGTCCGCGCCTGAGTCCGGCATCCGGCTCGCATCCTGCGCGGCGGATATTGTCGAGATCGCGGCCCTCCACGGGCGTGCGCCCGAGCTCGAGAACATCGCGGGCGCCCGGGGCCTCGAGCTGCCAGTGTTGGGACGGGTGGCGAGGGCGACAGATCAACTCGCGCTTTGTGTCCGCCCGGCGCGCTGGCTGCTCCTTGCCCCGCCGGCGCACTCAGGCGCGACCGCGGCGCTCTGGCAGGCCGCGTGCGCGCGCGTCGGCGCCGCGATTGACTTGTCCTCGGGCCTGGCGGCGTGGCACCTCGGCGGACCGCAGGTCCGGGACGTGCTCGCGAGGGCCTGTCGCCTGGATCTGGATCCGCAAGTCTTCCCGCCAGGAAGCGCTGCCGCCACCGTCATGGCGCAGGTGGCGGTCATCCTCGCGGTGCTGCCCTCGGGGCTGCTGCTGCTCACGCCCACGAGCACCGCGCGGCACTTGCGCGAATGGCTTGCCTCCACGGCCAGGCCCTTCGGGCTCACGCCCCGAGCGGATGTTACTGTTGCGGTCCTGTCCGGAGATGAAACGACATGAAGAGTCACGCTAGAGCCGTGGTCATCGGTGGCGGGGTGGTCGGCGCCAGCGTGCTCTATCACCTCGCCAGGATCGGCTGGACCGACGTGCTGCTGCTGGAAAAGGGTGAATTGACCTCGGGCTCGACCTGGCACGCGGCCGGGGGCATGCATACCTTCAACGGCGAGGCCAACATCTCGCGGCTGCAGAAATACACCATCGACCTGTATCGCGAGATCGAGGCGCTGTCCGGCCAGTCCTGCGGGCTGCACCCGAACGGCGGCCTGATGCTCGCGGCGACCCCGGGCGAGCTCGACAGCCTGAAGCTGATCTGCTCACGGGCACGCTACCTGGGGATGGAAACCGAGATGATCTCGCTCGAGAAGGCGCGCAACCTCAATCCCCTGATCGATGCCAGCCACTTCATCGGCGCGCTGTGGCGCGCGGACGGTGGGCATTGCGATCCGTCGGGCACCACCCACGCCTACGTCAAGGCGGCGCGCCAGCTCGGTGCCTCGGTGGAACGCTTCACCCGCGTGTTGTCGCTCGGGCAGCGGCGCGACGGCACCTGGGACGTCGTGACCGACAAGGGCACCGTACACGCCGAGCACGTGGTGAACTGCGCGGGCCTGTGGGCGCGCGAAGTCGGACACATGGTCGGCATCGAGCTGCCGGTGCTGGCGATGGAGCATCACTATCTGCTCACCGAGGACATCCCGGAGCTACAGGGCCTGGACAGGGAGATCGTCAACACCACCGACTACGCCGGCGAGATTTACCTGCGCCAGGAGCGCGGCGGCGTGCTGATCGGTACTTACGAACCCCACGGCATCGTCTGGTCGCCGGTGAGGACGCCGGACGATTTCTCGATGCAGCTGCTGCCCGAGGATTTTGAGCGGCTGGCGCCGTACTTCGAGATCGGCTTCAAACACTTCCCGGCATTGGGTCGTGTCGGTATCCGCAAGGCGGTGAACGGTCCGTTCACCTTCGCTCCCGACGGCAATCCGCTGGTCGGACCGGTCCGGGGCGTGAGCAACTTCTGGGTTGCCTGCGCCGTCATGGCCGGGTTCAGCCAGGGCGGGGGCATAGGGCTCGTGCTGTCGCGCTGGATGGCGGAGGGCGATCCGGGCCAGGACATCATTTCCATGGACGTCGCGCGCTTCGGCGCGTTCGCGACGCCGAAATACACCTCCCTCAAGGTTCCCGAGAACTACTCGCGTCGCTTCCGGCTCGCCTACCCGAACGAGGAGCTACCCGCGGCCCGTCCGGTGCGCCGCTCACCGATCCACGACCGGCTCAAGGCGGCCGGTGCGGTCATGGGCGCGAACTTCGGGCTCGAGAATGCCCTGTGGTTCGCGCCGCAGGGCGTTGCGCCGACCGAGACCCCGACCTATCGGCGCTCGGAGGCCTTCCCCGTCGTGCGGGCCGAGTGTCAGGCGGTACGCAGCACGGTCGGCCTCTACGAGACCACCAACTATGGCAAGTACGAGGTCGCCGGGCGGGGTGCGCGCGGCTGGCTCGATCGGGTCTTCGCCTCGCGCATACCCAGACCCGGGCGCTTTGCGCTCGCCCCGATGCTCAATCCAGCCGGCCGGATCATGGGGGACCTGTCGATTGCATGTATCGCGCAGGACCGCTTCCTCATCATCGGGTCGGGGTTTGCAGAGGAGTTTCATTTGCGCTGGTTCTGGGCCGCCGAGCCACCGGCGGATGTGTGGGTGCGCTCGGCCGCTTCGACGCTGTGCGGCGTGTCGATCGCTGGCCCGAGATCGCGCGAACTGGTGCAGCGGCTGGTGCGGGACGATCTGTCGCCTACCGCGTTCAAGCTCTTCCAGGTCAGGGAGACGGCCGTCGGCTTCGCACCGGCGATCCTGACTCGCGCCGGGTTCACCGGTGAGCTCGGGTACGAGATCTGGACGACACCCGACTATTTCGCCTCGCTCTACGATGACCTGTGGGAGGCGGGGCGCGAGCTGGGGCTCGTACATTTCGGCGGGCGCGCGCTGTCCTCGCTGCGGCTGGAGAAGGCCTACGGCTCGTTCAACAAGGACTTCCGGCCCGACTACACCCCGGGTGAAACCGGGCTGGATCGCTTCGTCGACTTCTCCAAGCCCGAGTTCACCGGTCGCACGGCGGCACTGGCCGAACGCGCCGCGCGCCCGAAACGCCGCTTCGTCGTCATGGAGGTGGCGGACGCCGACGCCGAGGTGGTCGGCTACGAGTCGATAATGAAGGACGGCACGGCGGTCGGCTACGTGACCTCGGGCGCCTACGGCCATTGCGTCGGCAGGAGCCTCGCCGCGGGCTACGTACCGGTCACGCTCGCGCGCGAGGGCGCGCGCTTCGAGATCGACATCCTTGGCGAGATGCGTGCCGCGACGGTGCGGCTGGAAGCGCTGTACGATCCGCAGGGGCTGCGACTGCGCAGCTGAGCCGCGAGGCCTCAAAGCGTGCCGAACACCCTCTTGATGAGCGAACTCGCCTGCCCGAGCGGATTCTTGCGGATCTCGTGTTCCTCTTCCGCGATGCGGCTGAAGAGGCCGTCGAGCGCCTTGGCCGTTACATAGTCGTTGAGATTCGCGTCCTCGGATGACAGCAGCCCGAGTTGCGCCGCCTTGCCGGCGTACTCGTTGTATTTTGCGGTCAGACCGAGTTTCGCAGTTTCAGCCGCCACGATCGGTTTGAACTTCTCGGTGAGCTGCGCGCTCGAGGCGCGGCGGAAGTACTGCGTGCCGGCGTCATCACCGCCGGTGAGGATCGCTTTGGCATCCGACAACGTCATGTGCTGCAGCACCTGCTTGAATACCGGCTTTGCCTGCGCCACGGCCTGCTCGGCCGCGTGATTCATGGTGGCCTTGAGCTCATCGGCCTGGCCGCCCATGCCGAACCGGCTGAGCGCGCGGTCTGCCTTCTCCAGCGCCGACGGCAGCGGGATCGCCACCCTGGGATCGTTGAGAAAGCCATTGCTGGTGCCGAGCTGCGCCACCGCCACATCGATACCCTTCGACAGGGCGGCGCGCAATCCGCCGGCGGCGTCTCTGGAACTGAGCGCATCGACGCCCGCCGCGGCGGCGAAGGCGGCGCCGAGCGCCGCGAATGTGAGCACCGGGAGCATGCCGGTCGGGCGAATCACGAAGCTCGAGCATCCCAGCAGCGCGCCAACGCTTCGCGCAGCTCGCGCAGCTTGGGCGGCTTGCTTAAGACACGGTCCACGTGCGGCGGAACGTCCCCATCGGCAACCAGTCGCTGCCCCCAGCCCGTCAACAATAAGAGGATCGTCTGCGGAGCAGCGGTCTTGATGGCGTTGGAGACTTTGCGCCCATCGACGTAGGGCATACCGAGATCCGTGATCACGACCGGGAACGGGTTGCCCTGTGCTTTTGCCGCAAGGAAAGCATCGATGCCAGCTCGACCGCCATCCGCCGTCGTGACGCCGTGACCATCCGCCTCCAAGGTATCGCGAAGCGATTTGAGCACCAGCGGATCGTCATCCACAATCAGGATACGCAGCGGTGGCACCGCGCTGGCGGTGGCCGACGCCGCCACACCAACCGCGGGAGTGGTCGGTATCGCGAAACTCATGCGCACAGTGGTGCCTTTGCCGAGAGCACTCTCGATTTCAAAATCCGCGCTGTGACGTTGCATGGTGCCATATACCATCGCAAGTCCAAGCCCGGTGCCACGCTCGCCTTTGGTGGTGAAGAACGGCTCCAGGCATCGGCGTCGCGTGTCCTCGTCCATCCCGATGCCGGCATCGATAACCTCGACCCGAACGAATCTGCGGACCGGCGACTCCTGCGAAGGCACTCCCTGCTCCTGCGCGACTCGGGTACGTAATATGAGCGGGCCGCCGTTGGGCATGGCATCGACGGCATTGAAGATCAGGTTGGTGAGCGCTTCCCGAATTTCATTGTCAGCGCCCATGACCGACGGCAGCTCTGGGGCCAGCTCAGTCCGCGTCTCGATGGCAATACCACGCTGTTGTGCCATGTCGCTCCAGCGGGCGCGAGTCAGGTCCACGACTTGCTGCACCAGGCGATTCATGTCGACTGGCAGCAGCGTCATTTGCGGTTCACGTTGGCGATAGAATTCGCGCATGCGCGCGACGGTTTGCGCTACGTCATCAATGGCACGCTGGATTGTCTCGAGCTGGCTGCGGGCGCCTGGACTCAGGCCAGGCTCCTTCTCCAACAGCGATTCGGTGTACAGAGACACGGGAGAAATTGCATTGTTGATATCGTGCGCGATACCGCTCGCCATTTGGCCCAGGGCAAGCAGACGCTCCTGCTGCATCACCGCCTTCTGTGTCTGACGAAGGTCGTCGTACGCCTGTTGCAGAGCGCTGTAGAGTTGGGCCTGATGAGCGGCCAATGCGACATGCTCGCTCGCCTGCCGCAGAAACTCGCATTCGCCACTGCTGAAGCTGTGTGCTTGCCGGCGGGCAGCGATGAGCACGCCGAACACCTTGCTTTCGACTAGCAGCGGAGCTGCGACCATCGAGGTCAAAGCCCCTCTCGCCAGACGCTGGGCGAACGGGAACGGGACCTGAGTGATGTCAGGTTCGTAAACGAGCCGGCCTTGGACGCATTGCGACAATCCGTTCTGATCGATCTCGACGCGAGCCCGCGCCGTCATCGCCAGCTCCATCGCGAGCGCTTCGCTGTGCGAGCCGACACTCGTGACGATCACGCAATTCTCGGCCGGGTCATACAGGCAGATGCAGCAGAAATCCACCGGCAGATGCTCTTCGAGCGTTCGGATGACGACCTGAAAGATGCTCTGGATGTCCTGCCGCTCGCCGATCGCCCGGGTGATTTGGTGGAGCAGGTGCAGGCGCGCGAGTTGGGCCTGCAATTTTTCCCCCGCCTTCTCAAGTTCCGCGGTGCGCTGCCGGACTCGCAGTTCGAGCTGATCTTTTGCATCGCGCAGTGCTCGGTCAGCTCGGGCCCGGCCGGCAAAGTCCCGGCGGATCGCCCACAGCGCGAGGCTAACGAGTCCGCAGGCGAGGAACCCGCCTCCGAAAATAACGGCTTGAGCAAGGGCCGAACTCTGCTTGGTCCGCTGTTCGCGCTCCTTAAGCAAGGACGTCTCGGTATCCTCCATCTGACCGATGAGGCGGCGAATGCGATCGTGAAACTGTTTGCCTTTTCCGGTGAGAATCTCGCCTTGCGCCGCTGCAAAGCCCTGGTCTTTCCGCAAGTCGATGACGGCGGTTAAATTGGCAAGTCGCTCGGTCACGAGCGCCATCACCGAGTCGAGCCGCAGCTGTTGAGCGCGGTTGTCCGCTGTCAGCTCACGCAGGTGTCTCATCTGGCTGTCAATGACCGCGGCCGCCTGTCGGTAGGGCTCCAGATAGTCCTCGTCACCGGTAATGACGTACCCCCGCTCAGCGGTCTCGGAGTCGGTTGCGGCTGCCAGCAGCAATTCGAGGCTGCCGAGCACCTGGTGGGTGTGCTCAACCCACGCCGCATTCTGCTTCAGACGCACGACACTGAGATAAGAAACCACCCCGATCACGGCCAGACAGGCGAGCGCAAAGGCGAAGCCGAGGCGCACTTTGCGCTCGGTGGACAGCAGCTCTGTATGGGTGGGCTCGCTTTCGCTTCCAGGCGAACGGTGCAGTGCACCGCTCAGGACCGCGCGTTCGGTGGCTTCGCTCATAAGCTCATCTAACTCATCAGGCGAGGGCGGCAGTGTAGACTTCCCCGTCGACAAAGCCCACCGGCGCGGAGGCCGGAAATGAGCGCAGGCGCGGACTTCGCCAACATCATCGAGCGTGAGCGCGGGTTGCGGCGCAGCCTGAGCGCCCGCCGCCTGACCATGATCGCCATTGGAGGCGCGATCGGCACGGGGCTGTTTCTCGGCAGCGGCTTTGCGATCAGTCTGGCGGGGCCCGGGGTGCTCGTGAGTTACGCCATCGGTGCGGTGATCGCACTGCTGCTCATGGGGTGCCTGGCGGAGATGACCGTCGCGCACCCCACCTCCGGATCCTTCGGCGCTTACGCGGAGTACTACATCGGCCCGCTCGCCGGCTTTCTGGTGCGCTACGCGTACTGGACTTGCATCGTGCTCGCGGTAGGGACCGAAGTCACGGCGGTCGCACTGTACATGCACTTCTGGTTTCCCGCCCTTCCGGACTGGCTGTGGATCGTGGCCTTCTCAGCGCTGCTGATCGGGGTCAACGCCCGCAGCGTGAACGTCTTCGGCGCGGTCGAGTATTGGTTCTCGGCGATCAAGGTCACCGCCATCGTGATATTCATCCTGCTCGCGGCTTATATCGTGCTGCGCGCACCGTCCGGCTCGGACGGCGGCGCGGCGACGGTCGGCTTTCACAACTACACCGCCCACGGCGGTTTCCTGCCCAGGGGCGTGTGGGGCGCGTGGGTCGCGGTGATCGTCGCGATATTCAGTTACCTCAGCATCGAGATGATCGCCGTTGCGGCAGGGGAGGCCGCGCAACCGGAGATTGCCGTCACGCGCGCATTTCGCTCGACGGTGTTCCGCCTGATCCTCTTCTACCTGCTGACGCTCGCGCTGGTGCTGGCGATCGTGCCGTGGACCGCCGCGGGCATCGAGGAGAGCCCGTTCGTCAAGGTCATGCGCGCGCTGCGCGTGCCGGCGGCCGCCGGCATTTTCAACTTCGTGATCCTCATCGCCGCGCTGTCGGCGATGAACAGTCAGCTCTACATCACCACGCGCATGATGTTCAGCCTGTCGCGGGCCCATCATGCGCCGAGGCGCTTTGGCCTCCTCAACCGGCGCGGCGTTCCGGTGCAGGCACTGCTGTTCTCGAGCATCGGCATCGCGCTCGCCACCGTGCTGAGCATCGTGGCGAGAAGGTCGGCGTTCATTCTCATGGTTTCGATTTCGGCCTTTGGCGCAATGTTCACCTGGATGATGATCTTCGTTACCCACTATCGCTTCCGGCGCGTGCGCGCATGCACCGGCTCTGCGCCCTTGCGCTTCCGCATGGCCGGCTTTCCCGCCACGACACTGCTCGGCGCCACGCTCATGGCAGCCGTCCTGCTCACGACGGCATTCACGGACGCGTTCCGCATGACGCTGGTCTTCGGGCTGCCGTTTCTGGCGTGCCTGACCGCGGCATACTGGATCTGGCGCCGACAGAACGCGCGCACCCCCATATCCAGTGCCGGCAGCACCTGAGCACTGGACGGGTGACTCCTGTGCGCGTCATTAACTTGCCACCTACCCGGGAGTAAGCTCCGGAAGGAGAAATAGAGGAGCTGGACCCATGGCCACGAAACCGATTCCGGACGGATACCGCACGGCGACCCCGTACCTGATCATCAAAGGCGCCGCGGAGGCGATCGAATTCTACAAGCGCGCCTTCGGCGCAACGGAGCTGCTGCGCATGGCCGATGCGCAGGGCCGGGTGGGTCACGCCGAGATCAAGATCGGCGACTCCGTGATCATGCTTGCCGACGAGCACCCCGCCATGGGCTACCGCGGGCCGCGCTCGCTCGGCGGATCGAGTGTCAGCATCCTGCTGTATCTGGCGGAGGTGGACGCGGTGTTCGAACGCGCCGTCAGGGCCGGGGCGAAGGCGCAGCGGCCGGTGGCGGATCAGTTCTACGGCGACCGCTCGGGCACGCTCGAGGACCCGTTCGGTCATGTCTGGACGGTCGCGACGCACGTGGAAGACGTGCTGCCGGAGGAAATGCAGCGCCGGGCCGAGGCCGCAATGAAATCATCCGTCACATCCTGAGATCGCCCCTCGCGATGCTCCGAAGCGGCGGGCCGCCGCGTATTCTGTCCGCCGCCGCCGTGCTGTTGCGCAATGCGGCTGCGCTCCTGCATGATGAAGAAAAGCGCTGAATGGGCATTGGGGGGAGGCAGCCGGGCCGCCTGCAGGCGGACGGCGGGCCGACATGGTATTCAACTCGCTCACGTTCGTCGTGTTCTTTGCGTGTGTGCTCGCGCTGCACGCGCTGCCGCTGCCCTGGACCACGAAGAAAATCAATCTGCTGATCGCGAGTTACCTGTTCTACGCGGCGTGGAATCCGCCGTTCGTGATCCTGCTGTGGGTGTCGACCGTCATCGACTGGTACGCCGCGCAGGGCCTCGTAAAAGCGCGACGGCCCGCTACCCGCCACGCCTGGATGCTGCTGTCGGTGATCGCGAACCTCGGCATGCTGGGGTATTTCAAGTACGGACAGTTCCTGCTCGATAACTTCACCACCCTGATGTCCGTGATCGGCGTCGCCTATCACCCGGCGCACTACGACATCGTCCTGCCGGTGGGCATCTCCTTCTATACGTTCGCGACCATGTCGTACACGCTGGACGTGTACCTGCGGCGCGCGGCCCCGGCACAGAACCTGCTCGACTACGCCCTGTTCGTGACCTTCTTCCCGCACCTGGTGGCGGGTCCCATCATGCGCCCGACTGAATTGGTGCCGCAGTTCGCGCAACCGCGCCGCGCCAGCGGGGAGCAGCTGCGCTTCGGGCTGGCGCTCATGACCCTCGGTCTCTTCAACAAGATCGTGCTCGCCGACAGTTTCCTCGCGAGCGCCGCGGAGCGTGTCTACGACAGCGACAAGATCCCGGGAGCGCTGGATGCCTGGGCGGGGACGCTGGCCTTCAGCGGTCAGATCTTCTGCGACTTCGCCGGCTATTCGACCACCGCGATCGGCGCGGCGCTGTGCCTGGGATTCGCCATGCCGGACAACTTCCGCTTCCCCTACGCGGCGGTGGGGTTCTCGGACTTCTGGCGCCGCTGGCATATCACGCTGTCCTCGTGGCTGCGCGATTACCTCTACATTCCGCTCGGCGGTAATCGCCACGGTGCGCGGCGCGCCTATGCCGCCCTCATGACGACCATGTTGCTGGGCGGGCTGTGGCACGGCGCGAACTGGACCTTCGTTGCCTGGGGCGGCCTGCACGGGGTGTATCTCGCCGTCGAGCGGGCGCTGCGGGCGCGCTTCGCCAACTACCGCCCCGGACCGCTCGTGTTCGTGGCGCTCGGGCTGCTCACCTATACGCTGGTGAACGTGACCTGGGTGTTCTTCCGCGCCAAGACCTTCGGCAAGGCCTGGAGCGTGCTGCGGGGCATGTTCGGCCAGAACGCCGCCGCCAAGCCGATCCTGGCGACCTTCAATCTGCTGTCGGTGGCTGCGATCGTGGGCGGGATCCTGCTCACGCACTGGCTGATGCGTGCGCGCACGCTCGAGTCGGTCATCGCACGCGCCCCGGCGCTGGCGCTGTCCATGATCTGGGCGCTGATGGCCTTTGCGATCGTCATTGCCCAGGGAGCTGGAAATGCATTCATCTACTTCCAGTTCTGACGCCCGGCACGATGCGGCGGACGAATATCTGCGCCAGAGCGCGCCGGACCGCTATGCGCGTCAAACTGCGGCCGATCGACCCGGTGTGGCGCAGCCAGTGCCGGTGCGTCCGGTGCCGGTGCAGCCCTGGGGCAGGATCCTGCTCGGCGCAGTGCTGCTGCTAGCGCTGCTGGTGACAGGGTGGGAGGAGTACTGGCGTGCGTATGGCGTGCGGCCGAGCATCACGAATAACTTCGGCCTGTGGGCGATTCAACGCCGGCGCATCGATGCCGGCGAGGGCGACGCGACGGTGCTGGCCGGCGCCTCGCGCTTGTATTTCGATATGCAGTTACACGTCTGGGAGCGCATGGCGGGGAGGCGTCCGATTCAGCTTTCCTTCGAAGGCACTTCACCCCTTGCAGCCGTGGAGGACCTTGCGGCCGATCCGCAGTTTACCGGGCGCCTGTTGATCGCAGTCGAGCCGGATCTGTTCTTTTCGGGCTATGAGTATCGCGGCGGGGCGATCCGCTATGCACGCAAGGAATCGCCTTCGCAGCGCACCGGGCAGTGGCTGTCGATGCACCTGATCGAGCCATATCTCGCCTTCGATGATCCGGACTACTCGCTGCAGACCGTGCTCGCGCGCCAGCGCTGGCCGGCCCGTCCGGGCCTGCATTCCTTCACCAGGGTGCGCAAGCTCGCCGAGACCGAGGCCGACCGTAACAGTCACCTGTGGGACAAAGTTGACATCGATCCGAAGTACCGCGCGCTGGCGCGTAGCATCTGGGCGGAGGAGTTCGTGCCATCCGACGATGATCCCTCGCCCGCGGAGGCTATGAAATCCGAGAAGGAACAGATCGAGCGGAGCGCCAAGGCCGTCGCGCGACTGCGGGCGCGCGGGGTGAAGGTGCTGTTCGTGCGTATGCCTAGCACGGGCCCGTTTCTCGAATTCGAGGACCGGATGCATCCGCGAGCGCGGTCCTGGGACGCGTTGCTCAGCGCCACCCGGGCGCCGGGCATTCATTTCGAGGACTATCCCGAGCTGCAGGGCTACAACCTGCCGGAGTGGTCGCATCTGGCACGTGCCGACGCTGAGCGCTTCACCGCGGCGCTGTACCGGATCATAGAACGCGACTTCTGGGGTCTGAAGACCGTGGCTTCCGCCGTGCAATCGAACGCCGAGCCGGCGCGCTGAGCGCGCGCGGCACGCGCGCACGGCACAATGGCTCGCGCGCCGGCGTCGCGGGCCGCTCAGGAAGGGTTCTTCACCCAGCCGCGCGGCTTGCGGTTGAACCCGACCTGCACGTCGACGAGCTTCTTGCCGCACCGGCACCTGAATCTCGCGATGATGTTGGCGATGGGCTCGTCCCAGCCGCCGCGGCAGTGACGCGCGAGAAACGCGGGCGCCATCTCCCGCGAGTGCCGGCAGCTGCGGCAGGTGACGAGGATGACGTAGTCGCCAAAGTGATCGCGCAGCCTTTCGAGCGCATTCCACGGGAGCATGGCGCGAGTGTGGACAACGCCGCCGGCGTGCGTCCACACAGTGCTACAGTGCTGGCGACACTGTTTGAGGCCAAACCATGTGCGGCAAGTACATCCTTGCGCAAGCCGCCAAGGCCGAGCGGGCGATGGGGATCCGGCGCGGACGCTGGGAGTATCCGCTGAGCTACCGCGTGCTGCCGACCGAGCAGGTTCCGGTCGTGGTGGCAGAGTCCGGCGAGCGTGAGGCGGCGATGATGCGCTGGGGCCTGATCCCTTACTGGGCTTACGGGGTGCCGCTCAGGGCCTCCACCATCAATGCCACCGTGGAGCGCATCGACAGCGCTCCGAGTTACAGGGATCCGTGGCATCGCGGCCAGCGATGCATTCTGGTCATGGGCGGCTTCTACGAGCCGCACGTGAACGAGGACGGTACGCGCGACCCCTTTTTCGTGCAGCTCGCCGACCGCGAGGTGTTCGGCGTCGCGGGCCTGTGGGATCGCTCGCGGCGGCAGGACGGATCGCACGTCTTTTCCTGCACGCTGATCACGGTGCCTGCCAACCGCCTGCTGGCCGAGGTGCACAACGGCAAGCAACGCATGCCGGCGATCCTTGCGGAAAGCGAGCACGAGGCCTGGCTCAGCGGCGCGCCGCCGGACGCCAGGCTGGCGCTGAAAAGCTACCCCGAGGAACTGATGGTGGCCTGGAAAGTGAGTCGCCGGGTGAACAGCCCTAAGCTGCCGAACGATGCGACCCTGATCGAGCCCGTCTAGAGTGCGAGGTGCGTCACAGTTCACGGCCTGTGCAGGGCCGGGGGTGTGTCATTCACATTGACCGTTGGCATAGTTCGCGCCGTGTGTGCGATCGATGAACACCGAGGAGTGCTTATGAGAGCGATCCGTTTCCTATTGCAATCGGCCGCCGCCCTGGTGGCGGCCGTGCCCCTGGTCCACGCGCAGAGTGTGAGTGTCAGTGCGACCATCACCGGCGAAATCGTTCCGGGAGTGTATGGCCGGGTGGTGCTGGGAAACCGGCCGCCACCGCCGGTCCTCTACGTGCAGCCGGTAGTCGCCGTGCCGGTGGTGGTGGCTCAGCCTGTGCCGATGGAGCCGATCTATCTGCACGTGCCGCCGGGTCACGCGAAGAACTGGCGCAAGCACTGCCACGAGTACAACGCCTGCAACCGGCCGGTGTATTTCGTGCGCTCCGCGGAGTACGAGCCTGGCTATCGTCACGAGCGCCGCCGGGAGCACGGGCATGCACACCATGGTGAGCATGGAGACGATGAGCGCGGCGATCGTGGCCACGACCACGGACATCACGACGACTGAGGTGGCCGCCCGCGTGCGGCTATGCTACGGGCCAGGTTGATCCGTCGCGGGTATTCATCGTCAACGCCCAACGCCCAGGCCGGACACCGGTGACAAGGTCATGGTGGAGATGGCGGTGCAATGAGCAACGGGAGCTCGCCGGCCGCGGGCTTGGCGCGCCGCGCGTCATCGTACAGGCCCCAGTGCGCCTCTTCGGGGTGCGGGCCGGGCACCGGAGTCGCATCCGCGCTGCGCCACGGGGCATCGAACGCGGCGAAGTACGCGAACGCGCGATCGCGGGTTGCGGGGAAGCGCTGGCGCAGCTCGCGGTAGAAAGATGCCTGCTGCGCAGCGCTGAAGCCGGCGCTCGCCGGTGCGCTCGGCACGCCGGTCTCCTTCACCAGGATGGGTCCACAGTAGCTCTGCGCCAGTCTCGCAACCACGTTCACCACCAACTGCGCGCCGGCGCCCTCGGGGGCATCGCGGAACCACGGCTGGAAGATGGGATGCACGTTCACCAGGAGAAAATCGAGCTCACCGAGCAGCGCGGCGGCCGACTCAGGGTAGTACATGTGAAACGGCTCGCTGGTGGACAGGGGAGTGTCGGGCAGCCTCGCGCGCACACTGGCGATCACGGCAATGAGGCCGGTGAAATCGCTGCGCCTGCTGAAGAGCCGCTCGTTGCCGAGGGACACCCCGGCCACCAGGCGCGGATAGTGACGCGCGGCGTCGATCGCGGCGCTGACCTCCGCCTCATCGAGCGGGTCCCACACCCCGATGATGAGTGCGCGAAACTTCAGAGACGCCGCTATGGACGGGATGTTCTCGGCGCCGTGCAGCGCCTCGTAGGTGAGGAGCGAATCGAACCGCGGCCGCAGGACCGCCAGGTCCGCACGGATGCCGGCCGCATCCGCCGCGCTGACTCGCCCGTTTGTCACCTGCAGGGAAGTCGGCTCATAGGCCACGAAGCGCCCGTGCGCCAGCGCCTCGCGCAAACGCGCCAGGGCGGGTGCAGCGGCGGGGCCGTGCTTGCAGACAGCTGGCGGGGCTGCACTCGCTGCGGCGTCCGCGGCCGCACCGAGGGCGAGGGCGAGGGCGATGAGGCGGATCACCGTGGGCTGGCTCCCGTGTGGCCGATTGTGCCAGAGTCTACGCTGGCGCCCGCGCGGCGACCGGCGCCTCAAGGAGTCTGGGTCATGCCGAGCCAACAAGACAAGGCGATACGCTTTCGGGCGCTGCACGAGACTCCCGGCATCTTCGTGATTCCCAACGTCTGGGATGGCGGCTCGGCGAGTGTCATGGCGGGACTCGGATTCGAGGCGCTCGCGACCTCGAGCGCCGCGTGCGCAGCGACGCTGGGCAAGCTCGATGGTGAAATCACGCGCGAGGAGGCGCTGGCGCACGCACGGCTGATCGTGCACCTGAGCCCGCATCCCGTGGCCGCCGATCTCGAGAACGGCTTCGGTGACTCGCCCGAGACGGCGGCGGAAACCATCCGCCTGGCCGCCGCTGCCGGCCTCGTGGGCGGCTCGATCGAGGATGCCAGCGGCAATCCGCGCGCGCCGATCTACGCGCTCGGAGAGGCGGTGGAGCGCGTGGCGGCTGCGGCGGAGGCGGCGCGCCGTCTGCCCTTCCCGTTCATGCTCACCGCGCGCGCCGAGAACTTCCTGCACGGCAACCCTGACCTGAACGACACCGTGCGCCGCCTGCAGGCTTTCCAGCGCGCCGGTGCCGATGTCCTGTTTGCACCGGGGTTGCCCGACCTGGCCGCGGTGCGCACGGTGTGCAGCGCACTCGCGAAGCCGGTCAACTTCATGGTCGGGATGCGCGGCAGATCGTTCGCACTCGCCGATCTTGCGGCCGCAGGGGTCAGGCGCGTGAGCCTTTCCACCTCGCTCTATCGCGCTGCGATCACCGGTGTAATTGCCGCGGCGCGCGAAGCGAAGCAAGCCGGGACCTTCAGCTATGTCGAGACCCTGATGAAGGGAGACGAGCTGGACGGATACCTGCGGCAGCAGGCTCTGGCGCGCAACTAAGCCGCGCCACGGCAGCCTCAAGCCGGCGGCGTATCTCCGGGCCGCGCGCTGCGTAACCACTCGAGGAACCTCTGCACCGAGGCATCTCCCTCGGCGGGCGCCCAGGGAGCGAACTCGGCCGCCGTGGCCGGATCGTACGGGCCCTCCTTGATCTCGAGGAAGGCACCGCCGGCGGCGCCCGGGACCACCGTATGCCAGGCGCCCTGGGGCGTCTCGTACCCAATGCTGTCGGTGCCGTCGCCGACGCCGTAGCGCGCCGTCACGCGGCCGCGCTCGTCGAAGGTCAGGACGTCCACACGCCCGCGCACGATCACCGCCAGCTCCGAGCGGGTCTTATGCCGATGCGGCCGGAAGTACGAGTCGCCGCAGGCCACTACGACGAAGCGCTGCACCGGATCGGCGGCTGTGGCGTGGATGTTGTGATGGGCGCGGGCGCGCGGACTCGACGCCGCCTTCGCGGCGAGCTCATCCAGCAGGTTTCGCGACAGCAGCTTCACGCCGCCAGCATATCAACCCGCTCGTGGGGCGTGCTGCTTGTGAACGTCTGGCAGAAACGCGGCCAGCAGCCCGATAAGCGGCAGGAAAGCGCACAGCTGATACACGAAATCGATGCCGATGTGGTCGGCCACTTTGCCGAGCACCGCCGCGCCGACGCTGCCCATGCCGAACGCCAGCCCGAAGAACAGTCCCGCGACCATGCCGGTGCGGCCGGGCAGCAGGTCCTGTGCGTACACCACGATCGCCGGAAACGCCGAGGCGAGGATCAGGCCGATCGGCACGGTGAGCACACAGGTCCAGAAGAGATTCGCGTGCGGCAGCAGCAGAGTAAACGGCAGAACGCCCAGGATCGAGGCCCAGATGATGTACTTGCTGCCGAGCCGATCGCCCAGGGGGCCGCCGGCCATGCCGCCCACTGCCGCAGAGGCCAGGAACACGAACAGCAGCAGCTGGGAAGTGCGCACCGAAACGTGAAAGTGATCGATGAGGTAGAAGGTGTAATAGCTGGTGATGCTCGCGAGGTAGACGTACTTCGAGAACACCAGCGCCAGCAGCACCGTGATGGCGAGGACGACGTGACCGCGCGTGGCGCTCGATGCCTGCGATCCCGCCGCGCGCGCCAGGCGCGTGATGCCGTGCGTCTTGTACCAGTGTCCGACATTGATGAGTACCACGATGCCGAGCAGTGCCGCGATGGAGAACCACGCCACGCTCGACTGGCCGCGCGGCAGCACGACGAAGGCCGCGAGCAACGGGCCCGCCGAGGTGCCAAAGTTGCCACCGACCTGGAACACCGATTGCGCGAGTCCATGCTTGCCACCCGAGGCCATGCGCGCCACGCGCGAGGACTCGGGGTGGAACACCGAAGAGCCGGTACCGATGAGCGCGGCCGCGAACAGCAGCAGCGCATAGCTGTCGGCAAAGGCGAGCAGGACAAGTCCCACCAGTGTGAAACCCATGCCGGCGGCGAGTGAGTAGGGGCGGGGACTCTTGTCGGCGAACGCCCCCACCAGCGGCTGCAGGAGCGATGCGGTGAACTGGAAGGTGAAGGTCAGGAGGCCGATCTGCGTGAAGCTTAAGCGATACGAGCTCCTCAGCATCGGATACAGCGCCGGCAGGAGCGACTGCATCATGTCGTTCAGCAGGTGGCAGAAGCTGATGGCCGCGAGGATGCCGAAGGCCGTGCGCCCGGCGGGGCCGAGGCTGCTGACAGCTGGGACTGGGACGGATTCGTTCAAACGGGGACTTCCGCAGGCGCCTTCGGTCCGGCCTAGGACCTCCGGGACAGTACGAGGCGCGGTGCACCGCCCTGGGTGCACCGCGCCACATGAGGCTCGCGGTTGCCGGAAGGTCTAGAACCGCTCTCCGAAGCGCAATCCTATCATCCGCGGTGTGTTGATGTTGGCCAGCGGTTTCAGCCCGCAGATGGGTGTGCCGCCGCTGCCGAAGATGGTGCACTCGGCGAAGCGGTACAGCTCGACACGCTTGTCGAACAGGTTGTCGACGAACAGCTCGGCGTTGAATTTGCCGCGCGTCAGTCCCGCGGTGACATCGAATATCCCGTAGGCCGGCTGCCTGCCGATCAGCGCGTTGGCGGCCGGCGAGAGATCGGAATTGCTCGAGCTCTGGTAGACGTAGGCACCCTGCAGGTGCATATCGCCACTGCCGAGCGGGAAAGTGTAGCGCGCCGTGATATTTCCCTTGAACTTGGCCACCGTCGGCAGCTGCGTGCCCGAGGGCACCGAGTCCCACGCCGGGCAGGTCGACAGCGGGAAAGGCACGCCGGTCGCCGGGTTGGAGTCGAGGCAGAAGTCCTGGCTCATTTTCGGATCGAGCTCGGTGGCCGCGGCGGTGAGCGTGAAGCCCGGGGTGACCGCCCATTCGATCTCCTGCTCGGCTCCCTTGATGCGCGCCGCGCCCGCGTTGCGCACGATCGTGAAGGAGTTCTGGCCCAGGAACCCGAACTGGAAGTTCTTCCAATCCTCCCAGAAGAACGCGCCGTTCACACGCAGGTGGTTGTTCAGCCAGGTGGTCTTGAACCCGAGCTCGTAGTTCTTGAGGAAGTCCGGGTCGTACGTGGCCAATGGCGGATCCGGTGGAGCCTGCGTGCGACGATTGATGCCGCCCGGCCGGAAGCCCTTCGACACGGTCGCGTACACCATGTGGTCCGGATCAAACTTGTAGGTCAGGTTGAACTTGGGCGTCGAGCCGTTCTTCTTGACCTCGTTGGCCAGGTCGACACACGGGCCGCCGAGGATGCCGGGCTTCAGGCACCCGGTACCATCGGCGTTACGGGTGCCATCGGGCTGGAAGGTGGTCGCTAGCTCGCCAGAATGCGAACCGTAGACGTTGTTGAAGCCGAAGCCGAAGAAGCCGTCCAGGGAGTTGTCGTAGCGGAAGAAGCGGTAGCCGACCGTGCCGGTGAGCTTAGGCGTGAGGTCGTAGCTCAGCTCGCCGAACACCGCGTAGTCGCGGTCGACGCGAATCTGATCCGTGAGCCACAAGGTCTGCGGCCAGCCGGTGACCGACTTGTCGGTCGGCAGCTGGTCCACCAGGTAGTTCTGCAGGATGTAGTGCTGCTGCCGCTCGGTGAACAGGCCACCGACGAAGCGCAGCGGACTGTCCTTGGGCGTGGTGATGCGCAGCTCGTTGCTGAACTTGCGGTAGTGGTCGCGGCCCTCGATATGCTGCGACGGATCGATGAGCGCGCCGGCGTCGTTGGTGAAATAGGCGATGTAGGTGGTCTGCTTGTCGTACAGGAACGAGTAGTCGGTGTAGTCCGCCGGCGTGTGATCGTCGCGCTTCAGATAGCCGCTGGCGAAAGTGATGTCGAAGTTGCTGATCTTGCCTTCCAGCGTCAGCGCCGCCTGCCACCACTCGTCAGTGATCCCGTCTGGGTAATAGCGCGCGGTCGACAGGTCGCCGGCGATGGACGGATCGACCGCGAAATTGCCGTTCGCCTTGGTGTGCTGTCCCATGAGCGTCGGCGTGATCGTCCAGTTGCCGTTGAGATCCACCTTGAGGGCCGCGCGCGCGCCGTAGGTGTCCACGTCGTTGAAGCGCTTTTTTGCCAGCGTCGGCGTGCTCACACACCCGGAGGGTGCCGGGCTGGTGTTGGCGAGGCAGATTCCGGAGGTCGGGTAGGTGAAATTACGCGGGATATTGTCGATATAACCGGCGTCGTGCTCCGCCCAACCAACCAAGCGGATCGCGGCGTTGGCGGAGAGCGGCAGGTTGACGAAGCCCTCGGCGACATAGCCGCCCTGGCCGCGAACCGTATCGCCCTGTAGATCGTAGCCGGCCTTGAAGCCGGTGAGGTCGGGCTTGTTGGTGATGATGCGCACCGTGCCGGCCTCGGAACTGGCGCCGTAGAGCGTGCCCTGCGGACCGGCGAGCGCTTCGACCCGCTCGATGTCGTACACGTGCATATCGAGCGCGCCCTGGATGCTGGTGATCGGCTGCTCATCGAGGTACACGCCGACGCTCGGCAGCGGACCGGAGTGGTTGCCGTTGTCGCCGCTCGATACGCCGCGCATGAACACGCGGGCAAATCCCGGGCCGCCCGACTGGTAAGCGACGCTCGGCAGGTACTTCACGTAGTCATCGAAATTCTGCACACCAAGCTGCTCGAGCTTCTCGCTGCCGATCGCGGTGATACTGAGGGGCACGTCCTGCAGGTTCTCGGCGCGCTTTTGGGCGGTGACCACCACTTCCGCCAGTCCGCCGGTATCGGCCGTGTCTGCAGCCCACAATCGCGGCACGGCGAACATGATGGCGGCGGCAATCGGCGCCCGCCGCAGGAGTACCGGCACCCTGCCGATGCCCGTTGCGTGCCCGGATGCGCCCATTTTCTTCAGCTTGCGTGATCGGCTGCGCTGCATGAGATCCCCCTTGGAATTACGGCGTCGTTGTGCTGATTAGCCGTGGTGGCGATTATCGCGGAAATCGGGTGTGTCTGGATACGCCTGGAGCACGGGACCTAAGGCGGCCTTGAGCGGCTCGAGCCACGACTCGTAATGGCGCCACTGGTCCATTCCCTCCCGGTAGATGGGCGTGCGCACCTGCTCGGAGCTTGCGGTGCGCACCGCGCGCTCGTTCTCGTAGAAGCGCAGGCAATCCGGCTCGAACGGCAGGCGGCAGTAGTCGAGGAGTCGGCGCACCTCGGCCTCGGTATCTTCGATCATCCGCTCGTAGAACACGCGGTGCACGCGCCCGGGCAGCACCTCATCAAAATGCGCCATCAGCTCGACGTAGTCGCGGTAGTAGCCGCCCAGCTCCGCCAGGTCGTAGGTGAAATTCTGCCCGCGGGCGAAGTGCTGCTTGAACCCCGAGAAGCAGCAGCCGAGCGGGTGGCGGCGCGCGTCGATGATCCTGGCATTGGGCAGCATCAGATGAATGAAGCCCAGGTGCAGGAAGTTGTTGGGCAGCTTGTCGATGAAGAACGGGGCAGCGCTCTTGCGCTGAATGCGCGTGCGCGCGAGGTACTCCTCGCCAAGGTCGCGCAGCTCGGACGCCTGCAGGGTGGTAAGAACTTCCGGATAGCGCAGCCCGCTGTTGCGGCCGCGCTCGCCCACCGCATGGGCCAGGGCCGGAATGTCGGGCAGCTCCATGGTCCCTTCGACCCGCGAGTGGCTCGCCAGGATCTGCTCGATCAGCGTGGAGCCCGCGCGTGGCAGGCCGACGATGAAGATCGGGTCCGGGTCGGGAGCGCCCTGGTCTGCATGTGTGGCGAAGAACTCGCGCGTGAACAGCGTCCGCGCCCGCGCCAAGTGTTGCTGCCCCTGCGTGGCGTCGTAGTGAACCTGTGAGCGCCGCAGGCCATTACCCTGTCGGTAGTGCTCGAACGAGGGTCCGTAGTCCTCCTGATCCTCGAGGGTTTTGCCGAGAGCGAAATGAAAGTGATACCGGTCTTCGGTCTTAAGATCGCTCCGCGCCAGCTGCGCCTGCATCTGGCGCAGCTCGTCGGCCGTGAAGCGGAAGGTCTTGAGGTTCGCGAGACTCCACCACGCCTCCCCAAGGCCCGGATCCAGCTCGAGCGTACGTCGATAGGCGTGGATCCCCTCACTCGATCGGCCGGCGGTCTTGAGCGCATGCCCGTAGCTCAGCCAGATCTTCGCCTGGCTGGGGTAGCGCCGCAGCACCTCGGCGTAGATGTCGATCGAGCGCGCATATTCGCCGATACCCGCGAGGATCGCGGCCTCGAGACTGCGGTAGTTGGGGTTAGCCGGCTCGGCGGCGCGCAGCTGCTCGACCTGCGGCAGGGCGGCGGCAGGCTTGCCCTGACGGAACAACGCCACGGCGTAGTTATGGCGCGCGCCGTGAAAGCCGGGCGCAAGCTCGAGGCAGCGTGCGAGCAGATTCTCGGCGTCGTGATAGCGGCCCAGGCGAGCGGCGACCTCGGCGAACATGCGGATCGCGGCAATGTCGGTCGGATGCTCGACAAGATGCCGGCGTAGCAGCGCCTCGGCCTCCGGGATGCGGTTGTCGCACAGTGCGGCGGCTGCGGCCATCAGGTGCGGGTCACGCGTGGACGCCTTGAGAAAGCGCGCACGTGCAGTCTCGGCCCCCGCGTCATCTCCCATCGCCGTCAGGTGATCGGCGAGGGTACGCCAGGCATCGGGAAGATCGGGATTGAGGGCCACCGCCGTGCGCAGCTCGGCAACGGCATCCTCGCCCCGTGCCAGTGCGCCCAGGGTCACACCGAGTTCGAAGTGCGCCGCGGCCGAGCGGGGTTGAGCCACGGCAAGCGGCGCCAGCACCGAGAGCGCCGCGGCCGGATCGCCGCTGTTGCGGCGCGCAATACCGAGGACCAGTGACGCGCCGGGATGACCCGGGACGGCGTTCAGGATCTCGCCGGCCTGTTCCGCGGCCAGCCGCGGGTCGCGCTCGAGCAGGCGCACGGCGTGGGCGAGCGCGACGTCAAGCGATCCCACCGGCTCCGCTGCGCCGCTCCCCACGTTCATGTGACGAATCTACCACGATCCATCGAAGTCCGGCGCAGGTGGCATTGGCGTGGCGAGGCTGTTCGGCCTCGTCTATGTTGCGGCTCGTGGACATCCGCGAGGCAACCCGAAGCTATGAGCGCTGGCTCGCCGAACGCGTGCCGCTGGTGCAGCGGGATCTCGATCTCAAACACCGCCTGATGTCGGAGGATGTCTTTTCCTTCCTGCGTGCCACCTTTTACCGCTGGGCGCAACACTGGCCGGAGGTCTGCCGGGAGCTCAAGGACGCGCCCGCAGTGCTCGCGGTCGGTGATCTGCACGTCGAGAACTTCGGCACCTGGCGCGACGCGGAAGGTCGCCTGATATGGGGCGTCAACGACTTCGACGAGGTCGTGAGTCTGCCCTACACGCAGGATCTGGTGCGCCTGGCTACCAGCGCGCTGCTCGCCGTCGAGGATTCGCGGCTCACGCTCTCGGCGCGCCGCGGTTGCGAGTCGATTCTCGAGGGCTACACCGAGTCGCTACGCAGCGGGGGCGCCGCCGCAGTGCTGGCGGAACACTATCGGTGGCTGCGCGATCTTGCGGTGGCGCGGCTGAAGGACCAGCGCCCCTTTTGGGACCGCATGCGCTCGCTGCGTACCGTTTCGGGGCGGGTGGACGAGCGGGTACGGCGCCTGCTCGCGGCGGCGATGCCGGCGCACGGACTCGAGGTGCGCCTGGCGCACCGCCAGGCCGGCGCTGGGAGCCTCGGGCGACCGCGCCTGGTTGCACTGACCGACTGGCACGGCGGCATGATCGCTCGCGAAGCGAAGCCACTCGCGCCCTCCGCGTGGCTGTGGGCGCGAGGAGCGCGCGCCGTGCCGCCGCGTTATGCCGAGATCCTGACGAGAGTAGTGCGAGTTCCCGACCCGTTTCTCGCGGTGCATGGCCAGTGGCTCATCCGGCGGTTGGCACCGGACTGCAGTCGCATCGAGCTCGCGAGCCTGCCGCGCGGCCAGGATGAGAGTCGCCTGCTGTGGATGATGGGCTGGGAAACTGCCAACATGCACCTGGGCAGTCCTCGCCAGCGCTGCAGCATCCTCGCCGATCTTGGGCGCAGAAAGATGACCTGGCTCGCCAAAGCCGCCGAGCGCATGTCCGAAGCCGTCGCCGGCGACTGGCGCAAGTGGCGCAAAGCGATGCGGTCACACTGAGGCTGCCGGGAACCAACAAGCCAAGGGCGGTGAGACATGAAGGATCTGACGCAAGGGCCCATTACGCGGCAGCTGGTGGCGATGGCGGTGCCGATTGGAATCGGCATGCTGTTTCAGACCCTGTACTTCGTGGTGGATCTGTATTTTGTCGCGCGGCTCGGGGACGCCGCGATCGCCGGTGTCAGCACCGCCGGCACCATAGGCTTCGTGATCCTGGCGGCGACGCAGATGCTCGGCGTCGGCACCGTGGCGCTGGTCTCGCACGCGGTCGGCCGCAAGGACCAGGCCGAGGCCAACCTGGTGTTCAATCAGTCGGTGCTGCTGTCGGCGATCTGCGGCGTGCTCACGCTGGCGGCCGGGTTCCTGGTGGGCGGCCCCTACGTACGCGCGGTGGCGGCCGATCCGGCCGCCGCCGCCGCGGGAGTGGCTTACCTGTACTGGTACACCCCGGGGCTCGCGTTGCAGTTCGCGCTCGTGGCCATGGGTTCCGCGCTGCGCGGCACCGGCATCGTGCGACCCACCATGATCGTGCAGATGCTGACCGTGATTCTGAACACGGTGCTGGCGCCCGTGCTGATCGCCGGCTGGGGCACGCATCACCCGCTCGGTGCTGCCGGCGCCGGGCTCGCCAGCAGCATCGCGGTCGCCTTCGGGGTGGCGTTCCTGTGGATATACTTCGTGCGGCTCGAGCACTACGTCGGGCTGCGCCGGGATCAATGGCGTCCCCGGCTGCCGCTCATCCGCCGCATTCTCAACGTCGGGCTGCCCGCCGGCGGCGAATTCTTCATGCTGTTCGTGATCCTGGGCGTGATCTACTGGGTGATCCGCGGCTTCGGACCTGCGGCGCAGGCGGGATTCGGCATCGGCGGGCGCGTGATGCAGGCGCTGTTCCTGCCGGTGATGGCTATCGCGTTCGCCGTACCGGCCGTGGCCGGTCAGAATTTCGGCGCGCGCCGGTACGGGCGTGTCCGCGAGACCTTCCGCAAGGCGGTGCTGCTGAGCTCCGTGCTGATGGTCGCGCTCACGCTACTCTGTCAGTGGCGCTCCGAGCTGTTCATCGAATTCTTCACGCGCCAGCCGGATGCGGTTGCAGTCGGGGCAAGTTACCTGCGCATCATCTCCTGGAACTTCGTCGCCACGGGATTCATCTTCACCTGCTCGGGTGTCTTCCAGGCGCTCGGCAATACCTGGCCATCACTGCTCAGTTCCGCAGCGCGGCTGCTGACTTTCGTGCTGCCGGCGGTGCTGCTGTCCACGCTACCGCATTTCACACTCATGCAGGTGTGGTACTTGTCGGTTGCCTCGGTGACGCTGCAGGCGCTGACCAGCCTCGCGCTGCTGTTGCGCGAGTTTCGGCGCAGGCTGGTTACGCCGCCGGCCGCGACCGGCGGCGCCGGTGATGCCGTGCCGCTCGCCTCAACCGCGGACGGCTGAACCGTCGGTGCTCACTTCGGCTCCTGTCCCGGCCGCTGATCGGCGAGCGGGAACGAGCGCGTGGCGCTCGGCGCCGGTGCCGGCGGCGGCGCGGGCGCGGCGGCCGGGCCGGCCGCAGAGGCCGAGCGCTGCACACCCGGGTGCACGGCGCGGGTGCTCGCGGCCACGGCCGCGAGGAAGCGCCGCGCGGACTCATCCTCGCTCGTCACGGTACCGGCAATGATGTCACCCGAGGCGATGCCGGGCTTCCTGTAGAAGGCCGCGTTCGCCCGGTCATCAATGGTGATCGCGGTGCCGTCGAGCGCCAGTCCGGCGAACACGCCACGGCTGCGCGAGTAGGAGTAGACCTCCGCCTTGAAGGCCGCATCGGTGGCGGCCTCCGCCTGACGTCCGACCGGTCCCGCGGCGACCGAGGCATCGGCGCCGAGCGTCACCTTGCCGCCGTTGATGCCTTCCACGCCCTTGGGCGTGGTGAACACCAGGACGATATCGGTGGATTGCACGCCCCATTGCCAGCCGAAGCTGCCCCCGGTCATGGTGATGAACACCGGGTTGGTGAAGCGCCCCTGCTTGTCGCGCACCACCAGCACGCCGTGGCCACGGCGTCCGCCGGCGAAGAACGCGACCTTGGTCAGGTCAGGAATGACCGCGATGCCGTAAGCGCGCTCGAGCAGGCGATCGGGAATCGCCTGGTCCCGCGTTGTGCGCAGCTCTTCCAAAATCTGACTCGCGGTCAGGAGGCGCCCCTGCTCGCGCGCCTGCGCGTGCGCACCAGGGCACGCCCCGGCCAGGACGACAGCGGCGAATAGGGTGAGCAGAGAAGAGCGGGTGTGCATGATAGGAATCCTTTTCATTCGGCGCTGTCGCTGCTTGACGACAGGCACGAATGAGCAGTGGCGACAGGATCCGAAGCTTAACTCACCGACGCGCCACTGCGCAGCGCCGCGCGCGAATCAGCCGCGCGCTTTCTGTTCAGCGCCGGTTCAGCGCCGCGGGGAGGCGTCGATGCGGCTAGAACCAGAGCGAGACGAACACCTGAAAGATGTTCGCGTTGAGTTTGTAGAGCGGCTCGTTGCCCGCGCCGTAAGTGCCGGCGAGCAGCGCATTGCGAAAGTCGCTGTAATCGACCAGCAGGTGATCGACGCGCACGTTGGCGCTGCTCTTGCTGATCCAGGGGACGCCGGACACCTGGAATTGATACGACGCGCCCGCGCCCACGGTGTAACTGTGGAACGCGGCGAGCTCGCGATCGCGCGCCATGAAGTTCTGGTAGTTGGCCCGCGGAAACAGGTCGCTGTAGAAATCGGCGGCGCCCTGGCGGTAGTAGCGCAGAGTGCCGTCGAAAATCCAGTGCTTGCCCACCGGGTGGGTGTAGTCGAGCTCGACGGTGTGCGCGAGGATGCCCCAGGTGTCGTGGAAGTAGCGGTACTGGCCGGTGAGCGCCGCGCGGTACGGCAGGTAGTATTTCAGCTGCGCTGAGGCGGCGTAGCTGGTGCGCGTGTTGGGATATACCTGATCGGCGAGCGTGAAGCCCGCGCCCTGACCCGGCGAGAGATAGCGGATCTTGCGGTAGGGGTTGGCGAGATATCCCTGGTCCGTGAGCAACTCGTAATTGAAGCCCAGAATGGCGTTGTGCGTCAGGATCTGGCTCAGCGACAGCGAATAGCCACGGTGATCGGCGGTTGCGGGACGACCGTTGTAGAAGATCGTATCGGTCACGATCTGCTGGGTTTGCGAGTCCTTCCGGTCCTCATAGATCCGATCCCAGCCGCGCCGGTAGCCGAGGGTGAGCGTGGTCAGATCGCCGAACATGTCCTGGCTGACCGCGAAGTAGCTGGTGTTGGCCTTGTAGTCGGGCTCCTTGCTGGTGATGAAGCCGGCGCTGTAGGTGGACTTGCCGTGCAGGTAGTCCGCCCCCAGGCTCTCCTGCCTGCGGGTCTCGTGATACGGACTCGCCGACAGCTTCACGTCGATCGAGGCGCTCGAGATCATGTCCTCGTAGTAATTGGCGGACAGCGACAGGTTGTCGCCCACCTTCTTGCGCACCAGCACCGAGGGGCCTTCGATGGTGATGTCCCCGCCGTTGTAGGTGTGCCACAGGACATCGGCACGATCCTCGGGGAGCACCCCGCCGAGCGCGGGGGCGGTGATCGCGCCCAGCGTGAGCAGCGTGCGCGTGAAGGGGCTCAGCCGCGCCTGGCGGCGCGTGTGCGCGCAGCGCGCCTCGCCAGTCAATTGCATCCGCAGCCGCCGCCCACCGACCCCGTTGCCCCGCGGGCGCCCTCGCGGGTCTCGAACACGTGTTGCAGGTACGTGCTGGAGACCGGATCGCGGTTGAAGGACATGATGGGATCGGCGAAGTGCTCGCGCTCGTATGGCTTGACCCACGGGAGCGGCGCCGCGCACCCGGCGAGCGCGGCCAGCAGCAGTGCCGCCTTCACGGCCCGCATCAGCTTCACTGTCAGGCTCGCGCTCGGCAAGCCAGGCGACACGCTCATCGCGCTACTCCCGGATCAGGCTGCGGATACTGTCGAGATACCCATTCTCGTCGCCGGGCTTGAAGCCCTGGTGCAGCACGCGCAGTTTACCGCTGCGGTCGATGATCACCGTGCTGGGCATGCCGGCGACATCGTACAGCTTACTCACCTTACTCTCCTTATCGTAGAGGATGGGGAAGGACACCGGCGTGGCCTTCAGCCAGTCGTCGGCCGCCTTCGAGTCCGGCTCCACGTTCACGCCGAGCAGTGTGAATCCGAGCTTGTGGTACTTCCTGTAGATGCTCTCGAGCAGGGGCATCTCCTGGCGGCAGGGGCCGCACCAGCTCGCCCAGAAATTGATCATCACCACCTGGCCGTGATACTGCGCGAGGCTCACGTTCGGGCCGCTGTGCGCGCTGAGCGTGAACTGCGGTGCGGGGCCGCCGCTGGAGCCCGCCAGCGCCGGCAGGGCGATGGCGAGCGCGGCGGCAATGGCTGCGATACGGTTCTTCATCGTGCGTTCCTCTAGAAGAAGACGGTCGTGCCAATACGCGCCTCGAGGTTGTTGGTGAGCTTGGTGGTGCCCAGCAGGCTCGACTGGAACACCCGGTCCTGCACCGTGATGTGCACCGCCAGCCAGTCTGCCGGCACCACCCGGTAGCCGGCGCCAAAGTTCACCGTAAACTTCGTGTCCCCGGCGAAATCGGTGCCGCCGATGCCGCCGATGAGATAGAAGGCGTTCGTCATGGCGATGCCACGACCGAGGAAGGCTTCGCCTGGCAGGAAGTTGTAGCCCAGCGACAGGTCGTAGTACGTGAAGCGCCTCTCAGACTCGGTAATCAGCTGAATGTTGCCCCCCAGGGTCTCGAAACTGGTGCGCCCGGCGTGCGAGCGGCCCACATCAGCCTGGAAGAAGAAGTCCTCGGTGATGTGGTAGGCGGCGCTGATCCCGTAGACCGGATGTGTGCCGAAATCCTCGATCGACAGGACACCGTAATTGAGGCCCACCTCGACGTTGGAACTGTGGATGCGTGGCACCTTGATCTTGCGCCGCGCCACCTCCGGCTCGATCACCCGTGGCGGCGCGCTCTCATCCTGCGACGAGTCGCTTACCGGCGGTGGCGCGCTCTGCGCCCGGGCCGCGGCGCGGCGTTCGGCGCGGTGGTGATACCAGTCGCGCACCGAGGCGCAGCCGGGCAGCACTGCCAACAGCGCCGTCAGTAGAAGAATGCGAATCCCAGTTTCCATTCGTCGGCTTCCTGGTTCTGATTGCGCTTCGTGAAAACGTAGTGGGCCTTGTATTCGCCGCGCACGAAAAAGCGCCGCGTGAGGTAGTAGCGTACACCGCCGCCGACGTAGGCCGTCTGTTCGGTGCGGTTGGCCGCCTGCACCAGGGTCGCCTTGGGCTCGACATGCACTTCGCCGACACCCAGCGTCAGGAACGGTGACCAGCGTGCCTCGGGCACGATCACGTGTGTCAGCCCCACATCGGCGGTGACGCCGTTGGAGAACCTGCCGAGGAACTGACCCAGCGCTGCCTCCAGCGCCAGCTGCGAGTTGAACGAAAGCGACGCGTACCCCGATACGTAGTTGGCGCCGCCATAGGCTCCCGCGAACAGGCCGGCCTCGTAGCGGTGCGCGCCGAAGCCGGCGCGGTCGCCGACACTGAACCTGAACGGCGAGCCGTCCGCCAGCACCATCCCCAACATGTCCTGTTGCGAGGCCCAGCCTTCCACGCCGTGCTCGGTGCGCACCTTGAACCAGTCGGTGCGCCGGAACAGCACATCGACGCTGCCATCGCGCGGCACCACGTTAAACACCGGATAGCCGCGGCCGGGACCGGTGTGCAGCTCCAGGTACGGCTGGGCCACGAACAGCTGCAGGTACTCGCGCGCGCCGCCCACGGCGGGCGTCAGCAACAATCCCAGCAACACGAGGCTCGCGAGCGCGACCTGGCGCAGGCGCGCGATCAATTCGATCCTTCGCTCAATTGACCGGGACCGCGGGATCGAACGGATTGTTGAAGTACTGCGCGCCAATATCCAGCCACTCCGACACCAGGCGAAGCTCCGCCGGGCTCAGCCAGCCCACGTGCGGGGTGTTGGGACATGTGGAGCCTGTTTCGAAGCAGCGGAAGAAAGCGGCCGACAACCCACCATTCGCACTACCCGCATCCATGAACGGGCCCACCGAGGTCGTGACGCCCATATTAACTATGTTATGCGGGAACAGCAGCTGGCGATAGGAGGTGAACTCCTGCGGCACGTCGTTGGAGGCGGAATTGGTCAGATCGAGATTGGCCGCCGGAGTCTGCGCTGCACCCGCAGCATTTTTCGGGTTGTGACAACCCGCCTGCGAGCAGCTGTGATCGACCAACGCGCCGCCGACCATGGCAGGCCGCGCCGCATCCCACAGCGCCTGGATGTGCTTCGGGTAGTTGATCACGATGCGGCAGTTGGCCGCCCAGGCGGTGACGCATACGGGTGTGGTCGGAATCGCCGTCGTGAACTGGGTCGCATCGTCGTAGCGGTAGTTAATGGGCGCGCCGGGGATCGCCTGCGCCGGATCGGTCCACACATCGGTGTAGGTCACATTGACGCCCGGCACCATCTGCTTGCAGGCCGGGGAGTCGCTGGTGCAGCTGACGCGCATGCGCGCCTGCGCCATGGTCTCGCCTTGCTGCGGAATGAAGGCGCCGGCGCCGGATGCGATGGTGTGGGGGAAGGGTACCCCGCCCGTGCCCCCCGCCCAGACGGAGGCAAACAGCCCCGCCCGACCGTGCGAGATCGGGCGCTGGGCGCTCGCCGGCGTGTGGCAGCCGTTGCAGGACACCACCTCGCCCGGCTTCACCTGCAGCCATACCCCTTGCACCGGCGCGATGCGGCGCGCGTTGCCATCCAGCACGCTCATGCGGAAGGCGACGTTCGCCGGCACCTCGATGCGTACCGAGCCGTCGGGCTCGATGGGCGCGTAGCCGAGGATCTCGAGCATGTAGTCGGTAGCGCCGAAGGCTGCGGCGGAGAGATTGACGACGCTCGTGTCAGGAATCGACACCGCCTTCTCCAGGCGGATGAAGCGCGCCGGACGCGCGCTCGCGCTGGTCTTCGCGGGGTCCGCGACCGTGGCGATGTTCGGGTTGGCGGTGTCGACGCCGTCGATGTCGTAGACACTTCTTATGTCGATGACGCCCACCCCGGCGCTCACCAGATTCTGGTCGAGGTCCACCCCCGGCACCTTGTCGAGGATGATGTTGGGGAGCGGGCGCGGCTGCGCCACCGCCACGTCCGTGACCATCACTCCCTCGACCGGCTGGTCGATCGGCATGAAGGTGTTCTTCCGCGGATCGAGCATCCACAGGCTGTACAGCGGCGGCGCGGTCTGCGGGTTCGGGGCGGCGAGCGCGGTGGAAGTGCACGGCACGATCGCCGGCGGAGTCTGCGTGGTGTCGAGCAGCCGGCACTGGCTCCAGCTGACGAGTGTGCGGCCGGTGCCGTCCTGCAGGGGGTAGGCGGAAGCGAAGCGCCCGCCCGGTGAGGGACCGGGGATGGTACGCACGTCGTTGGTGGTGGCCGGGGTCTGCGCCGGGCCGGTGAGAGCGGCGTTGGCGGCGAGCGGCTGGGTGTTCTCGACGAAATGGGTGCCGTCGATGATGACGAGGTTGCCGCCCAAGTCGACATCGGTGTACTGGCGCATGAGCGCGAGGATGCGGCCATCCTGCATCTCGCGCGGCTGCACGAACTCGACGACGGTGTTGTTGGTCCCGGTCATGTGGCTGTTGGCGCCGTAGTAGAGCTCGAGATCCGTGCCGTCGGGATTGGCCGAATACAGGTGCATGGCGTCCTTGCCGGGCGCGTGATCCCAGCGGCTCCACAGCACCCGGCCGTTGGCCAGCACGGTCGCGTCGCGATCGTGGCTCTGGTTGAAGGACAGCTGCGGGTGCAGGGGGTCCGCGCCAAAAGTGCCGTCGGCGTTCATCACTTCCAGCACGAACGCCGGCTCCTGGCGCGCCTCGTCCTGCGCCGAGAACTGCGGCTTGCCCTCATCGAGCAGGATGCCCTTTGACTTGTTCTGCCGCGTCGTGGAGAACACGATGCGGCCGTCGGGCAGGTAGTGGGGCGACACGTCGTTGACGGTGAGCGGATCGGGATCGGTGGCGGGGTTGATGACCGCGTGCAGGGTGTCGCGCGCGATCACGAACTCATAGATGCGCCACGACGGCGGCTTCTTGGGATCCTGGTTCACGGCGAGCGGGCCGCGCATGGCGAAAACCACCCGGGTGCCGTCGGCGGAAGTGTCGACGTCCTTCACGTCCCAGCGGGCACCGGTGGTGAGGCGCGCGGTTATGTTGATCTCCGCTGCGCTCGCTGAGGCGCTGGCGCGCATGTACAGATCCGCGGATGGCAGCGCGTCGCGCAGCACACGCAGGTCGTCCTGCGCCACGGTGCCGTTGCTGTTCATCGGTAGCTGGCGCTTCACATAGAAGATGGGAAAGTCGACCGTGGCCGGATCGGAGAGCTGGCTGTTGGCGATGTTGACGCTGCCACCGCCGCTGCAGGCGCCGAGCGCAGCCGCGAGCGCCGCTGTCAGCAGCGCTGCGGCGAGTCGCGGCAGCGTGATCGCACGCTGTGTGCATCGTCTCAGGTTGTGCCGGCCGCGCTGCGCGTTCATGTGCGCCTCCCCAGCTACGCGGACTTTCCGCCGCCGGTGAATGTAACGTAATTCGAGGTGGTTCTGAGTACTAATCGCCATAAGTATCGCCATAAACACCGATCCCATCACGGCGTGCCGCTGCGCCCCGCGGTTCTCATGGGTCAGCGGTGTACCGTGCCCATCACGCTACTAGGTAAGCGTGCGAACGCGGGCACGCCGTGACCGCCCTCGCAGTTCGCCGCGCAATGATCTGCGCAGACCAACAACCGGCGCGAGTGTCGTCGATCGGCGACGTCACCCGCTTGAGACATTCGAGACGGGTGTGAAGGAACGTATAGTCCGCTGCGCGCTTCGGAGCAGTTTAGGGAGTTGACGAGCGCCATGAATGTCAGACTGAACAAGGCACAGGTCCTTTCCGGCGGTGCGCGCCGCGCGCTCACCGGCGCCGTGCTGCTGTTGACGCAGCTGGCGACTTCCGCCCACGCCGGACCCAACGAGCAGGCCAAGCGCATCTACGAGCGCATAGCCGGAGAGCCGCCGGCGGCGGCCGTGCTCGGCCAGATGGCCACCGCGATCAGCGGCAGTCCCGGGCAGCCGGGCCTGCTGGCCGCCGCTGCCATCGCCACCAGTGCCCCGTCGTTCTACAACGTGACGCTGAAGAACCTGGTGATCCCCTGGACCAATCGCGACCAGACGGTGTTCGCGCCGTTCAATGACTACGCCGCGACCGTCATCGGCATGACCCGCGACGACGTGGCGTTCAACACCGCCCTGTCGGATGACATTCTCTATATCGTGAATGCGCCGGGGCTGCCGGCGCCCTCGGCCGCGAACAACAATCACTACGCCACCGCGGAGATGAACGGCGTTGACTTGAGCACCACGCTCCAGCGCACCACTCAATCGGCCACCTACGGTACGCCGGTGCAGGCGACCGCCGGGCTCATCAGCACGCGTGGCGCGGCCTCTGCGTTCTTCATCAACGGCACCAACCGCGCCATGTTCCGCTTCACCATGATCAATCACCTCTGCCACGACATGGAGACGGTGATGGACACCACGCGGCCCGCGGATCGCATACGCCAGGACGTGGCGCGCTCCCCGGGCGGGGACAGCCGCGTGTTCCTCAACAACTGCGTCGGGTGTCATAGCGGCATGGATCCCATGGCGCAGGCGTTCGCGTACTACGACTTCGTGGGCACCGTCGTCGGCGCCGGCACCAATACCGGCTCGCTCCAGTACACGCCCGGCCAGGTCCAGCCGAAGTACCTGATCAACTCCACCAATTTCCAGTTTGGCTTCGTGACCCCCGACGACGGCTGGTCGAACCGCTGGCGCGCCGGAGCCAATGCCTCGCTGGGCTGGGATCCGACCCTGCCCGGCAGCGGTGCGGGCGCCAAGTCGCTCGGCCAGGAACTCGCATCGAGCGATGCCTTCGCGCAGTGCCAGGTGAGCAAGGTCTTCCAGGCGGTGTGCTTCCGCGCCCCCAGCAGCGGCACCGATCAGGCGACAGTCGCGGCCATCAAGGCGAGCTTCAAGTCCGGCGGCTACAAACTCAAGCAGGTGTTCCAGCTGTCCGCTGCCGCCTGTCCGGGCCAGTAAGGGAGCGCCGCAATGAACCGCAAATCCGTTGCCAGCCTGCCTGTGCGTGCAGAGCTCCTGAGGCGCGCGGCGCGCCCCGTAGTCGCCTGCACCGCGCTCCTGATTCTCGTCACCCTGGCAGCATGCGGCGGCGGGGGCGCGCCGACCATGGTGAATCAGCAGTCGACGCCCCCCAGCAGCACTGCGAACGCCTACACCGGGCCCGCGGCAGCGAATGCGGACGTGCAGGCATTCAAGATCAACCTGTGGGAAAACATCCGCCCCGCCAACCGCTGCGGCGGCTGTCACCACCAGGGCGGCCAGTCGCCGATGTTCGCGCGCTCGGACGACGTGAACCTCGCTTACCAGGCCGCCGGCCCGCTGGTGAACCTGGTGCGGCCTGACCAGTCGACCCTGGTGCTCAAGGTGGGCAGCGGCCACAACTGCTGGGTCGCAGACCCCTCCGCCTGCGCCGCCACCATGCTGGTGTGGATCCAGGCGTGGATCGGGGCCGGCTCTGCGTCCACCACCAGCGTGCAGCTGACCGCACCCCCGGTGCAGGCGGCCGGTGGCGGCAAGCAGTTCCCCGCCGATCCCACCGCGGGCAACCCGAGCTTCCAGTCGACGGTCTATCCGCTGCTGACCAGGTTCTGCTCGGGCTGTCACACCTCGAGCTCGGCCACCGCACAGCAGCCGTACTTCGCCAGCGCCAACATCAACGAGGCTTACGCCGCGGCGCAGCCGAAGATGAACCTGGCAAGTCCCAACCAGTCGCGCTTCTACGTGCGCCTGGCGGACGAGTTCCACCATTGCTGGGTCACGCCCTCATCCGGCGGCGCCCCCGACTGCCCGGGGAGCTCCGCGGCGATGCTGGCCGCGATCACCGCGTTCGCCAACGGTATCGCGGTGACGCCGATCGATCCCAACCTGGTGATCTCCAACGCGCTCACGCTCAAGCAGGGCACCGTCGCCTCCGGCGGCAGCCGCTTTGAGGCGAACCTGGTCGCCAAATACATGTTCCAGACCGGCAGCGGCAGCACCGCCTACGACACCAGCGGCGTCACGCCCGCGGCCGACCTGTCGCTGTCCGGGAACGTCAGCTGGGTGGGTGGCTGGGGCATCAGCATCGGCGCGGGTGGCAAGGCGCAGGCCTCCACCAGCACCAGCCAGAAGCTTGCGGCCATGATCCAGTCCTCGGGCGAGTATTCGCTGGAGGTGTGGGCGGCACCGGCGAACGTCGCTCAGACCGCCGCCTACATCATCAGCTACTCCGGCAGCAACACCACGCGCGACGCCACGCTGGGCCAGGACGCCATGCAGTACGAAGGGCGCGCGCGCAGCAGCACCACCGATACCAACGGTGCTTCGCCCCTCATGACCACCACCGCGAGCGGTGCGGCCCAGGCGGCGCTGCAGCATCTGGTGCTCACCTACGATCCGGTCAACGGCCAGAAGATCTACGTCAATGGGGTCTGGACCGGCGATGCCGATCCGGCCAAGGGCGGCTCGCTCGCCAACTGGGACAGCACCTTCGCCCTGGTACTCGGCAACGAGACCACCGGGCAGCGCCAGTGGCAGGGCGTGATCAAGTTCGTCGCCATCCACAACCGCGCGCTCACCCCGGCGCAGATCCAGCAGAACTTCTCTGCCGGCGTTGGGGAGAAGTACTACCTGCTGTTCGGAGTGAGCTCGCTGTCGGGCGTGGCGCAGTCGTACATCCTGTTCCAGGCCAGTCAGTACGATAACTACAGCTACCTGTTCTATCAGCCGAAGTTCATCAGCCTGGATCCCAAAGCCGTGGTGCCGGCGAATCTGCAGATCAGCGGCATCCGCCTCGGCGTGAACGGCGTGCTGGCCCCGGCCGGGCAGGCCTACGCCACCATGAGCGCCAGTGTCGGCGGCGCGAACTACACCCCCGTCAACGGTCAGCTGCTGTCGGGTCTCGGCACCGTGATTCCGGTGACCCTGGGACCGACCAGCGACCTGTTCTTCCTGTCGTTCGATCAGCTCGGCTCGAACGTACATGCCTATGTGGAGCCGACGGTGGTGGTGTCGCCGCCCGCGCCCGATCCCACGCCCAAGCCCGACTTCGGCATCGCGACCTTCGAGCGCGTCAACAACTCGCTCTCGCGTATCACCGGAGTGCCGATCACGAACCCGGTCGTGTCCGCACTCTACAGCGTCTCGCAACAGTCGCTGCCCGCGGGTCCATTGATTTCGGCGTTCGTGCCTTCGCAGCAGACGGCGATGTCGCAGCTGGCGAATGCGTATTGTGGCCAGTTGCTCGCCGCGCAATCGCTGCGCGATACGTTCTTCGGTGGCACCGGGCTGGACGCGAGCCTCAACGCCAGCGCGTCCGGATTCTTCGGTGCCAGCGGCAGCGCCAATCGCCAACTCGTCATCAACGCGCTGGTCACCAACGCGGTGGGCAACGCGACGCCCGCCTCGGCCGGCGCCGTACGCAGCGAGGTCGATAGCCTGCTCACCCGCATCCCGACGCTCAACGCCGGCGCCACGGTGTCACAGGCGACCGTCGCGGCCTGCACCGCGGTGCTCGGCAGCGCCGTGGTGACCCTGCAGTGACTTCAAGGACCTGGAGATAGGCAGATGTTGATCCGCAAGAAACCCCCGCGATCGCACGCGCTCGGCGAGCCGCTGCTGCACGAGAATCACCCGCTGCCGGTGACGCGCCGCGACTTCGTTGCCGCCGGGTTCCTGTCCGGCCCGGCCATGGTGATCGGGCCGGCGTGGCTCGGCGCGCTGCTCAAGGCGAGCCGCGCGGATGGCGCGCTGTCCCCGGACATGCAGGCGCTGCTCGCCTCGAGCCAGTGCAACGTACCGACCGCATCGGGCAGCCTGCCTTTCATCTGTTTTGATCTGGCGGGCGGGGCTAACCTGGTCGGCTCGGAGGTACTGGTCGGCGTGCAGGGGGGCCAGACGAACTTCCTGTCCACCGCCGGCTACGGCAAGCTCGGCGTGCCGGGCAACATGGTGCCGAGCTCGAGCGCCAACATCGACGCATCACTCGGCCTGCTGTGGCACGGTGACGGCGCCATCAAGCGCGGCATCTTGAGCAAGGCGACGACTCCGGCCACCGCCGCCGGCACCAACGGCGCGGTGCTGTGCGCCATGTCGCAGAACGACACCCAGAACAATCCGCACAACCCGATGTACGGCATCGCCATGGCGGGCGCGCAGGGCCTGTTGCTGACGCTCATCGGCACCGAATCCTCGGTGTCCGGGGGCAACTCGCAGGCGCCCATGGCGCTCATCAATCCGGCGTTGCAGCCGACCACCATCAGCCAGCCCTCCGACTCGACGTCGCTGGTGCCGATGCCTCCGGGCGGCGGCGCTCCGGATCCGCTCGCGGTGGCGGTGCTCGAGTCGCAGGCGCGCATAAGCGGCGGCAACACCGCGCAGGTCGGCGCGGGCGACACCGCCGCCTTTACCGGCACGCTCAGCATGCCCAACGGAGCGACCCCCGGCGTTCAGCTCTACGGCAGCGATCCGAACGCCGATGCGGCGCTGAAGAACCAGGTGCGCTGCGCCTACGTCAAGGCGGCCCACACGGCCGACAAGTTCGGCGATCCGGCCGCGCTCGATCCCACCAGGGACACGAATATCACCGGCGGCGCCGCGCCCATCTTCACGGCGAGCGACTTCTCCGACTCGGATGTCGCGAAGACCGCCACCGTCATGAAGCTGGTGCTCAATGGCTTCGCCGGCGCCGGCACCATTACCCTGGGCGGCTACGACTACCACGACGGCACCCGGGCAACCGGCGAGATGCGTAACTTCAAGGCCGGCCAGATGATCGGGGCGGTACTGGAGTACGCGCAGCGCTTGAAGACGCCGGTGATGATCTACGTATTCAGCGACGGTTCCCTCACCTCCACCGGCATGGTCGATAGCAGCGTCGGCGGCCGCGGCAAGCTCGGCTGGCAGGGCGACAACGCCTCGGTGGCCTCGACGTTCTTCCTGGTTTACAGCCCCGCCGGCCGGCCACCGCTGCGCAATGGCGCTGCCGGCCGCCAGATCGGCTACTTCAGCTCCGATGGCTCGGTGGTGAGCACCTCCAGCCCCGCGGCCAACGCCGTGAACCAGCTGGTGGAGGTCGTGATCCTCAACTACATGGGGCTCATGGGCCTGGACGGGCAGTTCCCGACGCTGTTCCCCATGCAGAGCCTTGGGGCGGGCAGCGCCCTGGCGGGGCTGACGGCCTTCAACCGCGTCGTCTGAGGCGGCGGGCGCGCCGGCAGGCGCGCCACGGCGCCCGGGCCGGTGTCGCGTGCTGACGACGCCGCCAGCCCTTTTTTCACCGCCGGCTTTGTTTGACAGTGTTAAGTGCGCTGTGCAATTTTGCGCGCTTGGCGCGGGCGCCACCCCTTGGCGAAGGATCATTATTGAGCTGGCAACGGCCGAACCACGCGGTGTGGCGTGAGGTGGCAGAACGTTGGCTGCTGGCGACGTGCTCCGTCCGGTCACGCGCACAGGTGTTGCTGTGCGTGGCCGTGATGGCACTAGGCTGCAGCCTGGCAGTACAGGCACAGATGCGCTACGCGCTCATCGGCCAGAGCGCGCCTGATTTTGCGCTGCACGCCGCCGTCGGCGGCAACGCACGCCTGTCGGAGCACCGCGGCGAGGTCGTGGTGCTGAGCTTCTGGAGCAGCCGCTGCACTCCCTGCCGCACACAGCTCGCGGCCCTGAACCGCAGCCTCGCGACCTATCACTCCGCGGGACTGGCGATGTTCGGGATCGGTGTCGATGACGATCCGGCTCAGGCGCGCGAATTCGCGCGCTCGGCGTCCGTGAGCTTCGCCCTGCTGCTCGACCCCGCCAAGGGGGTCAGCCGCAGCTATCAGGTCGATAACCTGCCGATGACCGTGCTGATCGACCGCAACGGCACCGTCCGCGACGTGCTGCGCGACTACAGCGCCGAGAGCGAACAGCTCTACCTGCAACAGCTGCGGGCTCTGCTGAACGAATGATCGGAACCACCATGCTGCAGATGACACGCGCCCCGTCACGAGCCGATGCTGCGCCGCGGCGCGGTGCGCTCCTCGCCCCGCTGCTCGTGGGCGCGCTGCTCGCAGGGCTTGCGCCCACGGCGCTGGGCGCACCCCCGGCCGGGCCGGACGCCACCACCACCCCGGCGGCCGCCGGCACCACGGCACCCCCGGGCGAGGCCCCCGCCGCAACTCCAGCGGACGCAGGCTCACCTCTCGCCACGTCGCCTGCCGTCCCGGAGTCTTCCCCGGATACCCGCGGCCTCGACCAGGAGATCCAGGATCTGAAGAAGGACGTGGTCGATCTCAACAAGGACCTGTTCATTCTGGAGGAGGAACTGCTGTTCCCGGCCAACACCCAGGTGGCGGTGTTCCTGTCGGTCGACGTCGGGCAGTTCTTCGCACTCGATTCGGTGCAGCTGAAGCTCGATCGGAAGGAGGTCATCAACTACCTGTATACGCCGCGCGAAGCCGAGGCGCTGCTCAAGGGCGGCGTGCAGCGCCTGTATCTCGGCAACCTCAAGGTAGGCGCGCACGAGCTGGTCGCCTTCTTCAACGGCAAGGGGCCTAACCAGCGCGCTTACAAGCGCGGCGCCTCGCTCAGGTTCGAGAAGGGCGTCGGCGCCAAGTACCTGGAGCTCAAGATCGATGACCGGCAGAGGAAACTGCAGCCGGAGTTCGAGATCAAGGACTGGGAATAGCCCTTGACGCGAGCTTCCGGCATGCGTGCGCTGTTTCTCGCCGCCGTGCTGGCGCTGCCGGCCGGCGCGGCCAGCGCACGGCAACACGACCCCGAGAAGCTCCCGATCACGCGTATCCGTGATCTGCACTACGGCGACGCGCTGTTCTACTTCTATCAGAACGAGGATTTCGCGGCCCTCACACGAGTGCTCGCTTACGAGCACTGGGGCCGCGTGCCGCACCATGCGGAGGAAGCTCAGCTGCTCGAGGGCGGGTTGTACCTGGCGCTCGGGATGCACAACGAAGCGGGCGAACGCTTCGAGAGGCTGCTGACCAACGATGTGCCCACGGGAGTGCGCAATCGCGCCTGGTTCTATCTGGCGCAGGTGTGGTACGCGCGCGGTTATCTCGAGCGCGCGGACGCGGCGTTGCGCAAGGTGAATGGGCGCATGTCCCCGGAGCTGGAGGCGCAGAAGGAGCTGCTGTTCGGCAACGTGCTGATGCACGAGGGACGCTACGATGAGGCCATCCGCCTGCTGTCGAGCTGGCGTGGCCCGCAGATCTGGTCCGCCTACGCGCGCTTCAACCTGGGGGTGGCGCTGGTGCGTAACGGACGGCTCAACGATGCCGACCCGTTCCTCAGCAGCGTCGGCACCATGCTCGCCGTGACTCCCGAGCTGGCGGCGCTCAAGGACCGCGCCAATCTCGCCCTCGGCTTTGCGTGCCTGCAGGCCAACCAGCCGGCGCGGGCGCGACCGCCGCTCGCGCGGGTGCGCCTGAACGGTCCGTACTCGAACAAGGCGCTGCTGGGCATCGGCTGGGCGGATGCGGCGCTTGGGGACTACCAGGGGGCGCTCACGCCGTGGATGGAGCTGCGCAACCGCGACGTACTGGACGCGGCCGTGCAGGAGTCCTACCTCGCCGTGCCCTACGCCTTCGGCAAGTTGAACGCCAACGCGCAGTCCGCCGAGTACTACGAGAGCGCGGTCAAGTCCTTCGATGCCGAGAACGGGCAGCTGGATGAGGCCATCGCGCGGATCGAGAAGGGCGATCTGCTCGAGCGCGTGCTGGGCACCGATCTGGGTGCCCGCTACGGCTGGTTCTGGCAGCTGAAGAGCCTGCCCGATGCGCCCGAGTCCCGCTACCTGTACGCGGTGCTGGCGGGACACGATTTCCAGGAGGGGCTCAAGAACTACCGCGACCTGGTGTATCTGAACGGCACGTTGGAGCGCTGGGGCGACAGCATGGGCGCCTTCCAGGACATGATCGAGACGCGCGAACGCGCCTACACCGAGCGGCTGCCACGGGCGGATGCGCTACTGGCCTCAGGTGCGGTCGAGAAGCTGCAGCAGCGCAACGTCACGCTGGCAAATGAGCTGCGCACCATCGAGACGCAGCGTGACATGGCCGCGCTCGGTACCACGGCCGAGCGCGAGCAGTGGGCGCGCGTGCAGCGTGTAGAGACGGCGCTCGCCGCGGCTCCCGACACACCCGAGTACGCGGACTTGCGCGTGCGACTGGCGCTGATCAAGGGGGTATTGCAGTTTAACCTGAGAGATGCCTTCAACGCGCGCTTGTGGCAGGAGCATCGCGGGCTGAAGGATCTCAGTCTCGCGCTGCATGAGGCACAGAGCCGCTGGATCCGCGTGGAGCGCGACCGCAAGAGCGTGCCGACCAACACCGGGGAGTTCGCCGCCCGCGTCACCGAGCTGAAGCAGCGCATCGATACCCTGCAGGCGCGCCTCGGCGGCACCGAGCAGAAACAGAGTGTCTTTCTCGCGCGGCTCGCCGCTCATCAGCTCGAAGAGCAGAAGGATCGGCTCGCCGCCTACGAGGTTCAGGCGCGCTTTGCGCTCGCGAGCATGTACGATCGCGCCGCCAGCGCGGACACCCAGAAGGGAAGCGCAGGCGGCAATCAGGCCGCGCCGGCCGAAGAGACCCCGGCGCCACCCGAGCAGGCTCCGGCGCCACCCGAGCAGG
>Ga0209488_10000024_pt1 | contig 112038 bp, 110 predicted proteins | sample Rivendell_Oct201_8_FD_188349 | JGI IMG/M metagenome (GOLD analysis project Ga0209488, IMG submission 188349) | Vadose zone soil microbial communities from the Eel River Critical Zone Observatory, Northern California, USA -... | ecosystem: Environmental > Terrestrial > Soil > Vadose zone >...
GAGAATGGCGTGTACGCGGTGTCGTACATCGCGGTCAGCGTGGGATTCATGATGAAGAACGACAGGAACAACGCCAGCCCGATCAGGATCTGGTTGGACGGAGCTTCCTGAGTTCCAAGCGCCTGGCGCAGGAAGTGAAACACAATGATGATCCGGGTAAACGACGACAGCGAAATGATGATCGCCGGAAGAAACGTCAGCAGCGTCAGCAGAATCATGATCTGCACCGGCATGGTCATCTGAACCTGCCCGGCGCTGCCAGTCATGTCGATCTTGACGGTAGACGTTTGAGCCACGGGCACCGCGGCAAGAAGAAGTGGCAAGATACTCATGATTGCGGCCCCAGTTTTTCAAGTATCGAAATGTTTTCGCGAGTGACGCCGATCAACAACTCTTCGCCTCGAATCTTAACCACCATGACCCGGCACCGGTCTCCCAGATGAAGCTGTTCGGTGACGGAAAGTTCGCGAGCTCCCGACATGGATGGCAGGTACTTCTTGATAAGACGCATCGTCAGCAGCAGAGCGCCCAGAATAAGGATCAGAGATCCGATGACCTGTAACGCGATCATGCCGTCACCGAACTCTTGACGATTTCGACAATACGCACGCCCGAGCTTTGTTCCACCATCACCACTTCGCCACGCGCAATAACAAGACCGTTAATCGTGATTTCAAATGGTTCGCCGGCGACTTTCTTGAGGTCCAGCACGGATTCCGGAGCGAGTTTCATAAACTCCTTGATGGTAAGTTTCAGGCGTCCCACTTCGATGCACACGCGCATGGGGATGTCGTGTACGGATTCCAGTTCTTTCAGAATCGGATTGGTTACGGGAATGAGCTGCTCTTCCTGAATATCACTCATAACTGAATGACAAACTCCGTGAACATCACATCGTTTAATTTCGGTTCTTTAAAGAATTTGCCGACCTCTTCCTGAATCTCATGACGGAGCTTGTTCTTGCCTTCGTCGGCGATGAGGTCTTTGGAGGTTTTCCGTGTCAATGTCTGAAGGATCAGGTCGCGCACCTTCAACTGAAGGGCCTGGTTCTCTTCAACCGCTTTGACTTTCGACTTGTCGTCTATCATCAAACTGACTTTGATGCGCAGATAGCGGGGAGCGTCGGCGTCCGCGAGGTTGACCACGAAAGGCTCCAGCGGAATCACGGCACTCTTTTCGAGTTCAGCAGCCATATCGACTGGCTCCTTGGCCTTTTCCTCACCCGCCGCAGGGGCCACTTGCGCGGCCGTAGCACGGCGAACAAAGAACCACGTCGCTCCAGCTCCAGCGGCGTTGGACAGAAGTACGATCGCGAGCATCATAACCAGCGAACCAGAGTTCGAAGACTTCTTCGATGCTGGCGGCTCGGGAGCTGCTACAGGGGTCTCATCAGCCACGTTGGGCCTCCTCTTGAAATTTCAAAACCAACCGGGAATCCAGTTGGCACATGGAATACCAACGATGGGAAATACTTGCCGGGTAGGCAGAAACTGCGATCTCAGAGAGATTTAGATGGGAAAGACCAAGGCCCGCGCAGGTTGAACCGAAGCGTGGAAACTGCTCCTACAGGGTCAATGCTCTGACTATTAGCCAACTGGTTGACCGAAACAACGTCATCGACAGGTGAAGTTCGCCGCCTCGTCTGTAGTTCCGCTGCCTTTGTATTGGGCCTTCTGTGGATAAGGACAAAGCGGACGGGTCTTGTCTACAGCTCCTGCCTTGGCGTGTGACGCAAGAATGGAATCGGGAGCCATGCCTTTTTCAACCCACTGGTCGAGGGTGCCAATCTTGTCGAAAACATCTGTTCCATCGCCGCCGCCACAGTGGCCCATGCCGGGAACCATGAAGAGCCGCATGGATTTTGATGTCCTGGCGACCCCCAGCGTATCGACGACGCTCTGATAGTAATTGACGCTGTTGCCTGGGGAAACACCGGGATCCGCCCAACCGTGGTACATCAGCAGCTTTCCGCCGTGATCGAAAAATGGCTGCAGATTCGGATCCACGGCATCCATCATCGGTCCAATGGTTTTTTCGGCCAGTGGAATATCCGTGTCTGCATTGAATGCTGCGAAGTTCCAGTCTGCATTCTTGTGAACGAGGTAACGGTATACTTCGACACTGAGAGCAAGCGGCTGAGCGCCGGAGAGACTATTCCAGCCCATTTCACTTCCAGGTTCAAGCCCCGGGAAAATGGATTTACCAGTCGCGGAATTCGTCACTCCGCTGTATATCTTCTTCGCAACTTCGACCTGCGGAGCCGTGAGGCAGGACAGCCCCTCGGCGCCCGTACATAGCATCACACCGGGATCGAACTTGCAGGCTCGCGGATTCTCAATGACCCCGTCTTTAACTCCGTCCAGAAAATCGCATGCATTGAGCGCCGCCGCGTGCAACGCTGGGTATTTCGTCGCGGGAATGTACCCGGCAGGATCCTGATGCGAGACTTGTCCAGTCCATGCCTGATTCCCCTGTAAGTGCGAGACGTTCATCGCGGAAGCTCCGGCGAGGACTCCGTCAAAATCATTTGGATAACGCTGAACCGCGGTGATCGCCTGACGACCGCCCGTCGAGCAGCCATTGAAGTAAGAGAATTTCGGGCCTGTGCCGTAATACGCGCCGACCAGCGCCTTGGCGGCGACGGTCATTTCATGAACGGCGCGATACGCGAAATCGATGACCTTTTCCGGATGTCCAATGGTGAACGTTGCAGGGTTGCCGCCAGTGTGACCCGTATCGGTGCCTGTCGCCGCGTATCCCAGACGCAACGCCGCAGCCAGATCGGCAACTCCGATGCTTCCCGCCCAGGCGCCATTGCCCACGGCTTCGAGCTTTCCGTTCCATCCTGCAACGGGAAGCCACACTTCAATTTTGATTTCTGAGTCCGAGACTGGAGTCAATGTAGCGCCGATGCGGCAAAATGCTGGAAGATTCCGATAGGAATTATTGGCTGCTCCCCCACGCCCCGCAGGAGGCGTGAATTCCCCAGCGCCAACCGGCTGAGCCATCGTGATCGTGGCGTTCTTCAGCGCGAATCCCATCAGACTCTCGCACGTTGTCGCGGCAGCAAGCGGATGTGCAGCGAATGCGAGTACCGCCATCAGAAAAAGTGCTTTCTTCATCTCCATATCTCCTGCTGTTTGGACAGACGGTAAGTGTATACACCCAACGGCCAGGAGATTTCATCAACGAGAAGACAGAAAATAATGATCGGAATCGGACCTGGGCGCTTTTAGACGGCAGTTTCGAGTTTCTGAATGACGAGGATATTTTCGGATACGGCCCTCTGGCCGGGAACCGGCAAGGTTTTGCGGAGGTATTGTTCAATGTCGCGAGGCCGGGCGAACCACGCGGAGTCTGGGTATCGGTCGCGGACATATTCGAGGAATTCCTGATAGAAAGCCACGTTGTATTCGGAGGAGGTCGGCTTCTCGTCAAACGCCATGTAATCAGGGTGGACAATCACGAATGCCATGCCGCCGTGTTCGGCAATCCAATCGAGCTTGCGCTTCCATAATTCGTTTCCCTTCTCGCGCAATACGAGAAACAGTGTGGAATCCTGAGCAAGGGTGTACGGCAGTTCCAGAAATGCGCTGCCATTTTCCCGGCGAACCCAGAACGGAAATATCGTATGAACTCCGTCCGGCTGAGGTTCGAAGGGATCGTGGTCAAAAGTCGAGGCGTCATAGCTGATATTGAGATCGCGGATCCAATCCAGATCATGGCGCATGAAACCCGAGCGAAAGCCCACGGCATTCCACTCCTTCAAATATCCGTTAATTTTCTCAGCGGAATCACCGAAGGAGCGGCGCGACCGGTACAGTGAGCCGTCGTGATGCAGATCGTGAACGCCGACTTCAAAGCCATTCTCCGTGAGAAATTGCCGCATGTCCGGTGGAGTGTCGTACTCTCCTTCCGGCACAAAGTTGAATGTGGACCGGAATCCAAGCTTCATTTCGAGATCGGCCAGTTTCCGGCAACGTTGAAGCCCGACGAGCCCCTCAACATCATGGGAAAGGGCAAAGGCGAAGCGCTTCCCATCCGGCCAGCCCGGCCAATTTGCGGGAACGGCACTGGAGGCCGGATGGATTGGCCACGAAGCGAAAACGGCCTTCTTCAAAGGAACAGCATAGAGGTGCCGAAGCGTGAATCGGAGACCCTGAGGAATGGCGGGCCTTAGGAAATAGTAAACTTGCAACAATAGCTGCAGGCCAAAGTGGAAATGGGCCTTCATGAACAGCAGCACAACTCGCTCCTTACCTGGATCATCAACCGGGACCGAATGCACACGGATGCAGACGAAAAATTGCCGTTGGGCAGCAGGTCTATGAACCGCAAAAGTCTCCCACAATCCTTTGATGCCACCAAGTCAAAAAACAGACTCAGACCCAGGGTCCGGCTTAGGGGATGGTAGATTTTCAGAAATAGTGCGCCTGATCAATACTGTCAATGCTGTATATCGATCCTTGAAAAACCCACTCCCTGATTTTGTGTGAACTGGCATGCCAGTGTCAGCCCACTGGCTCGGGGGGGAGCCAATTGGTATTGGGTAGTGGTGGAGCGGTGCGTATTGTTACAGGGTCATCGGTTGCAGATTGCACCAGGCTTGAAAAGACCAGCCAGTTATTTGATGTAATGATCGGCAATGCTGCGAAGAAGGTCGCGCACCTCGAGCGCTTTTTGCTCGACGGTGCGCGTGCGTTCCATGGCCTTTGGAGAGAGCTGCTCCAGTTGGAGCAGCTCCGAGGTTGTCAGGATCACGCCAACGCGATTGTTGAGGTCGTGAATCCATTTGCGCAGTGGTTGCATGTCCACTTCATCCCACATGGACCGCTACTTTACCATGACCTACTGCTTGATATTCAGGGTCTCCTGAAGTATCTGGTCGGCTGTCGTGATCATCTTGGCATTCGCCTGATATCCCCGTTGGAACGTGATGATTTTCGTCAGTTCCGTAGCGAGATCCACATTGGATTGCTCGAGTGCACTGCTCATGAGTTTTCCCTGACCGACATCGCCCGGGGCTCCGACACGAGCTGCACCAGAAGCCGCCGACTCCCCATACAACCCTCCACCGAGCTCAGTCAAGGCGTCAAAGTCGCTGAATTGAGCCAGACCAATCTGGGCGACATCGATAGTCGTTCCATTGTTGAAAATGGCGGCCAGCGTACCGTCCGAACGAATGGACAAGCTCGACATGATTCCGGATGCCGCACCGTTCTGGGAGCTGGCCGTGACTTCGCTCGTGCTCGCGAATCCGCTCACGTTTGGTGTTCCGTTGTCCGCAATCAGTTTCCAGTTCGCCGGAGACAACGTGCCGCCATTCACCATCGTTTGGCCAGCGGGAATAGTCAAATTCGCGAGAGGAGGATTAACCGCAGGATCCGCACCGATGTAAGCGGACGTGAGCGTTCCACTCCCGTTGAATACCAACGCACCAGCTGCGGGCGATGCAGTTGCCGTGGCTCCGGTCAACAGGCTGAACGGTGTGGTATCGCCTGGAGTGGAACCCGCGATCTCATCGGTCGGAATCGTAATATCGTAGCGCCACCGCGTAACCGGAGTTGCGCCGCCGGTGACGGCCTTTACCATCGACAAGGTTGCCAGGTGGGACGTGCCCTGCGAATCAAACAGCTGGATAGTCGAGGAGAACGGCGCGCCGGTTGCCGCGGCTGCATCCAGATTCATTCCCAGTTCGAATTCCGTTGTTGGCGTTGGCGCCACCAGGTTGTTCGGTATCACGATGTCCTGAAGGCCTGCGGCCCGGTTGATCAAGCCTGTGACGGCGTCGCGCAAGTAACCTTGAATGTTTGCACCCGCGCCCGCAACGAGATTTCCGTTGGAATCCAGGTGCATGTTGCCGGCACGCGAGTATGCACGGGAACCGTTATCGTCCAGGATCAACATGCCCTGACCCTGAATCGCAACATCCAGCGGATTGTTGGAGGACTGAACGCTCCCCTGGCTGAATTCTTCGCGGATCGCCTGCACCTGACTTCCCAGACCGATATGGTTCAAGTTTCCACCGGGAGTGCTGAACTGCTGACCGAGCACCTCGCTGAAAGTAATATTGGATTCCTTGAATCCCACCGTATTCAGGTTCGCGAGATTGTTTCCGACAACATTCAGTCCCATCGTGCTGGAATCGAGTCCGGATAATGCCGTTGAAAAAGTGTTCAAGCCCATCGCATTTGCTCCTTGGTATGTTGAATTGGTTTAGAGTGCTTTCGTCTGGTTCGCATCCGTTGAGGACTGGGTCAGGAGTTGCCGCACCGTATCCATGGAAGAGCGAATCTTCGTCAGCTCTTCAAGACTGCTGAATTGGGCGAGCTGAGCAACGAACGCGCTGCCCTCCATCGGATTCAGAGGATCCTGTCCCTTGAGCTGTGCAACGAGGAGTTGCAGAAACTGATTCTGGGAGTCCTTGGCTTTGTCTTGTGACTGAACCTCACCTGGCGTGGCCTGGTAATAGCTGGTTGGTAATGTGGATCCGATTGAGTCCATCGATAACGCCCTCCGCGGTTCTCCATCGCAAGACGCGTACCGAATCAAAAATGCTGAAACTAGAGAGACTTAAGAAGTGGGTCGGATACGGGCAGGTAGGTTGATTCGGCCGCCCCGGCAAATTCTGCACCGGACTTTAGAGATTTTTTTGCCTGGGAACGAGCTCTGGGCTGACGGTCGGATTCCGTGGCGCTGCCGAAATTTGTGAAATCGAGAGTCACGGTCGGATGGTTCTGTCGTTGCAATTCCCGCATGAGTAAGGGACCGGAAAGTTGCAGGTCCTGCCGCAGGCGATCGTTGGCAGATCCAAATTGAATGTTGAGACTTCCATTTCGCTCTCGAATCACGACTCTCACCTGGGAGTCCGCCTCTCCGATATCCATGGAAACGCTGCGAACAGCTGGCGGCGTGGGTGGCGGCTCAAACACCAGGTGAACCTGCTCAACGGCCTGCCGGGCCAGGACTGTTGCGGGTGAAAGCAGCGCCTGGGACTGGGCCCCCGACTCTTGAGTCTGTGAATCGATATCGGAATCCATCAAACGTCCTGGCTTGACTTCCCGAACCTGGACTGCGGTCTTCATCATCTGCAAAACTGGTCCCTGTTGAATCGCAGTCATAGCGGGCGATTCGTATTCGGTCTTGAATTCAAAGCGAGTCACCTCGTAGTCATCCAGCTTGAGGCTTTCCGATGTTTGCGACTCGGAAGCAGACGCGGCTTCCACTGCGGTCCGATCCGAGCCGGGGGGTGTGGCTTCTGATCGCGCTTCCTGCGAGATTGCGTTGCGTCCCATCCTGACGAGTTCCCCTGGAATCGCGAGCAGTGGTACCAGGCGTTTATCGAGAAGGCCCGGAGCAAGTCGAATTGGATTTCGACCGACAGCCCCAACAGTCGAGGGCTTCCCCTTCCCAGGCAATACTACGGCGACCAACGCGCGGCTCAGGAACTCCCCGACCTCGTCTGTTGAACCTCTTTCGACTGCCTGCACTGGCTTGAGCACAACCACCGGGGTTCGAATCGGCTCAACGTCGTCCGTCGCAGACGGTGATTCCGGCAACTGGAATTTGGCGGCTCCATTGTCGGGCGGCAGGCTCGATTCGGGGCTGGTCTGCTCCGCCGGACTGTTCTCCCCAACGATCCCTGCGTCGATCACGACGGGCCCGTCCAATTGTGGCTCGAATTTCCGCATCGGAACGTTCGTGTCGCTCGGGTTCGCACTCATCACCATGTAGCACACGCGATCCGCTTGCTGCCCTGGCGCAAACGTCGGATGAATCGCCTCGAAACCCGGTTTCTCGGATTTCCGTTTTTCGAAGGACTTTGGCAAGACACGTTCATCGGCCGATTCCGGTTGAGTCTCGGTTGCGGCAAGGCCACGGCCAGGTAGGTTACTGCCTACGCCGATCCATTGCGCCGACGGCGATGCGTTCGATTCCGCGGCTTTTATCGTTTGGTTCGCGGACTTCGTCTCCGCTTCGATATCGAAGCGCGTTTCGGGAACCGGAGGTCCTTCAAGCGGAACAACGACAGGGCTCTGGAGATTTGTCGAGGTCTGACCGGTCGCCGGAACAGATTGAACGTCGGATGTCTGGCAATTGGGCGCTGTTGCGTTCATGGCTGGAACGCGAATATGCGGTCTGCCGCCATTCATGGCCCAGGGTCCGCCTTCGCCTCCGGTAAGAAACTTTCGAGGAGGGCCTGGCGTCGGGATGTCGTTGTTTTCTTCGCAGGAATTAACCGGAGACTCAGATCTTTCCGAAAGAAAGTCCTCGAGCGTCCCGGCAAAGCTATCCGATTTCTTCGCCGTCGCGGACGGTTGTGGATTTTCGGTGTTCGTCAATGTGACGATTTGTAAGATCTCTTGCATAGCGGCCAACAGTCATCTCATCGACGCTTTTTTGCTCTGCAACGTCAACGCTGTGCTTCCACTCATGCATTCTTCGTTCCTGTAACTTCTCGATCACCTTCTGGTCACGCAGTGTCTCTCGCCATTCGAGCCGGCGTGTATCCAGCAGTCGCCTTGCCTTATCAAGAGCTTCGCGTGCCTGCCGGGCCAGGACATGGAGGCTGAAAATATATCTTTCGCGGTTCTGAATCGACTCCCCGGTTGCGTGATCCAGGTAGGCAATCTCTTCCCGTACCTGCCGAATCTGCCGATCGCGTTCCTTTACTTTTTCGTCACATATCCGGACCTGTAACTCCGCTTCACGCACGCGTCCTTCAGCCGCCGTCACATAGGACTGACGGACATCCGCAAGGCGATCGATGCGGTGCAGGCGACGTTGTTGTTCATTCATGGCTGTCTCGCCCGACGGCTATTGAACCAGAGAGAGGAGACTTTCGCGGGTATCATTCAACGTGGAAGGCTCTTCCGCTCGCTGCTTCAGAAAGCCGTTTATCGAATCGATCTTTTCGATTGCGCGGTCGATTCGAGGGTTGGAACCTCGTTTATAAGCGCCAATATTGATCAGATCCTCCGAGTCCCGGTGAACCGCCAGAAGATCGCGAACGCTGTATGCCGCCTTCGTCACGGTCTCGTCGACGAGCTGGGGCATCAATCGGCTGATGCTGGCCAGAATGTCGATACAGGGATACTGACCGCGGCCGGCAAGCTTGCGATCGAGAACGATATGCCCATCCAGTATCGATCGAACCGAATCCGCGACCGGGTCGCTCATGTCATCACCCTCCACCAGGACGGTATAGAACGCCGTGATGCTGCCTTTGGGAAACTTCCCCGAACGTTCGAGCAGGCGGGGCAAAAGCGAGAATACCGACGGTGTGTATCCCTTCGAGGACGGAGGCTCACCAGCGGCCAATCCCACTTCCCGCTGAGCCATGGCAAAGCGGGTTACGGAATCCATCATCAGCATGACGTTGTATCCACGATCCCGAAAGTACTCCGCCGCAGCGGTGGCCGCGAATGCGGCTCGAATCCGAACCAACGCGGGTTGATCGGAAGTGGACACAAACACGACCGATCGCTCAAGGCCGCTTTCCCCAAGGTCGTTCTCAATGAACTCGCGCACTTCTCGACCTCGTTCACCAACGAGCGCAATGACGTTGATGTCTGCCGAAGTGTATTTGGCGATCATGCCGAGAAGAGTGCTCTTACCAACTCCGCTTCCGCCAAATATTCCGATGCGCTGGCCCATTCCGCAGGTCAGCAGGCCATCGATGGACCGGACCCCGGTCTGAATGGTTTCACGAATGGGGTCGCGATCCATCGGATTTGACGGTTCCGCATAAAGCGGCTGTTGCTCCGTAATTGCGGGAAGTGGTTTACCGTCGATCGGTCGTCCGAGTCCGTCGAGAATCCGCCCGCGAAGTGCTTCGCTCATTCCAATCGACGCAGTGCGGCCGGAAACGCGAAGCAGGTCTCCCTGCCGCACTCCATCCACTTTGCCGAGAGGCATGGTGATTACTTTCCCGCCGGTAAAGCCGACCACTTCAACGGGGAATTGCTTTTCTCCATTGCTCAACCAGCACACCGATCCCACGGTTGCATTGGGTCCCTGAGACTCGATGGAGTTTCCCACGATTTTTTCGACGATTCCGAATTCTGTGAGCGGATCGGCCGCTTTCAGTTTTTCGTAGCAAAGAGACAAATCCAGAGGAGTCGCGCTACTCATCGAGTATTGCTCTGCCGACAGCTTCTACCTGACTGGAGATCCGGCCATCGAGGTGGGTTTGAACGGAGTCGAGGATGAAATCGCCGCGTTCAAGGGATGGATCTTCCTTTACAGGGATCGATGAATTGGCGACGCGCATGGCTTCACAGACCCGTGCAAAGTCATGGTTACTGACGCGCACTTCGGTGCCGTGGTGCCCATGAAGGCGCTTCATAGCGACCGCTACCAGCGCCGCGACAAGGTCCGGATCGATCGCCGCTTCGCGCTGGATGATCTTCTTTGCAATCTCCAACGATAGCCGCACCGTCTCCACTTCCATGGCGTCGACCAGGATCCGCTGGATGTTCGCCATTTCCCCGATGCTGCGTTCGTAACGCTTGATGGCGGTTTCCATCATGCGCTCGCCCATCTGCTTGCCGATGCGCTCGCCTTCCTTGTAGCCCTGCTCGAACGCCTGTTTTTCGACGTTCATCATGTGATTGCTCGGGATGGCATCGCCGGTCGAACCGCCCATGCTGCCCGTCGTCACATGGACCTTCTTCAGGCCGTCGCCGCTGCGAATAATCCTAGAGGACATAGTCTTCGCCACCGCCGCCTGTATTGATCAAGCCCTCTTCTTCGAGTTTGCGGACCACTTCGACGATTTTCTGCTGTGCGGCGTGAACATCCTTGGTCTTGACCGGCCCCATGATTTCCATTTCTTCCTTCATCATGTCGACCGCACGGCCGGACATATTGTTGAAGAACTGTCTCTGTTGCGTCTCCGTGGAACCCTTCAGCGCCTGAGCGATGGTCTTCTTATCGATACGCTGAATAATTTCACGAATCGCGGCATCGTCGAGAGTGGCAACGTCCTCGAAGATGAACATCAATTCCCGAATCGAACTGGCAATCTCGGGCTTGTTGCTGTCGATCATTTCCAAAACTGCGCGGCTACGCTGGCGGTTGAGGCGATTGAACAACTCAGCGACCGCGCGTATGCCGCCATAGGCTTCATTGTGCGCATACGTACCAACCGGTTTGAGCTTCTCTTCCAGCACGGACGAAATACCGCGTATTGCTTCCGGCGTAATCGTTTCAAGGCTAGCCATTCGCACCGCGACGTCCGCCTGAATGGTTTCCGGCAGAGACTCCAGCAACTGTGCAGATTGGCTGGGTCCCAGGTGCGCCAGGATCAGGGCAATGGTCTGGGGATGTTCATTCTGGATGAACTGGGAAAGCTGGATGGGATTCAGCCGATCGATAGCCTCAAATGCATTCGTGCTTGCGTAGCTCGAACTGAGCCGATCCATGATCCTCTTTGCCGGGCCTGCTCCGAGTGTTTTGAGAATGACCTTCTTCGCATAGTCCACACCTCCCTCGGAAACATAACGATTGGCGATCAGGGTCTGGTACAGCTCTTCGGCCGCTTTCTCCGCCTCGTCTCCGCTGGCCGGATCGACATTTGAGATCGCGCGAGAGATCGATTCAATCTCGGCTTCTGTAAGGAATCTCAATACGTCGGCAGAGGCGGACTCGCCTATGAGGACAAACAGCGTTGCCGCCATCGAGGAATTGCCGGCACTCATCGATTCTTCTCTTCATTCAGCCAGACTCGAACGAGCCGGGCGACATTTTCAGGATCCTGTTTGGTCTGCTCGACTACCCGCTTGCGGATTTGTTCGATTCGCGAATTTCCCTGAGGCAACGGCAGAAGTTCCTGCTCCATATTGTTATCAAAGGAATCGTTCGATGATGCCCCGCCGGCAGAAGCCAGCCGGGCTTCAAGCTGCTTAACAGTCAGGGGAGTCTGAACTCCGCCGCGCAGCAATCCACGAGTGGATTGCCCGTCGGCGGTCACCGGAATCCAACCCGCCATCACCGACTTTTGCACCGGACGAATGAACATGAAGTAAATCAGGAAAAACGCGACCGGAATAATCAAGTATCGCAAACCGGTCATTAGTGAAGGCCCCTGTCGTTCGAGGAAGGAGGGTTCCGCCACGGTTTCTGCGCCGCTATCGTTCCCGAACGTCATGTTCTCCACAATCAATACATCGCCGCGATCCGGATTGAAACCAATCGCCGCCGCTACGAGGTCATGGTACTTCTTGATCTCCTCGGGCGTTCTCGGAGTGGACTTGACCGCGATTTTGCCGTCCGCGCCGGTTGTGCTCTCTGTCTGGTTATCCACAACGACCGCCACGGACATGCGGTCCACCTTCCCGACAGGATTCACAATATGGCGGACCGATTTACTGACCTCGTAGTTGATCAGTTCGCTTTCTTTTCCCGTCTGGGTCCCTGGTGTCGGAGTTGGCGGTGGCGGTGCCGGCGAAGCCGTGGCTGCAGCAACCTGAGGCGGCCGCACCCCCACAATACCGCCTACGGGCAAGTAAGCCCCGGTGGTATCGGTCTGTTTCTGTGAGCTGACCACGACGGCGCCCTTCGGATCATAGTTTTCCTGAGTCTCTTCAACCTGCTGGAAATTCATCGTAACGGAAACCTGCGGCTTCACTTTTCCAGCGCCAACTCCGGGCTCGAGAATCTGAACGATCTTCGCCGCCATTTCCGATTCCGTCTTCTGGCGAGTCTCCAGCTGCTGGCCCGTCAAAGAGTTCTCGGCGTCCGTTCGCGACAGCATCTTGCCGCGGTAATCAATAACGGCAACTTTTTCAGGCGAGAGCCCCTTCACTGCGCTGGCCACCAGGTTCACAATTCCCTGAACACTGGAATCCGGCAGCGTCCTGCCATTCTTCAGCTTCAGAATGACCGAGGCCTTTGTCTGGTCGTCGGAACGTTCATAGAGCGATTCCTTCGCCATTACCAGATGCACTCGAGCCGCCGCCACTTCATTCAAAGTCAAAATGCTTCGCGACAATTCGCCTTCGAGCGCGCGCTGATAATTCACCTGCTCCTGAAAATTGGTGACGCCGAAGTTGGTGCGATCGAATATTTCGAAACCAACGCGGCCGCTTTCCGGAAGCCCTTCACTGGCCAGCTGAATTCGTACTTCGGATAACTTGTCGGAAGAGACGCGAATGGTTCGGCCGTCCTGTGAAAGCTCGTAGGGCACCTGCATGCCTTGCAGCTTGGTGACAATGCTCTGGGCTTCCGCGGGATCAACGTCGGAATACAGCACCTGGTATTCGACCTTGTTCACGAAATACACCATGCCCCAGGTAAGAACGATGACGAGCCCTGCCGCAAACACCATCGCCAGTTTTTGCTGCAGGCTATAGCGCGCGAGAAACGCCTTAATGTTTTGGCCGATTGTTGAAGGATTCATTTAGTTTCCGAAACTAGACCTGCGACTTCATGATTTCCTGGTACGCCGAAACGATTTTGTTGCGAACCTGCATCATGACCTGGAACGAAATATCCGCTTTCTCGAGGGCCATCATCACGGAATGCAGATCGGTATCGTCGGACATGAACTTGTTCATTTCGTTCTGCGAGTTCACTTCGAGTCCGTTGACCTGATTGATGGCGTCCTTGAGCACATTGCCGAAGGAAATGCCGTTGGATGACTCGGCCGTTGGCGCAGCCGACGGCTGCGGAATGGCCTTTTGGATTTTGTTATAAGCGGTTATGTCGTTCATTTGCCGAGATCCAGTGTTCGGTTGATCATTGTTTTAATGATGCTCAAAGCTCCAATGTTGGCTTCGTAACTTCGCGCGGCAGACATCATGTTCGCCATTTCTTCCATGGCGCTGACGTTGGGATAGCTGACGTAGCCATCCGAGTCGGCGTCCGGATGTCCCGGTTCGTAGCGGCGATCGAACGGAGTGGTATCTTCGACGACGGCAGACACCTCGACTCCCTGATTGCGAACATTGGCATTCAACAGCTCTTTTCCGAAAGTCGTAGTCTGGAAGACGACATCCTTGCGGCGATAGGGTCCGCCTTCGGCCGTCCTTGTCGTGTCGGTGTTGGACAGGTTCGAAGAGGCGACTTCCGCCCGCCGCCGTTGCGCCGTCAATCCAGTCGTGTTGATTTCCAGTGCCGAGAAAAGACTCATGACTCCTCCTAGCCTCTGCCGCCTTCATTGATGGCAGACCGAATTGTCTTCAGTTTCTGACTCACAAATTGAATGAGCGCGACGTATTGCAGACCGTTCTTGGTCAGCTCCGACATTTCGCGGTCCAGGTCAACACTGTTGTCGTTGAGCCCGACCTTACCTTTCACTTCGAACTCTTCCATCCTGGGATCCGTTCCCGAGGGCGTCATATGTTTGCTGTTGGTGACGTTGAGCTGCAGCAGCTGCAGCTGTTCGGAGAATGAAACATCCTTTGTGCGGTAGCCGGGCGTGTCGATGTTTGCGACGTTGGCCGAGAGCATTTGCTGGCGCTTTGCGGTCCAGTCCATGCGGTCTTCGATCACGGGGAAAAGACGATTGTCCATCATACGGTGACCTCCTCTTCCACACGGTATTCGCGCAGCTTGTTGCGCAGGGTGCGCAAGGAAATGCCGAGAAGCTTCGCGGCGTGCGTGCGATTTCCACTGGTCTGATCGAGCGTGGCAAGTATGAGCTTGCGTTCCATTTCACTGACGGAATGCCCGGCCTGCATGGTGTTCGAATCCGGACGATCGATGGTTTCAAAAAGGTCGCTGGCGTGGATCTTCAGCCGGCCTCGCAAGGCAAATGAACGGTGGACCAGATTCTCGAGCTCGCGGACGTTCCCCGGCCACGCGTAGCGTCGGAGCACTTCGATGGTATCCGGATCGGCCTGACCGTCGATCACGCCGCCGTACTTCTTCATGAAATGGGAGGCAAGAACGGGGATATCGTCCTTTCGCTCGCGCAGCGGCGGTATTCGCAGCGGAACGACATTCAACCGGAAATACAGGTCCTCGCGAAATTGCCCGCGTGAAATCAGGCGACGCAGGTCCTTGTTCGTTGTGGCGATGACTCGGACGTGAATCGGTACCGGTTTCCTGCCGCCAATGCGGTCCACTTCGTGTTCCTGAAGAACTCTCAGAAGTTTTGCCTGAAGTAATGGGGCCATTTCGCCGATCTCATCGAGCAGGATGGTCCCGTTCTGCGCTAATTCGAATTTGCCAGGTTTGAAAGTATTGGCGCCCGTGAACGCTCCCTTTTCATATCCAAAGAGTTCCGATTCAAGCAGGCTGTCAGGAAGGGCGGCGCAATTGACGGCAACAAACGGTCCGCGGCAATTGTTGCTCTTCTGATGAATCCAGCGGGCAAGAAGTTCCTTTCCAGTTCCGCTTTCTGCCTGCACGAGAACGGTCGCCTGTGTCCTGGCAGCCTGAGCTGCCTGATTCAACAGCGCCCGCATACTGGAGTTTTCGGTAATCAGATCGTTGGACTCGGGACCGAAGCGCGGCCGGGATTCCGCAAGACGTTCCAGGACTTCATCGAGTGCTTCCTGGGAGAACGGTTTCACCAGGAAATCGTTGGCTCCGGATTTGATGGCCTCTACGGCGGTAGCCACCGTTCCAAATGCGGACAGCATGACGACCGGCATTTCGGGAATCGTGCTGCGGATATGAGCGAGCAGTTCGATGCCGTCCATTCCGGGCATTCGAAGGTCGGTGATCACGGCCTGAAACCCGGCGTCGAGTTTGGCAACAGCTTCCAGCCCGTTCGAGGCGGTTTCTACGAAATGCCCCTTGCGGCGCAGCGCCGCCTCCAGGGCAGTCATCATTTGAATGTCGTCGTCAACTACAAGTAGGCGGCTCACTCACAACCTCCGTGTTGCGCAAAAGAGTAATAACAAAGCGCGTACCGCTTTGTGAGGATTCCACTCGGATCATTCCGTTGTGGCTATCGACAATGCGTTTAACGATGGGCAGGCCCAGCCCGCAACCTTCACGGTGCGTGGAGAACATCGGATCAAAGATCCGCGCAATGGTCGCTTCGGGAATTCCAGGGCCGCTGTCTTCCACGGTTATCGTGACGCCGTGAGACGCCGTCATTCGGATTGTTCCATTCGTGGGTGTCTCGCGCAGAGCATTCAATACGAGATTGAGCAGCATCCGGTGCATCAGCTCGTGATCCGCAAACAGAGTGCAGTCCGGTTCGGTGACCACTTCCAGCCGGATGTGCTTTTGCGCAGCCAGGGGTTGAATAAAGCCGCGAATCCCTTCCAGCAGCGCATTCACCGAAAACCTTGTCGGCGATGGCACAATGGGTTTTCCAAAATGAAGTACGTTCGTTACGGAGTGGTTCAACAGGCGAACGCTTCGAACAATCTGTTCGGCGTAGTTTCCTTCAAGCATGGACGCAAAGAGTTCGATACTTGCCAGGGGATTACGAATCTCATGTGCCAGCTCCATCGCCATTTCACCCATCGCGGCAAGGCGTTCCAATCGAATTCGCTGTTCCCGTTCCCGTTCAAGATCCTCGGAAAGAATGCGAACACGATCCTGCAAATCGCTGTATGACTTCTCGAGCGCCTGGGATGCGCTCTGAAAAGTCAGCACGAGATCCTTTAATAGATGTGTTTCCGCTCCGCGTGCCACCAGCCGGCGCTTGGTTCTGTTGCTCCCATTCATCACGCGACGTCTTATGCAGCTGGCGTGCCAGTGGAATGCAACTAGGCAAAACTTGCCTTAAGAGCTTGATTTGCCTTAAGGCTCTTCGACTCTAGTGAAGCAAATCGAGAGCGAAAGAATCGAAGTTGGCCATTTGGTTGACATGGCTGTTGCGTTATTTGCCAAATCTTTGGCGGAAGCCGGACGAACTGAGTGTCAATTTACCTGACGCGTCAACGTTTTTGATTTTCCAACAGATTGGAATTCAGTCTGCCTATCATCGCCTCGATATTTTGCAGACGGGAATCGATGGCGGCGTAGTCTTCGTTGAGAGCCAGAAGCTTCCGAGAGAGCTTCCGATTGTCTTCGAGCAGGCACAGATGTTCGATGATGCGGTTCGCAATGATTTCGATTTCAACCAGCTGAAATGGTTTCGTCAGGTAATCGAAAGCGCCGAAACGAATCGATTCGATAGCAGTTTCGATTGAAGAATAGCCAGTCATAACAACAACGTAGCAGTGTGGATTTCGGGCGCGGGCCGCTTTGAGTACATCGAGGCCGCTCGGGCCCGGCGGCATCATCAGATCGGTGAAGATGATATCGAACTGTTGCCCGGAGTCGAGAAGTCGGATCGCTTCGACGCCATTTCTTGCAGAGGCAAGACTGAAGCGACGCGTCTCCATGTATTCACAGAGTGTCAGTCTGAGGTCACTGTCGTCGTCGACAATGAGGAGTCGGGTTTTTCCTGGGATGAAGTCCGTTACCTGGACCATGGTGTGGTAATCGGTAAATCCATTGAAAACTTTAGGATGAGTTTCTATACTTAGTCACTTTTTGCGCAGGAGGCCGTGGTGGATTTAAATCGGGAGCAGGTTCTTGTTGTGGATGATGAAGCGGACCTACGGCAAGCAATTGTCGACATCTTGACGCTCGAAGGATTCGACGTCGAGGGAGTCGCGTCTGCCGAAGAAGCGTGGGCGAAGCTGTCGCAGACAGCGTACGATGTTCTGATCACCGATCACAATCTGCCGGGAAAATCAGGAATCGATCTTCTCGAAGATACGCTTGCGCGTTTCCCGGAAACCATCGGCATTGTCATTACGGGTTACGGCACAATCGAAACGGCCGTTCAGGCTATAAAGAAAGGTGCGTACGATTATCTCGCCAAGCCTTTCAAGTTGGTGGAACTCCCGCTCATGGTGCGGAAGGGATTGAAGGAACGCCAGCTGCGATTTGAGAATCAGTACCTGCGCAGCCAGCTCCGGGAGAAATACTCCTTTGGAAACATCATCGGAAGCGGACGCGCCATGAACAGGATCTTCGAACTGATCGAGACCGTGGCACCGCTGACGAGCACCATTCTCATCGAAGGCGAAACCGGAACGGGCAAGGAACTCATCGCCAAGGCAATCCACTTCAACAGTCCGCGCAGGGAGCAGAAGATGATCAGCATCAACTGCGGCGCGATTCCGGAGAATCTGCTCGAATCCGAACTGTTCGGCCACATGAAAGGCGCCTTCACCGGAGCCGTCAATACTCATATCGGCCGCTTTGAACAAGCCAACGGCGGCACGCTTTTTCTGGATGAAATCGGAAACATGCCGCAGTCGCTGCAGGTCAAGTTGCTTCGAGTTTTACAGGAACGGGAATTCGAGCGCGTTGGCGGCAACAATACAATTAAGGTCGATGTGCGGATCATTGCAGCGACCAGTTCGAATCTTTCGCAAATGGTCAAGGACGGCACGTTCCGCGAAGATCTGTTCTATCGATTGAATGTGATTCCGATCAACCTGCCTCCGTTACGCGAGCGCCGGGAAGACATTCCGCTGCTGGTTCAGCGCTTCGTTATTCACTTCTGCGATACGCACAACCTGGAAGAAAAAACCCTTTCGCCACAGGTCATGAAGGCGTTGATGGCTTATGAATGGCCGGGCAACGTGAGGCAGCTTGAAAACATTTCCGAACGTATGGTTGCGCTGACGAGCAAAAGGACCGCGATCATGCCCACCGATCTTCCACTGGAAATCCAGAATCGAGACGTTTCCAATTACGTTCCAATGATTGAGATTCCTGAGGAAGGAATCAATTTCCAGAATGTTGTGACCGATATGGAACGCGGCTTGATTGTACAGAGCCTTCGAAGAACCAACGGGAACAAGAAACTGGCGGCGAAACTGCTGAACCTGAAACGCACCACACTGATCGAAAAAATCAAGCGGATCGGCCTGCTCGATAACATCGCCACGTCAGCCTGACATCGGCGCGGGCCCTTCGCTTTTCTAACGAGACGCCGGTGTGGATTGCGTCGGGTAATAACCCGTGCGGTGACGCACTTCCGCTCTGGGCTGTGCCACCTTCACGTCAAGGGAACGAAAGCCCGTTCCTCCTCCCGGAGCCGGGTAATAACTCAGCAGGTATTGCTGGTGAAGTTCTTCCATAAGAACCTTCGCCAAACCATCGAGCGCGTAACTTCGTCCCGTGAACAGGCGGAAAACACGGCCACCGCTGATGGTGGCGATATCGTTCAGCATGTAGTGGTAGATGTGATACAGGGGCTGAACGACGACCTGGGGGTCATTTTCATCATCGTCGATGCCGATCGCGTAAACTTCAGTTTCTGCGCGCTTCAAGTTCTCCTCAGTCTGCGACAGTGTGAGCTTGCTTCGGGAATCAAATCCGTCCGAGACAAGGACCATGATCTTCTTCGAGTTTTTCGCAGATTTCATCTCGACGAGACCGGCCTGGAGGGCGTCGTAAACCGAAGTGTCTCCACTGGTACGAATTCCCTGGAGTGAACGTTCGATCAGGAGCGGGTTATTCGTCAGATGCTGACGAACGTCGACGTCGGTATTGAACGTGATCAGAAACATCTCATCCTGAGGAGACAATGCGAGAGAGAGTTCACGTGCAGTCTGCAGCGCCTGCTGAAGCTTGTGCCGCATGCTTCCACTGATATCCACCAGCACACCGACACTTACAGGAATCCGTCGATCGTGCGAAAAGAAGGAAATCTTCTGTTCCGTACCGTCTTCAAACACCTGGAAATCTTCCTGCTTCAAGCCATCGACATAACTGCCCTTTTCATCGAGGACGGTGGCCGTCACGTTCACCAGCGTGACACCGCCGGTGATCGTAAATCCGGGATCCTGGACTTGAACCGGTCCCTGGCCCGGAAGCTGAGGCGCCGCCTGGCGTGCAGCCGGGGCCTGAGCAACGAGCAACCCGGCACACAGAACCATTGCGATGATGGCTGAACCAATCCAAAGGCGTTTGTTTGCTGTCATGGTATCCACTCCCCGCTTCCACGGAATTCGGGCCTGTTTTGAGAAGCCGATTGTATAGCGGGGCAGTATAAACTACTAATGTCCTTCGCGGACGGCATTTCGATTCCAGCCTGGAATCTCCACAACAAGGTCTCGGGTACCATCCGGAACGCTCTGGCAGGACAGGCGGCTGGAAGGAGTCAGGCCGGGTGCATAGGACAACTGGTCTTCCTCCGCCTCGATCATTTCCGACAGGCTGTCGCCGCCCTGACGCACGATGCAATGGCAGGTGGAGCACGCACAAACACCCCCACAGGAGTGATCAATTTCAATTCCGTTGGCTAGCGCAATGTCGAGGATGCTCCCCGGAAGTCCAGTAACTCCATATGGAATCTTCTCCGGATCCACTTCTACAGTCACATTCATCGGCAGAAAGGTAATCTTGAATTTCTGTTCTGCAGCTGTCGGTTCAGTCTTGGGAATGTAAGGATTCGTTCCGCCCATTAAATTATGGTATTTCAAATACGGAATATACTTACGGCTAATTTCTTGAACTCAGGGAGTCATCATGGCGCGACTACGTTACGTTGAAGTGGAAACTGCGACACCGGACCAGCAGAAAATTCTGGGACAGCTGACACAAAAATCCGGAAAGATCGCCAACATCTGGAAGCTTTGGAGCCACAGCCCTCACACATTGGAAGCCTTCATTGCTTTCAATAAATCATTGGTAAAGGGCACTCTGGACCCCAAGCTCCGCGAGCTGGCTTACATGAAAGCGTCACTCATCAATAACTGCGCCTATTGCCTGGAGGCACATAAGGCCGCGGGCCGCCGTATTGGAATTACCGAACAACAGATTCAGGAAATCGGTACATACGCCGCAAGCAGTGCTTTTTCACCGCTGGAGAAGCTCGTTCTTCGTTATGCCGAAGAACTGACGATCACGGCAAAAACCGGCGCCGATGTCATGGCTGAATTGAAAGAGCACTTGTCGGAAGCCGACATTGTGGAATTGAACCTCACGGTGGGTACAGCGAACCTCACAAACCGGTTCAATATGTCGATGATGACGGATCTGGACTAAGTGGGTGGGGCTCCGTTTGGCTTCACCGCCTCCCGCCCCGGCCTTTCCCGAGTAGTCTTGCCAGGTCCGGGCTATCCAGTTTGACGAATGTTCCAACAGCGAGAGGTCCGAGTTCATAGGTTCCAATTCGTATTCGAACCAGCTTCAGAACCGGGTGGCCAATGGCCCTGCACATTCGTCGAACCTGACGGTTCTTGCCTTCGGTGATGGTGAGCTCGAACCACGTGTACTTCTCCGAACTCCGTACCTCGCGCACCACGGCAGGTCCTGTGAATTCGCCGCCGCCGATATCCATCCCTCCGGTCAACCGCACGTATTCTTCAGCAGTCACCGTGCCGGCAACTTTTGCGTAGTACGTTTTCGGAACCTTCGATTCCGGGTTCAGAAGCTGATCCCCAAACTCGGTATCGTTGGTGAGGATCAACAAACCGGAGGTGTCCATGTCCAACCGGCCAACGGGAAACACCCAGCGGTCGAGTTTCTGAAGGAAATCGTAAACAGTAGGACGCCCCTTGCTGTCTCCGTGCGACGTCACGACCCCCGTGGGTTTATTCAGTGCGATATAGATCTTCTTTTCTGCACGAAGTTTCATGCCGTCGAAATGAACAACGTCCTTACCCGATTCCACCCAGTGGTCGGGATTTCGAACGACTTTTCCGTTTACCTTGACTCGTCCGGCAGCAATCCATTCCTTCGTTGTGGTGCGTGATGCAATCCCCGCACGCGACAGTACGCGATCCAGCGTGACACGCGGTTTCGTCATGGCGCCAAGCCGATGATGGACATCAGGCGTCCTGCGCGCTTGCCTTCTCTGCGGTAGGAAAAAAAGAGATCGGCCCGGCACTGCGTGCAAAGGTTGGATATCACAATCTGGTTTTCCGGAATCCCTGCCTGCTGAAGTTGCTTTTGGTTTGCGATGGCCTGGTTAAAGTGGGGCTTCATCCAATCCGCACGGCGAGCAAATACGGACGGGTCCTGAATCGCTTCGACGACGTCGTCACCGACTTCATAACAGCACACGGCATTGTGCGGGCCAATCACCGCCGTCAGATCCGCGGGCGCCACTCCGTATCGTTCCGTCATGAACTCGATGGTGCGTTGCGCAATTCGCGCAGCCGTTCCGCGCCAGCCTGCGTGAATTGCGGCAACAACTCGACCCTCACGGTCCGCGACCAGAATGGGTACGCAATCGGCGGTTTGGATTGCAAGAACAGCGCCGCGGACGGCGGTCACCGCGGAGTCTCCTTCCAGCGGTTCATTGGACGACCAGGTGTCGGTCATGTCCCGAACGATGTTGGAATGAATCTGCTTCAGTTTCAAAACCGGCCAGCCGGGCACACCCGCTGCTGCCAGAAATCGCGAGCGATTGATCGGAATCATCGGATTGTCGGAGGACGTGGGGCCCAACGTCAGCTCGGTGTGCTCGGCCCGCCGCGTCGAGAAAGCGTGCGCGACTCCAGCGATCGCATCAAGTGCCGGAGCATGAAGCAGCGTTATCTGAGAAACCCGTTTTACCTGTAACATTCAGTCATGGCTGTAGGTCTTGGCATTGACGTCATTCAAAACGATCGGATTCGCGAATCCATTACGCGGTTCGGCCCTCGGTTCCTTAATCGAATATATACGGAAATCGAAATCGCTTACTGCGGGAACTGCGCCGACCCGGTGATTCACTATGCCGCCCGATTCGCCGCAAAGGAAGCCGGATTTAAAGCGCTGGGAACCGGCTGGGCGGCAGGGGTCAAATGGAAGGATATCGAAGTGCGGAAGCTCCCATCAGGACAACCCGAACTTCATCTCTTTGGCGAAGCTCGCGAGCGTGCCCTCTCAATGGGAGCCACTCGCTTCCATGTATCTCTGACTCATGATCAACTCGTTTCGTGCGCCGTTGTGATGTTCGACTAGTCCGTGCGCGCGCGGGCCGGGCGCCGGACGGCGGCAAGTCCTTCCTCGCGAAGGGAGGTCACGCGAACAAATGTCCAAATGTTTTGTGACAACTCTTCGTCCGGAAAGACATGGATGAAGTTATTGCTCATCGCTTCCCCGGAACTCAGAACCAGCACCTCGAGGTCGCGGCCAATCATTCCTGAGCGAAATGACTCGTTCTTTTTTGCGATGAGTTGGCGCAGAGCCTTCGAGCGAAACTGCGACACGTGCGCCGGAACCTGAGCCGGCATCTCTGCGGCCGGTGTGCCCGGGCGAGAGGAATATGGAAACACGTGGAGGTAGGTGAGGGGAGAATTCTCGATCAGCCGGTAAGTTTCGAAGAACTCCTCGTCCGACTCCCCTGGAAACCCAACCATCACATCCGCGCCGATTGCGGCATCCTCGACTCGCGAACGGATGGTGTGAAGAAGGTCGGCGTAATAGTCCGCGGTATAGGGCCGCCGCATTTCGCGCAGAATCCGGCGCGATCCACTTTGAAGCGGGATGTGGAAGTGATGCGCAAGGCGCGGTTCACCTGCAACCAGATCGATGATCTCCGGCGTGACTTCCAGAGGCTCGATCGAACTCAGTCGAATACGTTCCAGGCCCGGGATCTCGGCAAGAATCCGCTGAATGAGTGCACCAAAAGATGACCGCGCACCCAAATCCCTTCCGTAAGTTCCAAGATGGATTCCGGAGAGCACAACCTCTTTATATCCACGCTCCACAAGGCTCTGAACCTCTGCCAGCACAGCGCCTGGATCCATGCTGCGGCTGCGGCCGCGAACCGACGGAATGATGCAAAAGGAACAATTGGCATTACAGCCATCCTGAACCTTCACAACCGCACGCGTCCGACCGGCAGAACCGGAATGCGAGCGAGGTTTCAAATCATGCTCGAGAAAAATATCGCTGCAGAAGATTTCGGCGCGACCGGTTTCAGCCGCATCGTTATCGAGAACATTGAGTGTGAGCCGGCCGACCAGCGGCTTATGGGAATTGCCAACGACATATTGAACACCTGGCAGGCTCGCGATCTCTTCCGGAGCACGCTGGGCGTAGCAGCCCGTGACGATGATTCGAGCTTCCGGATTTCGCGCAGCGACTCGCCGGATCATGTGTCGGGCATCCCGATCGGCTTCTTCCGTGACGGTGCAGGAGTTGACGACAACGACGTTCGCGTCAAAAGCCGACATCGATGCTTTCGCGCCCGAGTCGACGAGTTCTTCCTGAATCGCAGCGCCTTCCGACTGTGAAGCCCGGCAACCAAAGTTCGCGATATGAAAAGTCTTTTCGGACATGTTGTTGTCACCCGAAGGAGTGAGTTTCTATTCCTAACGCTTCCGAACGAACCGAATCAATGTGCGAGCTATGACGAGCACAAGTATCAAGCCAAGAAAGCGGCCAATCGCATAGCCTGTTTTGTCCCAATCCATAGAAACAGCAGCATCCTAAATGTTTGCGAAGACTTTGCACGGGCATCTCACTGGGGATAATAAATCCCACCCGGCCTTGAAAATCACGGACCTGTTTTTCGTGCATCCCTCTCCCTCATGGAGAGGATGCCGCCCATCTCTAGATGGGCGGCGGGTGAGGGAATCCATGTTCGAAGACACCCTACTCTGATTCCCTCATCCGGCCCCGCCATCTATTGATGCCGCACCTTCTCCCTGAGGGAGAAGGATTCGCCAAATATCTCGCTCCAATTTGGACAGCAGTGGGAGAGCGCCGTTTTCCTCTCATAGAACTCGTTCTCAAATTTCTATGATTGCTGACCGAGCTCCGCAGAAACTTTCTTGCTCTTTTCGGCGACCATGACTTCGAGCTTCGCCTTGTATTCCGTTAGCTTCGACGCGAGCTGCTCGTCGGCAAGCGCCAGAATCTGCACCGCAAGAATTCCGGCATTGGTTGCTCCGGACTTTCCAACCCCCATCGTGGAAACCGGCACGCCCGGCGGCATCTGCACGGTCGCAAGCAGAGCGTCCAGCCCCGAGAGCGGCGAACTATCGATCGGAACTCCAATCACCGGAATGATCGTTTCGGCAGCCGTAACGCCGGCCAGGTGCGCAGAACTTCCAGCGCCTGCAATGATCACCTTCAGTCCCCGCGCGCGGGCGCTGCTGACGTATTCCAAAGTGCGATGGGGCGAGCGGTGCGCGCTGAACACGCCAATTTCAAATGGAACTCCGAACTGCTGAAGAATTTTTGTTGTCTCTGCCATCACCGGGGCGTCGGAATCGCTGCCCATGATAATCCCTACCAGTGCCTTCATCGCTGTTTCGCCAATCCCTTCTTTCCAATGTCTCGACGGTAATCTTTGCCGTCGAATTCTATCATTTCGCACGCGGCATAGGCCCGGTCCAGAGCTTGCGCCAATGTGTTCCCGCGTGCGGTCACATTCAGAATGCGGCCTCCCGCGGTATATACGTCCCCGTCTTCCGCGCGCGTGCCCGCGTGATAAATCTTCACGCCTTCCAGCCGGCCCGCCCCGTGCAGTCCGGAGATTCGCTTCCCATTTTCCACTTTTCCGGGATAACCCCGGGCAACCAATACAACGGAGGCTGTTGGGTCCGGCCGCCATTCCAAATTCCGCGACGCCAATCGATGTTCTGCCATGTCGATCAGTACCTCGAGAAGATCGGTCTTCAGTCGCGGCAGAATCACCTGGGTCTCCGGGTCTCCAAAGCGCGTGTTGTATTCCAGAAGCTTCGGGCCGGCATCAGTCATCATCAGCCCTGCGTACAAAATCCCTGAGAAGGTGGATGCATTCCGCAGCGTCGGTTGAATGATCGTTCGCATCACCACCTCGCGTTCCTCGGGCGTCAGAATTGTATCGACCGAATACGCACCCATGCCACCGGTGTTGGGTCCCTGATCGCCATCAAAGCGCCGTTTGTGATCCTGTGCGGCCACCATCGGTTGAGCGACAACGCCGTCTGCGAACACATGAAATGAAGCCTCTTCTCCCGTCATGAATTCTTCGATGACCAGCTTCCCTCCGGCTTCCCCCAGGCTTTTCGATTCCATGAAATCATGAACCGCAACGCGCGCCTGCTCGTGAGACTCCGCGATGACCACGCCCTTTCCCGCCGCGAGTCCGTCCGCTTTTACCACGGTGGGATAGCGCACCGATTCGAGCCGGGCGTACGCCTCCTGGGCAGAGGCGCAGGTCCAGAATTCCGCCGTCGGGATGTTGTGGGCTTTGAAGAACTGTTTAGAGAAAGTCTTGCTGGACTCCAGCCGCGCGTTATCCGCAGTCGGCCCGACGATCTTCAACCCGTCCATACGGAAACGATCCACCACTCCAAGACTGAGAGGAACTTCCGGCCCAACAAATGTAAGGTCCATTTTTTCGCGACCGGCGAAATCGGCCAATGCCATTACATCGTCGGCAGCGATGGGAATGTTCGTCGCCTGCAATGCAGTCCCGCCGTTGCCCGGCGCGGCATAGATCTGTTGGATTCCGGCGTTCTGCGCAATCGCGTCCACGATGGCGTGTTCGCGGCCACCCGATCCAATGACCAGTATTTTCATTTTGCGGAAATATGGATTCGCGTGAGGACTTCGTTCAGGGCTCCCGTACGATAACCGTCGACATCCAGCGCTACAAACTGAAAGCCGATTCTCTTGAATTCGCGGCTCAGCACTTCAAGCATTTCAGGCCTCAAAGCATTCACCATTTCTTCACGCGCGATTTCAATCCGTGCAATTTCGCCGTGGTGACGAACCCGGCATTGCCGGAAGCCCATCGCACGAAGTATCTCTTCGCCCTTATCGATCATGCGCAGTTTTCCGACCGTGACCTCGGAACCATAAGGAATTCGAGATGACAAACACGCGGAGGCCGGCTGGTTCCAGGTTGGCAGGCCGTGTTGCCGCGACAGCTCCCGAATTTCCGCCTTGTGCAAACCCGCCTCAATGAGCGGACTTCGAATCTCCAGTTCCGTTCCAGCCTGGCGCCCCGGGCGGTAATCGCCCGTGTCGTCGAGGTTGTTGCCATCCACGACAAAGCGAAACCCACGACGTGTCGCCAGGGTCTGGAGCTGCGAGTAAAGTTCGTGTTTGCAGAAGTAGCAGCGGTTCGATGGATTCGCGGTGTAGTTGGCGTCTGCCATTTCTCCGGAATCGATGGTTTCGTGCCGGAATCCGTATGTCCGGACCAGATTCAGAGCGATATCTCGCTGATAAGCAGGGTAACTCGGGCTCTCCGCGGTCACCGCGAGGGCCGCATCTCCAAGCTCGCGGTTAGCGATAAATGCCAGGTAAGCGCTATCCACGCCACCGCTGAACGCAACGATGCAGGAACCCATATCCTTCAGAATTGAAACCAGCTCCCGTTCCTTCTCCAGCGGCATTTATCAATTGTAGCCCTTGACAAAGTAATGTCGAATTCGAAATATAAGGTTAGGTATGCATGCGACACTGCTTCTAAACGCGTCGTACGAACCGCTCCGGATCATTTCCTGGAAGAAAGCCCTCACTCTGTTTTTTGCCGGCAAAGTTGAAGTCATCGAGGAACACGATCGTGAAATTCATGCCATCACGTTCGCGATCAAGCTTCCGTCGATCATCCGGCTGCTGAAATACGTCCGCGTAAAGAACCACAACAAGGTGAAATTCTCCCGGGCAAACATCTATGCGAGAGACGACTATACGTGCCAATACTGTGGAAAGAAGTTTCCTTCGGAGGATCTGACTTTTGATCACGTGGTGCCTGTGGCCCGTGGAGGATTGAAGCGCTGGGATAATATCGTCGCGGCCTGCTTCCGATGCAATCACCGGAAAGGAGGGCGGACGCCCGAAGAAGCGGGCGTCCGCCTGATTCGTCCTCCAACGGAGCCGCACTGGCTGCCTGCGATTCATGTTACCTTCAAGCTCAAGTCGCCGCCGGAAAGCTGGCGCGACTACCTCTATTGGAATATCGAGCTCGATATATAAAATGACCCTGCAGGAAAAGATTCAATCACACATGGCTGATGCCATGCGCAGCAAGGATGCGCTTCGACTGAGCGTGCTGCGCATGATGAAGACCGCCGTTAAGAACAAGGAAGTCGAGAAGATGAAGTCGCTCGAAGAGCCGGAGGTCCTCGCGGTATTGAACGCGCTGGTCAAACAGCGCCGGGATTCCGTCGAGCAGTTTCGCAACGGCGGCCGCGAAGAGCTGGCGCAAAAGGAAGAATCCGAGATCAAGGTACTTCAGGAATACTTGCCTGCAGCGGCGTCGGATGACGATATTCGCAAGGCGATTGAGGCCGCGATTCAGGAGACTGGAGCGGTGACGATCAAGGACATGGGCAAAGTGATGAAGGCCACGCTGGCATTGCTTTCCGGGAAGACAGCCGACGGCTCCCGCGTGAGCCAGCTCGTCAAGGAAAAGCTGGCGTGAACGATGCCGGGCCCGATGTTTCGGTCAGCGATCTGAGTCGATTCGAAAAACCACACGTACATATTCAGAACATCGGAGTCTTCGAATCGCCCGATGTGCGGGTGGATGAATTCACGGTTTTCACAACCGACGAGTCGCCGCGCAAAGGGCAGGTTCGCGAATGGGGCGAGAGCCTGATCGGGACGGTTGTTTTTGTCCTCGCCTTTACCACTCTGGTCGCTCAGGCCACGCAGGTTCCCACCGAGTCCATGAAACCGACCATTCTGGTAGGCGATCATTTCTTTCTCGATAAGATCGCATTCCCTGGGAATTTTCCGGAACAGATCCGTTCTCTGCTCCCGCATCGGCACATCAATCGCGGCGACATCATTGCGTTCAAGCCTCCAACAGGCGACAAGATTCCTTTCGTGAAACGCGTCATCGGCATCGGAGGCGATACCATCGAAATGAAGAGCCGCACCGTGATTCTCAACGGTCGCAAGCTGGACGAGAAGTACAAGATCTACAGCGATTATTCCGCAGACTCCAGCCGCGATAATTTCGGGCCGCAGGTCATACCGGCGGACAGTTTCTTTGTCATGGGCGACAATCGCGACAACAGCAACGACAGCCGCTACTGGGGTTTTGTGGATCGGAACTCCATTATCGGTAAACCGCTTTTTGTGTACTGGTCCTACGAGAGCGATCCCTATAACGGCGCGGATCTCTCATTCCGCGAATGGTTGCAGGGCTACGCATCAATTGCACTCCATTTCTTCAGCAAAACCCGTTGGTTTCGCATTGGAACCGTGATTCAGTGAGGTAAAAGCATGATGCAGGTCCGTAAAGCCGTATTCCCCGCCGCAGGACTGGGGACACGATTCCTTCCCGCCACCAAAGCCCAGCCCAAGGAAATGCTGTCGCTGGTGGACAAACCGCTCATCCAGTATGTGATCGAAGAAGCTGTAAATTCCGGCGTCCGTAATATCACGATCATTACCGGTCGCGGGAAGAACGCCATCGAAGACCATTTCGACGTTTCGTATGAACTGGAACAGGTTCTTCAAAGCCGCGGGAAGTCCGAACTGCTCGATGAAATGCGCCGGATTTCCAACATGGTCAACGTCACCTACGTCCGGCAGAAGGAGGCATTGGGGCTCGGTCATGCCGTATTGATGTCTCGCGATTCCGTCGGAGACGAACCATTTGCAGTAATGCTCGGAGACGACATTATCGACTCGGAAGTTCCATGCCTGAAACGCATGATCGAACTGTTTGAAAAGCTGCAGTCATCCATTATTGCGACGTGCGAAGTCCCGATGAGTGATATCTCGTCCTACGGAGTCATCCGCGGAACTCCCGTCGAGGGGTTTAACGGCCGGCTCTATCGCGTGCAGGATGTGGTCGAAAAACCCAAGGCGGCGGATGCACCTTCAAATCTGGCCATCATCGGAAGATACATTCTGACGCCCCAGATATTCTCACTATTGGAAAACACGAAGTCCGGGCTTGGCGGAGAAATTCAACTCACGGATGGAATTCGCCTGCTTCTCGAGCAGCAACCGGTTTATGCATACATGATTGAAGGCCGGCGTCATGACGCCGGCGACAAACTCGGATTTCTCAAAGCCACAGTGGAATTCGCACTGAAAAGAAGCGATCTGGGCGGCGATTTTCGCGAGTACCTCAAGACGCTCAAGCTCTAGCGTCTCTCAAAAGTCCCCCTTAAATGCAGGAGCCCTGGTTCGTGGAGAACCAGGGCATTCCTTTATGTGGAAAGAAAAATTAGGAAGAAAAGTAATAATTGGCTGGACTGAACGAAACCGAACAGTGGTGAATATGAAATGGCTTTAATTGGAGGGACTGTTGCATTTGCTTCTTAACGGCATCGCTGCCGAGACTCTTATTTTAGGGATCGGACGAGTTCTGTCAATCGGAATCTCATGAAGGGAACGCTGTTCGTCGTCGCCACACCGATTGGAAATCTTGGCGACATCAGCACTCGCGGTCTGGAAACTCTTCGCAACGCCGACCTTATCGCCTGCGAAGACACCCGCCAGTCCCTGAAGCTTCTCTCTCATTTCGGCATTCAAAGGCCTCTGACCAGTTACCACGATTTTAACGAGCGGGAGAAAGCGGTTGAACTCGCCGACCGGATTGAAGCGGGCGAAAATATTGCATTGGTATCTGATGCAGGGACACCAGCGGTGTCCGACCCCGGTTATCGACTGGTCCGTCTCTGCCGCGAACGGGGCCTCCATGTCGTGTCCATCCCCGGAGCGAACGCTGCCGTGACGGCGCTTTCCGCGTCCGGCCTGCCTTCGGACCAATTTCTGTTTGTCGGTTTCCTTCCGCCGAGGAAGTCCGCGCGGCGCGAGCAACTCCAGTCGCTGCGGACCTTCACCGGAACGTTGATCTTTTATGAAGGCCCCCACCGCATCCACGACACTCTCGAGGATATGCACGAAGTCTTCGGCGATCGCGAGGCGTGCGTTGGCCGCGAATTGACCAAACTCCACGAGGAATATGTTTTCGGCAAGTTGTCCGACGTTCGATCGCGCATTAAGGAACTGGGGGAATTCGTCGTGGTTGTTGGAGGTTCCCCGGGCGCAGACGAGGCCCCGCCCCAGGAACTCACGCGTGAAGGAGTGTTGAAGACCCTCGGGCTGTCTCGGAATCAACTCTACAATTTGTTCTTTAAGAAATAAATTCCGCTACAACAGGGTGTCGTCGAATGCCGGCCCGGCAACTTCACGCACTTCCTCATGTCCGTCGTCACCCATGAACCGGATGAATTGATCGCGAGATCCTTGAAAGAAGTGGTCGATCATGCCGTTGACGGCAGCATCGCGAACATCGGCAAATCCGACGGTGGGTTCGTAATAATGCGAGCGGGACTTCAATGCCCGGTGGAGGAAGCCCTTGAGGTACAGGCGATGCATGATCGTCATCACCGTGGTGTATGCCAGCGGGCGGGATGGCTGGATTGCAGTTTGAACATCTTTGACGCTGATGGGATAGCGCTGCCAGACCGCCTTCATGATGTCGAGCTCCAAAGGCGTCAGCATCAACGAATTATTCCGTGTCCGTTTCCGTCCTTCGATCTTCAAGGATTTCCAGCATCTCCTTTGCGCCATCTTTGCCCGGGGCATGAGGCGGAATGGAACAAACACGAAACTTCATCCGCCGGCGTGGAAACTCGATTTCCACCGTGTCGCCGACACGGATCTCGCGTCCTGCGCGTGATTCGATGTTGTTCACGGTGACGCGGCCAGCGTCACAAACTTCCTTTGCGAGGGTCCGGCGCAGTATGACCCGACTCCACTTTAGAAACAAATCGAGACGCATCAGGTCCAATTTGCTTCCAACAACGCCGGCATTTAGTCTTTGGATTCTCGGGGCAGGGCAGTGTCGGCGGCTCGAGTGGCCTTTGTTGCGGCGCCGGTATCAGTGAATCCGTCGGTCACTTGAACGTAGCCTTCGGCCCGGAGCTTGGTCAGGAAATCGCGGACTTTCGGTTCCGCGCGTTCTTCCAAAATGATGTTGTAGATTTCCGACTGGGCGATATCGAACGGTAGAATTCCACCATCGTGACGGTCCAGAAGTTTCAGGATGATGAGTGTCTTATTCTGAGGATTGGTCAGGATATCGGTGTTCTGCCCCTTGGTGAGCTTCCCGACAATCGATTCCATCTCGGGTGATGCCAATCCATAAGTTCCGTCGGGTTGTCTTTCAAAGAAGCCGATGGAACCACCATCCGCCGCGCTTGGATCTTCCGAATACTTGCGCGCCACTTCTTCGAAATCGTCGCCCTTCTTAATTGCGGCAAATGCGTCTTCGATTGTCTTCCGCTTCTCTGCGGTTTCAGATGCTGACAATCCATCGGTCGTCAGCGCGATCATACCGATACTCACTCCGGGAGGACGATCAAAGTCCTTGCTGTGCGCGTCAAAGTAGGTGCGCATCTCCTCCGTCGTGATCACAATCTTCCCGGTTACTTCGCGACGTATAACCTGTGATCTCAGGTTTCGGTACCGGATACTGTCCTTCACGTCCTCAATGGCCGTACCCTGCTTGACCATCGCCGCTTCAAGTTCTTCCAGATTCTTGAAGTTGTACTGAACACGCAAGGCTTCGAGCTGCTTGAGCACTTCGATGTTCGCATCCATGCCCAGGTCGCCGGCTTCCTGCAAAATCAAATGCTTGTCGATCAGATCGCGCACCACGTTCTTCAAGCGCTCATCGATGGCTTGCTGCAGCTGTGCGCCCTTCAGCTTCGACTCCGCGAAATCGGCGCGAGCTTCTTCTTCCGCCCTTTTGACTTCGGACGCCAGAATGATTTCCTTGTTCACTTTTACCGCTATCTGAGAGACAACCTTCTGCCCGAACGTGGGGACAGTCACGAATGCCAGTACAACAATGGCGGCCAACATGCTTTTCATCGGAACTCCTCTGCACATCTTAAGACCCTATGCGATCTCCCGCAAGACATCGCCTATATTTGCAAACAGATCCGACCGCGGACCGCTGGTTTTCAAACGCAGTGTGGCCGGAGGCGCAAACGAAAGATTTTCATCTCGCCCAACCAGTTCGATGACCCGTTCCGGGTCAATTCGCGCGGTCTCGTGAAATCGGATATCGATCCCGTGCGCGGTGCGTTCGATGGCAGTAACGCTGCGAGCACGGCCCAGAATCCGGAGTCGCGCATATTCCAGCAGATTGCGAACGGGAAGCGGCAATTCACCCAGTCGATCTTCCAGTTCACGATAAAGCCCCTCCACCTCCGGTTCGGTCCGGACTGAGGCAATCTGCTTGTAAATGCGCAATCGCTGCAATTCATCGTCAATAAAGTCCGTCGGAATCTTTAGATCCACTTTCAGGCTGATCGCGGTCTCGACTTCCGGCATTTCCATGCCGGTACGCAGCTCCTCGACGGTGCGCTCAAGCAGCTGACAATACAGGTCAAAACCAATGGCTTCAATATGGCCGTGCTGCTGGCCTCCCAGCAGGTTGCCTGCACCCCTCAACTCCAGGTCCAGAGCCGCGATGCGGAATCCGGCGCCCAGTTCGCTGAATTCCTGGATTGCGGCCAGGCGGCGGCGGGCAACTGGAGTCAGCGAGTCATCAGACGGAATCAAAAGGTAGGCGTAAGCACGCCGATTCGACCGGCCGACGCGGCCGCGAAGCTGATAGAGCTGCGAAAGCCCGAACTTATCGGCCCGATTGACCACGAGGGTGTTGGCCAGCGGAATATCCAGGCCGTTCTCAATGATCGTTGTCGCAACGAGAACATCAAAGTCATGATGCATGAATCGCGTCATGATCGTTTCGAGTTCTTTCTCTCCCATCTGCGCATGCCCGACACCCACCCGCGCCTTCGGACACAGCCGGCGAATCAGATCCGCAAGCGAATAGATCGATTCGACACGATTGTGCACCACATAGACCTGACCACCACGTTCGAGTTCAAAATTGACCGCGTTCTCGATGACCAGCGGCCGGAACTTCACCACCACCGTCTGAATCGCGAGCCGATCCCGTGGCGGCGTCTCAATAACCGACATGTCGCGCAGACCGCTGAGCGCCATGTTCAGCGTTCGCGGTATTGGTGTCGCCGTCATCGTCAGCACATCGACCTGAGTTTTGATTTGTTTGAGCTTTTCCTTGTGAGCAACTCCGAAGCGCTGCTCCTCATCGATAATCATGAGGCCCAGATCCTGGAATCGCAGGTCTTTGGACAGCAACCGGTGGGTGCCGACAATGATGTGCACGCGCCCGGCCTCTGCTTCGGCGAGAACCGCCTTCTGGTCCTTCGGCCCGACGAAGCGGCTCAGCATGGCAATCTTTACCGGGAACGCGGCGAAGCGTTCTTTGAACGTCTCGAAGTGCTGGAAACAGAGGATCGTCGTCGGTGCAAGAACCGCGACCTGCTTTCCATCCGTTACGGCTTTGAACGCCGCACGCATGGCAACTTCTGTCTTTCCATAGCCCACATCTCCGCAGACGAGCCGATCCATGGGAATGGGATTCTCCATGTCCTTCTTGATGTCGGCAATTGCGGTCAACTGGTCGGGCGTTTCCTCATATTGAAATGCTTCTTCAAATTCCTTCTGCCACTCCGTGTCTTCGGAAAACGCGTAGCCATTGCCGACTTTGCGCTGGGCATAAAGTTTCAGCAGCTCCTGCGCCATGTCGCGAATGGCTCGCTTGACTCGAGTCTTTCGAGCCACCCATGTCGTGCCGCCCAGTTTGTCGAGCTGTGGCTTTGCGCCCTCGGAGGAAGAGTACTTCTGGACAAGGTCGAGACGCTCCAGGGGAACATACAGTCGATCGTCTCCCTGATAGAGAAGAACCATGCACTCTCGGTCGTGGACCAGCGTGATGCCGTGATACGTGCCAATCCCGTGGTCGATGTGCACCACGAAGTCGCCGGGCTTCAGATCCTGAAGATCGGAAATGAACGCCGATATCTTCTGCCGGCGCCGGTGAGGCGCGGCAAGGCGCTCGGACTCGTCGAAGATGTCGGCTTCGGCGTAAATCTCCAGTGTCGCGTCCGGCAATCGCATGCCCGACGACAGGCGGCCAATTCCCACGATCGGCGCGGCCAGTTCCTCAGAGGCCTTCGAAACTTTTATGGGTTGCTCACCAAATTCCAATCGAAACGGAATGTCGTACTCATGCAGAAGATCGCGCAATCGCTCCGCCATGCCCAGCGTGCTGGCCAGAAGAACCACCTGATTGCCTTTCGCATACGAATCCCTCACTCCATCGGCCATGTCTTTTACCCGGCCATGCCATTTCGTGATGGGTTGGGAGCGGATGAAGAACCTCGACGGCGTCTCGGATTCATCGGCACCGAGCTCTTCAATGTGTACTTTCCGGTGCTGGGGATGTGGTTTCGCAAATTCCTCGGCCTGCAGGAACAGCGCCTCGGGAGGCAATGCGAGGTTTCCCGTCGAGATGGCCTGGTCGTACCGATGCTGCATGAGAGACAGAAACTTCTCGTGCTCCTCGCGCAGCACCTCGGGTTCATCCAGAACAAGAACGCAGGCATCGACGTAGTCAAAGATGGTTGACGCCAACGGCGCGTTCAGCGACAGCAGAAACTCAGCACCGGGAAACATGGCACCGCCTTCAGCAAGGCCGGTTTTCTCCGAAAGGTCCCTCTCAAATTTCGGATCGTTCCAGCGTTCTCGCGCAAGTGACCCCCACTGATGCAGCAGGCCTCGATCCACAATCGTGTCGCGCATCGGAAGAATATCAATGCGCTGAACCGGCCCGCTGGAGCGTTGATCGTCGAGATCGAATTCCCGGAGCGAATCCACCGTATCGCCGAAGAATTCGATGCGTACCGGGCTTCGCATCAACGGAGAAAAGACATCGACAATGCCGCCGCGCACGGAAAATTCGCCGGGCCCTCCAACAGGTTCTTCCCGCAGGTAACCGGCATTTGCAAGGTGTTCGACAAGCAGCTCCTGCGACAGTTCATCCCCCATGGAAATGTGCAGGCTGTAACTATCGAACTGCGCGGGAGCCGTGAGGCGGGTACAAACCGAACGCAACGAGGCGACCACGATATCGATATGCTTGTGTCGCAATTGCCAGAGCGTTGTCGCTCTTGCCTGTTGAATATCGGCATGCGGAGGCAGGCCGGCGTAGGGATCGGCCTCCCACGCGGGAAAACCGCTGACCTTGCTGTATCCGGGATTCGATCCGGAGGTGTTCATCGTGGCGTGAAAATATTCCAGATTGGAAACAATGTCCGGGATGTCCCGGTCGTGAGGAGTCACGACAATGATGGGACGGCGAACCGGCTGCCACAGTCCCGCAATGAATAGCGCTCGCGCACTGCCGGTCAAGCCTCCGACCAGGACATCGGACTCCCCTCGCAGGGCTTCGGCGGCAATCCGGCGGAAATCCGCAACGTCGGAAATCCGCGAGAGCAGTTTCGGAATACGTTTTTCGAGAGTGTCCATTTCGGAAGGGACCGCCATCAGGGCTTCTTCGAATCCAAACGCTGCAGCACCCGGTCGATCACGCTGGTGGTGGACTGGCCAGGCACCAGGGGAATGGCCGCCACCCTGCCCCCCCAGCCTTCGACTTCCTTGCTGCCGACGATGTTGTCGGTCCAGTCGGCGCCTTTGACGAGCACGTCCGGTCGAATGGCCAGAATCGCCTCCAGCGGCGTGTCTTCATCGAAGGTGCAGACATAGTCGACAACGTCGAGAGCCCGCAGGATTTCAGCCCGCTCGTTCTGTGGAAAGACCGGGCGGCTTGGTCCCTTCAACCGCTGGACGGAGTTATCGCTATTGATCGCAACGACCAGCACATCGCCCAGCTGGCGCGCGCGCCTCAGCAGGTCGACGTGACCGGGATGAATGATGTCGAAACAACCGTTGGTGAAGACCACGCGCTTACCCAAACTCTGCAAGCGGCGCGCTTCTTGTCCAATGGAGTCTCGGGACTGGATGGAAACCACGTTTGAATCCTTCGGATGGCTAGTATAGCATCGCCGTCCGTGCGGCTATGGCTCACCGTTTCCCTTATTCTTGTGTTGCTCCTCGCCGCAGTGGCGTATTCGCAATTGCCAGGCGTCCGGCAGAAGGGCACATTTCCCAACGACCCGCCAACCCCGTACTTCCATTACTTGCCCTCCAGTCCTGAACACGGCCGGGTGCTGGTGATTCATGGTCTGGATGCAAACAAGGAATTGATGAACCTCCTGTGTTACGCGCTGGGCGATGCGGGCTTCGATGTGTACTCGATCGATATGCCCGGACACGGCGATTCCCCGGTGGGTTTCAATGCGGTCCGCGCGCGGGAAGCGGTCCAGTCCGCACTCGACATTCTGGGGCCACGCACGATCGTGATTGGACATTCGATGGGAGGAGCGCTGCTGTTGGATCTCGCCGCCGACACGCCATTTGAACAGATGATCCTGCTTTCCCCGGCTCCCACTCCCGTCGATCGCATTCGTGCGGAACGCCTGCTGGTTCTCACAGGACAGTTCGACATACCGCGCGTTCGATCATTTGTTTCGCAGTTGGAAAACGCAGGCGTGAAAAGTGTCGAACAACGAACCATACCCTGGGCCGGACACTCCGGATACCTCGCTGAACCGGAGCCAATTCGAGAAATCGTATCCTGGCTGGGTGGGGATACCGCAAAACTGACGACGGTTCGACGGCTGGGACTCCTGATATGCGTGATTCTCGTGGCCCTGGGTCTTGGAATCCTGTCGCTCCCGGGGTCGGACATTCCGAAAGGCGAGATCATCGGCTCGACGGTGATCGTTTCCTATGTCGCTTCCTTCACCGTTGCTCTTTTCATTTCCGCTTTGATGGTGGTGTTACGGGGACTGCGCCTTTTTTCCACGGACTATCTCATCAGCTTTGTATTCCTGGCAGGGATCACGCGTCTTCCCGCCTGCCTCCGGAAGGTCTCGTTCAATCCGCGGAAGACTCTCGTCAGCCTGCTTGCCACAACATTCGTCATCGTGGTTGCGGTACTGGCCGGATCGGAGCTGGTGCATATGAGGCTTGCCGGCGGACGATGGTGGCGTTTCATCGCGATCGCCGCCGCGCTTCTACCAATGGCTATCGCGGACGAAGTCCTGCTGCGCCCTCTGCGTCCGTGGTGGAAAGCGGCGGGTATCGCGACGCTCACCCGAATCCTGATCGGAGCGTTTGCGGTGACGGGGGTGCTCACGTTCAATCGCAACGACGCGTTTCTGGTGTTGATCACTCATTTCGTCGTGCTGTTTTGGATTGCACTCTGGTTCGCCGGTGAGATTCTTCGACGTCATACACAGGATCCGCTGGCGAATGCGGTATTTGCTGCATTGGTTCAAGGATGGGTGTTTGCCGCGATATTCGTGGTGACTTAAGGTCGCCGAAGGCCACAACACTGTAGGCGCTTCGCGCTACCCCATCTTCCCGGCGAAGAATACCAGCGCCACGCTGAAATAGATGATCAAGCCCGTTACGTCGACGAGCGTGGCGACGAACGGTGCAGACGATACCGCCGGGTCATATCCCAGGCGTCGAAGGATCAGAGGCAATATCGAACCAATCAGCGATCCCCATAGCACCACGCCAACAAGCGCGAAACCCACTGTCATTCCGAGCGAGAACCAAAGTTCCTTATATGCTTGAGGAAACAATCTGTGCCATATCGTGATACGCGTGAGTCCAATGGCGCCAAGAATCCCACCCAGCGCCAATCCGGCCTGGATTTCGCGGCGAATGATGCGCCACCAGTCTCCGAGTCTAACTTCTCCCAATGCCAACGCGCGAATGACCAGAGTGGATGCCTGCGAACCGGAATTGCCGCCACTGGAAATGATTAATGGAATAAACAGCGCGAGCTGTACCACTCTTGCGATTTCGGCTTCAAATATGGTCATGGCGGTCGCGGTCAACATTTCGCCGAGAAACAATGCGGTCAACCATGTCGCTCGCTTGCGTATCATGCGCGGCATTGCGATTGTCATGTAGGGCTCATCCAGAGCTTCGGAACCTCCAATCCTCTGGATTTCCTGCGTCGCCGTATCTTCGGCAACGTCCAGGACATCGTCGATGGTGACGATACCGATCAGAGCTCCGGCCGTATCCGTCACCGGCAGAGCCGTGCGGTCGTACTGCCGAAAAATGGCCACCACTTCTTTCTGATCCTCGGTTGCCTTGAGCGCCACGAACCGTCGATCCATCAAATCCGATACGTGCTTGTCGACCGGCGCCAACAGAAATTCACGGATCCGGATGTCATCGATCAGCAAACCCGATTCATCGACCACGTAAACCACGTTCAGGGTTTCGCTGTCCTGGCCGTGCGTGCGGATGTAGTCGAGCACCTCGGAGATCGTCCAATGTTCGCGGACGCTCACGTAATGAGGCGTCATCAAACGGCCGATGGAGTTCTCCGGATAGCCCAAAAGTTTTGATGCCACCGAACGTTCTGCGGGCGTCAGCATCGACAGCAGCTGACGCGTCGCCGAAGCGGGCAGCTCTTCGAGGAACATGGTGCGATCGTCGGGCGCCATGTTGTTCAGCAGGGATGCCACATCTTCGTGAGCCATGGCCTTGAGCAGGACCTCCTGCTCTTCGAGAGAGAGGTACTCGAAGACCGCCGCCGCATCCTTGCGGAGCAGGATGCGGAAGACGATGACCTGATCGTCGACGCCCAGTTCCGTAAGGATCGCCGCAAGGTCGCTGGCATGCCGATTGCGGACGAGGTCGCGCAACCGCGTGTAGTCTCCGCTATGAACCGCGGAGGCCAGTTCGTCTGCGGGCCTCGCAATACTGCGTATGAGACCGAGCGCTTCATCACGCTCGGGCCCTGAAAGTTTTTGTTCCATATGAGTCAATGCCGCGCGAACGACATCGTGATGATGCACGTGAGGGCCGACGCTTTGCACAACGTCGCGCCACAAGCGATGTATCAGCTCGAGATCGCCGGGTGAAAGAGAAGGCGGGTGGGCACCGAGATGATACGCATCGGTGCGTCCGCTGTGATGACAGATGACAAGGCGAAGTTTCTGGGTGGCGTCCTTCTCGGCGCGTTCCCAGGCTTCGCCCAAAAGGCGCGCCTGCTCGGCTGTCGGCAGGCTCGACGATTCTCCAACGTAAACTTCCGAAGAGTGGAGCCGCAGCGCCACTCGAATCACTCCATCGAAAACATTCTGCGCCGGAACGATAAGCAAGCGAACCGGACGGGCGTAACGCTCCGTCAGCGCCACAACCTGAGAAAACAAGTAGCGCTCCTCGCGCGACGCGCCCGTGCTCTCTCCAGTCTCATCATCCAGATCATCGACATCGGCGCCGAGAACGCGCACCGCGAGTGCGACGACATCGCGGTCGCCGGCCACTTTCATGGCCTCGACCAGGTGAGCCAGCGAATCAGGATGCCGGACGGTGACGATAATGTTGTCTGGCCGGGCGTCTACATGTCCCAGAGAAAGATCGCGGGACGTGGAAAGTTCCAGGCGAGTCTCTTCCGCTTCGGACGAACCCGCACTCTTTCGCCGGGCCGCCAATGCGATTCCCAGGCCGCAAATCATGCCGATTGAGGCAATCGAAGGAACATCGCCGCTGGTCAACAACGCCAGCGCGCTAAGACCGACGACGACGCCAACCAGCCCTGCGGCGAACGCCGGCACGCGGTACGGCTGCGGTTCATGATGAGTCTTATGCAGACGGAGATTACCGGCAATACGCAACAGCATGGCCGTGGCAACGGCGATTCCATAGGCCCGGCTCAACCAGGCCACCTGTGCGCCGCTGGCAATCGTGACGAAGACCGCCGCCATTGCTGCGACGCTGCCCGCACTCGCGGTGCTGCCGGGCAAATTGGTATCGGCCGAAAGACGGCGCAGCAGTTGTTCCGCATCGTCGAGCGCTGCCTGTGCGGCGGGCGCCAGCATCAGCAGCGCGGCACCGAAAACCAGAACGGTCAGGAACCCGGCAGCCCATGCAGGAATCGGCAGATACTGCGCCAACGCCGACACCGGAGCCGCAGCCCAGACCGCTGTTTCGGTTTTGGGCACGGCCGCCACATAAAGAAATGACGTCGATACCGAAAGCAGAAACCCGAAGAGCGCAACGAAGAATGCGGTGCGCCGCACGGCGTGGACCCGTGGAGGCGCAAACTCGCGGGCCGCGCGACCGAGCGATCCACCGCCTCCCAATATCGGAATCACGAGCGCGAAAGCGATCAGCCAGTGAATCCCATAACGAAAGGCGGATTCTCCAGCGGTCGGTTGAATCGGCGTGAGAGTCGGCCCGACAACGGCAATGCCATGCCGCAGCATCGCAATAGCTCCCGTGATCGAGAGCGCGGCAATAACCAGAACTCCCGCCCATATCCCCTTCGCTACCGTACCGGCAAAGAGCGGAAGGCCCAACCTCGCCCGAGCCCATAAAAATCCAATCAGCAGAATTGCTCCGGCGGTGACCAGATCCTGGACGCTGAGACGCGCGGTGACACTCCATTGGGAAATCCACGAGCCGCCGAAACTCACCGCGTACTGCCCGCATAGAACACAGGCCAGTGCGACCAGCAGCAGGCGTTCGGTCAGCATCGTGGCCGTGGCAAAGCTGCCGGCTCGCCGCCCGAATACGCGCTCGGTTCGCCCGATCAGACCGCCGGGGATAAAGAAAGCCCAGCTTTCAGTATCGATGGCTCGAACGACGAAGCTGAGAAGCCCTGCGCCAAGCACGAACCAGGGCATGGATTCGCCAAGAAACGCTCGCGTCACACCGGCAACAAAGAACACCCCGATTCCAAGCTCCGCCAGCACGAGAGCGGTCGCCTTCGACACCGACATGAACGACATCAGCGCCGTCGTGGAAAGAACCACGCGGATCTGTCGATTCAAATTCGAGGGTGGAGTCGGCGTCGTCATCGTCCCTCGATGAAACCACACGAGCGGATGCCTCGCCAAGGAGTTATCCGGTGTTTTTCGCGGAGAGACATGAAGGGTTTCGATAAGCGCGAAACTCCCCTCCTAAGTTAGGAGGGGTGGCGCGAAGCGCCGGGGTGGTTCCCTGTGGAACCACCCGTCGCGGGATCCGCTTCGCGATCCCGCTGCCGACTTTCCTTGATGGCTGCGCCCTATCGGGCTTGCATTCGCTCCGCTCATGACTGAGGAGGTCAATGCCCCAATTCGAATTGATTCACCGCTTGACCGGCGGATGTCCGGTCTGTATAAATATTCATTGGTATGAATAATTATTCGGTCGCTGTTGTCGGCGTCACAGGCTACTCAGGCCGCGAGGTCGATCGCCTGTTGAAATCTCACCCAGCCATCAAAGTCAGCGGACGCTTTACCTCCAAAGGTGACGGACCCGGAATTCAGGCCTACAGCCTCGATGGCGTGAAACGTCTCCGGCCCGATGTCGTTGTTATGGCAACCGAACACGATGTGTCGCTGCGGCTGGTTCCGGAACTCGCCGCCGAGGGGTTTCGTGTCGTCGATATGAGCGGAGCGTTTCGCATGAAAGACGCCGCTCTATACCCGAAGTGGTACGGCTTCGAGCACACGGCTGTCGATCTGCTCCAACAGACCGTCTACGGAATGCCGGAGCTGTTTGCCGACAAGGTCCGAACCGCGCAGGTGGTCGCGAATCCCGGTTGTTATGCCACCTCCGTGATTCTGCCGCTCTCGCCGCTTTATTCCACGGGCGTCATTTCGCCGGCTTCGCTCGTGGTTGTGGATGGCAAGTCCGGCGTTTCCGGCGCTGGCCGACATCCGAAACAGGAAACCCACTTCTGCGAGGTGAACGAGAATCTCAAAGCGTATGCGGTGCTGCGTCACCGGCACACTCCGGAAATGCTGTCGTTCCTTCCAAAGGCGGTCGCGGGAAATTTTGTGTTCACGGCGCACCTGATTCCAATCACGCGCGGAATTCTCAGCACGATCGTGTTTCAGCATGCGAAAGGGACCTCGGCGCGTTCGGTGTTGAACGATACGTACGCGGGCTCCGCGTTTGTGAAGATCTTTCCGGAAGGAACTCTGCCGGATATCCATGGCGTGGTTCTCACCAACGGTTGTCACATCGGGATCGCAACCTCGGAAACCTCAACGGTGGTGGTATCTGCAATTGACAATCTCGTCAAGGGAGCTGCAGGCCAGGCCATACAGAATCTGAATCTCATGCTGGGCCTTCCGACGGAGACAGGATTGCTCGAATGAGCAGCGCCATCGGGAATATCACTGTTGTCAAAATCGGAGGCGTGCTTCTGGAGAATCCGGATGCGGCGGTAGCCCGTATTCTGGCCGTGGGCGCAAAGAACCTCGTTGTGGTTCATGGCGGTGGAGTGCAGATCACGCGCATGCTGGAAAAAATGAACGTGAAGTCGGAGTTCATCGACGGATTGCGCGTCACCGACAAGGTTGCTATCGGCGCAGTCGCGGCCGCATTACTGGGAGAGGTTCACACCCGGCTTGTCGTTGCATTGCAGAAAGCCGGCATTTCCGCCACTGGTGTGTTCGGAACCGTTCAGGCTGAAAAGAAAACCGGACCGTGGGGGCTGGTTGGAACCAACGTCCGTGCCGATCGCGCAATACTGACTCATCTTATCGAAAGCGGACACGTGCCGGTGGTGCCAACTCTTGCGATAGGCGATTCATCTCTTCTGAACGTCAACGGCGATGAGACAGCCGCCGCGGTTGCCCTGGCTTTGACGGCTCGGCGCCTGATATTCCTGACCGATGTGGAAGGAGTCTTCGATGCCGAGCGGGCTGTGATCGCACGCGTTCCCCGCGAAGTGTCTCTGCTTGATGCGCCATTCGTCAGCGGCGGCATGAAGCCCAAGATCCGGGCGGTGGAGTCTGCGCTTGCTGGAGGAGTCGCCACTGTAACCGTAGGCCGCACCGTTTTCGGAGATCTTCAATGATCGTTCGCGCCGCCCATCCGGACGACATTTCAACGATGATCCGCATCATTTCGCACCATGCGGCTCAGGGCCTGATGTTGCCGCGGTCCGCTGGCGCTCTGGCGGCCACGCTGGGCACCTACGTCGTCGCGGACTCGGACGGGGAAATCGTCGGTTGTGGCGGCTTGCATCAGTACACCACCGATACGGCCGAACTCATCGCCCTGGCGACGGCCCCGGGAGGCGCACCTGACGGCACGGGCCGAGCGCTGGTGGATGCGTTGGTCAACCGCGCGAAACTGGAAAGCGTCACACGGGTCTTTGCGCTGACACTAGCTCCCGGATTCTTTTCGAGGATGGGTTTCAGGACTGTCGAGCACAGCACGCTTCCACTCAAGGTGTGGACGGACTGCGTCGCCTGTCCGAAGTACGGAAACTGCGATGAAATTGCGATGGTTCTGGATTTCGATCGCGAAGCGGCCTAAAGACCCGCAGGACGCGTGAAGGATTTGTCCTTACGTGCGACGATATTTGCAGGCAACAGATAATCGACGGGAAGATCGGCAAATTCCGCGGAGAAATTCTTCAGATCGATATCGGCCAGCTGCTTACCCTCCGTCAATGCCTGGCGCACGGCGCGCGCGACAATGTCGTGAGCGGTGCGAAACGGAACACCCTTCAACACGAGATAATCCGCAAGATCGGTTGCACCCATGAAGGAATCCGAAGCAGCCGACTGCATCGCTTCCGTTTTCAATTCCACGGTCCGCACCGTCAGGCGAAGCACGCTCAGAGTCAGCCGGATGTTTTGGAATGCATTCAGCATGGCCTCTTTGTCTTCCTGCAGGTCCTTGTTGTAGCCGGTCGGCAAGCCCTTGACGACAGACAGAAACCCGCTGAGCAATCCTGCCGTCATGGCGGCCTTCGCGCGGATCAACTCGAGTCCATCGGGGTTCTTCTTTTGCGGCATGAGGCTGCTGCCTGTCGTCACCTTTTCCGAAAGCTCGAGGAATCCAAACTCCGTGGAGGAATACAGAATCCAATCCTCCGCAAGCCGGCTGGCATGCGTCATAGAGATAGACGCATTCGCGAGAAACTCCAGGACAAAATCCCGGTCGGATGTGGCGTCGAGCGCGTTCGCGGATATGCGGGCAAAGCCCAGCTCACGCGCAATGGCCTGGCGATCCAGCGCGAAATTCGATCCGGCGACGGCGCCGGATCCCAGCGGCATCACGTTGATGCGTGCGAGCGAATCTTCGAAACGCTCCCGGTCGCGGCTGAACATTTCCACATAGGCGAGACAATAATCGCACCATCGAATCGGCTGAGCGCGTCTCATGTGCGTATAAGCGGGAAGCAATGCCGCGGGATGACGTCCTGCACATTCCAACAGTGCGAGGCCAAGCGCTTCAAGGTCGGCGACAATCAGCTCGACCGCTTTGCGGACATACAAACGAAAATCCGTGGCCACCTGATCGTTGCGGCTGCGGCCGGTGTGGAGTTTGAGAGCGACGGCGCCGACTTTCTCGGCCAGTGTCGCCTCGACAAACGTGTGGATATCCTCATACGGCATCGCCTTCACCTGGTCGGGAGAATACTGGCTCAGGATGCCTTCCAGGCCTTTATCGATCGCCTGCCATTCCTCGTCATTGAGAATGCCCGCGCCGTGCAGACCTCTGGCGTGGGCTCTGCTGGCCCGAACGTCGACTTCCAGAAGAACGGCATCGACGGAGAGAGAGCGATTCATCTTCTCGAATACGGGATCCTGTTCTTCTTCGAAACGGCCTTTCCACAATTTCATCGTCGAATTCGCACCACGGAAGAAAGCCCCAGGAATTTGTTCAATTCCTGCGTGTCGGGGCGGTTATTGTTTTCCGGACCGGCAGGCCCATTGTCTGCGCGATACAGGCTCTTCGGAGAGTTGCGGCTTTTGACGGTGAGGTTGCCCTTATAAAGGCTCATGGTCACGGAACCGGTCACCGCTTCATTCGTCTTCTCAAAAAATGCATCGAGCGCTTCGCGTAATGGCGTGAACCAGCAACCCTCATAAACAAGCTGGGCATATTGGATCGACAGAATCTCTTTCTGCTGCCGGGTCTGCCGATCCAGCACCAGCGACTCCAGTTCACGATGCGCCGCCGTGATCAGGGTCCCTCCAGGAGTTTCATAAATCCCGCGGGTCTTCATGCCGTTGATGCCGTCCTCCACCATATCCACACGTCCGACACCGTTGGTTCCGGCAATTTCGTTCAGGTCTTCGATCAACTGCACCGGCCGGATGGATTGGCCGTTGAGACCCACCGGAATGCCTTTCTCAAAATCGATCGTTATCTCGCTGTCTCCATCGGGACAGTCACTCGGATCCAGAGTCCGTTCAAAAAGATCCTGGGGAAGAGTCTCCGATGGATCGTCGAGAATTCCGCCTTCGTAACTCATGTGCCAGATATTCGAGTCGTGACTGTAAATCACCGCTTCGGCTGTTGTAACTGGAATTTGATGCGCGGCAGCGAACGCCACAGCATCACGACGGGATTTGAGGTCCCATTCGCGCCACGGGGCGATGACCTTCAGCTGCGGTGCGAACGATTTGTAGACGCGCTCGAAGCGAATCTCGTCATTGCTCCCGCTGATGCAGCCATGGACCAGAGCATCTGCATTTTCCCTCTGCGCAATCTGAATCTGGCGTCTGGCAATCAAGGGACGCGAGATCGCGGAGCCCAGAAGATAGGTCCCTTCATAGCGGGAACCCGATTTGATAAGGGGCCAGAGGTAGTCCGTGACAAATTCGCTGCGGAGATCTTCGATGAATACCTTTGAGGCGCCGGTCTTGAGGGCCTTTTCTTCGAGGCTGTTCAGCTCCTCGTCCTGGCCGACATTGGCCACCACCGCAATGACATCACACCCATAGTTTTCTTTGACCCAGGGGATGATGATCGAGGTGCCCAAACCGCCCGAGTACGCGAGCACGGCTTTCTTCACTTGCTGCTTCATCGTGATTCTCCAGAAGCGAAATCAATATGGCCTTTTCCGCCGGCAGGCGATTGGCCGCCTGGCGGAAAACGAGCGAATTGTCGGAGTCGATGACGGGATCCGTCACCTCCAGGCCGCGGTGGGCCGGGAGACAATGCATAAAGAATGACGGCTTACCGGTCTTTGCGAAGAGCCGTTCGTTAACCTGATAAGGCTGAAATATTTCAGCGCGTTTCTTCGATTCGCTTTCCTGACCCATGCTGGCCCAGACGTCGGTATAAATGGCGTCTGCGCCTTCCACCGCGTCCGGATCGGTGAACCATGCAACCTTCTCTCCGGGTTGAGGACCGTATCCCTGCGGACAGATGGCGCGGAACGAAATGCCGGAGAGCTCACAGGCTTTCCAGAGCGAGCGCGACACGTTGTTCCAGTCACCGATGTAGGCTACTGTCCTGTTGTCGAAGTCACCCCAGACTTCCGACAAAGTCAGAACATCGCCAAGTGCCTGGCACGGGTGTTCCCAATCGCTGAGCGCATTGATCACGGGAATCGTCGCGAATGTCGCAAGCTCCTCAAGATCCACATGGCGGTAGACGCGAGCGACGATTCCATCGACCCAGAGGGAAAGATTTCGAGCCAGATCGGGAATGCTTTCGCGCTCTCCCAGCTGGCTCTCTCCAGTACCCAGAAGGATCGGCCATGCGCCAAGTTGCCGGATGGCAACCTCGAACGTCACTCGCGTCCGCAGTGACGGCTTTTCGAAGATCAGCGCGAGATTCTTGCCGGCCAGGGCAAAGTCGCCGTGATTCGTGCGTTGTGCTGCGGCAGACGCCAGCAATTGTGAAAACTCGGATGACGAAAGCTGCCCAAGAGACAGCATGTCTGCATAGTTATTCATCATACTGCATAAGTATGCGGACAGGTCGGCCGGGGGTCAACGATTTTTAATGTTGTGCCATTTGCTATAATTTGGCCCGTAACGGACGTCACTATGAAAAAAATCCGCCAGAAAGCCATATTGGACCTGGTCCGAAGCCGTGAAATTGCGAGTCAGGAAGAACTGCTGGAAAACCTGCTGGCCCGCAAGATCGACGTCTCCCAGTCGACGTTGTCACGCGATATTCAGGAGCTTGGCCTGGCGAAGACCGGCGGAGTGTACGCCGTGATGGATTCGGAGGAGGCTCCCGGCGCCGATGATTCGACTCGCCGCATCCTGCGGGAGTTTCTCAATGAAGTGTCCATAGCCCAGAACATCGTCGTGTTGAAGACGGGGCCCGCACATGCGTCCACGGTGTCGCGGGCGATCGATAGCGCGGGCTGGCCGGAGGTGGTCGGCAGTATTGCCGGAGACGACACGGTGTTTGTGCTGATGCGAACGACAAAGGAAAGTCAGGACCTGCGGCGGCGGATTCTCGAATATCTAAAATAGTGGCGGTGCATGAAATCGAACTTCGCCCTTATCCGGACACCGTTCGATCAACTGCTGCACCGAAATGTTCTGAATGGGGTCCCGAAAATCCGGCAGAAGTTCAGCCAGCGGAAGCAACACAAACCGCCGATCCGAGTATCGCGGATGAGGAACCGTCAGCTCGGGGGTTTGAATCCGCAGCTCGTTGTAAAAAAGAATATCGATATCGATGGGCCGCGGCCCGCGTGATTGATCCCGCATCCGTCCGGCTTCTTGTTCAACGGCAAGGCACTGTTCAAGCAGGTTTGCCGGATTCAGTTCAGTCTCCACCTCGACGACGGTATTGATAAACCACGGCTGGTCCTCAAAATCTCTTGGTTCGGTGAGATACAATGATGCGCTTCGCAAGGCGTCGACACGGCGTTTCCGCAGGGACGCGATGGCCTGACGAAGCCGCCCTTCGCGATCTCCAATATTGGATCCGAGGCCGAGGACAATTCGCATAGACCGAACCATGATGCACCATTTATGAAGACACGTGTTACCGAGACTCCGCTCGAAGGCCTTCTCATTATCGATATCGATCATTTTCAGGATGAGCGCGGCTTCTTCATTGAAAGCTGGAGCAAGCGGGATTTCGAGGCGGCAGGCATCACGGCAAATTTTGTCCAGGACTCCCATTCCGCTTCACGCCGCGGCGTCTTGCGCGGGCTGCACTATCAGGACATGCGGGCGCCGACTGCCAAGCTGGTCCGCTGCACGGTAGGTCGAATATTCGACGTCGCGGTGGATCTCCGCGGGAATTCACCAACGTTGGGAGAATCGTTCAGCATGGAACTTGATGCGGAAACGAAATCGCTACTTTGGATCCCGATTGGATTCGCCCATGGGTTTGCGACGGTTTCCGAATACTGCGAAGTGCAGTACAAACAGACGGATTTCTACAATCCCCAGACCGAAGGCGGAATCGCATGGAACGATCCGGAGATCGGCATCCGATGGCCGTTGTCCGATCCCATCCTTTCTCAAAGAGACCAGCGCCAAATGAGCTTTGCGGAGTATCGCAAGAATCCTGCCTTTAAATAGCCGACTTCCTTTGACCTGATTCCTGATCCTCTCTAGGATGTAGCGACAATGGCGATTGTTGTCAGGATCAACCAGGACAAGATGAGTGCGATTGTCGAAATCGATCGCACCGTGGAAGAGCCGGTTCTTCTCCAATCGCTCGTTCATGCGTTGTCGGAGGCGGGAATCAACCATGGCGTCGACGACGCTGCCTGCAATGAGATCATCGCGGCAATCAATGCACAGCCTCCTGGCGCCAGGCTCTCCGGCACCGTTGCTCACGGCACCTTGCCGGTTCCCGGTGAAGACGGATCCGTAACCATGGCTGTGGAGTACAACCGAAATCTTATCGGCCTACCCGGCCAGTTTGGCGCCATCGATTTTCATGAGCGTGGATCGTTTACTCCGATCGAGAAGAGTCAGTTGATTGCCACCATCAAACTTCCAACCAATGGCCTTCCTGGAAAGGATGTTCGTGGAAATGAACTCACAACCACGCCGGGTGTCCGCGCTTCTCTGACCGCCGGTCAGGGCACGAAGCTGGAAACCGGCGGCACGGAATTGCGCGCAGCCCGGCACGGCGACCTTCGTTGTACCGGCGACGTCATTGAAGTGATGGATGTCATCAAGGTTTCCGGGAATCTGGACTACAACGTTGGAAGCATTGAATGTGAGGGACCGGTTCGCGTCGAGGGTGACGTCCTCCCGGGATTCCATATTCGTGCCGGGGGCGACGTCATGGTTGGCGGCATTGTCGATGCGGCAGAGATCACCACGGGCGGGACCCTGACTGTGGGCCAGGGCGTTCTCGGAAAGAGCCGCATCTGCGCCAAAACCAAAATCACCGTGGGCTATGTCCGGGAGTCGTATCTCGAGTGCGATGGAGCTGTCGCGATTCTAAAGGAAGCTGTGAACAGCACCATTATCTCGGGCGACAGCATCGTCATTCCGGAGAATGGACGAGTCGTTGGTGGAAGGCTACTGGCGTTGAAGAATATCGAATTGGGAATTGCGGGCAGTCCGAAGGGCATTCCGACGGTGCTGGCGGCCGGGGTAAATCCGCTCAAGGATATGCGGGCGGCAAAGCTGGCATCGGATATCCGTCGCGCCGATGCCGTACAGGCGCGCATTGATCGAGTGAAAGGACTGGCGAAACCGGATCAGCACGAAGTGCTCGATCAGTTGCTTTCCCACGCCGCTTCCAAGCGTGAAATTCACGCGGAGGAACTCGCGGCGCTACAAACGGAACAGACGCAGATTACGGCGTGCCGAATCGTGGTGAAAAAGAATGTCCACTCGGGAGTTCAGATTCGCATTGGGCGAGGGGATATGACATTGCAGGACGAAAGAAACAATGCGACGTTTTATTTTGATGCGGAATCCGGCCAGGTGGTTCAAGTCACCAGGGCATAATTTTATAAGGATGAATATGAACGTTAAGGAAGCCATGGGTACACCGTATGTGACGGTACGAGACACCGATTCCGTGTTGACCGGCCTCAAGCGATTGGTGAAAGAAGGAATCAGTGGAGCGCCCGTAATCTCGGCCGATTCGCAATTGATGGGCATGGTTACCGAGTTTGATCTGCTGCTGGCCATCGATCATGTCGGAGAAGACTTTCCGATCTCCCGCCTCATGCACCGGGAAGTCGTCTCGATCCGCCCGGAAGCCTCGCTTGAGGAAGCCCGCGAACTGATCCTGACCCACAACTACCGTCGACTCCCCGTCGTGGAAAACAACAAAGTGATTGGAGTGCTTTCCCGGCGGGATCTGCTGCGCGTTCGCTTCGGACTTTAGATAACGAACCCTAGTGGCGCATGGCACGATACTCCGCCACCGCAACGTTGTGTGCGGCAAGCGTCTCGGAGAACGTGTGTCTGCCTCCGGTGGTTCGGACGAAATAAATATACCTGGTGCTGGCCGGCTTGATCGCTGCTGCGAGAGATTGTATTCCGGGATTCGTAATTGCACCTGGTGGAAGGCCCGGATAAACGTAGGTGTTGTAACGCGAATCGAATTTGAGGTCCTTGAGCGTCAGGGTCCCGCGATAGCGGTTTTCCAGTTCCAGCGCATAGATCACCGTGGTGTCGCACTGGAGCAGCATTTTCTTGTCGAGACGGTTCTGATAAACGGAGGCAATTAACTCGCGCTCCTCATCCTTTGCGGCTTCCGATTCAACGATGGATGCCAGGATTATGGTTTGGCGCAGGTTCGGAGGCCACTGGTTGGGCGGAATGGTCTGACGCAGTTTGGCAATCACTTCGTGGAACCGCGCCACCATGGCTTCGATGGCCTGCTTTGGCGTGGTCCGTATCGCAAACGAGTAGGTTTCTGGAAAAAGATATCCTTCCAGTGTTGAAGCATTCCCGTCGAGATCGTAAACCAGCGGCACCGATTCTTTGGCGGCGTTCATGAAGCCTTCGGCAGTACCGAAGCCTTGCTCTTCCCATTTCATGGCTGTCTGGCGAAGGGTGAGTCCTTCCGGAACTGTAAATTTGTGGAGATAGACTCTGCCATTCGCGATCTTTTCAAAAACTTCTGCCAAAGTCATAGGCCGATCGAACATGTACTCGCCGGCCTGAAGTTTCTTCCTGTTGCCGGAAATGGCCAGATAGCCGAAGGCAACCAGCTCATCACCAATAATGTCGCGATCGTGCAACAGCCGGACGACGTCTCTGGTGCGGCATCCCTGCGGGATTTCAATGGTCAACGGACTGCTTCCCGCGGTATGGGGAATCTGAATCTGGTGTCTTAGGTAGATGTATCCGCTGACCCCAAATCCGAGGACAAGCAGGAACACAACCAACAGAATTCTCAGAAATGTCTTCATGACAGGTTAGACCCTCCTGATTTCGGGGCGGCATCCGCCAGACTATTCAAGTAACTCTGCAGAATGAACATAGCGGCGATTTTATCCACGTGCTTCTTACGTTCGCGCCAATTCAGCCCCATTTCTTCAAGATGCTCCTCGGCGGCCACGCTGGTAAGCCTCTCATCCCAGAAGACGACGGGCAAATCCAGCGCTTTCGCCAGTTTCCCGCCAAACTTCATGACCTTATCCCCCTGGCGGCTCGCCTTTCCATTCATATGCATCGGATTGCCGATGACGATCTGGTGAACCTCGTATTCCTCCGCCAAAGTGCGTAATTGCCGGGCGACGGCGTCAAAACTGGAGTTCTGCAGTGATTTCTTTCCCTGGGCTGTCATCAGCATAGAATCACTTATAGCGATGCCTATTATTTTGTCGCCCACGTCTAAACCCATAATTCGCATGTTTTTCCATGATACAACCTGGAATTCCACCGGCTATAATGCCTATCACTCTATCTGGAGGTCATTTTGAATCCCAAGGGTAAGTACGGAATTTTGCTGCTTTCGTCAGTTCTGGTGACATACGCCATTATTGGCGGCATGCTTCACCGCGTCAGTGCGCAGGATGACATGATCCGCCAGCTCTCGCTGTTCACCGAAGTTCTGGGCAAGGTTCAGAATGATTACGTGGATTCGCCGTCATCCGTGTCCGCTCTCAATGGGGCGATCCGCGGTCTGATTGAAACGGTCGACCCCGACGGTGGATATCTCAGCGCGAAAGACGTGGCATTCTATAAAAGTTTCGATCCGCTGAAAACGCCGGGCATCGGCGTGATACTGGCGCGAACCCGCCTCGGATATCCGGTGATTCTCTCCGCTCTGGCGGATGGGACTGCGCAGAAGGCCGGGTTGGGCACGGGCGACATGATTGAAGCGATCGATGGATTTCCAACTCGAGAGATGAATCTCATTCAGGTCGATGGATTCCTCGCCAACCCTCCCGATAAACCGGCAATCCTGAATGTCATCCGGCGGGCCACCGGCGAAACTGAAACCATCACCGTGCCGCGCGGCATTGCCAAGGCGCCTGCCGTAGATTTCAAGATGCTCGACAACAATATCGCATACGTTCGAGTGCCCCTGTTGACTCAGGGCAAAGCGCAGGAAGCCCGCAAGGATCTGGACGATCTTTTGAAGAAGGGTGCCACAAGCGTCATTCTTGATTTGAGAGCCAGCGCTGGTGGCGATGAATCGGAAGGCGTCGCGCTGGCTAGTCTGTTCCTGGATTCCGGTACCGTCGGTTATTCGCAGGGGCAGAAAGTTGAAAAGCGAACGTTGACCGTTGATCCGCGCGCCACATTGACGAAGGCTCCTCTTGCGGTGCTCGTGAATGAAGGAACGTCGGGACCCGCAGAACTGATTGCCGGCGCCATTCGTGACAACAAGCGTGGACAGATCGTCGGCAAGGCCACATTCGGAAATGGCTCCGTACAGAAACTGATCCCCATGGACGACGGCTCCGCTCTTCTGATTGCGGTCGCCCGGTATTACACGCCGGCGGGTAAAGTCATCGAGGAAGTTGGCATCGAACCTCAGGTAAAAGTGGAGGCCCAGGAAGAGGAACAACTGGACCTGACGGATCAGGAAGTGGAGATTCCGGTGGCGCCAAAGAAGGACGTCACGCCCAGCAATGAGGATCGCCAGCTGAAAAAAGCCATCGAAATTTTGAAGGACCCCTCACCGGCAGCCAGGAAGGCGGCTTAAGTCTCAGCGGGGTGCTTCTACAGTTCAACAGCGTTTCGAAGTCCTTTGGCGCTCATTCCATACTTCGAGACGTTTCCTTCCAGATCAATCCCGGAGAAAAAGTAGGTCTTATCGGAGCCAACGGCTCCGGTAAGACCACCCTCCTCAAGATTCTTTCCAACACTTTAGAAATTGACGAAGGCACCGTCCATCGAAAAAACGGACTTTCGATGGGCACGTTGGAGCAAATTCCGGATTTTCACGAAACCACTTCCGTTCTGGATGAAGCGCTTCGGTCATCTGCGGATCTCATCGCTGCCGAAGAAGAACTGCAGGCGCTCGAACATGAGATTGCCGACAAGGCCCATCCCGAACTCATGGACCGCTACGCCGCGCTTCAACATGAGTTTGAACACAAGGGTGGATATCGCTTTCGCTCTTTGACCGAGGCGGCCGTTCTCGGAATTGGTTTCACCAAGGACATGCTGTCGCGCGAAACACGCGCACTTTCGGGAGGCGAGAAGAACAGACTCGCGCTGGCCAAGCTTCTTTTGTCGGGAGCAGACCTGCTATTGCTCGACGAACCGACCAACCATCTCGATATCCGATCGATTGAATGGCTGGAGAAGTTTTTGAAAGACACCGCAAAAACGGTGGTGGTCGTTTCGCATGATCGTATCTTCCTCGACCGCGTCGTGAACCGCATCCTGGAAATCGACAATTCCCGGCTGAGTGATTACTCCGGAAATTACTCCGCGTACGCGCGCGAACGTGTGGAACGGCTGGAACGAATGGAGAAGGAATGGAAACTCCAGCAGAAGTGGATCGAGAATCAGGAAGACTATATTCGCCGCAATCTGGCGGGGCAAAAAACCAAACAGGCGCAATCGCGGAGAAAACTTCTGGCAAGAGTGCAACGAGTCGAACGGCCATCAGGGCACTCCGAACGCGTGAAGTTCCGCTTCATGCCCATCGATCGCGGAAGCCGGAACGTGCTTCGAACCGAGGATCTGGCCATTGGATACGACAAGCCATTGTTGAGGAATCTGCAATTCCAGGTTGAGCGGGGCGAGCGTTGGGCCATTCTCGGCGCCAATGGTTCCGGCAAGACGACGTTGCTGCGGACTCTGACTGGTGAGATCTCGCCGATTTCGGGAGGGATGGAGTGGAGCGAAGGTCTGGAGTTCGGGTACTACGATCAGCAGCTTTCCGGACTGGACCCCAACGCGACCGTAATTGAAGAGATTCGAGGCCTCGACATGAACCCAACAGATGGAGAGTTGCGCTCCTATCTGGCGATGTTCCTCTTCAGCGGGGATGATGTTTTCAAAAAGGTGCAGAGTCTCAGCGGCGGCGAGAAATCGCGGCTGGCGTTGGCGAAAATCATTTACGAGAGCCCGGCAATGCTGGCGCTGGACGAACCGACGAATCATCTCGATATTGCGTCTCGCGAGGCGTTGGAATCGGCGCTGCTGGAGTATCCGGGAACGATTCTTTTTGTCACACACGATCGGTATCTCGCGCAGAAGATCGCAACGCACCTAATGTATATCGAAGGGCAGCGGGCCTATACATTCGACCGCTTATCGGCATTTGAAGAGTGGCTGGTGGACGGTCGCACGGATGCACGGTCGGCGGCTGCTGCCGCGGAGGCGTCCCCGGCGCGCGCACGGTCGGAAGGAAATTCCGGAATGAGCAAGAATCGCCGCGACAAGCTCACCAGCGAAGTGACGCAGACGGAAGCCGAGATTGCCAATCTGGAGACGGAGCTGAAGACCCTGGAAGAGGCGTTCGCCAATCCCGGTCCGGATATGGATTGGAAGATCAAGAATCGGCGTCATGCGGAAATTCAATCCACGCTGGACCGGCTTTATGAGGAGCTTTCCGAACGCTGGAAGGAGCTGGGACGGTAGGGGCGGGAGAATTCGATCTGAGGGACATTCCCCTCCTGAGTCAGGAGGGGTGGCGCGAAGCGCCGGGGTGGTTCCAAAACGCTAACCTTCAAGATGGTCCCATTGGAACCACCCCTCGCAGGATCGCTTCGCGATCCCGCTGCCCTCCTGACTCAGGAGGGCAATACGCTCGCACACCCAATACAGTGCATGTGCACCAATTTCCCGCACTCCGGCTATAATGCAGGGTTCCATGTCACACGGCATCCAATTCATAACAGTGCGCGGTGCGCGCCAGCACAATCTCAAGGATGTTCACGTGACGATTCCGCGCAACAAGCTCACCGTCATCACCGGACTCAGCGGATCCGGGAAATCCAGTCTCGCCTTCGATACGATCTATGCCGAAGGTCAGCGCCGTTATGTCGAATCCCTCTCCGCATATGCCCGCCAGTTTCTCGATCGCCTCGAGCCTCCGGACGTGGATTCCATCGAGGGCCTGTCCCCCGCAATCTCCATTGAACAGAAGACGGCTTCCCGCAGCCCGCGGTCGACCGTAGGTACCGTCACGGAAATTTACGACTATCTCCGCCTGCTGTTCTCATCGATCGGAGTGCCGCACTGTCCCGAATGCGGTAAACCGATTTCAAAGCAGACTCCCGACCAGATCGTGCGCCACGTGAAAGGCCTGCCCGAAGGCGAGCGGGTGATGATCCTTGCGCCCATCGTTCGCGGTCGAAAAGGCGAGTTCAAGAAACAGCTACAGGATCTGACCAAAAGCGGTTATGTGCGGGCCCGCATCGACGGTGTGCTGCACAACCTTGACGAACCGATCGAATTGGACAAGAAGAAGAACCACACCATCGAAGTCGTGGTTGATCGGCTGCTGATCAAGAAAGACATCGACCGCCGCCTCGAGGCATCGGTTGAACAGGCGACCAAGCTCGCACAGGGCGTCGTGCTGGTTGCGGTCGTCGATGGCGAAGAGCGTCTTTACTCCGAGAGAATGGCCTGCGTCGATTGCGGCATCAGCATTCCGGCGATCGAGCCGCGGACATTTTCATTCAACAGCATCTACGGTGCCTGCGAGACGTGCAATGGATTGGGAATGAAGTATGACTTCGACCCATCGCGCGTTGTCATCGATCGATCGAAGCCGCTGCTTCAGGGCGGGCTGGCCAGCACCAACACCTGGCTCGACGATGAACTGGAAGCGCACATTCGAAAGATCGCTGTTCCGCTCGACGCCGATCTGGCGCTGCCGTTTGAACAGCTCGGCGCCAAAGTTCAGCAGGCCCTGCTCTTCGGCCACAAAGAAAAGGGGAAGAAAATTGAGGGCATCCTGGAGTTTCTCGCTTCCCAAAATGACCCCGACAGCCCGATCGCAGAAGATCTGGCCGGATTCATGGTCACGAAACCCTGTACGACCTGCGGTGGCACGCGACTGAAACCGGAAAGCCTGGCAATCCGGGTTTCGAATCGAACCATTGCGGAGGTGGCCTCCTGGCCGATCGGAGAATCCCTGACGTTCTTCGGGGATATCAAACTGGGGACGAGAGAGAATCTCATCGCGGGCCGCATCATCCAGGAGATTCGCGACAGACTGGAATTTCTCGATAATGTCGGCCTGAGTTATCTCAGCCTCGACCGCGCGGCGAACACGCTGTCGGGTGGAGAGAGTCAGCGCATTCGACTCGCAACGCAGATTGGATCGCGCCTGCGCGGTGTCCTGTATGTGCTGGACGAGCCCTCGATCGGCCTTCACCACAAGGACAACGCGCGTCTGCTGGGAACTCTTGAAGAGCTCCGGGATCTCGGAAACACCGTCATCGTTGTGGAACACGATGAAGAAACTATCCGGCGGGCAGATTACGTGATCGACCTCGGGCCCGGTGCCGGCACACAGGGCGGAAATCTTGTCGCTGCAGGAGTGCCGGCGGAGATCTCAGAAAACCCGGCGAGTTTGACAGGACAATATCTTTCACATCGGTTGGAAATCCCGGTGCCGCCAAAACGGCGGTCGCCCAATCACAAGGCCGTGGTTATTCGCGGCGCTTCGGAGCACAACCTGCACAACATCGACGTCTCGTTTCCCGTTGGATTGATGACTGTCGTGACGGGAGTATCAGGTTCGGGAAAATCAACGCTGGTGAACGAGATCCTGTACAAGGCTCTGGCCCGCAACATTTACCGATCGATTGATGATCCTGGCGCGCACAAAGGCATCGATGGGTTGGAACTGATCGACAAGGTAATCGAGATTGATCAATCGCCGATCGGCCGGACTCCGCGGTCGAATCCGGCCACATACACCGGAGTCTTCACACCGATCCGTGAGCTCTATGCGATGCTTCCGGAATCGCGCGCGCGGGGCTACAAGGCCGGCCGCTTCAGTTTCAATGTGAAGGGCGGGCGCTGCGAAGCGTGTCAGGGAGACGGTTTGAGGAAGATCGAGATGAGCTTTCTTCCCAACGTCTATGTGACCTGCGAGGTGTGCCGCGGCCGGCGCTATAACAGCGAGACTCTTTCCATCGAATACAAAGGCCAGTCCATCAGCGCCCTTTTGAATTCGTCCGTCGCGGATGCCTTGCCGATACTCGAAAACATTCCACAGGTGCAGGCGAAACTTCAGACCCTGGTGGACGTTGGTCTCGGATATATTGGCCTTGGCCAGTCCTCCACCACGCTCTCCGGCGGTGAGGCGCAGCGGATCAAGCTCGCCAAGGAACTGAGTAAGCGCGCAACCGGAAAGACCCTGTACATTCTCGATGAGCCGACCACGGGCCTTCATTTCGACGATGTCCAGAAACTGCTTCACGTGCTCAATCGATTGACAGACATGGGGAACACGGTAATTATTATCGAGCATCATCTGGACGTGATTAAGACCGCCGACTGGGTGATCGATCTGGGTCCGGGAGGCGGAGCGCACGGCGGAACCGTCATGGCGACAGGAACTCCCGAGCAGGTGGCACGAATATCGAAATCCTACACAGGACAGGCCCTGGCAGAGGTACTGAAATGAACAACTCCATCAACCTGATTGAAATGCTGGCGACCGAGAGCGCGCGCGTGAAGACTCTCTTCTTCAAAAACAACAGCCAGAAGATTGCAGAAGCCGCCGCTGCCCTGGCTGCCGCGTTTCGTCAGGGTCGCAAAGTGCTGCTGTTTGGAAATGGCGGAAGTGCTGCAGATGCGCAGCACATTGCCGCCGAATTTGTTGGGCGTTTCGTGCCGGATCGCCGGGCGCTTCCGGCGATATCTCTGGCAACAGATACCTCCGCGCTCACCGCTCTTGGAAACGACTACGGCTACAACTTCGTTTTCTCGCGCCAGGTGGAAGCACTCGGAGTCGCCGGAGACGTCGCCATCGGAATTTCGACAAGCGGGAATTCGCCCAATGTCATTGAAGCGCTCGACGCGGCGCGGGCTCGAGGAATACTCACAATCGGATTTACGGGAGAGAGCGGTGGGAAGATGACCTCGCACACGGACATTCTCTTTTGCGTGCCGAGCAAAGCCACTCCACGGATTCAGGAGACCCATCTCACGCTGGCGCACATTCTCTGCGAGTTGGTCGATCGGGATTTGTTCCCGGAAGCCTGGGCTAAAGACTGATTCTCGTAATCACAATTGCCGCTATTGCGGCGGCGCCATTGGGTTCACTCTAGGCGATGGACGATTCACTTCCTTCAGAACCGTTGGGCATTCCGTGGAGTATCGCGGATCTCATACTATTCGGTTCGTTTTTCGTCCTCACCCTGATGTTCCTGCCCGGAGCTCTTCTGCTGATCGCCGTGAAAGTAATCCCCGGAATTTCGGCCTCAAACCCTTCCAGCGAAACACAAATCCTGCTACAGTCCGTGATGGACATCGTCTGGGTGGGATTCATATTCTTTCTCGTCAAATTCATCCACCGCCGGCAGATTCTGAAGTCCATACACTGGATTCCCAGCCAACGGTTTCGCAAGTCAAGCCTTGTTGCGATCGGCGTCGCGCTGGCATTGGCAGTGCTTGTAGTTTCGTCATTCTTCCCGCCGAAATCGGCGACACCCATTGCGAAACTGGTTGAATCGACCCAGTCGATGTACGTACTGGTGATTTTTGGAGTTCTCTTTGCGCCCCTTGCCGAGGAAGTGATGTTCCGAGGGTTCTTCTTTTCCGTGCTTGACGAACTTGGAGGACCGCGTGTCGCAGTACCTTGCACGGCCGTGCTGTTTGCGTTCCTGCATGCGCCGCAGCTCTGGGGAAGCTGGGCGGGAATCGCGCTGATTTTCGTTGTGGGTTACGTCTTGTCGGTCATCCGCCAGCGTTCGAACTCGCTGATCCCGTCTCTCATCGTCCACACTGCTTATAACAGCATGCTCTTTGGTACATCCGCGCTGCTGGGATTACTTCAACGAGGCAGGTAGCGCCGACGGACACGCGAGTGCGAGAGTCTCATGTCTCTCGAATTCGAACTTGCCGCTCAGTGACGCTTATCACCGGCATGGGTTGACGACGGGATGCGCGCGTCTGCTTTCACGGATATGAAAGCTCCGATAAGGATCGCGATCGCAAGAATGTAGTACACGAACGCGATACCGGGCGGGAGCCGGTGGACAGAGCCGATCGCAGGAGGCACAGCGAGCCATGCCAGAATCGTTGCGGTATAGATCAGCTTTTCCGCTTCAGTCTTGCCGATACCCTGCGGAGGCTCCGGGCGAGGCCGATAGATGTCCTGTGGACTTTGGGCGGCCAGCGCCTGTTTCTCAAGGGCATCGGCATATTTGATGAGCCACGAGCAGGTCTGTATGTTCCGTAGCTCCCAACGAAAGAGACCGAGCGTAATGCCTCCGGCGAAGAGAGACAATACCGTCACCAACGGCGCGGACAGGCCCTGGTTCTGCAACACCAGCGCGATGATCGCGGTGCCCGAAACCAGGGGCACCAGACCGAGCAGCTTGAAACTGATGTTATCGGTTTCCCGAATTCCCGCGCGGACTTCGCTGTATATCTTGTCCAACGGGGGAAGGCCCGGTGTCTTGTCGGATGACGATGTCTCTGACATGGAATCCTCCTGCGCCGCTCGTTAATCGCCTTGTGCACCAGCCGATGCCGCGGCCCTGATATTCCGGAAATACGGCGACATCATAAAGCAGTCCTGCGTGATCAGAGCATCCTCTCCACAATAACTTCGTCGATGTAGCGGCCATGGAGTTTAGCCTGCCGGTGGGCGCGGCCGACGATGCGAAACCCCTGGCTCTCGTATGTCGCAAGCGCGACGGGATTGTCCGCCCGAATATAGGTAAAAATCTTTTCGTATCCTTTGCGTGGAGCAACTTCAAACGTCGCACGGAACAGACTCTTTGCCACACCCTTCCGATGGAAATTCAGATCGACCCAGGTGCCGATAACGCCTACGTGATCGAAGGCGTGACTATATTGGTCCGGATACGGTTCCATGCTTTGGAAACCCATGACGGAACCATCGATCGTGGATTCCGCAAGGTTGAAGATGGCCCGGCTGGAGAGGCCTGCAATGTAGGCACGTTGACTTTCAACGGTCAATGGCGCATCGAGAACCGTATAGATCCCGGCATTGATGATCGGATTGAAGACACGAACAATTTCGGGTGCATCGTCGGGCCTCGCGTTTCGTATTTGGAAATCCATCAGTATCTAACCGATCCGGAAGACGGAAGCATAGCGGAGGTTCCAGTCCGGCAGATCCCTGCAGAACGGTTCCAATCCCCACCACTCCAGAGGCCAGCCATTGCTTAAGGAAACATCGCCTTCGTGGACCTCTCTCATCATTTCCTCTACCGGCTGCCAGCCTGAACTACGGGCAACCTTCGTCCGCACATCCAGGTCAACACCGGACACAAACAGGAGTCCGCCGCGCTTGACGATCCTTGCAATATTGCGCAGGCATCGCTCCGCGGCAATGGGTTCCATATGACAGAGAAATCGGTTGGCGACCACAATATCCTGAGGCGCGATCTGGTTCGCGAGTCCGGGATCGCTGACATCCGCCGCGCTCCAGGTGATGCCCTCTTTCAGCCACGGCCGGATCTTTGCCTGTGTCCCGTCGATTTCAAACATTGCCTCCAATTCACGAGAGGTCAGGCGCTCAAAAATCGACAGGGGTTGATCTTTCCAGGTTGCATCCTTCGTATCCGCATCGGCGGTCTTCTGTGAGTAGATTCCTCTTTCGGCGAACTCCACAATACTCCGGGATATGTCGATCGCATTGGTGTGAATTCTCAAATCGGGGCGGCCCGATCGGATGGCCCACAAAATGGAATAAACCTCGGCGCCTTTGCTGCAGGCCAGCACCGAGAGTTCCAGAGTCGAAGCAATGGCTTTCTCTCCGAGCAGGCGACCCATCAATTGCAATTCCGGCCGGTTTCTCAAAAAGAAGGTGGAATGGTTTTGATTGCGTTCAGCGTGGTTGCAGACAACGGAGTGCAAGTGCCTTCCGTAGACGCGCCCTGGAAAACCAAGACGCAACGAATCGGGCAGGCGGTCCCAGATTCTTCGATTCAGGTAAAGGTAAGTCTTCAGTCCTTTTCGCAGAACCCTTGATTTCATTCGTGGGGAAACAGTCCATCAAATTGAATCGATAACTTTGTCCGGTAATCAACTAGCTTTTCGGACATGCGCCGTTTCACTTCGTCGCGATTTTTCACGAGTCGAGAAAACGTTTCCGCCAAAAGCTTTGAATCGCAGACGTCGATGTCCACACAGTACTCGGACAAACCCAGGTCGTCCATGAGAGCACTGACTTTGTGATGAGACGAAATCGCAAGTACGGGAATGTTCAGCATGTGGGCAAATACGACGGCATGAAAGCGGCTGGTCACCACATAATCCATAGACGACATATTCTCCAGCAACTCCTGTGTTGTCCACTGATGAACGCGAGCGAGCCCCCCATCATCGTTTCTCAAAAGCTCCTGTACATCTCCGATGACCGGTGGATCCACGCTGATATCGGAACAGAACAGTGTTACCCGGTAGCTGTTATCCAACAGCCATGAACCGAACGCACCGATCTTATGAACGTAATCCTGGTAACGGCGTGAATCCAGCCTGGGAACCAATCGCGGGTCGCAAAAAGACATGGGAGCGAGGCCGACAACGGTCTGGCTTCTGCCTAACGTGCCCCTCTCAATGGAAGGCACATCCCGGCTATAGGCATTGTCTGGAAAAACTTCACTCTTGCGCGTAAATCCCATTCGCTCGAGCAACGCTCTCGATGGCGAGTCGCGAAACGACGCATAGTCGGTATAAAAGAGCGCCCGGCGGACAAACCACTTGCTCAGCGGTCGAGCGATCGGACCGGCCCCCACGTTCAACGCCATGGTCCGTACTCGCGCCAGCCTCGCGAGTAGAATCCATTTGAATATCGTAGCCGGGAATTGCCAGGAGCCACCCAGGAACGACCATGGCGCTTCGGGCGATTCAATCAGTTGACCGCCGCCGGTGATGATCAACAGGTCTAACGACCTTACCGTTCGATACGATCGCAACAGGAACAAGACCTCGCCACCGAAAGCGGATGGCAGCCTGAAGACCATGGCGTTTGCTGAAGTCAGTATCTTCAGAAGAATTGGATGCCCGGAAACAACCGCCTTTACTCTTTGTCTCAGCGAAACACCGCCGTTGACATGGACGCTGCCGAAATTCCAGATCCGCCGGCGAATCGCAATCGATGGAATGCCGTATCGCGACTGTGTATCCGCGGGATTCATGGATAAGCCCATCATCACCGCGGATGGCCAACGTCTCCGGATGCCTTGCATGACGGCATCGAAGCTTGCGCCGTCTCCAAGATTTGCGCCGCTCATGTGGTGGAGTAGACCGATTCTTTTGAAGCGCGGGACAAAGAACGCGAGGATCCGGGGATAGAAGCCCACGTGCTTGATGAATGGAGCAAGTCCGAATGCATGCAAGCTTCCGGAGCATTGCGCCGCGGTTGAACAAACATTGAACATCGTCAGTGTCCAGGTATCGACGTCTGGCGCAAATTGCGCCGTTCGAGCCAACAGCAACCCGAACTACCAGTGACAAAACCAGGAGCTATGAGGTTTAAGACTTAAAAGCCTAACAGCATCCGAGTGTTCGAATTGCTACGGCTATTTGTAAATTTTGCGAATTCTACGCCGGGTCGATCGGAAAGGCAAAAAAAGCTCAGTTGACGTATCGCTCGTAGAGACTCGTGCGTTGGCGGGGAATAAAACCGGCATCCTGGATGATGCGTCGGAGTTCGGCGTCATTGGCGCGATTGCGGGCACCGGCAGCGCTGATCACATTCTCTTCGATCATGATGCTGCCCATGTCGTTGACGCCGAACCGCAGGCCGACCTGTCCGATCTTCAGCCCGATGGTGAGCCACGACACCTGGATGTTGTCGAAATTGTCGAGATAGATGCGGCTCAGTGCCAGCAGCCGCAGGTACTCGGCCGCTGTGACTTTCGGAATATTCCGTTTTCCGAGTTCGGTGTGTTCATCCTGAAATGTCCAGGGGATGAATGCTGTGAATCCACCGGTCTCGTCCTGAAGGGCACGCAGTCTCTCAAGGTGATTGATGCGGTGGCGAATCTGCTCGCCGACTCCAATCATCATGGTTCCCGTCGTTTTCAGATTCAGCCGGTGCGCCTCACGATGAACATTGAGCCAGTCGGCACTATTGCATTTGAGAGGACTGATATCGGTTCGGATCTCGTCGTCGAGTATCTCGCCGCCGCCGCCGGGCATGGAATCGAGACCGGCAGCTTTGAGGCGCTGAAACGTTTCCGCAATGGTCAGTTTTGAAACCCGCGCGATATTGAGAATCTCGGAAGGAGAAAAGCAATGCAGATGAATCTGGAATCGTTCCTTGATACCGGAAAGCAGCTTTTCGTAATAGTCGATCTTCAGATCCGGATGAACGCCGCCCTGCATCAGGATGCCGGTGCCGCCCAGTGCGAGCGTCTCTTCGATCTTCTTATAGATCACGTGATCGGGCAGAACGTAGGCTTCGTCATCGCCTTTCACCCGATAGAACGCGCAGAACGTGCAGAATTCCTTGCACACGTTCGTGTAGTTGATATTCCGATCGATAATGTAGCTGATGACATTGCCGGGATGGCGCCGCTGCCGGATCTGATCGGCGGCATCGGCCAGGTCCAGCAGATCCGCATGCTCAAAAAGCCAGGTCGCCTGTTCGGGCGTCACGCGAACCCCGTCGATGGCCGCGTTCAATATCGCTGTACTGTCAGTCATAGAAACTCCAGGGACCTCGGGGATCGAATCGCACCGATGCGGGCCGCCTTTTCGTAAAACAACTGCAGGCCTTCAACGCACCGCGCGTCCATGAAATAGTGAACGTTCCGATCCAGATATTCTTGCAGATATTCCTTCTTCATCGAAAGCGTTTCTGAAGACCTTTCTGCAATGGCCGTCGTGTTCGCAACGCCAAAGTCCCGCGACGCTTTCAGCAGATCCGTTACCCGGCTGTCCTGAAATCCGGCGCGGGCCGCCCAGAAGGCGAAAACAAACGGAAGGCCTGTCAGAATATTCCAACGTTCGGCAAGATCGAAAACCAGCAGCGGTTCCGGGCTGAATTTCAAAAACGCCTTCTGATTCTCCGCATTGGGCCGCTCGTTTCCTTCCATGAATTTCAATGCATTGTCGCCAATGATCACCGCCGCATCGCATTGGCCCAGCATGCGGGCGAGATCCGGCTCGGAGGGTCGGAGCTCCGGACGCACCCGATAGTTCTCCTTCAGCAGAATCTGTGCCAATGCGATCGAAGTGCGCGACCCGGTGTCGCATGCCAGGGTCTTGACTTCCCACAAGGGCTTGTTGCTGACGAGCAGCACGCTGCGAACGCGATGCCGGCAGGCAATCACCGGTCCGGCAATGATCTTCGAGCGTTTGATTCGGATGTATTCGATGGATGGAATCAGACCGATATCGACGGTACCGGCGGCCAGCTGATCCGCACATTCGGCCGGTGTGCTCAGAACCGGCTGGAAATCCGCGGCCAGCGGGCCTTCGAGGATTCCCCACGCCAGCGGCGCCGCGTTCAGGTAGCGGACAATGGAGATTTTTGTTTTGTTCACACGGCATTCTAGCATGCCGTGGAGAGGCTCAAATGACCTGAAACTCCCGGAACATGTATTGGTAGAACGGGTCGTTGATGTACAACTTGACCCAGTTCAGCCCAGCCACGCACTGCGAAAACTGATCGGAGAGTTTCCGGAAGACTTCCACTGAATCAGGCTTTTCCAGCTCCGCAACGATGGTGTACGAGCGGCGCCCCTGCGCAGCGTAGAAGGAAGGGCTTACGGTTTGATGTCCATATGTCAGACTTTCCGGGAAGAGTCCGAGATTGAACAGGGTCAGGTCTCCCAGGTGGCGATAGCATTCACGGCGGAGGGCCGGCGACATCTCTCGATTGGCCTGTTCGAGGATATCGCTGACGTATCGCAGGCGTTTTCCGTAGTCATCCTGGATTCGATAGAGGTTGTCGGGATGGATGAATTCGATCAGAAGGTTCGTAACGTAATCGATGGTATCTTTGTCGCGGAGCTGGAGTTCATTCATACCGCGCTCCGTCAGCTGATGAAACACTGCTCGGACGGGATGATCATCGGGTATTGAGCTCCGCAGGTTATTAATCACTTGGATACCTCACCTATCAATAGACGTCGCGACGGAACGAGTGTTGCATGCGGATAGCCGTCATCGGCGGCGGACCCGCAGGCAGCTGGGCCTCCATTCAACTGGCAAAACGCGGCCACTCGGTTACGCTGATCGACTCCCTGGCTCCCTGGGAAAAACCGTGTGGCGGCGGCATTACCACCAAGGCACTCGACCGTTTCGGAATCTTCAAGTCCGATCTTCCCCGAGTGGACATCGAAAAAATCACAGTTTTTTTCGGGGATTCGGATTTGGTCAGTTTTGCCCCGCAGTCGGCGCTATCGGTGGTGTCGCGGCAAGAGCTTGGGAAGTACCTTCTCAGCGAGGTGAATGCCAGTGGGGTTCGCCTCGTTTCCGATCGCGTCACGAAGATTCAGGAGCGCGCATCCGGATGGGACATCACCGGCCGTGAAACGGAGCATCAGGCGGACTTCCTGGTCGGAGCGGACGGGGCAACCAGCATGGTGCGGAAGGCCGTAGGCCGGCCGCTCGAATCGGACGATCTGTGCGTCACGCTCGGTTATTTCATTCCCGGCACCTTTCCCGCGCATATGAAGATCTTCTTCGTGCCTTCGTTTGAGGGTTACATCTGGTCGTTTCCTCGACCGGATCACATCTCCTACGGCCTGATCACGCGCAGCGGTCCGGCCTGGAACGCGCGCGCGAAAACGCTCCTGGCGAATTTCATTGAAGCCGATCTTGGGTCGCTCGTCATGGATCAGGCGACGTTTTACAGTGCGCCGGTTCCGTGCCTTGGTACAAAGAGCTGGAAGAACAACGTGATCTCGGGCAATCGATGGGCGCTGGTTGGAGATGCCGCAGGTTTTGTCGATCCGATAACGGGAGAAGGAATCTATTCGGCGTTCCGCTCGGCGGAGATCCTGGCGGAAACGATCGAACACCCCGGAGGCTATGCGAGAACCATTGCGAATGACATCGGCCGCGAGCTGGCGCGCGCGTCGGAAATGTACAAGACGTTCTATAACGGACGATTTCTCGGTGGAGATTTCCGCAGGCGCACCATCCAGCTGGCTCGTCGCAGCCGCACCGTGCGGACGGTGCTGGGAAACCTGATAGCAGGAAACCAGTCTTACGTCACCCTCAAGAAGAAGCTTTTCTACTCCATCCCCTCCGTTGGATGGGACCTGGTTGCGAGTCGGAAGTAAACGATTCCATTGCGCCCCCTGCGTATTCTTCCTATGCTTCCGGCTGCCGGATTCATGAATATGGAGAAACTCGAAATGAGAAACTGGTTATCCGTACCGACTGCGGCCATCGTGATGATCACGGCCCTTCTGCTGACGGCGCCTTCACTATTCGGACAAACGCGTGGAGCGGCTGCCCAGGGGCGAGGCGCTGCACCGCCGGCGGGCCCATTCACTCGAACGGCGGATGGCAAGCCGGATTTGAACGGATACTGGGGCGGGTGCTGCAATCTCGGTCTTCAGGATCTGGAAACGCAGCGCGGCGTCATCGTGGAACCGACAAACTCCAAAATTCCTTACAACGCCGAATATGCCGCGAAGGCCGCGGATCTTCGCGCCCACCACATGTACGACGAACCGGGATTGCACTGCCTTCTGGAGGGAGTGCCGTTCCAGATGTTCACGCAGTTTGGATTTCACATCATTTCGGTTCCCAATCAAACGCTGATCGCCTGGGACTTCATGAATGCCACGCGTATTATTCCCATGGACTCTCGTCCACACATTCCCGAATCCCTCAAGCTTTTCATGGGGGATCCTATTGGGCACTGGGAAGGCGACGTTCTGGTTGTCGATACCACGAATCTGAACGATCAGACCTGGCTGGATGCGGTCGGCCATCTTCACAGCGACGCCACTCACGTCGTGGAACGCTTTACCCCTGTCGATGCCAACACGATCCGTTACGAAGCCACGGTCGAAGACCCCAAAGCTTTTACGCAACCCATGAAACTCACCGACACATTCCGAAGAAATACCAAGGCGGGCTATGAACAGCTGGAGTTCGCCTGTGTGGAAGGTGGAGATACCGATCTTCAGCATTACACCGAAGCTGCCGGCGCCCCACCGAAGTCCAAGTAATTGGGGAATGAGGGGACTGTCCCCTCTGTCCCCGCATTTCCGGGCCGTTCGTCGATGAATTCTACTGTTCAGCGGCGTCGATTGCGGAGACATCGGTGCGGTCGAGCAGGCGTCCGATGGCTTCGCTGGCGAAGTGACATTCGACCAGCAGAGCGGCGGCCGCAATGGCAGCCGGCACGATAATGGGAATGGTCTTCGTCATCGAATATCCGATAAAGCCGGCGACACCGGCAAGCAGCGCGGCCGGCAGTAATGCCACCACGAGGACGATCATCATGCCGAATACCATGAACATGCGCTGACCCATCACGTCGATTCCACGAGGCTGGTTCTGGCCGATTCGAACCCATGATGGAAACATCACGGCGAGAGCGTTCTGCACCAGAAGCTGCGCGAGGATGATACCTGGCGCGAGCAGAATGCCGGCCACGATAAACGGATACGACCTACTGGCACCGGCGGGCGAAAAGATCAGAAGCAAGATGGCGAGCAACCATTCGGTTGCCGTGAGGATCACGGCAGGTGCGAGCACCTCACCACGAACGAGGGCCGCGCCGCGAATCGGCCAGGCCTTCAGCATGGCAAGATTTCCCAGATCCTGGCGGAGATCGTTACGGGCCATCAGCGGGCCGACAATCAGCACCATGATGGACAGGAAAAAACTGGCTCCCCCAATCGCTCTTGAAAATCCGGCCGAGCCATTCCGTGCGATCGGAATTCCAAAGAACACCAGAAACGGGACAAGGATGAACAGCGTCTTCAGGGAGAGATATCTGCCCACCATGATCATGTTCTTCCAAAGAATGGCCATTTCCGGCCGTCCTTCGGCTGCCAACGTGAACGGCGTCGCGCTGGCGTTTTTGGGACGTACGCTCGGCTGGATTCCCTTCTTTCGCCGCGCCGCCCACTTCTCGGCAAATTCTGCCGAAGCTTCTTCAAACGCGGTATCGGAACGCACGACCCACACATAATTCAGCGCGAGTATTCCCAGCGTCCACGGCAAAGCTCTGAAGAATGCCGCAGTCGATGAGGACAGGGGCAGACGTGCGACAGCGCGAAACGGCCACAATACCGCTGCAGCCGCTCCCGTCGAGAACAGATCCTGGAGTTCCGTCAGGACGGAACGGAGCCCTTCCAGCGAAGAGAGTTTTACCCAGTCGCCGTACACGGTAATTCCCAGAACAATTGTTGCTCCGGCAAAAAATGCGGGCACCAGCCATTGACGTTTCAACCCCAGCCATCCGTGCTCCCGCATGCTGCTGCGATTTAACGTGATGCCCATCATGTGAAGTCGGATGGTCGACATGACAATGGCGAAGCCGATGAGGAATGTCCACCCGCGCGCCGCAGAACCGGGCTTGAGGATCACCGTAAAGAATGCACTCCCAACAAGCGAACTCAGCTGCGAACGCAGGATCCGATAGCGAATCAACTGGCGGCGGGTGAACGGAGCCGGAAACAGGAATTGAACGTCCGCACGAGTGAACGGCAGTGCCGGACTGCCCGAACCCTGAGGGAGCCACGCGCTGGCAACGAAAAGAAACAGCGCCAAAGCGCCAATCATCTCGACAAAACCCAGAATGCCGTCAAACCCGGGAATCGAAGAAAGGGGGGGCCGGCCCCCGCGGGCGGTCGATCGGAAAAATATGAAATAGAAATAAGCGAGACCGACAACAAAACCCAGCAAATACCGCGGTTCACGCAGCCGCTGTACACGAACCCGCAATCGGTTCTTAAAGGAATGCCACGTGAGGTAAAGGAGCGGGTGCATCAGCCGCCGGCTTCGTCCCGCGCGGTGACTTTGAGGAATATCTGTTCGAGCGTCGATCCGGCATCCGCCATCTGGGATCGTGCGGAGAGTTCCGCCACCGTTCCATCCCCAACTTTGATGCCGCGGTCGATGATCACGACGCGGGTACAGATCTCCTCGACCAGGTGCAACAGGTGCGACGACACGATGACCGCACTTCCATTTCTGCCTCGGGACACGATCGTTTGCTTCATGTGGCGGATGCCGAGCGGATCGAGCCCGGTGAGCGGCTCATCGAAGAGCAATGCCGGGGGATCGTGCAGCAGCCCGCAGGCAATCGCAACCTTCTGCTTCATACCGCGGGAGAGCGCCGCCGGCAACGCGTCCTCCTTGCCGGTGAGCTGCAGTTCTTCGATGAGCGCCTTTGCCTTTGGCTCAAAATCGCGCACCTCGTAGATTCGCGCGGTCAGCCGAAGGTGTTCGGTAACCGTCAGGTAATCGAAAAGCTGGGGCTCATCCGCCATGAATGCCAGCCGGCGTTTGGCTTCGACCGGATCTTTCGCAGTGTCGTATCCACCAATGGAAATCGAGCCGGAGCTGGGCGCCTGGATCCCCACGATGCACCGGAGCGTGGAGGTTTTCCCGGCGCCATTGGGTCCGATGAGGCCGATAATCTCTCCCGGCGCGACCGCAAATGAAAAGTCGTCGACGGCCTTGAACGTCCCGTAATTCTTCGTAAGGTGGTTGATTTCAATCACAGAATTTCGCAGAGATGGTACTAGACCTTGCGAGCCGGCGCATCACCGTCTTTTGGGAGGCCTTGCTGTTAAACTGCTCTGGTGAAAAAAGCGCTCCTCCTGCTCACCTTGATTGCCGTGTTGGGAACTGTCGGGATCGTCCTGCGGTCGAAACCGGAAACAGAGACTGTAGCTGTGCCGCAACCTGTCGAGCATGCCGTGGAACCGATCGACAGCATCGACCAGCCTGTTCCGAAGGATCTGGTACCGTTTCTACTGAAGTTGGATTTCAGCAGCGATATCACAGCGGCAAACATTCAGGAGTTTTACGCGACGGAGAATCTTGCGCTGGCGCCCGGGCAACAAACACTGCTGGTTCGTGGGAAAGGATTGGTGATGTGCTCACCAACCGGGAACTGCCCGACATATCTCTTTCTGAAGGAGGATGCTGGATATCGAATGCTTTGCGACATAGGAGACGCGCAGCGGGTCCTTGTGCTCGGGTCCTCCACCTTGGGCTATCGCGATGTTCGAGCCTCCATGCATGGTTCCGCGACGTCTTCGGATGTGTCCGTTTTCAGATTCAATGGAACTGATTACCATGCCGAAGAATGCTACGCGGAAGACTATTCCACCCTGGATGACGATTCGGACGGAAAACCACAAAAGGATCCCGTCATCACGCCTCACAATTGCGAACGCTGACAAACTGAAATGAGGGAAGGAGGGGGACTGTCCCGTCGTTCACTCATTTCCTGAAGCGGGACGGCGGTATGTAGTGGAATCGAACGAGATAAATACTCTCGCCCTTTCCGTGCTTCGCGATTTTGAGCAGGTCCAATACGCCAAGGAATCCAGATGCCAGGGCCAGTTGCGGGGTGATGTCCATGAAGCTGATCTGTTCGATTGAATCCACCTCGATTTCACCTTCGTCCATACGATAGCGCGTTCCCACGGTGACTTGAGGGCGAAGCCAGATTCGGACACTGCAGGTTATTTTTCCGCTACGAACTCCGTCCCGGAGTCGTTTGGTGAAAACCATACGGCGAGTCTACACCGACCCAGCTTTCGTGTCGGTATGGGAGGTCTGTATCAGTTGACCGTCGGTGGCACTTCAACATCCGCTTCGACCAGAGTGGTCGCGGCGGTCACCTTATCGTCGTCGTCGAGATTGATCAGGCGAACGCCTTGGCTGGCGCGGCCGACGGCACGAATATCGGTGGAGCGCACACGGATCAGTTTTCCGTTGGCGGTCATCACGAGAACGTCTGAATCTTCCTGAACCGGCATGATGGCGACGACCTTGCCGTTCTTCTCGGTGGTCTTGACGTTGATGATGCCCTTTCCGCCGCGGCCCTGAACGCGATACTCGTCCACTTTGGTTCGCTTCCCGAAGCCATGTTCGGTGACTGAAAGCACGAGATCCTGCTCGCTGGTGGAAACAATCATGGAAACCACGTAGTCGTCCTGCTCCAGACGGATTCCAATCACGCCATAGGCCTGACGTCCCATCTCGCGTACATCGTCATGATTAAAGCGAATGGCCAAGCCGTCGTGCGTCCCGATGAAAACGGTTTCCTTGGCGGACACCAGTTGCGCAGCGATGAGTTCATCATCCTCGGGCACTCCCATGGCAATGATGCCGCGGCTGGTGGGATTGTTGAAATTGTCCAGAGACGTCTTCTTGACCTGCCCATTGCGTGTCGTCATCACCACAAACACCGACGGATCAAACTCCTTCACCGAAAGCAGTGCGCGCACGCCTTCATCGGAAGAGAGATTGGCCAGATTCACAATCGCCTTCCCCTTGCCGGTCGTGCCGACGTCCGGTATTTCATAGACCTTCAGCCAATACAACCGCCCGCGATCGGTAAACACCAGAACGAAGCTGTGGGTGTTGGCGACGAACACGTTGGTGACGGCATCCTCATCGCGCGTCTTCATGCCGATGCGGCCCTTGCCGCCACGACCCTGATTGCGATAAACGGTCAGCGGCGTTCGCTTGAGATAGCCGGTGTGGGTGACGGTAATCACCACATCTTCTTCCGCAATCAAATCCTCGATGCGGATCTCCGCTTCCTCGTCCATGATTTCCGTGCGGCGTTCGTCGCCGAATTTCTTCTGCACTTCACGGAGTTCCTGGGTAATGACCTCCCGCAGTTTGGAATCATTCGCGAGGATGTCTCGAAGCTCGGCAATGCGAGCCCGCACTTCCAGCAACTCGTCGATGATTTTCTGCCGTTCCAGGCTGGTGAGGCGCTGAAGCTGCATTTCGAGGATGGCCTTGGCCTGGACCTCGCTGAATTCAAACTGTGTGATAAGGCCCTCGCGAGCCTCGCCCGTATTTTTCGCTGCCCGGATCAGCTTGATGATCTCGTCAATATGATCCAGTGCCTTCTGGAGTCCCTCGAGGATGTGTTCGCGAGCCTCGGCCTGGCGGAGCTCAAACTGCGTGCGGCGGCGCACAACATCGACGCGATGTTCGATGAAGTTTCGGAGCAGCTCCATGAGGGTGAGCACCTTGGGCTGACCGTTGACGATCGCCAGGTTGATCACACCAAAGGTGGTCTGCATCTGCGTCAATTTGTAGAGATTGTTCAGGACGACGGGAGATTGCTCACCGCGCTTCAGCTCCACAACGATTCGCATACCATCGCGATCGCTTTCATCGCGAATATCCGAAATTCCCTCGAGTTTCTTGTCGGTAACCAGTTCCGCGATCTTCTCAATCAGTCGCGCCTTGTTAACCTGGTACGGAATCTCCGTGATCACGATGATGTCGCGGTCCTTGCCCTGCCGTTCGATGATGGCGCGGGCACGCATCGTGAGCGAGCCGCGACCCGTGGCATAGGCCTGACGGATACCGGCCCTGCCATAGATAAAGCCGGCTGTGGGAAAATCCGGCCCCTGAATGCGCGCCATCATGTCTTGCAGGGAGGCATTGGGATTTCCCATCAGGTGAATCAACGCCTCACAAACCTCGGTAAGGTTGTGCGGAGGCATGTTGGTCGCCATACCGACGGCGATTCCGCCGGAACCGTTGACCAGAAGATTGGGAATGCGGCTGGGCAGGAATGACGGCTCTTCACGATCCTCGTCGTAATTGGGAACGAAATCGACGGTATCTTTCTCAATGTCTTCGAGAAGCGCTTCGGAAAGCGCGGTCATGCGCGCTTCCGTGTAGCGCATCGCGGCCGGCGGATCTCCGTCGATCGATCCGAAGTTCCCCTGCCCATTCACCAGCGTGTAGCGATACGAAAATTCCTGCGCCATACGGACCAGGGCGTCATAGATAGGACTGTCGCCATGCGGATGGTAATTCCCCATCACTTCACCGACAATCTTCGCGCACTTGCGGTGCGCGCGATTGGACGCGAGACCCATGTCGCGCATGCCGTAGAGAATTCGTCGATGCACGGGCTTCAGGCCGTCGCGAACATCGGGCAGTGCGCGCCCGATGATCACGCTCATGGCGTAGTCGACATACGACCGCCGCATTTCGTCCTGGATATTGACCGGAACGAGATTCGACGGTGGCGGAGTAGGAGGTACGGGAGGAGGTGTAACCGGATCAGCCATGAAGTTCCCTAGATATCAAGGTTCTTAACCTCGAGAGCGTTTTCTTCGATGAATTGACGGCGTGGTTCCACGGCATCACCCATCAGGATTGTGAAAATATTGTCGGTGAATACTTTGTCGTTGATCTGGACCTGGAGAAGGGTCCGCTTCTCCGGATCCATCGTCGTGGCCCACAATTGTGCGGGATCCATTTCGCCAAGACCCTTGTAGCGGGTAATCTGGAGATCCTTCTTACCGATTTCCATCAGGTGGCTGACCAGTTCCTGCCGGCTGCTGAGCTTCTTGCTTCCCGATCCCGTTGTCGCCACAAACGGAGGTTGATCCATTTCGCCAATGGATTTGTGCAGCGTGACCAGGCGATTGTATTCCGCACTGGAAAGCAGCTGATAGCTGATGGAACGCGGAGTCTGACTTCCTTCGCGGTAGACGATCTTCTGCACACTGTGCTCTTCATCGGTGGACACTTCAGTGTTGTACCCGAAAGACTGAATCTGCTTTGCGAGCTCATCGACTTTGGCTTTGTCTCCCAGATAAGCCCGTGCGTCAGCGCCGACATTGAGAAGCAAGTCCAAAACGCGCGAATCGCGAAGGTGCCGATCCACCTTTGCGAATACGCCATTCAGCTCAATCAGCTTTTCCAGAAAACTGGTGAGGTCGCGGCCGGTAATCCGATGGCCTTTCTCCGTTTCGATAGTGAGATCGTCGGTCGCTTTCTTCAGGAGGTGCCGCGCCATCTGGCGTTCGTCCTTGATGTACTGCTCGCTCTTGCCTTTCTTCAGCTTGAACAACGGCGGCTGGGCGATGTACACATAACCGCGCTCGATCAGCTCGGGCATTTGCCGATAGAAGAACGTCAGAAGCAGCGTGCGGATGTGCGAACCGTCCACGTCGGCATCCGTCATCATGATGATCTTGTGATAGCGCAGCTTGGTGATATCGAAATCGTCCAGTCCGATGCCCGTGCCAAGCGCCGTGATCATCGCGGCAATTTCGGTGTGGGTGAGCATCTTGTCGTAACGGGCTTTCTCGACGTTCAGGATCTTACCTTTGATCGGGAGGATCGCCTGGGTTCGACGATCGCGACCCTGTTTGGCGGAGCCTCCTGCGGAATCTCCCTCGACAATAAAGATCTCCGCCAGCTCCGGCGATCGCTCCTGACAATCGGCGAGTTTGCCCGGCAGCGCCATACTGTCGAGGGCGCCCTTTCGCCGCACCAGTTCGCGGGCGCGGCGCGCCGCTTCGCGCGCGCGTGCCGCCTCGAGAGCCTTGCCGATGATTCGTTTCCCGAGGCCCGGAGTTTCTTCCAGATATCGTCCGAGTCCGTCGTTGACCAGGGTTTCGACAATACCCTTCACTTCGCTGTTGCCAAGCTTTGTCTTGGTCTGTCCTTCAAACTGCGGATTCGGCAGCTTCACGCTGATGACGCACACCAGGCCTTCACGGACATCATCGCCGGAAAGATTCTCTTTCACTTCCTTGAACAGGTTGTTAGAAACGGCGTAGTTGTTGATCGTGCGTGTCAGCGCGGATTTGAAGCCGATCAGGTGGGTGCCACCTTCGTGGGTATTGATGTTGTTTGCGAATGCGAAGATCTGTTCCTGATAGCCATCGTTGTACTGGAGCGCAATTTCCAGATCGATACCGTCACGAACGCCCTGGAAGTAAATCACCTTGTCGTGCAGCGCGGTCTTGTTTTTGTTGAGGTGCTCAACGAAAGAAATGATTCCGCCGGTGTAGTGGAATTCGTGCTTTTTCTCCGATCGTTCGTCGTCGATGGTGATGAGCAGGCCCTTGTTCAGAAATGCCAGTTCACGCAGACGCTGAGAGAGAGTGTCGAAACTGAATTCCGTAGTCTCGAAAATCTCGGTGTCGGGTTTGAAATTGACTTTCGTGCCGCGGCGATCGGTGTGTCCGGTGGTTTCCAATCGGCCGGTTGGGGTTCCTCGCCGGAAAGACTGAACGAAGACGCTTCCTTCCCGCCAGATCTCGAGTTCGAGTTGCTCCGAGAGCGCATTGACGACGGAAATGCCGACTCCATGCAGACCGCCGGAAACTTTGTACGCATCGTTGTCGAATTTTCCGCCGGCGTGGAGTTTCGTCAGAACGATTTCTGCGGCCGATACCCCATCCTTGTGCATGTCGGTGGGAATTCCGCGGCCGTTGTCGATAACGGTAACGGATCCATCGATGTGAATCGCGACGTGAACTTCCGTGCAGAATCCCGCAAGCGCTTCGTCGATGGAGTTGTCGACAACTTCGTAGACGAGGTGGTGTAATCCGTCAACACCGGTGGAACCGATGTACATGGCCGGGCGCTTACGAACGGCTTCAAGTCCTTCGAGGACTTTGATTTGTTCCGCCCCGTATTCTCCATTGGACCTGGGTGCCAGATTGGTTTTTCCCGAGGTTTCAGTGTCCAGTCTTTCTGCCATTTGAAGGTTTGCCTATCCCGTCCCGGCAAGGGGACGTCCTGGGCGACGAAGTCGCCGGTAACAATCGGAGAAATAAAGGGAAACTGCATGAGCCCCGCCCTTTATCCGCGACGATTATTCTAACAAATCCGGAGCCTTTTTCAGGAGGAGAAAGTTTATGCCCAGGGAAATTTAGTTGTGGTCAACTAAACCCAACACAACAACATATTGTGTAGGAAAATCGATCAGATGCGCATGGGCATAACGACGTAACGATAGTTGTAGTCCGTTGAAGGGATGCTGCGTAACTGGGCCGCACTTTCGCTGTCCTTGAACTCGAAATTGATCTGCGTATCATCCGCGGTCGTCAGAAAATCCAGGAGGTACTGGTAATTGAATCCCACCTGAAGGTCTTCCTTGTTGTAATCGATTTCGAGCGTCTCGTGCGCTTCGCCAAGATCGGAATGACTGGCGGTAATTTCCAGTATTCCCCCAGCCACGGCAATTTTGACGGTGTGCGATCGCTCGTCAGACAAAATTGCAACGCGTCGAATCGCCGCGGTGATTTCTTCGCGGTCGACGGCAAACGTTCGATCGTTGTTCCTCGGCAGAACCGCTTCGTAGTTTGGAAACTGACCGGTGAGCATCCGCGACACCAGAAGACGTTTGCCCAAATCGAAGAACAGATGATTCTCTTCGCGGGAAAATCCAACACGCTCGGTGTCCGCGCTTTCCGTGATCATCCGCACGAGTTCCCCCATCGCCTTTTTTGGTACCAGCACGCGGATCTCTTCGCTGACATCGTCGAGTTCTTCGGATTTTTCGACATGTGCCAGACGATGGCCATCGGTGGCAACCATGGTGATCGATCCGGGTTTCAGCACGAGAAGGGCGCCGCTGAGCGTGTATTTGGAATCTTCGGTGCTGATTGCAAATATCGTCCGGGTGATCAATTTTGAAAGCACTTCGGCGGGAATGTGAACCACGTTCGATTTGGATTCCGGCAACACTGGGAAATCTTCCTGAGGCAAGCCGGCAATTCTAAAACGGCTTGAACCGCAGGTCACCGTGACCCAGTTGCCATCGCCTCTCTTGAATTTGATTTCCTTGTCGGGAAGAGCGCGAATAATCTCATAAAGCCTTTTCGCGGGAAGAGTCATTGTGCCTGCCGTGGTAATTTTGGCGGCACAGACTGACTTCAGTCCAATCTCAAGATCCGTGGCAACGATACGCAGTTCGCCTTCCTCCGCACGTACCAGAACATTGGCGAGGATGGGGATCGTCGTCTTGCGCTCGACAACACCCTGAATCAGAGTCAGCTCCTGTAAGAGATCAAATTTTCTGACTGTAAATTCCATACAGTATTAATAAACCCCTAGTCGTAGATGCTGTGGATCCTGTGAGTAATTACCACTATGCCCATTTGCATTGAATTCCCGATGCTTCGATCCTGTGAATAACATCGAGTCACCGTTGTGAACCGACTGTGCATATAAGTACCGTTAACGTTTTCCACAACAGGTCCACACGGCGTCCCTATTTGAAGGAATCCATGAAGGTCTGGACCTGACGATTCACTTCCTTATCCTGCTGGCGCATAAGTTCAACCTTATTTATGGAGTGCAGCACCGTGGTGTGGTGTTTGTTGCCAAATTCCCGTCCAATTTGAGGCAGTGAAGCGCCTGTGATTTTCTTGCAAAGGTACATACAGATCTGCCGTGGTCCGGTAACGGCTTTGGAATTATTCTTGGTCTTCAGATCCTGGACGCGCATGCCGTAATAATCTGCGATTGTTTTTTGAATCATCTCGATGGTGATGGCGCGTTCATCGGAGGCAAGGATGTCGTGCAGGGTCTCCTGAGCGACCGGCAGGGAGATTTCATAGCCCTTCAGAGAGCAGTAGGCGATGAGCCGGACCAGCGCGCCTTCCAGTTCCCGGATGTTTGACTTGATCTTGCTGGCGATGTAGAGCGCGACATTGTCGGGGATATCAATGTTTTGCTGTTCGGCTTTCTTTCGGATGATGGCTATTTTCGTTTCGAGGTCCGGCGGCTGGATGTCTGCGATCAGTCCCCACTCGAAGCGTGAGTGAAGGCGTTCTTCTATGGTTGGGATTTCCCGGGGAGGACAATCCGCGGAGATGATGATTTGTTTGTGGGTGTCATAGAGAGAATTGAACGTATGGAAGAACTCTTCCTGGGTCCGCTCTTTTCCGGCGATGAATTGAATGTCGTCGATCAGCAGAACGTCGTTGTTCCGATAGCGCTCGCGGAGGCTTTCCATCTTGCCGTATCGAATGGCGTTGATGGTTTCGTTGGTGAACTTCTCGGTGGAGATATATGTCAGGCGGAGATTGTGATTTCGACGCTTTATTTCATGCCCGATCGCGTGCATCAGGTGAGTTTTTCCCAGACCGACACCGCCGTACATAAAGAGAGGGTTGTAAGCCTTCGATGGCCGTTCGGCTACTGCCAGCGCGGCAGCATGGACGAACTGATTCGATGATCCGACAACGAAAGTATCGAAGGTGTACTTGGGGTTGAGCGTGTTGTCGATCGACTCAAAGTCGAGGTTTCCCTGAGTCGGTGCGTCTGACGGCGGAGTGGCACCTCGCTCTGTAATATAAATGACGTCGATTTCACCGATGCCCGCCGACTTTGCGGCCTCCAAAACCACATCGATATGTTCGTTGAGCCAGTCCTGAAAGAATGCATTGGGCACGCGCACATACAGCGCGCGACCGTCGTGTTTGATGAGCTGGGTGGGTTTGAACCAGGTGTTGTAACTTTGCTGGTTCACCTTGTGTTCGAGAACGTTTAATACTTGCTGCCAACTGTCCATTGAACGACCATTTCAATAAATAGGGGTGAGATTTCCACAGGTTTTTCCACAAACGTGGAAAAGCCTGTCCATCGCTACGCTCCGCAAACTGCTGTTGGTGTCTTCTGGCGTGAGAAGAGGCGCAAGGGTAACACTTTCATTTTTCCATTTCAATACCGCAAAAGAGTCATGAATTTCACTTCGATCAAGTAAGATCCTTTGCGATGCAAGAGCGCCGCGATTCGTGGATTTTCATGCTGACTTTGCTGAGTGCGGCGGCCAGTCTTGTATCGATTGCAGCATCGGAAATACTGCTTGGAGCGGCCTGCCTGCTGTGGATTGTTATTCGGCCACGTCCTCTGATTCTGCCATCGTATGTTTTGCCGCTGTGCGCTTTCATGGCGACAACGTTGCTGTCCTTTGCGATGTCGCCGGATCGGTCGGTTGGCGAACATCAGATCGGAAAGTTCGTTCTATTTCCGATTGGTTTGTTGGCGGCGAATTTTGTCAACGATTCCTGGCGGATCAAACTCACGTTCAAAATGCTCTTGATCATCGCTGCGGCAGGTTCTCTCACGGCGCTCGTTCAGTTCGGTTTGAAGGAACAGCGTTTTCTTGCGACGGGAAGAACCGAATACGATCCGATGGTTCTGGATCGAGTGAAGGGTTTCGTGGGGCATTGGATGACCTTTAGCGGAGGACAGCTCCTGGTGTGGTGTGCCGCGCTTCCCATTATGGTATTGATCGGCAAGCGCTGGATCATTCCTCTCTCGGTGATCGGAATCGCCATAGTCTTCAGCTTTACGCGGGGCGCATGGCTGGGGGCCGCCTCAGGAATTGCAGTGGCATCTGTTTGGATTCCCAGAAGGCTGTTGATTCGGATGGTTGTTCCGATCCTGTTCGTAGCCGTGATTGCCTCACCGTTTATCTACCATCGAGTCTCAATGAGTGTGAAGGGAGAATCCGGTGGCGACATTGGGAGAATCAAGCTTTGGAAAGTCGGTATCGAGATGGTCCGGGCTCACCCTCTCTTTGGAGTAGGGCTGGAGCGAATTCCCAGGGAGTTTCCGAGCTACTATAAGGGGACCGACCTCGACACTTTTTATATCGGTCACATGCAGAACAATTTCATGCAGATTGCTGCCGAGCGCGGCCTGATCTGTTTTGCGACTTTCCTGTGGTTTCTCCTGGTGCTATATCGGAGTCTTTGGCGGTTCGTAAAGAGCATCGACGAGACGTTCCGGCTCACTGTTGTGTCTGCAATGTGTGCGTTAACTGGATTTCTGGTAATGGGACTCGCTGAATTCAATTTTGGTGACTCCGAACCTTTGATTTTGTTCTTCTTTATTGTGTCGATACCGTTTGGTGTGGCTGCGATGAACAACGGAGAATCACCGCGGGTTCCTTGACGGGCTCCTCCATGCAGTGTAGGATTTTAGGTTTTCAAGGAGCACCAGCGAATGCCACAGAGAACATACCAACCGAATAACCGGCATCGGGCAAAGACCCACGGGTTTCGCCAGCGCATGAAGACGCGAGGCGGCCGGCTGGTCATCAAGGCCAGGCGCGACAAGGGACGCAAGCGCGTCGCCGTCGAGCACTACTAAATCGGATTGCCTTGACCGGGGCAAATGCATTTCCAAAAGATCTCCGATTGCGGAACGCGGCCGATTTTCAGGCGGTCTATAAGAGGGGCGCGAAAAAGTCATCGCGCTCCTTTGTTGTCTTCACACTAACCAATGGGCTGGATCACAGCCGGTTTGGCTTGACGACGCCCCGCAAACTGGGAGCGGCTCATGAACGAAACCGGATTAAGCGAAGAATTCGAGAGATACTAAGGACTTCGCAATCCCTGTTACCGTCCGGTATGGATATTGTGTTGAATCCCCGACGTTCTGCTGGCGAGCTGGAATTCCAGGATCTTCGGACGGAACTGGTTTCGCTTATCCGTAACTCTATATGAAGAAAATGTCGATCGGTCAGGACTTCACCCTGGCGGCGATCCGCGCCTACCAGCGCGTGATCTCCCCCTGGTTGCGGCCGGCGTGCCGGTTTACTCCGACGTGTTCCGAGTATGCCTTTGAGGCGGTACAACGCCATGGCGTCCTGGGCGGAGTTTGTAAGGCACTGCGGCGGCTGGGAAGCTGTCACCCACTGCATCACGGCGGTTTCGACCCGATAAACTGAAAGCAATAATATTCGATGGATAACAAGAGAGTCCTGCTGGCGTTTGTTCTTTCCTTTGCCGTTTTGATCGCATTTCGCGTGGCGTTTCCACCGGCGACCGAACAACCCGCAGCGCCACCGGCCGCTGCCACGCCTGCTGTTGCGACACCACAGGCAGTCACTCCGCCCGCGAAGGCGGCGAAGCTTCCGGAAGTTCCCGGGTCGCCGGAGTTGCATGCGGAGCGCGCCGAATCCACGGTTATCGAAAATGACCTGTACAAAGCCACGGTGTACAGCGAGGGCGGAGTACTGCAGAGCTTCCAACTCAAAACGTATCCGGATGCTTCCGGACACCCGCCATTGGAGCTGATCAATGGAGGGTCGGCTAAAGCAGTCGGCTGGCCACTGGCAATCGCAACCGGAGATTCCAAGCTCGATTCGCTGCTTTCGCACGGCAACTATGTGGTCCGGTCGAAGGGCAACAAGCTGACTATGGATTTTGCGAGCGAGGGTGTCCAGGTTCGGAAGATCATCGAGTTTGATTCGGACAATTATCAGTTCACGCTGTCCACCGCCGTCGCGAGAAATGGGCAGCCCGTTCCTCATCAGGTTGTGTGGCAGGCCGGGTTCGGAGACCAGTCGATTCCGGACGACCCCAAGAAGAAGAACGCGGTCTACGATGCGAACGCGAAATTCAGTCGAGTGGTCCTCTCGGGCATTAAGGAGCCTCAGAACATTACGGCGTCACTGGTAGGTGCGGAAGATCAGTACTTCATGACGATGTTTCAGCTGCCGACGCCCGGTGCAGCAAAGATCCAGGAAACGGAGTTCAATGCTGCGGATGGGACCGGGTCTCGAGCACTGCACCTTGAAGTGCCAGGAGGCGGTACGCTTCGGGTCTACGTGGGGCCGAAGGAGAAAGACAAACTCCTGAAGGCGGATCCGCGACTGGTCGAGATTCTCGACTACGGCTGGTTTGGCTTCATTTCAAAGCCGGTGATTCTTCCGGTTCTGAACTGGATTCATAAGCATGTCGGCAATTATGGCTGGGCCATTGTCCTGATCACGGTTCTTGTGAATCTGGTGCTGTTTCCGCTGCGGCTGAAATCTCAGATTTCGATGCAGAAGATGCAGAAGATCCAACCGCAGATCAATACCCTGCAGGATAAGTACAAGAAGCTGAAATCCAACGATCCACGGCGTGCCGAAATTCAGGCCGAAATCATGAAGCTTTATCAGGAGCATGGCAGTCCGCTCGGGGGATGCCTGCCCTTACTACTACAAATGCCGGTGATGCTGGCGTTCTATAAGATGTTGTCTGTTGCCATAGAGTTGCGGCAGGCACCATGGATTCTTTGGATCCACGATTTGTCCCGTCCCGATCCGTACTACATCATCCCGATCCTGATGGCGGTGGCGATGGTCATCGGTCAGAAGATGACGCCTACAAGTGTCGATCCTGCCCAGGCCAAGATGATGATGATCATGCCGATATTGATGACGGCCTTCTTCCTCTGGGTGCAGGCCGGACTGACACTCTACTGGCTCACGAGCAATCTGGTTGGAATTGGCCAACAGTGGTTCATCCGAAAGTATTGGGCAGAGCCCGCACAACCTCCGCGGCGCCGAGCAAACAAGAACAAATCCCTGCCTGGTGACTAGGTCATGCGCGAGGGGCTGCATAAGATTGTCCCAACCGATGACACCATTGTGGCGGTATCCACTCCGTTTGGCAGGAGCGGTATCGGCGTTATCCGATTGTCCGGCGGTCTTGCCGAGTCTGGAGCTTCGCGATTTCTGAAGACGGAAGCTCCGCTGGTCCATCGCCAGGCGACACGCGGATTGTGGGTTGACGAAGAGGGTGTTGCCATTGACGAAGTCGTCGCGACGCTTTTCAGGAATCCCAATTCCTATACCGGCGAAGACGTGCTCGAGATCAGTGCGCATGGGAATCCGATTATCCTCCGCCGCATCGTAGATACTGTTCGTGCCGTAGGTATTCGGCCGGCGACTGCCGGAGAATTCACGTTGCGGGCGGTACTGAATGGGAAAATGGATCTAATCCAGGCCGAGGGGGTGCGCGCTTTCATCGACGCACAAACGGAAGCGCAGGCGCGTACTGCGCTGTTGCAGATGGGTGGAACGCTGTCGAATCGCATCTTGCCCACCAAGGAACGTCTCGTGGATATCATTGCGCACCTGGAGGCAGGGATTGATTTTGCCGATGATGACGTGCGGCCTCCCGACGGGCGAGTGATAGCGGAGCGAATCATCGCGGTGCACGATGACCTCGTGGAACTGCAGAAGACGTATTCCTACGGAAAGTTGTTGTCCGATGGCTTACGGCTGGCGATTGTTGGGAAGCCAAACGTCGGCAAATCGAGCCTGTTTAATCGACTGGTAGGTGCCGAGCGAGCGATAGTAACCAGCGTTCCAGGGACGACTCGAGATGTTCTGAGCGAATGCGTTCACTTGGACGGTATTCCGCTTCGTTTCTCGGACACCGCTGGATTGCGGGATACCGTCGATCCCGTCGAGAGCATCGGGGTTATTCGTACCATCGAGACGCTGAGTGACGCAGACCTCGTGCTGGTCGTGCTCGACGGTAATTCGAAAATCGATGAATGGGATCGGAAGATTCTCTCGCGAGTGGAACGTACGACGCATCACATCGTGATCAATAAGTCCGATTTGCCTCCGGCAGGAGTCGAAGAGTTTTCGGGTTTGGCCGGGGCGATTCGTCTGAGTGCGAAAACAGGTGAAGGCTTGGACTCGCTTGAAGAGGCGATCCGCGAGTTTTTGGGAAGTCGTGGAGAAGCGACATCCGGATCCGTGCTAACAAGTGCGCGGCAGGAAGAACATGTGTCCGAGGCAATCCAGGCGCTGGACAAGGGCAGTCTGGCACTCTTGCAGGGCACTCCCCATGAGATGGTGTTGCTGGATGTTTACGAGGCGCTGTCGAATCTGAATGAGTTGACGGGAGAAGTGGTCACGGACGATATTCTAGGGCGGATCTTCTCGACCTTTTGTGTGGGCAAGTAGATATGTTTGACGAATGCTATGACGTTGTCATCGTCGGTGCGGGCCATGCCGGGTGCGAGGCGGCCCACGCTGCTGCGCGCATGGGATTGAGCACGGCGCTGTACACCATGAATGCGGACCTGATTGCGCAGATGTCGTGCAATCCTGCCGTCGGCGGCATTGCGAAGGGTCATCTTGTTCGGGAGATCGACGCACTCGGCGGTGTGATGGGCCTGGTCGCCGACGAGGCCGGCATTCAATTTCGCCTGCTGAACACGGGTCGAGGGCCAGCGGTGTGGTCGCCGCGAGCGCAGGAAGATAAGGCGCAATACCGTACAGTGATGCGCCGGGTGCTGGAGCAGACACCCAATCTCTTTATCAAGCAGGCGGAAGTCACCGAAGTCATTTTTGACGGCGCAAGAATCGCCGGCATCGAACTGCTGGATGGCCGTCGCGTTGCGGCGCAGGCCGTGGTATTGACGACAGGTACTTTCCTGAATGGGCTAATTCATATTGGCGAAAAGCACTTTGCGTCGGGTCGCAGTGGAGAACCCGCTTCGGTCAGTCTCGCAAACTGTATTCGGAATATCGGATTCGACTGGGGACGATTGAAGACCGGCACGCCGCCGCGACTGGACCGTCGAACGATTGATTTTTCAAAATTCGAACAGCAGGACGGCGATATCGACCCCACGGCGTTTTCGTTTCGAACGACGCGCCGGCTTGAAAACAGGATTTGTTGTTACATCACGCGGACGGATGAAGGGATCCACAACATTATCCGCCGCAATATGCATCGCTCGCCGCTCTACAGCGGGCAAATCCAGGGTATTGGGCCGCGGTACTGTCCGTCGATTGAGGACAAGGTCGTCAAATTTGCCGACAAAGATCATCATCAATTGATCCTCGAGCCGGAAGGTATCGATACGCATGAAATCTACGTGAATGGAATGTCGACCAGTTTGCCGATCGACGTACAGCGTGAAATCTTGTCGAATATTAAGGGACTGGAATCGGCACAAATGATTCGGCCCGGTTATGCGATCGAATACGATTTTGTTCAGCCCACGGAACTTCACGCCTCACTGGAAACGAAAAAGGTTCCCGGTCTCTATCTGGCGGGCCAGATCAACGGCACGACGGGGTATGAAGAGGCCGCAGCGCAAGGAATCATGGCGGGGATCAATTCGGCACGACAGGTTCAGGGGCGCGCGCCGCTGGTGCTGGATCGAGCGGATGCGTATATCGGGATCATGATTGATGACCTGGTCACGAAGGGCACCAGGGAGCCCTATCGAATGTTCACGTCGCGTGCAGAATTCCGTTTGAATCTGCGCATCGATAACGCGGATCGCCGGCTCACTCCAATGGGCCATGAGATTGGGCTGGTGACCGAGGACCACTGGAATGCCTATGTAGAGCGCGTTTCAAGGATCGATGCGTTGCGTGAGCGCCTGGATTATGCGCGGCAGGATGCGGAGCACCCCTACTACGTTTCGCGGGGAGTGACGCTCCATCGCCATCCGACGCTGGCTTCCATGTTGCGTCGCCCCGATATTTCACTAGAGGAGCTCGTTCGGGAGGGCCTCGTGGTTGGCGATCAATTGCGTCGCGAGGATCTGATGGCGATCGAGACGGCGATCAAGTACGAAGGATACATGAGACGTCAGGATCGTGAAGTGGCGCGGTTGAGAAAAGCCGAATCGAGACGGATACCTGCAGGCCTGGACTATGTTTCGATGGCCGGGTTATCCCGGGAGATCGTCGAGAAGCTGACTCGTATTCGTCCGGAATCGATTGCCCAGGCGAGCCGCATCCCTGGAGTGACTCCGGCGTCGGTATCGATCGTTTTGTTCCACATGGAAATGCTGAAAAACCGCGCCCAGCGGGAAAGCGTTACGTAGTGCCGCTGGCGGAAATCCTCGAATCGGAGTTTCGCCGCAGGAATCTGAAAGTTTCACAGTCCGCTCAGGATCTACTCACCAGATACGCCGGGGAAATTGAACACTGGAATTGCAAAGTGAATCTCACCGCGCTGAGCGGGGAATCTCTCGTGCGTCGTCTGATTGTCGAGCCCATATGGGTTGGGGAACGTCTTCAGATGGATGGTGTGCTGGCGGATGTGGGATCGGGCAATGGATCTCCAGGAATACCGCTAGTCGTGACGCGACCTTTCTCGGCGGCACATCTGATCGAACCCAGGCTGAAACGTGCAGTCTTCCTGCGCCACGTAGTTGCGAAGCTTGGGCTGTCAGATGTTGTCGTGGACCGGACCCGGGTAGAGGAACTGCAGGCCAGAAGCTTGATTTCAGACTGGATTGTGCTTCAAGCAATTGATCCCACGCCGGACCTGATCCGGGCGCTGAGAAATATCGGATCCGAAACGACACGCGTAGTTTGGATTACGTCTCTGGGATCTTGTCGGGTCCAGTCTGCCGAGAGGATCGACGTTCCGGACAGCTCCACAAAAGTTTGGATTTTCCGGTTGGACCAGATTTGACCGGCCCGTTTGTCACACTGTTCCACGTGGAACAGTGAAGGACGTTTCACGTGGAACTATGGGACGCATCATCGCAATCGCCAATCAAAAAGGTGGAGTCGGAAAAACAACGACGGCGATCAACCTCGCTGCATCCCTTGCCGCGGCCGACATGCGCACCCTGCTCGTCGATTTGGATCCTCAGGGCAACGCTTCCTCCGGTCTGGGCATCCGTAAGGGAACTTACCCGAGATCCACCTACCATGTCCTGGTTCACGGGACACCACTGGAGTCGATTTTCCAATCGACGGAAATGGAAGCCCTGTTTGTTGCGCCTGCCAGCCGGGAACTGGTCGGTGCCACCATGGAATTGTCTCAGGAGGAGGACCGTCACCAACGGCTCGAACGCGCATTGGCGCCAGTTCTGGACCGATTCGACTTCATTCTCCTGGATTGCCCCCCATCTCTTGACATCCTGACCGTGAACGCCCTCATTGCTGCCCATAGTCTGCTGATTCCGATCCAATGCGAGTATTTCGCTCTGGAAGGTGTTTCGGAGCTGATGGAGACCGTTCAGCAGATCCGGCGCGTCCGAAACCCACACCTCGAGATTGAGGGGGTTCTTTTAACGATGTTCGACGAAAGAACCAACCTTTCCAATCAGGTGATGCAGGATCTGAAGCAGTTTTTTGCCGAAAAAGTCCTGTCCACGATCATTCCACGCAACATTCGGCTCGGGGAAGCTCCCAGCCACGGTCGTCCGATCCTGCTTTACGACATTAAATCCAAAGGAGCAGAGGCCTATATACGCCTCGCAAAGGAGATTATTCATGGCACACCGAAAGGCCTTGGGGCGCGGTCTGAGCGCCCTGTTGGGGACTCCTGAACCCGAAATCGAACCGCTGCGCGAAATCGATATCGATCGAATCCTTCCCAATACCCAGCAGCCGCGCAAGAATTTCGCAGAGGACGGGCTCAACGAACTGGCGGACTCCATCCGTGCGCATGGCGTTATTCAGCCCATCGTCGTCCAGTCGCTGCCGGATAGTTTCTATCAGATCATCGCAGGCGAGCGACGCTGGCGAGCCGCCCAGCGCGCGGGGCTTTTCAAAGTTCCGGCGGTGGTTCGCGAAATCGGGACGGAATCTTCCCTTGAGATCGCACTGATCGAGAACCTTCAGCGCGAAGACTTGAATCCAATTGAGGAAGCCCAGGCATACGAGAAGCTGATCGTCGATCTCGGTCTGACTCAGGAGGAAGTAGCGAATCGAGTGGGAAAAAGCCGAGCAACGATCACCAATATGCTTCGCCTTCTAAGATTGCCCCAGGAAGTTCAGGGCTGGATCAGTGAGGGAAAATTAAGTACCGGACATGCGAAAGCACTCTTGTCCCTTTCCGATCCTGATGCGATACTCAACGCCGCACGCAAAATCATTCAAGGTAGTTTTTCAGTTCGTCAGGCCGAAAGTCTGGTATCCCGATTCACGAAGAATGGGGAAAAAGGGGAACCTGTCGAAGGAACAGCGGTTCTGGATCCCAACGTTTCCGCCGCCATTCACGTGCTGGAGCAGGCTCTGGGTACCAAAGTTTCAATTCAGGAGAATGGCGGAAAAGGCAAAATTGAAATCCATTTCTTTTCGTTCGAAGAAATGAACCGGCTTTACGAAGGTCTCATTCGAGCGAAATTCTAACGGCGGCAGCATAACGATGTGGCGGAATAAGGAAAAACGAATCACCGGTTTTCTAGATCAGGGCGCGGATCTCACGGGAGAACTTCAATTCTCCGGCGTTCTTCAAATTGATGGAAATTTCCATGGCTCAATTACCGGAGGGGACACCCTCATTGTTGGGGATCATGCCGTTATCCATGCCGACATTCAGGTTCGTGAGATTGAAATCCGCGGCCAGGTCTGCGGCAACGTCGAAGCCGAAGGCCGAGTCGAAATTCATTCCCGCGGTCGATTAGCTGGCGACCTGAAAACATCCGCCATTATCATTCACGCCGGCGGCACGCTCGATGGCAACGTGCGGATGGCTTCCGACGCTATCGAAGAGCCAGCCTCAATGCGGGAATCCACCAGAATTGTCCTCAAAGAATCCAAGCGGCGGCCCAGACCCGTCAACGACCCGGACCGGTAATTGCTTCTCGCTGCCAAGTACTCTGCATTGCAAACTAATCGCCTGATTTCGCGCGGGCCCGCGATTGCCTGAAGTGCGCGCGCCGAAAGAAGTTTCTCCACACTGCGGCTTGACACTTGCTTCACGCGGATGCTACTTTCCGAGGTTTGTCGCGCTGTTCGCGACAGCGTCCGTGACGCTGTCTTCCACAACAAAACGCAGAATCAAACGATGATCAACCTGGACTACTCGCTGTTCGTTACAATCTTCTACGTCGTAGTTCTCTATGCATTCATGAGCCGTTTCTTTTTCAAGCCCATAGTCCGCATTCTCCATGAACGTCGTGAATTAATTGAAGGCCGCCTGGGAGCCGCTCAGCAAAGTGTAGTTGAAGCCGACAAGAAGGCCGGCGAGTACGAGCTGGCCCTGAAATCGGCGCGCACGGAAACTTTCCGCAGACAGGAAGGCCAGCGCGAACAGGCGCTCAGCGAACGAACAGAGCTTCTCAGTCGTGCCAAAACGGACGCCGACAAAACGGTACACGATGCGCATACCCAACTCCTCGCGGAAGCGGAATCGGCTAGGCGGAAGCTGGATTCCGAAGTGACCGGCCTGGCCAAAGAGCTCACCTCGGCCCTGCTGCAGGACAAATCATGAAGAAAACGTTCCTGACGCTGCTGATAATGCTGTGTCTGGCTGCGGTGGCACCGCTGGCTCGGGCCCAGGAAAACCCTGAAAAGGCGGAATCGGACAAGACGAAGGAGGAAGGCCCGGCTCAGGTCGCCTTCAAATGGACAAATCTTTTGATTCTCTTCGGCGGCCTCGTCTATCTCCTTCGAAAACCAGCGCGCGAATTTTTCGCGACTCGTAAGAGCGAAATTACTTCAGGGCTCGAACGCGCGCAGGTTGCACACGATGAATCCACGCGCCGGATGCGCGAGATTGAACAGCGTCTCAGCCGTCTGTCTTCGGAAATCGAATCCTTGCGCAAACAGGCGGACGCAGAATCCGCCCAGGAACGCGAGAAGATTCTCGTCGAAGCCAAGCGGGACGTAGAACGTCTGGTCGAGCAATCGCGCCGGGAGATCGATCGCATTGCGCGCGGTATTGAACGCAATATCAAAGAGAAGCTCGCCGATGCTGTCATTGAAAGAGCCACCAGGACGCTCGAAACTCAAATGACCGAAGACGACCAGAAACGCGTCGTCGTCCGATTCTTAAAGAAGGTTTGAAACGAGAATGTCGGTAGCTGCAAACCGTTACGCCAAGGCTCTTCTGGATGTCCTGTATCCTGCCAATGCCGAAATTGGCCTCGACCAGCTGGTGAAGTTCTCGGCGCTTTTGGAGTCACAGCATCAGATGCGACAGCTGTTCGAGAATCCCACTGTTGCTGCCGATCGCCGAAAGGCAGTATTTGGGACGATCGCAGATTCTCTCGCCTATCAGAGTTCCGTGCGAAATTTCCTGAATCTCCTGATCGAACGAAATCGGCTGGACCTCCTCAGCGATATCGTCAGTGCATATCAGAAATTGCTCGATGAAAAATTAGGGCTGGTGCGAGCGCACGTCACATCGGCAACGCCGCTGGATGCCGCCCAGCAACGGGAGCTCGCGGCAAAGCTTGAAAGCGTCACTGGCAAGCAGGTACGCGTGGAACTATCCGTCGATCCTTCGCTGATTGGCGGTGTCGTTGCGCAGGTCGGGAGCACCATTTATGACGGATCCATCCGTCAACAGCTGCAGGCGTTCAAACACCGTCTTATCCACGATTGAAAGGTATTGAATGGAGATTAAACCAGACGAAATCAGCAAAATCATCCGCGAACAGATCGAAGGCTACCGCGCGGGCATCGACGTCAGCGAAGTTGGAACCGTCATTTCCGTTGGAGACGGTATCGCCCGTGTCTACGGTTTGGAAAAGGTCATGGCGGGTGAGTTGCTTGAGTTCTCACACGGTGTCATGGGCCTGGCGCTCAATCTTGAAGAAAGCCAGGTCGGCGTCGTTCTACTGGGCGAATACACACAAATCCGCGAAGGCGATCAGGTCAAGCGAACCGGGCGCATCATGGAAGTTCCAGTCGGTGATGCCCTGATTGGGCGTGTCGTGAATGCGCTTGCCCAGCCCATCGATGGCCGTGGTCCCATTCAAAGCGACAAATTCAATCCTGTCGAACGCATTGCTCCGGGCGTTGTGGATCGCCAGCCGGTGAAAGAACCGCTGCAAACGGGAATCAAAGCGATCGACGCCATGATTCCGATCGGCCGCGGACAGCGCGAATTGATCATTGGAGACCGTCAGACCGGCAAGACCGCCGTTGCGCTGGATGCCATCATCAATCAAAAAGGACAGAACGTCATCTGCGTGTACGTCGCGATCGGACAGAAGCGCTCGACCGTCGCGCAGGTCGTCAAGACCTTGCAGGAATACGGCGCCATGGAATACACCATCGTCGTGTCGGCCAGCGCCAGCGACCCTGCGCCAATGCAATATGTGGCTCCGTATGCCGGCTGCGCCATTGCGGAGTACTTCCGGGATAACGGCAAGCACGCACTCTGTATTTATGACGACCTTTCCAAGCATGCTGCCGCATACCGTGAAATATCGTTGCTGCTGCGGCGTCCGCCCGGCCGCGAAGCGTATCCCGGCGACGTGTTCTATCTCCACTCGCGTCTTCTGGAACGTGCCGCAAAGATGAGCGAGAAGAACGGCAGCGGTTCACTGACGGCGTTACCGATTATTGAAACGCAGGCCAGCGATGTGTCCGCATACATTCCAACGAACGTCATCTCCATTACCGATGGCCAGATATTTCTTGAAAGCGATCTCTTCAATTCCGGAGTTCGTCCCGCAGTGAACGTCGGTATTTCGGTTTCACGCGTCGGCGGCAGCGCGCAAATCAAAGCGATGCGCCAGGTAGCGGGATCGCTTCGCCTGGATCTGGCGCAATTCCGCGAACTCGCCGCATTCGCTCAATTCGGTTCAGACCTCGACAAGGTGACACTGGCCCAGCTTTCTCGCGGCCAGCGGTTGACTGAAATTCTCAAACAGGATCAGTACACTCCGTTTCCTGTCGAGAAGCAGGTCATCATTATTTATGCCGGCACCAATGGCTTTCTCGATGATCTCGAAGTTCCCGAATGCGGGCCGTTCGAACAATCGTTGTATCGCTTCCTGGACACCAGCTGTGGGCCTCTTCTCGCAAAGATCCGCGAGCGTAAAGCATTCGACGATGAGATCAAGGGCGAACTTGCCAAAGTATTCAAGGAAGCCAAGGAGAAGTTCAAAGCCGAACGGGGGCGCGCAGCCTAACCCATGCCCAGTTTGTTAGACATCCGACGGCGCATACGCTCCGTCAAGAATACCCAACAGCTCACAAAAGCCATGAAGACGGTTTCGGCGGCGAAGCTGCGCCGCGCGCAGGATCGTGTGATGAGTGCGCGCCCCTATGCCGATCAGCTTCGCAACGTGCTTGGGAACCTTGCGGGCCGCGTCGAGAATATTACGCATCCGCTTTTGGAAGTCCGTCCCGAGGAACGCATCTTGCTGGCTGTCGTCACTGCGGATCGCGGCCTTTGCGGTGCATTCAACTCGAACCTGATCCGAACCGCACAGAATTTTCTCCGCGATCATCGGAGCACAGCTACGACGCTGTATCCGATCGGCCGCAAGGGCCGCGACTTTTTCCGCCGCCGCGAAATGCCCATCACCAGTGACTACGTGAATTTTTTTAACAAGCTGGATTACGGCAACGCGCGTGAAATTTCAGAGAAGGTTATCGAGTTGTACACCGAGTCGAAAGTCGATGCGGTTTATGTGGTGTATAACGAATTCAAGTCGGCCATTCAGCAGCGCGTGTCGCTGGAGAAGCTGCTGCCGTTAGGGCGCAGTGAATTGCAGCAGACCACGGCAGCGCCGAACGAATACATTTTCGAACAGCCTGCCCAGCAGGTTTTCGATCGTCTTCTTCCCCGATATGTTGAAGTTCAAATTTACAGGGCATTGCTGGAATCGGTGGCCTCCGAGCACGGAGCCCGGATGGCGGCCATGGACACGGCGTCACGCAATGCCGGCGATATGATCGAGTCACTGACACTCAACATGAACCGAGTGCGTCAGGCAGCAATCACGCGAGAAATCATCGAAGTCGTTAGCGGTGCAGGAGCTTTATAAATGGGTAATCTTGGAAAGGTTTCGCAAATCATCGGACCGGCGCTGGACGTGGAGTTTCCTGAAGGACACCAGCCAACGATCCATAATGCAATCCGAATTACGAGCGCGGGATTCAACATCCCGACTCCACTCGACATCATTGCCGAGGTGCAACAGCACCTGGGAGAAGGTCGGGTTCGTTGCGTGTCGATGCAACCGACCGACGGTATGGTTCGAGGCATGGTTGCCGAGGATCTCGGAGCACCCATTCAAATTCCAGTGGGTGCCGGCGTGCTCGGGCGAGTCATGAACGTGATCGGAGAGCCCGTCGATCAAATGGGGCCGATCACCGCCAAGCGGCGCGATCCCATTCACAAGCTCGCTCCGGCATTTACGGAACAGAACACGAAACTGGAAATGTTCGAGACCGGCATCAAGGTCATTGACCTGATTGAGCCGTATCTGCGCGGCGGAAAGATCGGGCTCTTCGGGGGTGCCGGAGTCGGCAAGACCGTCATCATTCAGGAACTCATCAACAACATCGCCACCAAGCACGGCGGTATTTCCGTGTTTGCCGGAGTCGGCGAACGAACCCGTGAGGGTAATGACCTCTGGTTGGAAATGAAGGAATCCGGCGTCATCAACAAGGCCGCGCTGATTTACGGCCAGATGACCGAACCCCCCGGAGCGCGCCTCCGCGTCGCGCTGACTGGCCTGACGACCGCCGAGTACTTCCGAGATGAAGAAGGTCAGGACGTACTTCTCTTCATCGACAATATTTTCCGCTTCACACAGGCAGGCTCTGAAGTGTCCGCACTTCTGGGCCGCATGCCATCGGCCGTGGGTTATCAGCCGACTCTCGCCAGTGAAATGGGCGAATTGCAGGAACGCATTACGTCCACGACGAAAGGATCCATCACTTCAGTCCAGGCCATCTATGTGCCCGCGGATGACTACACGGATCCGGCGCCGGCCACGGCGTTTGCCCATTTGGATGCGACCACGAACTTGTCGCGACAGATTGTGGAATTGGGAATCTACCCGGCAGTAGACCCGTTGGCCTCCTCGTCGCGCATTCTCGATCCTCGCGTTGTCGGGGCCGAGCATTATGCCGTTGCCCGTTCCGTCAAACTGGTTCTCCAAAAGTACAAGGACCTTCAGGACATCATCGCAATCCTCGGTATCGACGAACTTTCGGAAGAAGACCGGCTGGTGGTTGCACGCGCCCGCAAGGTTCAGCGCTTCCTGTCGCAACCGTTCTTCGTGGCCGAACAGTTCACGGGGAAGGCTGGCCGTTACGTGAAGGTCGCCGATACCATCAAAGGCTTCAAGGAAATCGTCGAAGGCAAGCACGACGACCTGCCGGAGCAGGCGTTCTACATGGTCGGAACCATCGAAGAGGTCGTGGAACAGGCCGAAAAAATGAGGGCGACCAAGTAACAATGGCGGATACCTCCATTCACCTCACCATCGTGACACCCGAACGCTCGCTGGTTGACGAGCACGCCGAGGAGATTCAGATCCCGGGCGCAGAAGGATACCTTGGTGTTCTTCCCGGTCACGCTCCACTCTTTACGGATTTGAAAGTGGGGGAGCTCGGATTCCGCAAGGGTTCGCGGTGGGTATGGTTATCCGTCGCCTGGGGTTTCGCTGAAGTTCTCCCGGACCAGGTCCGGGTGTTGGCTGAAACTGCAGAACGTGCCAATGAAATCGATGTGGAACGTGCCACGCGAGCCAAAGAACGAGCGGAAAAGCGGTTGACCCATGGCGGTGACGATGTGGATTACAACCGGGCACTCGTCGCCCTGGAACGCGCGGTGGTTCGTATTCAGGTCAGCCGCAAGATTCAGAACATTTAACCCGCTCGAACTTTCCCGCAGATCCCCAATCCCCGGCTGGCGAAGATTCCCGGATGACCGCTGAGAAACACGCCGTTGCGTCCAAATGCGCCGACCGTGACCTGGCGGCCGAGGCTGGCCGTGTCCGAGCACCAGGTGTGCTTGCGCATCAAGAGTTGCTCGCCGGTTCGGGCGTATTGGAGAAAAAGCATCAGAACGACTTCGATTGCAGACGGCAGCTCCACTCCGGCAGGCAGCAAACGACGGACGTAGTCTAGAGGCTGGCTCACCGACTCGTCGATCACGTCCATGTGCAGGATATGCCAGCCGGGAAGACAACAGGTTGCCATGAAAGCTTCCTCCGCAAACCAGGGATGATCGAAAAATGCGGGCTGCTTCGACGGGTCGGTTCCCACGACTTTCTTTATGTTTGATAAAGTTAGCGAGGAGTTATCCGCCGGCGTCGGAAATCCAAATAGCTTGCCGGCCTGGTTCACGACCGGAGTAGTAGCGTACCGAACGCGCTCCTCTTCGCTGAACCGGCACGGGATCCCGAGCCGTGTCAGAAGTTGCTCAACCTGTTCAGGAGTAAGGGAGATCGTCAGTGACATTTTTCATATCATTATGGTAGCTTGCCAATAGACGCAGCGGAACAGGCCAACATCCCTCCGCGTTGATCCGTAGTCTAAATTAAATCATGTCATTACCGGTTACCTCTTCATCGTTTGCGAGAGAAGATTTGCGGAGAACTGTTCTGGATAACGGTCTGGTTGTCCTGACACGGGAGCTCCATACGTCTCCGATCGTGACTTCCATGATCTGGTACCGAGTGGGATCGCGAAACGAAGAGCTTGGGCAAACGGGCAAATCTCACTTTCTGGAACACATGCTTTTTAAGGGTACGAATCGTTTCAAGAAGGGGCAAATCGATCTGCTCACACTGAAGAACGGCGGTAGCAACAATGCGTTCACCTCCCACGATTTCACGGCCTATTACTTCAACTTCGCTTCAGACCGCTGGAACATCGCCCTCGAAATTGAAGCAGACCGAATGGTGAACTGCGTTTTTGATCCGGATGAATTTGAAGCCGAGAAGAAGGTCGTGATCGAAGAACTCAAGGGGGGCCTCGACTCGCCCTGGGGTTTACTGATTCAGGAAGTGAACGCGGCCGCCTACAAAGTGCATCCCTATCGCAACCCGGTGATCGGCTGGCTCAATGACGTGGAGCGCGCCACCGCAGAGGAGCAGCAGGCGTACTACCGAAAACACTACATTCCCAACAATGCGATTCTGGCCATTGCCGGCGACTTCGTAACCGATCAGGTTCTCGAGAGCGTGGCCAAGCTGTTTGGCGGCATTCCTGCGGGAACTCCCTCCGTTCCTACAACACTGATCGAACCCGAACAGCGCGGCGAGAAGCGGATATCGGTGCGATGGCGTTCCAAGGTTCCGCGAATCGCCATTGCCTATCATGCGCCTGCGATCGCGGTTCCCGACAGCTATGCGCTGCAGCTGCTCGCCGTGATTCTTACGGAAGGAAAGTCCGCGCGCCTTTATCAGCGACTGGTGGAGCAGGAACAGAGTGTGACGTTTGTTTCGGCCGAATACGGAGAGTCTCGAGACCCCACGCTCTTCAATATCCGCGCAGAAGCCCGAGGCGGACACACGGCCGAAGAAATCGAAACCGGAATCTACAATGAACTGAGCCGCATTGTTTCGCTTGGCATCACCGAAAAGGAACTGGAACGCGCGAAGCATCAAATTCAGGCTCATTTTATTTTGTCCCGGGAGCGGACAGCCGATCTGGCGATGCTGTTCGGACAGATCGAAACGTTATGCGGTCTCGACTACATCGATACCTACATCCAGCGTATTTCTTCGGTTCGCGCGGAGGATGTTTCCAGGGTATGCGGCCGATACCTGCAATCCGACAATCGTACCGTTGGGTATCTTTTGCCCGACGGAAACGCACCTGAAGATGACGGCTCCGATGAAGCCGGGGAAGGTACGGATGAAGACATTTGAGCCGCGTACAAGCCGTTCATTCGACGTTCACCGGCAGGTTCTTCCCAATGGTTTGATTGTTCTGCTTGTTGAGAATCCCGCCATTCCCGCCATCGCTTTGAGTGTGAGCGTTCTGACCGGTTCGCGCTATGAGCCGGAAGAGAAGGCCGGACTGGCCCTCATGGCCAGCCGACTCCTGGACGAAGGAACGAAAACTCGCACTTCCCTTGAAATTGCGGAAGCCATCGAATCCGTTGGCGGGATACTCGATACCGATGGATCCTACGAGCGAACCGTTGTCTCCTCCTCTGTCCTGAAGGAGGATACCGATCTCGCGCTCGAACTTGCCGCCGATATTTTGATTAATCCGGTTTTTCCGGAAGCATTTGTGGAGAAGGAGAAATCCCGCACGCTTTCGGAAATCGCCAGCGCAAAGGATCGTCCACAAGTCATCGCCGGGTGGGAATTCAGCGAGATGATCTACGGAAAACATCCGCTGCACCGCCCGAGCTATGGATACCCTGAAACCGTCTCCGCGCTGACGCGCGACGACCTGCTTCGCTTTCATAGCCAATTCGTTGCACCCAACAACGCCATCCTGTCTGTGGTGGGTGATTTTAAGATGCCGGAGATGATTTCCCGGATCGAACGGTATTTCGGCGCCTGGCCTTCGAAACCGATTTCGTTTCCTTCCTATTCCGCACCCACGAGGCAAACAGAACGCCGCATCAAATTCGTGACGATGCCGGCGCAGCAGCTCAATATTTATTTGGGTCATCTGGGAATCGAGCGCTCAAACCCGGATTACTATGCCCTTCAGGTTCTGGACACCATTCTTGGCGGCGGGGCCGGGTTCACGGCTCGAATTCCTCAGCGCTTGCGCGACGAATTGGGACTCGCCTATACGACGTTTGCCAGCATCACCTCGAGTGCGGGAACGGACCCCGGAAGATTCGTTTCATTTATTGGAACATCACCGGAGAATATGAAACCGGCGATTGAAGGGCTGGTGAATGAGATCCGGCGAATCATTGACGAACCGGTTTCTGATCAGGAGCTGAAAGATGCTCGCGACTTTCTGACGGGAAGTTTCGTTTTTGCGTTTGAGTCCAGCTCTCAAATTGCGCGATTCCTCGTGCATGCGGAATATTACGGTTTGGGATTTGACTACATTGACAAGTATCCGGAATACATTCAGGCAGTCACCAGAGACGAGATCGCGCGCGTCGCAAGGAAATATCTGGATTCTGAAAACTACACCATGGTGGTCGTCGGCCCCGTGGATGAAAGCGGAAACATAAAGGAATGACGGAATCCAAGCCATCCGTCTTTTTCGATCTCTATGGCGTTACGACGCACGACCTCGAGTCCTACCTCGGTGCGGCGCTGGAGCGCGGTGGAGACTACGCGGACATCTACTTCGAACACAAGATCAACTTTTCCATCTCTCTCGAAGAACAGATCGTCAAGTCCGCGACGAAAGCCGTAAACGTGGGAGTTGGAATTCGCGTCCTCTCCGGAGAGAAAACCGGCTACGCCTATTCTGAAGATCTCGATTCTCGAAGCATTCTGAAGGCGGCACGAACGGCGGCGTTCATCGCTTCCAGTTCTTCGGCCGGAGGCCGCGTCGGCATCGATGCGCCCGAAGTGCACGAGCACAATTTATACTCGGTTCCTCTGCTGTCCACGGATCTCGGCATCCAGGACAAGATTGCGCTTCTACGCGAGGCCGACCAGGCCGCCCGTGGTTTTGATGCGAGAATTCATCAGGTTCAGACCAGTTATATTGACGAGACAAAACACGTTCTCATTGTCACCTCGAATGGGAAATACACCTGGGACTTGCAGCCACTGGTGCGGCTCAATGTTTCCTGCATCGCCGAAGAAAATGGAAAGCGGCAGTCGGGTTACCAGGGCGCCGGCGGCCGCCGCTCCCTCGATATTTTCCGTGACGAGCTAAATCCCACGGCATTGGCTCGCGAGGCCGCACGGCTGGCGATCCTTCAATTGAGCGCCATCGAAGCTCCGGCCGGTCCCATGGAAGTGGTTTTGGGCAACGGATGGCCGGGGATCCTTTTGCACGAAGCCATCGGCCACGGTCTTGAAGCCGACTTCAATCGCAAAAAGACCTCTGCTTTTTCGGGATTGATCGGCCAGTCTGTCGGTTCGGAACTTTGCACGGTCGTTGACGATGGAACAATTCCGTTCCGCCGTGGTTCACTGAACATCGACGACGAAGGCAACCCCACAAAACAAACCGTCCTGATTGAAAAGGGCGTTTTGAGAGGGTACCTGCAGGATCACCTGAGTGCGAAACTCATGAACGCCGAGCTCACCGGAAACGGCCGCCGTCAGGGGTACGACCATATTCCCATTCCGCGAATGACAAATACCTTCATGATGGCCGGGGAATCCGCGCCGGAAGATATCATCCGTTCGGTAAAGCGGGGTCTTTATGCCGTGCAGTTTGGCGGTGGGCAGGTGGATATCACCAGCGGCAAGTTTGTCTTCAGCGCCAGCGAGGCGTACCTGATCGAAGACGGCAAGGTTACCGCTCCGATCAAGGGTGCAACCTTGATTGGGGATGGCCCAACCGTCCTTCGCGAAGTGAACATGGTTGGCAACGATCTGAAGCTCGACCAGGGTGTCGGAATATGCGGGAAGGAAGGCCAGATGATCCCCGTGTCCGTGGGCCTGCCGACAATCAAGATTCGTGAGATCACCGTTGGCGGAACAGAGAAGTGATCGTCCGATGACCCTGAGTCTGAAAGAAACTGCCGAACAAGTTGTTCGCCGGGCTGTTTCCAAAGGCGCTACCGCGGCCGACGTGTTTATTCGCGAAGAAGAAAAATTCTCGGTGACTGTCCGCAAAGGGGACGTGGAAACGCTCAAGGAATCGGTTTCCCGCGGCCTCCGGCTTCGGCTTTTCGTAGGCAAAAGAACCGCCACTTCCCAGACGTCGGATTTATCGCCCGCCTTACTGAATACTCTGGTCGACGAAACAGTCGAGATGGCGCATCTGACGTCCGAAGATGCCAGTGGCGGATTGCCGGAAAGCACGGCGAGTTCATCGGATGTTTCCGCTCTTGAACTTTTGGATCCCTCCTGGGCTGATTTCACGCCGGACCAGCGCATCGACTGGGCTCGACGAGCCGAAGCCGCAACGCTGAAAGCCGATCCCAGAATTACCAACTCCGAGGGCTCATTTGATTTTGAGCGGACGCGGACCGTGTTGGGAAACACCCTGGGGTTTTTCGGAGAATACGAAGGAACCAGTGCATCGGTCGTCGCGATGCCATACGCGCAAACGCCGGAAGGAATGCAGCGCGATTACTGGGCATCGGTTTCGCGCTTCCGGAGCGATCTGGAGTCTCCCGAGGCTGTCGGTCAACGTGCCGCGCAACGCGCTTTGCGCCGGCTTGGCGCACGAAAAGTCCGAACCTGCGAAGTTCCGGTTGTCTTTGATCCTTTGACCGCACGTACCCTTGTGGGGCACGTGTTTCAGGCATGTTCGGGAGACGCGGTATATCGGCGCGGTTCCTTCCTCATCGATCAACTTGAAAAGAAAGTAGCCGCTTCGGAATTGACGATTGTGGACGATGCCCGGAAAACTCGCGGTCTGGGATCGAGCCCGTTCGACGATGAGGGCGTTCCGACGCGGAGAACACCAGTCATCGAAAACGGCATTCTGAAGAACTACCTTCACAGCTCCTACACCGCCAGAAAGCTCCGCGCGCAACCAACAGGGAATGGCAGCCGAACCGGTTCGGGATCCGTTGGTGTGGGACCAACGAACTTTTATCTGAATCCAGGTGTTGCCAGCTCCGAAGAAATCATCGCCTCTGTAAAATCCGGGCTCTATGTGGTGGAGCTGATCGGCCAGGGCGTGAACCCTGTCACTGGAGATTATTCCAGGGGAGTTGTCGGAGTGTGGATAGAGAATGGAAAGCTTGCATATCCCGTTCAGGAAGTCACAATAGCGGGTAATCTTCACCAGATGCTCAACGATATCGAATTGATTGGCAACGACGTGACGTTTATCGGGACGATATCGGCGCCAACGGTAAAGATTCGGAATATGGTCATCAGCGGAGAGTGACATGGAACGCCGGTCCATCATTGTCGTCGGTTTCGCCGTGCTTCTCGTTGTGGGGCTTTTCGCTGCCTGGAACTTCGGACCTGGGCGCGCGTCCAATCGGCCTGCCAATCTTACGGAGATCACGGATCCCGCCGGGATTCAATCCACGATTCAACTCACGCACTTGAGCATCGCGACCAGCGACACTTTTGCGGGCAATATTCGAATCCGCAATATTACGGGCGTCCTGACCAATGTCTCCAAAATGCCGGTCCGCAAAATCGATCTGAAGATGACGTTCAAGGATTATGAGGGAAAGACCATTCAGGAGAGTACGCACACCGCGTTCGGTCCGCGAAGAAATCCATTGGATCCGGGAAGTCAGTTCCGTTTCGAAGTCAACTTTGAGAATCTGCCCAAGACCTGGAATTACCACGTCCCAGTGACCGAGATCGTCAACGTCGCATATTAGTTCCGCTTTGCGCGAAGCGCATCCGAACAGCTGTAGGCGCGGTCTGTGACCGCGCACAATCTTGAATCTGAGTGAACCTTCGAATGACGGATCGTGCGCGGTCACAGACCGCGCCTACAGCTGTTCGGACGCGCTTCGCGCAAAATTGAATTTCTCGTTGGCCGTTGAACTATTCCAACAATGCGATGCAGTCGATTTCAATATCTGCGTCCTTAGGAAGGCGCGACACTTCGACCGTCGCGCGAGCAGGAGCAGAGGCCGGAAAGAACTCCGCGTACACCCCGTTCATGCCTGCGAAATCGTTCATGTTTTTCAGAAAGACCGTTGTTCGAACCACATTCTCCATCGATGCCCCGGCGGCCTTGAGAACCTCCTGAAGATTAAGCAAGGTTCTTCGCGTCTGGGACTGGATGTCTTTCGCGTCAATCAGCGCGCCAGTTGCGGGGTCCATCGGCACCTGGCCGGAAACGAAGATGAGATTCCCCGCCCGGATTCCCTGGGAATATGGACCGATCGCTGCGGGCGCAAGTGATGTGGTAACGACCTGTTTTCCGGCTCTGTTTTCCATGGGCTCCCTACTTGGCTTGATTTACGGTTCGTGTGGAACGGATCACTTCGTAGACTCCGTCGATACGGCGAATGGATGCAAGGACGCGCTCGAGATGCTTCATGTCCGGGATCTCGACGACCAGATCGATGGTGCCGCGCTCATCGGCTGTACGCGCCTCGACATGAACGATGTTGGAACCGACTTCCGCGACAACTGCGGCAATCTCTGCGAGCATACCGGTTCGATTCTCGGTGACGATCGTCAGGGGAACGGCATAGGCTTCGGCCAGCGGCGCCGCTCCCGCCCACTCGACCTCAATCTTCCTTGCCGCATCGTAGAGCAGGTTTTGAACATTGGGACAGTTCTTGGAATGAACCGCCACGCCTTTTCCGCGCGTGATGTATCCGATGATTTCTTCACCACGAATCGGATTGCAACACTTTGCACGGTACACGAGGAGATCGTCGAAGCCACGAACCTTGAGTTTTGCATCCGATCCCAAACCGAGGACGCGCTTCACGACAGACGTGATCTTCGATTCGTCTGCGGCTCGAACAGTATCTTCTCCGTCCGGTGCGATACGCACCAGGATCTGTTTGGCTGAAATCTTTCCGTACCCGATCAGCGCAAGAAGGTCCTCCGGTTTGCTGGCGCCGTAGTCCGGCAACAACGCGGTCAGCTTCTCCCCATCCAGAACACCCTTGATGCTCATCCGGAATTTCCGCGCTTCCTTCTCGAGCATTCTCCTGCCCAGCTCGATGGCCTTTTCCCCTTCCTGTTCGGTGAGCCAATGACGGATTTTGTTTCGAGCTCGCGATGTATTGACGGAGGAGAGCCAGTCGCGGCTGGGAGTGTGGCCGGTCTGCGTCACGATCTCGACAATGTCCCCATTCTTCAGCCGGGTTTTGAGTGGAACCATCCGCCCGTTAATTTTGGCGCCCACGCAGGTGTGGCCGACTTCGGTATGGATGGCATAGGCAAAATCGATCGGAGTCGCGTCTCTTGGAAGAGTAATGACCTTTCCTTTTGGCGTGAATGTGTAGACTTCCTCCGGGTAGAGATCGACTTTAAGAGTGCTCAGGAAATCTGCAGGATCCTTCATTTCCTGCTGCCACTCCACCAGATGCCGGAGCCACGAAATGCCTTTATCTTCCCGTTCGTCGGCGATCAGCTTGCCGTCCTTGTATTTCCAGTGGGCTGCGATTCCTTCTTCGGCAATACGATGCATTTCTGCAGTTCGGATCTGAACTTCGAAAGGCTGGCCGCCGGCTATGACGGAAGTATGAAGAGACTGGTAACCGTTTGGCCGCGGCATGGCGATGAAATCCTTGATGCGGCCTGGAACCGGTCTCCATGTGTTGTGAATCACTCCGAGAGCGGCATAGCAGTTCTTGATACTGTCGGTGACGATCCGCAACGCGAGCAGATCAAACACCTGATCAATGGTGATTCTCTGTTTCTTGAGTTTGACGTGGATGGAATACAACCGCTTGACTCGGGATTCAATGAGGCAAGGAATCGCGTGTTCCTTCATCTGCTCTTCAACCAGCTTCGACACTTCGGAAAGAAAGGCCTCGTGTGCCTTGCGTTTTCGTTCGACGATTTCTTTCAGTTCCTGATACGCCTTCGGTTCCAGATAACTGAACGCCAGGTCTTCCAGCTCGCCTCGAACCTTTCCCATGCCAAGACGGTTGGCCAGAGGCCCGTAAATCTCCATCGTCTCCAGAGCAATGGCCTCGCGGCGGTCCGCCGACAGGTATTCGAGCGTCCGCATGTTGTGCAGGCGATCGGCGAATTTGACCATGATGACTCGAATGTCATCCGTCATCGCCAGCAGCATCTTGCGGAAGTTTTCGGCCTGCTTCTCTTCCTTTGACGTGAACTGGATTTGACTGATCTTCGTCACGCCATCGACGATGTGAGCCACCTCGGGCCCGAAGAGGTTTTCCACGTCCTCCAGCGAAACGAGCGTGTCTTCCACGACATCATGGAGAAGACCGACGCTGACCGTGACCGCATCCATTTTCATTTCAGCCAGGATGTTGGCCACTTCGAGCGGGTGTGTCAGGTAGGCTTCGCCGGAGGCCCGGACCTGGCCTTTATGTTCCTTGGCGGAAAAAATATAGGCGCGGCGGATCAGGTCGAGACTGTCCTGAGGATGGTGCTTGCTGACCTTGGCGAGAATGTCCTCCAGGCGAATCATGGTTCTTCAATTATAGAGTCTGGGAAGAAACGGAGTGGAAATAGAAAAAGGCCTTCGGACATTCGTCCAAAGGCCCTTTCCTGGAATGTTACGAATTACTTGTTAACGTCGATGCCGCCGGGCGTCGCAGTCTTCTCGGCATTCTTCTTGCGCACACCCAGAGCCTTGTCTGCCCATTCGTCGGCCTTGGCTATGTATTCATCGTACTTGGCAAGCATGTCTTTCTGCTGGTTCTTGTCTTTGATCAACTTGGCCTGATCCTTCGCCAGTCTGGCCTTTTCGCGCAACAGCAGATTCTGGTACCAAAGGGTGTCCTCATAATCCGAGTTCAGCGCAAAGGACTTATCCAGATAACTCAGTCCCTCATCGACGAGTTTGGTTTGTTCCTCCGGTGACAACTTGGAGTCCGTATTGTGGACGATAATCCAATCCACGGAACCCACCGCATAAAATGGAATGTATTTCTGAGGATCCATTTCGGCGTTCTTCATGTACGCTTCGCGAGCCTTGTCGTACTGGTTGTTGTTCTGATAGATGCTCGCGATTCCTGCCATGGCCGTCGTGTTTGTGGGATCCTTGATCAGAACCTTTTGAAAGGTCTCGACAGCCATTACCGCATCCTTCTGGTTTTCTTCAGAAGTCGATCCGGGAACAAACTGCTGGGCATATGCCGTCGCAAGATAGAGCTCAGCGTTGGTCAATTCAGGATCCAGTTCGATGGCCTTCTTGAAGTGATCGATCGCGGAGTCATATTTCTGAGCACGGAAAGCCTGGACTCCCTTGTTCAGGTTGTCTCTGGCTTGAAGTTTCTGGCAGCTCACTGCGCTCAGCGCAAGGAGCCCCAGAACGGTGAACATTAGTATTCGTTTTGTCATTGTTCCAGCCTCCTTTTATTACTTCGCCGGGCCGCCGAGTGCCTCAGTCATGAGGCCGATCTTGTCCACTCCGTTTCCCTTCGCGACGTCGATAATCTGAATGACATCGTCGAACAGGAGATCGGAATCGCCGCTAACGAAAGCTGTGCGATCGCTGCGGGTTCTGAAGATATCCAGAAGTCGCGGCCCGAGATCCCTCATTTCCACAACGTCCTGGTTGATCTTGACGACCTTATTTTTTTGAGCATCAAAAGAAACACTCAGAATGACGGTTCGATTTGCCGCATCCGGAGGCGGCGGTGGAGTGCCCGGTGGAGGTGGCTGAGGAACTGCTGCATCCAATCCTTTGGGTGTCAGCGGAGTGATTGTCATGAAAATTACAAGGAGAACAAGGAGCACATCGATCAACGGTGTGATGTTGATGTCCCCCTTGGTCGCCAGAGTCTTTCGCTTACCTTTCATCTGGGCTCTCCTACTTCTTTATCTCTTCGTCAAGTTTTTCCGACAGCAAGCCGACTCTGTCGACTCCGGATGTCCGAATGGCATCGACGACCTTCACGACGTCGCCGTACTTGGCGCGAAAATCCGCCTTGACGTAAACCGTTTTGTCGCCCGTCCGATCCTTCAGAAGATCGTCGACCTTGGCGGTCAGATCGTCGATCACGATCCGTTCCTGGCCAAGGTAGAACTTTCCATCCCGGGAAACTCCAACCCGAATGGCATCATCCTTGTCGGCATCGGCCATATCGAGAGGGTTCTTGGTATGGGGCAGATCCACAGGAGCACCCTTCTGCAACATCGGAGTGACAACCATGAAGATGATGAGCATGACGAGCATCACGTCTGCCATCGGTGTAACGTTGATATCGGCGTTAACCGCTCCGCGGTCTCCGCCTCCTCCCATTCCCATGGCTACTTCTTGCCTTTCTGCTTGATGAAGTAATCGAGCAGTTCGGACGAGGAGTTGGTCATTTCAATACCGAATGCCTCCACCTTGCCCGTAAAAATGTTGTAAGCCCACACGGCCGGCACTGCCACGAAGAGTCCGAATGCCGTGGTGACCAGCGCTTCGGAAATACCACCGGCTACCGAGGACAAACCGGCGCTCTTCGCAGAAGCCATACCTTTGAATGCGTTGATGATGCCGACTGTCGTTCCGAACAGGCCCACAAACGGGGCCGTGGCGCCGATGGTAGCGAGACCGGACAGGCCACGTTTCAGTTCGGCGTTCACGATGGCTTCGGCACGTTCGCAGGCGCGGCGCGAAGACTCAATCTGTTCACCGGCAAGTTCGGTAGAGATGCCATGGGCGCGAAACTCCTGCAGACCAGCTTCGACAACTTTTGCCAGATGGCTGCGCTTGTTCTGTTCTGCGACGCTGATGGCTTCTTCGATTTTGCCCTCGCGCAGGCAACCGGCAACGGCGGGTGCGAACTCGCGGGACTGTTTGCGAGCCTGACCGAATGCAAGGAAGCGGTCGATCATCACGCCGATGGACCACGCGGACATGATTGCCAGAATCCCGACCACACCCAGGGCCAGGTATCCCATGTTGCTCAACATGCCCCGCAGGTCAAATGGCGCGGGCTCCTGCAGCAACATCATTGCCAGTACGTTCAGCTTGAAAAAAAGCATAAAATCCCAATCCTCCTAAAATTTTCTAATCCTGAAAAGAATGCTTGAGCTCTAGCGGCCCAGCGAAAAGTTCACGGTAATCGTTGTGATCACTTCCACCGGTTCGTTGTTCAGAAGCGTTGGCTTGTATTTCCAAGTCTTCACCGTGTCGACTACGCCTGGGAGCAACAGCGGGTTACTTGAAGAGATCACTTTCAAATCTTTTATTGATCCGTCCTCTGCAATCGTCGCGGACAAGATCACCACTCCCTCGATGCGGGCGGTTCTCGCCAGCTGCGGGTACGCGGGTTTCGGGGAAAAATTCAACTTGCCGGCCTGAACATCTCCTCCGAGGCGAATCGGCTCCTTCGGCTTCGCTGGCGGTGGCGGTGGGGGCGGCGGCGGCGGCGGCGGCGGGCCTCCACCAGCGGGCGGACCAGCGGTCGGCAAAAGTCCCGGAATTCCACGCGGAACTCCACCGATGACTCCACCCGGGACTCCTCCAACGACTCCTGGAGCTCCACCAGCATCCGGAGTCGGGTCCACGATATGGGCAATTTCCTTGGGGATTTCCGTCGGCGCAATCAACGCGGTGGGGTCCACCTGCTGGACGATTTTCACCGGCTGCGGCTTTGCAATCGCGGCTGCCGGCGGCGGAGGCGGCGCAGCGGGCGGCGGAGGCGGCGGAAGTGCCAGAAACGAGGTCAGCTTCGCACCTTCAATTTGTTCGGTATAAATCAACGGAACCAGAATCAATATCGTAACGAGGACAACATGTACAATCGCCGAAATAATGACTGTACTGCCCTTGTTTGTCTTGATCTTTCCAGAGGATTCAACCAGGGAATCTTCAAACATGCTTCTACCTCCCAAACCAAACTTGCAAAAACCAGCCGTCGGTTGTTAACCCGGAGCCGCCAAGCAGAGTCTCTATCCTTATAAACTGGGACGGAGACTTATATCAGCGCATGCATCCACCCGTCAATGTGGATTCCGGCTACATTTTCGTGCCTGCACCCCAGTCCCGGACTTATCGGGCCTTGGCAGTGCGAGGCATTTTGACCGCCGTGGGTGAGGGTGCCGACCCCTGCCCGCGCAGCTTGGTGTAAATCAGTACGAGTGGGGATGCCACCGCGATGGACGAGTACGTTCCTACCACAATTCCAATCACCATCGCGAAGGCAAAATTGTTAATAATTTCCCCGCCAAATAAGAACAATGCGAGCACCGTCAGAAACGTCAGTCCGGAGGTCAATATCGTTCGGCTGAGCGTCTGATTGATGCTGTCATTCAATATGCTTTCCAGATCGTCGCGCCGGCGGATCTTCAAATTCTCCCGCACCCGGTCGAACACGACGATCGTGTCGTTTACCGAGTAACCAACCAGAGTCAGAAGTGCGGCAATGACGGTCAAATTGATCTCTTTATTGAACAGCGAGAAGATTCCCAACGTAACGAGCGTGTCGTGAAACACGGCGAAAACCGCGGCTGCTCCGTAAATCCACTCAAAGCGGAACGCGATATACACCAGGATTCCGCCCAGCGCATAGAGCGTCGCCATAACGGCCTGTTGCCGGAGATCTCCGCCCACGCTGGGACCGACATACTCGGAGCCCAGATTCTCGTACTTTCCACCGAACGCGGTGTCCAAGGCTTTCGTAATGACGGCCTGTCCTTGTGTCGCTTCGGCTTCCTTCTCGGATTCCCCGTACTCGATCTGGAACTTTCCTTCAATGGGATCGCCCAGCTGCTGAATCTGGCTGTGTGTCGCCCCACCTTTTTCAAGGGCCTGACGGATCAGGTCGATGTTCGGTGCAGGGTTCTTGAACTGTACTTTCATTGTCGTTCCGCCCCTGAAATCGACGCCGTACTGGAACTTCCCCTTTTGAATCAGTGAAATCATCCCAATGACCAGAAGCAAAATCGAAATTCCGAAGAAGATCTGACGTTTGCCGATCCAGTCGACCTTTATGCCTTTGAACAGTTCGATCATTTCAAGTTACCTAGTGTTAGACACCAAATGCGGTTGGTTGTTCCCCGAATGTGGTGCTCAAATACTGATGCTTTCGGAGGCTTCTTTGCGGGCGAGTACAATTTCGAACAGCGTCCGCGACACAAATACCGCTGTAAACATGTTGGAAACCAATCCGATAACCAGCGTTACCGCAAAACCCTTGACTGCGCCGGTTCCGAAAAGGAAGAGAAATGTGGCCGATATCAATGCCGCCAGGTGAGTGTCCACAAGAGTGATAAAAACCCGGTTGAAACTGGTCAGTACCGCCGAGGCCGCATTCTTGCCCGTCCGCATTTCTTCGCGGATTCGCTCAAATATCAGGACATTCGAATCGATACCCACGCCAATGGTCAGAATGACGCCGGCAATTCCCGGCAGCGTCAGGGTCGCGCCCATTGCAGCCATCGCCCCAAGCAGGACGACCAGGTTCAAAAACATCGCGATCGTGGCATTGATCCCCGATGCCTTGTAGTAGAAAAGTACAAATACAAGGACTGCAGCCAATGCCACCAGCGATGCGGTGATCCCCGCCCTGATCGAGTCCGCGCCGAGAGTCGCTCCCACAAACGTTCGTTCTTCAACTTCCATACTTGCGGGCAGAGCACCCGAGCGCAGTTTCAAAGCGAGATCCTCGGCATCCTTTTGCGTGAAATTACCGGTGATCTGGCCCTGATCAGTAATCCGCTCATGAAGCTGGGGAGCAGACTGAATCCGATTGTCCAAAATAATCGCAAGCAACTTGCCGACATTCTGTTCGGTAATATTGCCGAACTTCTGGGCGCCCTCCGCATTCAGGCTGAAACTGATCGCGGGGCGACCGTTGTTTGGATCGCGGGACACATAGGCGTTCTTCAGGTCTCGACCCGTGATGCCTCCGCTGGTGTGAACCACATAATAGGTCTGGCTGCCGTCCGCGGAATGTTCCACCGAAGCAATGATCTGAAGACCCGCTGGGAGAACACCTCCGTACTGCTGCAATGCCGAAGTTTCGCTGGGAAATGACCCCAGGCCTTCGACGATCTTCAGTTCCAGCAGTGCCGTGGATTGAATGATCGATTCCACATGAGCCGGATCGCTAACTCCAGGGAATTGGATCAGGATTTCATCGTTCCTACCGCGGCGCTGAATGGTCGGCTCGGTCACGCCCAATGCATTGATGCGATTGCTGATGGTGCTGATCGCTTGATCGACCGATTGCTGTCTGAAAGTCGCCTCCTGCTGCGGCTTCAATTGAACCGCATAGGCATCGCTGGCCGTGGAACTCACATCCCATTCTGGATGGACATCCGTCATGATTTTGAGGAAGGCGCTTGCTTTGGATGGATCCACTCCGGTTACGGTGAAGCGGTTATCCTGAGTGCGGGTCAGGTCCTTGAAGGGAATATTCTCTTTCTGAAACTGGGCCCTCAGGCTTTCAATCGTCTGGTCCGTTTCCGCACGTATGGCATCGCTTGTCTTCACCCGCAGGACAAGCTGGACTCCGCCCTGCAGATCCAGGCCCAGGTGAATATTTTTCCTGAGGTTTTTCAAGCTGGGCGGAAACCCGGCAAACTGATAAACGGAAAGGAGGGTGAACGCCAGAATGATGATCAGGCGGTTACGTATTCTCTTGGTCATAAGGCTACTCTTCTTCCGGAATCTGGAGCGCCGTCACGGCGTTTCTGGACATCTCGATCTTGACGTTCTCGGCAATCCGGACCTGGATCCGATCGTTCTTGAAGCCCATGATCGTACCGTAAATTCCACTGCCTGTGATGATTTTGTCGCCAATCTTAAGATTGTCGAGCATCTGCTGGAGCTTTTTCTGACGGCTGGTTCCGGGCCGGATCAGGACGAAATAGAAGATGACGAAAATCAGAACAAATGGAAAGATCTGCGCGATTTGCTGTGAAGACAACTTTTCAACCTCATTCTTCCAACGCGGACGAGTGCCGACGTCGAACATCAGCCAACAACTCGTCATAGCGGTGAAACTCGATAAACTGCCTTATTCGTTGCATGGTGTCAAGATAGAAGTGCAGGTTGTGCATCGTGTTCAGCACCGACGACAGGATCTCATTCGCCATGAAAAGATGGCGAAGGTACGCTCGGGAATACGTCTTACACACCGGGCAGCTGCAGGAATCATCAATCGGACCAGGATCATCCTTGAATCGGGCATTCTTGATCGCAATGTGACCGTCCCGAGTGAATAGCGAACCGTTCCGGGCGTGCCGCGTGGGCATCACACAGTCGAACATGTCGACTCCCAGCGCGACACACTCGACCAGATCCGCCGGGGTGCCGACTCCCATGAGATACCGCGGCCGATCTTCCGGAAGATAGGGCTCCACACGCTCGATCACTTCGTACATCTGTGCGTTCGGTTCTCCGACAGCCAGACCACCAATGGCATATCCGGGGAACCCGCGATTCACAAGATGCTCCGCGCTTTGCTGGCGCAGGTCGGGATACACGCCGCCCTGAACAATCCCAAAGAGCGCCTGACTGTCGGTTGCGACTTTCTGAAAATGAGCGTGGCATCGATCGGCCCACGCCATCGATCGCTTCATCGACACCAGTGCCGCGGCATGATCGGCCGGAAACGCAAGACAGTCATCCAGCGCCATCATAATGTCGGAACCCAGGGCCTTCTGAATGTCTACCGCACCTTCGGGACTCAGGAAGTGGGTACTGCCGTCCAGATGGCATTGGAACCGCACGCCGTCTTCGCTGATGTGACGCAGTTCACTCAGGCTGAACACCTGATAGCCACCGCTGTCGGTCAAGATCGGCCGGTCCCATCCCATGAAATGATGCAAGCCTCCGAGACGGGCCACGGATTCGTGTCCGGGCCTCAACATCAGGTGGTAGGAATTGCACAGCAGGATTTCCACCGACAGCGAGCGCAGCTGATCCGGCGTC